>OBVY01000041.1_pt1 | contig 163440 bp, 126 predicted proteins | sample 1538051 | NCBI WGS metagenome assembly OBVY01 (sample SAMEA2580017, study PRJEB22360) | human gut metagenome | biome: human gut; feature: human-associated habitat; material: faeces | place: Denmark | collected 2008/2010 | reverse complement strand
TTGGCGGCGGCGGTGGACAGCAGCCACAGTTCGGATTTTTAGAATCATAACATGCCATAAAGTGTTCCCCCTTTTTGTTTTTCTAACAATTCTTTCTTTTTGAGATAAGGTTTAGCTTCCTCTGTTTTCCCCAACGCCAACAGGCACTGGCAGAGGGCAGTCAGCGGCAGTTCTTCCAGATAAATCGGCTGGCAAAATCCCACTTGCGGACGTTTTCCGCATTCCAATGCCAGCTGAAACCAGAATACCGCTGATTCTAATTGTTGATGGGCAGACAGATATTGTCCGATTCGATAACAAGCATCTGCCCGTGGCGTGGCATACTGAAAACTTTGGAATACACTTTGCAGGGCAGCTTCCGGCTGCTGAAGTTGCTGGTAACAATCCGCTCGACATAGACAGGCGGTTGCACAGTCTACCGACCAGCCACCGCCATCCGCTAAAAACTTAGAGAATGCCGAGATGGCAGCCTGATAGGCAGCGTGTTCCATTAACTCCCGTGCATAGTAATATTGTTCCCGTGGAGAAAACGGAATGCCAGCAGCAATTTGCTTTTGATAGATTTGCAAGTTTCGGTCTGCATCCCGTGGCTTTTGTTTTTTGTGCCAGATGGGGATGTCTTCTCGCTGAACTGTTCCCCGAATCGGAATGACTTCGTGTACCGCCCCTTCCCATTGATAGTTTGCAGTTCGCCGCATTAATCGTTCTCGTTCAAAGGTGAAAAGCGGTTGATTTTGTGCGTCCAACGCTGCATAATAGGGCATTACAATCATGTCTGCTTGAAAGTATGGTTTTCGCTCTAAAAATTGCTGTTGACTTTCAGGAGGCAATACATCATCTGCATCCATCCAGAATAGATAGTCCCCCGTGCCCTTAGAGAATGCAAAGTTTCGGGCAGCAGAAAAATCATCCTGCCACGGAAAATCATAGAGGTGCGGTGTAAAAGCGGCTGCAATCGTCTTTGTTTCATCGACAGAGCCAGTATCTACAATGATGATTTCATCGACCAGATGGGTAACAGACTGCAAACAGCGTTCTAAAACAGCTGCTTCATCTCGTACAATCATGCATAAGCTAATCGTTGGCATAAAAAATCCCCCTCTGTGTATTCCTACCGTTATACTATGCAGGAATTCCAGAGGGGGTGAACCAATTCAATTTTCATCAATCACCGATGAGCATCAAACACCAGTAACAAGTTTCATCAGAAGAAACATAAACGCCAACGGCTGCACTGGTATAATCTGTACCCAAAATATTTGCACGATGTCCCGGAGAATGCATCCAGGCAGTTGTTGCCGTTTTTGGGGTGTTGAATCCAGCAGCAATATTTTCACCAGCACACATATAGAAAATTTCTAAGTCGTCCAAAACGGAAAAAGCAGATTTTCCATTTGGTCGAGAGTGAGAAAACGATGTTGCAAGTTCTTCTGCTCGGATAGAAGCAGCCTGATACAATTCTTTATTGAAAGAAAGTTCAGCCAGTCCATTTTCTGCACGGTTTTCATTGACCAATTCTAAAACCTTTTGAGAACGATCCCATGCAAGTTGCTCTGCTGCGGACATTCTTAAAATCTCCCAGCTAACCGTAATGCCGGCTGCCTGTTTGGCGTAATATTGCAGCACCATAACAGCATCCTGTACAGAGATGACACCATCTTCATCGACATCTGCCGTGACTTTCAAGTCACTTGAAACCTCCGTGGGGATACCGGCAGAGATTTTTGCATAGGTTTCCAAAATCCAGCACGCATCTTGTATTGTAACCGAACCATCTCCATCAACGTCCCCCAATTCTGCTGCAGATGCAGAAAAAGCACTGCCATTTAATAAAAACGAAATTCCAAAAACTGTTGATAAGATACAAGCAAAACCCCGCAGCAAGATTGTACGAAGCGCTGTTATTTTTTGTTTCATTTCCATCCTCCTTTTCTCAAATATTGTATAAATGTTCCATAATTATTCTATCATAGAGTTTCTTTTTTGTCAACATGCTGAATGTGGACAATTAGTAACGAATTGAAACAGAATTGTTTCAAAATGGTGATTCGGTGAAACGGCACATTTTCAAATAAGAATATTTTATGAAAAGCGTGTCACAAGATGCATGATGGATGGAATGAACAGAAAAACAGCAACTTGTTTTTCTACAAGTTGCTGAATATGATCGGATTATCTTTGGAAATAGAAAGACAAAAGAAATTTTGCCGGATGTCCCTGATATTTTGGCATCGGCGGTGGAGCTTCATGATGGGGTTGTGTTTCCACTGTACAGAGAAAGACGAACAGATACCAAATCCAATAAGCCAAGAATAACAGCGATAATACAAAACCGCAGATACAGAGAATCAGTCCGGCAGTGACCAGACCATTGTGGAAAACTTTTTCCCGTTTCCGTACTTTGATGACAAAAATAATCCCAAGAATGCTGCAAATCGTGGAGAGAATCGGAACGCAGGCAAGGGCAGAGGAAATAATGCCTAGAATTAAAGATGCAATGGCGTATCCGCTGCTATGCGTATAGGGAACCACAGATTTTTCGGAAATGGTTAGATTGTTCTGCAAAGCAGCATCTGAATCCTGTTGTGTGTGCATAGCGAAACCTCCTATCTATTGAAATGTTCAATGAAATCATGCATGTACATCACCATCATAACAAAAAAGAAGTGGTTTGTCAAGCATTTTTCCCAGCGGAAAAACAGCAAATTCTTGGGAAATGTTGCACGACAGACCGTTGTCCGCAGAATCGTTGCAATCGTTTGCAGCAGTGAAACAATTTCTGGAAATGGATGGCATAGCATACAAAAAAACAGACCTGCATTTGTGATAGTTGATGTAATTTCCTTACAGCATATTGCTTTTTTTCGGGTTTTCTTGTATAATAAGAAAAAAATAAGGGAGTGTGGAGATGAAGAAGTGGCAGATTCAGCAGCCGGATGAAGCGGCTGCAAAGAACATACAGGCGAACAGTGACCTTTCGCTTTTTTGTGCAGAATTGTTGACGGTACGAGGCTATCGAACGATTGAGGAAACGGCATCGCAGTTTTCCTGTCCGGCACTCTCTGACCCGTTCTTGATACGGGATATGCAGGCGGCAGCCGATTGTTTAAATGCAGCGATTGACAGCGGTGAAAAAATTTGTGTCTATGGAGATTATGACTGTGACGGCGTGATGGCGACCGTCATTCTCTATTCTTATCTCATGGAACTGGGTGCAGATGTGGTTTATTATATTCCGGAGCGGTCGGAAGGATATGGTATGAATCTGAACGCACTGGAAACACTGAAAGCACAGGGTGTTTCGCTGATTGTCACAGTAGACAACGGAATTGCAGCGTTAGAGGAAGCCGACTGGATTGCAGAACAGGGCATGCGGTTGGTGATTACTGACCACCACCAGCCCTACAGTACACTGCCAGCAGCAGTTGCCGTAGTAGACCCGCATCGTGTGGACTGCCCGTCCCCGTTCTCGCTATTCTGTGGGGCAGGACTGGCATTGAAACTCGTTGCAGCGATGGACGGCGGCGATATGACTTTTGCATTGGAGCAGTTCGGCGATTTGGCAGCGATTGCAACGGTTGCCGATGTGGTTTCTCTGACGGGAGAAAATCGCTTTTTGGTACAGCAGGGGTTGCGGTTGCTCGCCAATACGGAACGCCCGGGCTTGCTGGCACTGTTGGAACTGACTGGGATGCAGGGAAAGACGCTGACGGCAACCAATCTTGCCTTTACGCTTGCCCCACGCATCAATGCAGCTGGGCGATTTGGTTCGCCGAAGCTGGCAGTATCGCTGCTGCTGGCGGAAACGATGGAAGAAGCCATGCCACTTGCGAAGCAGCTGGAGCAGTGCAACCGCCAGCGAAAGGAAGCCGAAGTCGACATTTTGCAGGAAATTCAAGAACAAATTCAAGTGCATCCGGAACTGGTACAGCAGCGAGTGTTGCTGTTCAGCGGAAAGGATTGGCATCATGGTGTGATTGGGATTGTAGCGGCTCGATTAGAGGAGCAGTTCGGGAAACCGGTCATGGTTCTTACGATTGAGGGCGAACAGGCGAGAGGTTCGGCACGGTCATTCGGTGATTTTTCCGTGTTTGCGTGTCTGGATGCTTGCCGCAGCCACCTGACAAAATATGGCGGACACCCGGGAGCAGGCGGATTTTCGCTTTCTGCCGCAGAAATTCCGGCGTTTTTCGCAGCCGTGCAGCAGTATGCAGCGGAGCAGTTTCCGCATATGCCGCAGATGACCTTGCAGGCAGATCGGTTGCTGTTGCCGCAGGATCTCACCATAGAGAATATTGCAAGCCTTTCAGTTTTAGAACCATACGGCGAGGGGAATCCAGCTCCAATTTTTGCGATTTGTCATGCCGTATTAGAAGCGATTCAGCCGCTCTCCGGCGGTCTGCACAGCAAGTTAAAGCTGCGGTATGGCAGTCTGTATTTGGATGTGCTGTTGTTTCGGGTTGCACCGGATGCCGTAGGCTTACCGCTGCAAAGCATGTGTGATTTTCTGGTAACGGCAGAGTGCAAGACGTTTCAGGGCAGACCGCAACTCTCGTTAATTGTAAAAGATTACCGTAGAAGTGGCATTTCACAGGCAAAGTATTTTGCAGCCCGTGAGGCATACGAAACGGTTTGCCGGAAAGAGCCATTGCCGGATGCTTATTATGCAGCGATGACCCCGACACGCTCGGAGTTGGTGCAGGTTTATCGGCATTTGCCGGAAACACCATTGGCAATGGATACGTTATTTATTCAGCTGCAATCGCAGTATAACTATGGAAAGCTGCGGCTGATTCTGGATATTTTTGCAGAATTAAAGCTGATACAAATGGATGTTTGGAAGGAAACAGTTCAGCGGTTACCGGTTACAGGAACGGTGCAGCTGGAACAGTCTGCGATTCTCGCAGAGATACAGGAAAAAACGGGGAGGGTTTCTTATGATAAATGATCAAAGTGTTTTACAGGGAATTCCGGACAACGTTACGATTTCGGATTTAAGTAAATACATCGTACGGACGAACCGCAACTATGATTTGCCCATTATTGTATCGGCTTATGAGTTTGCGTTTCAGGCACACGGTGACCAGAAGCGTTCTTCCGGAGAACCATATATCGTACATCCGCTTTCAGTCGCCTGGATTCTGGTATCTCTGGGAATGGACACCGAATGTGTCTGTGCCGGATTGCTGCATGATGTTGTAGAAGATACGGGACATACACTGGATGACATTTGCAAGCTGTTTGGACAGAATATTGCCCAGCTGGTAGACGGTGTGACAAAGCTGGTTCAGATGAAGCAGATGGTTCTGAACAAGGAAGAACAGCAGATGGAAAGCGTTCGGAAAATGCTGTTTGCGATGTCGAAAGATATCCGAATCATTATCATCAAGCTGGCAGACCGCCTGCACAATATGCGGACGCTGCACTTTTTACCGCCGGAAAAGCGAAGCCGAATTTCCAAGGAAACTCTCAATGTCTATGCACCGATGGCAGACCAGTTGGGCATCTGGAAAATCAAAGAAGAGCTTTCCGACCGTGCGATTATGTTTCTTGACCCTTGCGGCTGCTATGAGATTGAAAAAGAGTTACAGCTGAAAGATGAAGACGCAAAAAACTTTATTGAAAAGATTCAGCAGGAGTTGCGGAAAGGATTGGAAAAAAGTACCGTCATTAAAAATCCGCCGGAAGTGACGGGACGAGTAAAGAGCCTGTATAGCATCTATCGAAAAGTATATGCTGCGATTCACAAAGAAGATATGCATGAAATCTCAGAAGTGTATGACAAATATGCGGCTCGGATTATCGTGGATACCGTGGAAGAATGTTATGTTGCCATGAGCGTGGTCGGGATGCTTTATCAGCCGTTGCCGAATCGGACAAAAGACTATATTGCCATGCCAAAGCCGAACGGCTACCGTTCCATTCACATGACGGTCTATGCCTATGGGCTGCCGTTTGAAGTACAGATTCGGACGCATGCGATGCATCAGGCAGCCGAATATGGAATTGTTGCCCACTGGAAATATAAGCAGGGAGAAACCAGCGGAAATATGGATCAGTGGACGAACTGGGCAAGAAAGCTGATTGAAGAACAGCAGAATTCCGATGACATGGAAGAATTTGTTCGCAATCTGAAAAACGATGCTCGGCAGGATGTTGGAATCCTGACACCAAAGGGCAAGCCGATTTTCTTGCCAAAGGGTTCTACACCGATTGATTTCGCTTACCGGATTCATACCGAAGTCGGAAATCGTATGATTGGGGCAAAGGTCAACGGAAAACTTGTGCCATTGGATCAGCCGTTGCAGATTGGACAGATTTGTGAAATTGAATGCTCGAAAGACCCGAACAAAGGGCCGAATCGGGATTGGCTGAATATTGTAAAGACAACCGAAGCCCGTTCTAAAATTCGTTCCTGGCTGAAAAAAGAATGTCGGGAAGAGAACATTCAGACCGGCAGAAAGACACTGGAAAACGAACTGCGGCGGAATCACATTCGCATGGAGAATGACGAGAAACTGACCGAACTGCTGCATGATGAAATGATTCGCTATAAATGCGAAACACTGGATGATTTTCTTGCCTCTGTGGGATATTGCGGCATCAATGTTTCCAACTTGATTCCAAGACTCAAAGACCGCTATGACAAGCTGTATAAAAAGCAGGAAGAAGAAAAGCCGTTATCCGCAGAAAATATGCCGGTTTACGTCCAGAAAAAAGAAGATGATTCTTATGTCATTGTTGACCAGATTGACAACCTGCCGAATCATTGTGCAAACTGTTGTCATCCGGTGCCGGGCGATGAGATTGTGACTTTCACCACAAGAGGATATGGGCTTGCCATTCATCGGGCAGACTGCCCGAATTATCTGCGGGATTTGAAATCCGGTGACCCGGAACGCATTGGCAGGTGGAACAAGGCAAAGTGGACGGAAACGGCTGCGGCTGCCCCAGTTGTTGCGAGTCTGGATGTTTTAGCTCCTGACCGTATCGGGCTATTGCTGGATGTCACGAAGACTGTGGTAGATTCTCGTATGCTGATTGTGCATTCGCAATCATATAACCTCAAGAATGGCAATGCAATCTGTGAAATTACCGTAAAATTCAATGGAAATGACCAGCTGCAACAGCTGATGAATAAGCTGAAGCGGATTCCGGGCGTGATTTCCGTAGAACGTACCAAGAAAGGATAAGAACCATGGCGAAGATTACCCGTATTATGGTTGCACCGCTGGCGGTGAATTGTTATATCATTGCAACCGAACAGCACAACGCCGTTGCGATTGATGCAGGCGGCAGCGTGCCGAAGATTTTGCAATTTTTGCAGAACAATGGTTTGACATTGCAGAAAATTCTGCTGACGCATGGACACTATGACCACATTGGCGGTGTTGCGGAATTGCAGGCAGCAACTGGGGCAGAAGTTTATATCCACGAAGCAGATGCCCCGATGTTGTCGGACAGCAATTTGAATTTAGAAAAGTGGATTACCGGAGAAACCGAAACCACACCGATTTCCGAATATCATGCAATTCATGATGGAGATACGATTGTGCAGGATGAATGCGTTTTCCATGTCCTGCATACACCGGGACACACCAAAGGCGGTGTCTGCTATCAGTTAGACCGAACACTCTTTACGGGAGATACCCTGTTCCGCTGCTCTCGTGGCAGAACCGATTTTCCGGGCGGCAGTGATGCGGAACTATATGCTTCCTTGCAGCGGCTGAAACAGCTGGAGGGAGATTATGACGTTTTACCGGGACATAACGAAACCTCAACCCTTTCTTTTGAACGGGAACACAATCCAAATTTAAGGTGATGAAATGAAGGAAACCACACAAACCAATCTGCCCACATTTCCGGTGGAATTATATGGGCATTCGCTGAAATATGAAATTGAATGTATGCTGAAAATTTTTCTTCCGGCGACCAAGTTTGTTTTTTCCTATGAAACTGCCTCCCTGCTCCGTTCTGCGGAGCAGGGTGCATTTTTGCAGCTGAAACAGGGAAAACAATTTACATGGTTTTTCTGCGTGTTGCGGTATCAGGGAAAATACCGCCGCTGTGCAGCAAAGTTGCCGAAGTGCACGCCGGAAGAAAACAAACAGACCTGTGAATATCAGTTCAGCCGGATGCTGTTCACGCTGTTGCAGGATATAACGGGAATCGAAGTGCCGTGGGGCTTGCTGACGGGGATTCGTCCTGTCCGAAAGGCATTTTCCATGATGGAAGAAAGCGGCGAATCGTTGGATGCAGTTATGGAGCAGCTGCGAACGGTCTATCTGGTATCGCCAGAAAAGCTATCTTTGCTGCGGAAGACAGCAGAAGTACAGCTGCCCTTGCTCCGGCAGACTCCGAAACGGTCGGTCGGCTTTTATATTTCGATTCCGTTTTGTCCAACTCGATGCAGCTATTGTTCCTTTGTATCCCATTCCATTGCACAGGCAAAGCACCTGATGCCGGAATACATTCGCCTGCTCTGTCGGGAACTGGAAATCTGGGGGGACATCATTCAGAAATTGCAAGTCACCGTGGATACGATTTATTTTGGCGGTGGTACGCCAACTTCCATTTCTGCGGAAGCGTTGGAACAGCTCCTGCAAACAGTCGTGCGAGTTTTTGACCTTTCTAAGGTACGGGAGTTTTGCGTAGAGGCAGGCAGACCGGACACCATTACACGGGAGAAACTGGAAGTCTTGAAACGCTATGGTGTTGACCGGATTTCTGTCAACCCACAGACGATGGAAGATGCTGTTTTGCAGCAAATCGGTAGAAAACATACTTCTGCACAAATTGCAGAGGCATTTCAGCTGGCACGGGAAGTCGGGTTTACCAACATCAACATGGACTTGATTGCAGGGCTGCCGCACGATACCCCAGAGGGCTTTCATCGAACGCTGGAAAAAGTACTGGCATTGAATCCAGATAGTATCACCGTGCATACATTGACCTTGAAACGAGCAGCAACGCTCTTTTCCGATCGTCAGGCACAGATTGGCAATCCAGTGCGGGAGATGGTGCGGGACAGCATTGCCCTGTTACCGGAACATGGCTACCAGCCGTATTATATGTATCGGCAGAAGAACACCATTGACAATCAAGAGAATGTCGGTTATGCACGGGCTGGGAAAGAATCCTATTATAACATGCTGATTATGGACGAATCGCAATCCATTTTTGGAGCAGGCTGTGCAGCGTCTACAAAGATTGTAGAGCCGGACTGCGGACGGATTACTCGGATTCATAACTATAAATTCCCGTATGAATATATCCGGCAGTTTGACCAGCTGATGGAGAAAAAACAGCAAGTGTTAGAGATTTATCAGCGAATGGAAGCAGCGGAACAGAATTAAATAAAAAAACATTGCATCAACTGTGGTTGAGCAGGCTCAGCTTGCCGGAGAAATTCTGTGGAATTAAATGCAATGACAGACACAAGGAGGAAGACACCATGGCGATTGCCATTAGAGCCTATCAGCCGGAAGATGTTCCGGCTTTGGTAGAAATTTGGAACGAAGTTGTGGAGCAGGGCATTGCATTTCCGCAAAAAGCACCGCTCACCAACCAAATCGGAGCGGCTTTTTTTGCAAAGCAATCATGCACTGCAGCGGCTTATGATACAGAAACCGCAGAGATTGTGGGTATGTATATCCTGCACCCGAACAATGTTGGACGGTGCGGACATATCTGCAATGCCAGCTATGCAGTAAAGACCACTTACAGAGGGCAGAAAATCGGGGAACAGTTGGTGCGGCACTGCCTGCATCAAGCTCGACAGATGGGATTCCGCATTTTGCAGTTCAATGCTGTTGTAAAGGAAAATCATGCAGCAAGAAAGCTGTATGAAAAGCTGGGATTTGTCACGATTGGAACGGTTGCAGAGGGCTTTCAGAAGAAAGACGGAACGTATTCCGATATTGTCTTGTATTATTTCCCACTGCAAAACGAACCGACCGCAGAAGCGTAAATCATCCATAATATGGAAATCTCTGGGTTGCATTTTAGAAAAAAATATGGTATGATAGAAGAAAGAAACAGACAGAGGTGGACGTATTTTGAAACGGGTTTATTTTATTTTTAATTTGCATTCTGGAAAAGCCGCATTGAACAACCAGATTCCGAAACTATTAGACCAATTCACAGCTGCCGGTTATGAAGTGACGGTACATCCCACTCAGCGGCAGGGGGATGGCATTGTTTCTGCAAAATATGCTTGTGAACATGGATTTGATTTGTTGGTCTGTGCCGGTGGAGATGGAACGCTGAATGAAACCATTCAAGGCTGCATGAACAGCGAAAATCCGCTGCCAGTGGGGTATATTCCAGCAGGTTCTACGAATGATTTTGCAAGAGGCTTACAGATTCCAACCACACCGGAAAAAGCTGTGCAGTGTATTTTAGACGGCAATACGCTTTGCTGCGACATTGGAAAATTCAACGAGCATTATTTTACCTATGTAGCAGCCTTCGGAGCATTGACAGAAATTTCTTACCAGACACCGCAGAACTATAAAAATGTGTTGGGACATGCTGCTTATCTGCTGAACGGCATTGCCCACCTGCCGACCATTAAAGCACGAAAGATGCGAATTGAATATGATGGAAAGACGCTGGAAAATAATTACCTCTATGGCATGGTGACAAATGCAACGTCTGTTGCAAAACTGTTGTCCCTGTCCGATGTAGAATGGGACGATGGGCTATTTGAAGTCACCTTGATTCGAAAGCCGACTGATTTGGTGCAGTTCCACCAGTTGATTTTATCGCTGGCAAATTTTCAGCTGGGAGCAGAGCGGCAGTATTTTGATTATTTTCGGGCATCACATGTGACCATTACCAATTTGGATGAAGAAGAAGTTGCGTGGACGATTGACGGAGAGTATGGCGGAAATCAGCGAGTCAATGAAATCTCCAACTGTCAGAAAGCATTGAATATTTTTGTGCCCAAACAAAAATAAATAATAGTTGAAAATCAGTCCATATTTCATATTTTTCTCTATTTTTCACAAAAAACACTTGACTTTTTTTCTATTTTCGTGTATAATAAAAACATCATTTTTTCAGGAAAGGGGTTATGGACAAATGGCAGATCCGACATTTCAGAATGGAATGACACCGGGCGGAACGGATAAAAATGGTATGGCAGTTGCCTCCTTGGTGCTGGGTATCATTGCAGTTTGCTGTTGCTGTGTTTCTGGGCTGAGTTTGGTGTTGGGAATTTTGGCAATTGTGTTTTCTATTTTGAGCCGGAAAAATCCAGCAAAGAGTGGATTGGGAACAGCTGGTTTGGTTTTGGGAATCATTGCATCTGTTTTGGCAATTATTTCAATTATCGTTGCACAAACCGATTGGTATCAGACAACGGTAACACAGCAGTTGATTGACACATTTGGCGACCAGTATGCAGATATGCTGAACTAAGCAAGAGCAGAATGAAAAAAGGGGACTGTTTTACAAAAAGCAGTCCTTTTCTATTTTTTTAGCAGAAAGGAGTGGAGAGCATTGCAGCAACAAATCAAACAGAAAAGATGGCACGCAGCAGAGAAATGGATCTGGCTGTTTTTACCGATTGGTTTCCTGATGGGGGGGCTTTTGGGGCGGCACTTGATTTTTGATTTCGTACAACTATATTTTCCACCTTGCTTTTTTTATACGGTGACGCATTTCTATTGCCCTGGCTGCGGAAATACCAGAACCGTACTGGCGTTGCTGCATGGACATCCCCTGCAGGCACTGCATAACAATGCAGCGTTTTGTTATCTGTTGGTGGTATTGCTGCTGTTGTATCTGCAAAAAGTGCTGCGTTGCTTTGGAAAGTCCGTGCAGTTATTGCCGAAAGGAAATTGGTTTCCGATTGTTTCCGTTTGTATTTGCATGGCGTATTGCTTGATTCGGAATTTTATCCCTTGGATGCAACCGCTGCCTGTATAAATGAAGATGAATCTGAAAGGAAGAGAGAACGATGCTTTATACACCATTGACGAAAAAAGCATTAAAACTTGCTTACGCTGCCCATGCGGGGCAGGTGGACAAAGCCGGAATGCCCTATATTTTTCACCCCTATGAAGTAGCGTTGCAGGTGCAGGCAGAAGAGGAAGTTTGTGCAGCACTGCTGCATGATGTCGTGGAAGATACCGATTGGACGATGGAAGATTTACGGGCAGCTGGATTTCCGGAAACGGTCTTGGAAGCAGTACAACTGTTGACGCATGACCCCGCTGTTCCATATTTGGATTATGTACGGGCATTGTGTGGAAATCCGATTGCAGTGGCAGTGAAACGGGCAGATTTGCATCATAACAGTGAACGAACACGATTTGATGCAGATAGTCCGGACATCGAAAAACGCTTGCAGAAATATGCAGCGGCAAGGGCAGTATTAGACGAAGCAGAAAAAGAGAAATCTTCAGAGTTTAAAAGAAATTCATGAATTAAAAATACTTTTTAGGTAGTTTCAAGAACAATGGACATGCAGGATGCATAGAATAGGGAATGGTGCTGCTATTTACTTGACAGTTGTTGCTGTGGCATTTGCATGGATAGTGGTAGAAATTGAAAGAATCAATATCAGAGAAATCAAAAAAGGAATGGAAAAGCCGTCAATCTCAAAAGAAAAAGAGAGTGACGGCTTTTTTGTAACAAATTCATGGATGTTTTTTGATAAAAAACAACTTGGTTTCTCGCAATTATGTTACAATCTTAACAGTTTCAATGTTGAAAAAAATGTGCAGATATGATAAAATGAAAAGAGAAGTAGACAAAGAAAGGGGTTGTGTTGGATGAAAAAGTGGAAAAAGTTCGTTTTTGGATTGCTGTTCGGGACGATGATTTGTTTTCTGTTGCCGAAACCAGTTTTGCAGACCGATGCAGCTGTTCCTTTTGATGTGAATGAATTTGTAGACATTGCTTCTGCAAACATCAATGCCATGCGGATGGAAAATGGTCTAGAGCCACTGCAAACCGCACCGCTTTTACAGAAAATGTGTCAAGAGCGTGCAGATGAATTGACAAAATCTTATGCCCATAGTCGTGCAAATGGGGATGCATGGTATACGATTCTGACGGATTACGGAATTGATACGAACTGTTTTGCAGGAGAAAATATTGCTGCTGGATATGACACTCCAGAAGGAGTTGTTGAGGGGTGGATGAATTCCGCCGGACATCGAAAAAATATTCTGAATACCAATTACGAATATTTTGCGGTAGGGGTTTCATATTATGAAGACGACCCAGAGTATTATTTTTACTATTGGGATTTGATTTTGCTTTCTTCTGATACAGGTTTTGAAGATTCCTATACACCGCTTGCGATTTTTATGCCAGCTACAACAGAAGAAACAGAACAAACAACAACGACAACCTTACAGACCACGACAATGACTATGACAACAATTCCGGAAACTTCTACAACACTGGCATATGATTATAATTATGGAGATTGTAATACAGATGGCGTTGTAGATTTAAGAGATGCGATTTTCTTAGGGAAATACTTGTCTGGGCAGGTTGCAATGACAAGAGTCCAATTGATCAATGCGAACTGCAATCAGTTGGATGGAACGGAAATTGTAGATGAAAAAGATGTGCAGAGTATTATGAGATTTATCTTGTTAAAATTAGATACACTGCCAGAAACAGAACCATAAATAATAAGATGCGGTATTTGAAAGAAATGATTGTGTTTCTTTCAAATGCCGCTTTTTTGTTTGAAAATTTCGGGGGAGTAGAAATATTGTTGAATGTGGAGCATGATACAGACGGATGATGAAATTTGTCTTGTTAAAATTGAATCCGCTGCTGGAAACAGAATCGTATATACAGAATGAAATAGTAGAAAGAAATAATTATATTTTGTTCATGTGCTGCAATCTTTTTGTTTGACAGTTTCCAGAAAACATGGTATCATAGTAAGAAAGAAATTTGCGTGAAAAATGGAGGAACTGCTTTGAAATCCAATGCCAATCGAGAATCTGTGCTTCAGAAGAATCAGAGTTATGCAACAGAAATTACCGATTTAACGGTAGAGGGGAACGGTGTCTGTCATATTCAGGGAATGACGGTTTTTGTTCCGCATACTGCTCCGGGCGACCAAGTGCGTGTGAAGATTGTAAAGGTCTGTAAGCAATATGCATTTGGAATCATCGAAGAAATGGAAACACCGGCAAGTTGTCGGATTGAATCAGATTGCCCCTATCCAGCATGCGGTGGATGTACTTTCCGGCATATTTCCTATGCAGCAGAATTGCAGTGGAAAGAAAAACTGGTGCAGGATGCATTTCATCGGATTGGAAAGCTGCATCCAGAATTTTTGCCGATTGTCGGTGGAAAACAGCGTTCGCATTATCGGAATAAGGCACAATATCCGGTTGCTGTCGGAGCAGATGGAAAGCCAGTCTGTGGTTTTTACGCGAAACGCAGCCATCGAGTAATTCCGGTACGAGATTGTCAGTTGCAGCCAGTGTTGTTTCAGCAGGTTTTAGATGTGATTTTGCAATATGTAGCGGAAAAATCCATTTCTGTTTATCAAGAGGAAACTGGAACAGGCATCTTGCGGCATATTTATTTGCGGCAGGGCTGGCATACCGGGGAACTGATGGTTTGTCTGGTTGTGAGAAAGCCCATTGAGCGGCAATTGAAGGGCTTAATCGAACGGCTGACAACTGCTTTTCCGCAGGTGAAAAGCATTGTGATGAATTGCAATCCGGCTCGCACCAATGTAATTTTAGGGGAAAAGAATGTTTTGCTGTGGGGATCGGAAACGATTACGGATATTCTTTGTGGCAACCGAATTTCTCTTTCTCCGCATGCTTTCTATCAGGTGAATACCGAACAGGCAGAGCGATTGTATGGGATTGCAAAGGAGTTTGCAGCGTTGCAGGGTACGGAACGGCTGTTGGATTTATATTGCGGAGCAGGAACGATTGGGCTTTCCATGGCAGATGCGGCAGCATCTGTGTTGGGGGTAGAGATTGTACCGCAGGCGGTGGAAAATGCAAAGGAAAATGCTCGGCAGAGTGGTATTTCGAATGCAGAATTTTTGTGTGGAGATGCTGGAACAGTCGCACAAAAGTTGGAACAAGAACAGTTACAGCCAGATGTGATTGTGGTAGACCCACCGAGAAAAGGCTGTGACCAAAATGCATTGGATGCTATGGCAAAGATGCAGCCAGAGCGGATTGTTATGATTTCCTGTCATCCGGCAACGGCTGCAAGAGATTGTGCGGTGTTGCAGGAAATGGGGTATGTGGTGCAGAAAGTGCAGCCGGTGGATTTGTTTCCGGGGACAGGGCACGTTGAGTGCGTGGTATTGATGTCAAGGAAGCAAGGATAATAGATGAAAAAGTGCTGATTTTTCGGCACTTTTTTCTTTTTGGAGAATATTTGAAAAGTAGCTGAGATGCCATTTTTCTGTATGCGGGAACAAGTCAGGATAAGATCAGAAATACACGAAATTGAAATTGACACAACGCATACAAGCTGAGAACGTATCAGGAAACAAATCCAGAACCATAAAAAATGCCATGCTGGGAAAGCACATCTTCTCAGCATGGCATTTTGTTTCTATGAAATGTAGATTTCTTCGTAAAATCCGCCCATTTATTTGCAGAAATTTCAGACAAAACAGCATCGAATCTGCTATCATTATAGCAGATTTTCAGAAAAAGTAAAGTATATATTTCTGAAAATTCATGAATAAATCATCCAAATCGGAGAAAAAACAGGATTTTCCCTGTTTTGAACAGTCCGAAAACTTGTCAGGAGGGATTTCAAATGCCGAGAAGAGGCAGCAACATTTACAAGAGAAAAGACGGTCGGTTTGAGGGACGTGTCCCGATTGGTCATAAGGAAGATGGGTCGCTGAAATACAAATTTGTGTATGCCAGAACGCTTTCTGAGGTAAAGGAAAAGATGGCACAATTTCAAGCTGTTTTGCAGAGCCAGCCAGTTTCTGCTTTGAAATTGACCGTGGCAGAGGCATCTCGTCAATGGCTTTCCGCAGCAAAATTGCGTGTGAAACCGTCCAGTTATGCACACTATGAAAACATCATTCGCAATCATATTCTTCCGGGTCTCGGAACAAAGTATCTTACGGATATGACAACACACCAGCTGAACGATTTTGTCTTTGAGAAACTGCAAAGCGGCCGATTGTGTGGAACTGGCGGACTTTCCGCTCGGTTTGTACAGGACATTATGCGGGTTTACCACAGCATAGAACAGTATGCAGTGCAGGAATATCACATTCATGGAACACATTTTACTATGCCGAAAGCAGAGAAAAAGCAGCTGGATGTTTTGTCTTCTGAGGAGCGAAAGAAGTTGGAACAGTATCTTCTTCAGACAGGGTTGACCATTGATTTGGCGATTCTGCTGTGTTTGTTCACCGGTTTGCGTGTAGGTGAATTGTGCGGCTTGCAGTGGAATGATATTGACTTTGAAAATGGAACGCTTTCTGTAAAACGAACGGTGCAGAGAGTTTATCGAAATGGCTGCTCTGAGGTGCTGATTGGCTCTCCTAAAAGCAGAACTTCTGTGCGGATAATTCCGGTTCCGTCCTTCCTGTTGACATTGCTGGAAAAGAAAAAACGACAGGATTTTTTGTACCTGATTACTGGAAAAAACAAACCGGCAGAACCGAGAACGATGCAGTATCGGTTTCAGAAAATCCTGAAACTTTGTGGTATCCGGAAGGTTCCATTTCATCTGCTTCGACACACTTATGCTACAGATTGTATTGCCCATGGGTTTGATGCAAAGACGCTGAGTGAATTGCTGGGACATGCTGATGCCAGTATTACGCTGAATCGATATGTGCATTCCTCTATGCAGATGAAGCAGGAATATGTAAAGCGGTTGAAATTGACGGGATGATGTTTCGCCGTCAAAAAATCGTATGAGAAATGCAAAAAACATTGGAAACAGCGTGATTTTTTAGGATTGAATGGTCAATGGGCGGATTTTACGAAACAAAAATGCTTCTTTCCTTTTAGTATCTCCAACGGTAAACCATCTATTCTTCTTGCTTTTTGGGATTTTTTATGGTATGATGGAAATAGAGAGAAAAAGATAAGAAAGGGGCACATTACGTGATTTGCATAGCAGTAGTGGATGATGAAAAAGCAGTATGTGATGAACTACTATTTTTTCTGAAAGAATACGAAATGAAATTCAAAATGATTTTTGATATTTCAATCTATTACAATGGAGAAAATCTTTTGGCTGATTTGGAAGATGATATACATTTTGATTTAATTCTATTGGATATTGAGTTAGCTAAGATTAATGGTGTAGAGGTCGGTAGACATATACGTGAGATAAACCAAGATTACTTGTGTCAAATTATTTATATCTCTTCTAAAATGGGATATGCCATGGAATTATTTCAAGTGCATCCATTTCACTTTTTGATTAAGCCTATACAAAAGGAAATGTTGTTTTCTTGCTTGGAAGAGTATGTTCGACTGTATTCCAAAAAAGATTTTTTTGAATTAACAAACAAAAATATAAAAAAGCGAATTCCAATCGAACAGATACAATATTTTGAAAGTAGTGGTAGAAAGATTATTGTCTATTGTATAAATGAATCCTATGAATTTTACGGAAAATTGAGTGATTTATCAGAAATGAGAATTCTAAAAAATTTTCTCATGATTCACAAATCTTTTTATGTTAACATTTCTCATATTTCAGAATACAATTATAAGTCATTGACAATTGATGATGATAAAACATTGCCCATTAGTCAACCAAATAGGACGGAAGTGCGTAGGGCACTTTTGAAAAATAGTGCAAATCGTTTTAGAAAGAGGTGATTATATGCAAGAACAAATCGTATACTTAATCGGGAATGCTTTTCGTGTTTATATTTATTGGAAACTTTTAAATACTATATTTTGTGCAGCAAAAGTAAAACAGTTCTGGATTATAATTGGATTTATGCTTTATTTTCTACTCAATAGTTCAGTTGCTATCATGTTTGAAAATTTTACATTGAATATTTTGACAAATATTATTCCTTTGATTGCTCTTTCATTTTTGTATGAGTCGAAGGTGACAAGTAAATTATTTGTGGGATTATCTTTTTATGTAGTTAATATGCTAGCAGATGGTATTGTATACACTGTTATCCTTATAACAAAAGTGGATTCTATTGTAATGAGCAGTGGAATTGCCACTGTACTTGTTACTTTTTTAATTGAGTTGATTTTTGAGTATGTTTGGAAAAAACGATCCTATCATGAAATTGATAAATTGTATTTGATGACAATTTTAGCTGTTCCAATTGGAAGTATTTTGATTGGCGTTTTGACGATGTATCAGTATAGCATAAAAACGATTATTGTTGCCTTTGTTCTGATGAGCTTTAATCTGCTGATTTTTTATATGTATGATAATCTACAGAAGAATTATGAGGTTATCTATGAAAAAAAGCTTTTGGAACAAGCGGTGGAAGCACAACATAGCGAATTAGAATTATTACAGGAATCTCAGAATAAAATTCGATACTTACAGCATGATTTCAAAAACCATTTGATTTCTATTGTAAATTATGCAAAAAAAGCGGATAACCAAGGACTGATTCATTATATCGAAGAGGGTTTGGGTTTTCTCTCGCTTCATCAGCAATTTGTTGACACCGGAAATTCCGAGATTGATAGCATTCTTAATTATAAGTTGCAGGAGATGAAAAACAAAAATGTAGATTTAAAGTATTTTATAACGATACCAAAGGACTTAGAGATTAATGTATTTGATCTTAATATTGTATTGGGGAATATACTAAACAACGCAATAGAAGCCATCGAAAAAGCAGAAAATAAATACTTTTTTATTAGCATTTATTTTGAAAAGAATATTCTCTTTATTCATACTGAAAATACTTATGATGGAAAAATCATAAAGAAGAAAGAAACGCTATTGACAACAAAAGAGAATAGAGAATTACATAGATTAGGGCTAAAAAGCATTTCCAGTATATTGGAAAAATATGATGGTGACATTCTGTGCGATTACAATGATAAATATTTTATTACAGACGTTATGCTATGTAATATCAACTTTGAGCATAAAAAGAAGTGAAAAAATAGTCGAATTTTGACATTAACATAGGTCGTTTTTTACAAGAGTCGCTTTTGCGGCTCTTTTTTTGTTATAATTTGTTTTGCAGGCAAAATAAAAAGATTGGAGTGATCAATATGAAAAAGATTATTTTGAAATATGGCGGTATGCTTGCTGCTTTAGCAATGGTTTTCACAACGCTGACAGTGAACTCAACTTGCACTTGGATGACCTATCAGGAAGAATTGCCTGAAACAGCCAAGAAGCTTCGCAAATTCTAATGTTTCCTAAATTATCTTGTAAGATTGCAGATCGATTGGAATACTATGGCATTGTCCAAAAATCCAATAAAGCATTATATGAATATGGCCTGCGTCAGATGTTTGCAACAATTCTGAACATTCTAACAATGCTCCTGATTGGATTTATAATGGGACTTGCTGTACCAGCAATGATTTACATAATCGCATATATTCCATTAAGAGTATATGCCGGAGGCTATCATGCTTCTACACCGCAGCGATGCTGGGCATTTTCTGCGATAATGTTATGGATTGCACTGTGTATCGTAAAATACACGCCCCAAATGTATTTTTGGGTGATTACAACATTGTCGTTGATCGCCTGCATCGTTGTTTTTTTGCTGTCGCCGGTAGAAGATCGAAATAAGAGATTGGATGAAAAAGAACATCATGTTTATCATATTCGAGCAATTGTTGTGATGACAATAGAAGCCGTTGCAGCAATCCTGCTGTTTGTCTTTCACTTCAAACAATTTGTTCTGGTATTGGAAATCGCATGGTGTTCTCTGGCAGTGATGTTGCTGTTGGGAAAAGGAAAGAATGTTTTTGAAAACAAAAAAGGAGGATGTGCATGAACAAAAAATTGACAAGAACACTTGCCGGAGCCATGTCCCTAATGTTCATGGGACAGGTCATGATTTTTGGCGACGGCAGTGCCCAAGGTCTTTTACACGCTGATACAATTGCATCTGCTGCAGAAGCGATTGAAGGAGCAAAAAATAAAGACCAGCTTGCCAAGGAATTTGAAGAAGCAACAAAAGATCTGGGAAAAGTAGATTTTTTTGATGTTGCGGATGAAAAAGAAAATGGAACCGTTGTCAATGAAGATACTGCAAAAAACGATATAGCTGTGCAATCTGATGAAGCGGGTGCAGCAGTTCAAGCTCGTTCAGCAGCAGTTATGGCTGCTTCGGAGGGCGATGCTCCAGTAGGTGAATTAACTGTAACTGGTATCGTTAAACAAGGGGTTATCAATGGAATTCAAGATAAAACTCCAATTTATGTGCGTATTTTTGATGAAAACTGGAATGAACTTGAATATCAGGAACTTCAAAGCGGTGACAGTTATACTGTAACAGCAAGCAGTGGTAGTGGCATTTATCATGTCAAGTATGAAAGTGATGGTTATTTGCCGTTTTACTTGAAGGATTTTGGTACTGGTACCTATACTGTTGGATCTGGCGATTCTCGCAATGCAGTGACATTAGTTCCAGGTGATACCACTTGGAATGAAGAACACGACAACGAGTGGAGCGACGATGTCATCAATGGAAAAGACTTGGCATATGTACAGAGTTGCTTAGGAGCATATCGTGGTGATTCCGATTTTAATCCCAGTATGGATGCAGATGGTGATAATATTATTAGTCCAGCAGATTTGAAAGCATTTTGCGATTTTTATGATCATCTTGCTGATGATGAATATTATGAACTTCCACAAAATGTCCAGAATCTTGATATAAACCTAGATGGAGTAATTAATGATACGGACTATTTGCTTTTGATGGATGCTGGTGCAGGAGAAGAAGAATTAGCTGCATTTAAGGCAGAAGTTGATTCTGCAAGAGATGTAAATTCATGGGTTTATATCTATAATCATGAATTTACAGGAGATATAATCGTTAATAAGGACGATTATAATGATGGTATTGATTTGATCAATGCAGCGGCTCAGAAACGTGGACGTTCTGATAATTACTACGCATACATGGACAAAGACGACAGCGGCACAATTGATAATGCAGATGTTGCATGGTTTTCAGCCGCATACAAGGCTTCTGGCGATTTGGATTGGGATCATGCCTTTAAAAGAACACTGATCATGCAGGAAAGCGGTGCTTTTCAGGGCAGCTTAAATTTGCATGATACAGATTTTAACCTGAATGGCTGTTCTCTGTATATAGGCGACTGTATGTCCTTTACAACTGATATTCTGAAATTTTGGTCTGGCAATCAAGGAGCAACACTGAATATTAGCAATGGTTATTTGGAAGTTTCCAATAACTTAGTATTTCGTACCGCTTCTCCAGATGGCTGGGGTGGAAATGCCGGACAAAATATGCGTCTGAATGGCGGTACAGTAGTTATTGGCGGCAATTTTAATTTTGGTCAGGCAAATTGTTATGATACCATCTGGATGACAAACAGTGCAGATTGGCTCGAAGTATATGGAAACTGGAATTATATCACATTGACCGATATGGAAGGAAAATGGACAGCAGGTAATATCTGTTTCTTTGGACCAATCTGGGAAGTCAATGAAGCTTCTGGGTCGAAATCGATCTATTCTTCCGGTTCACAAGTCATTCATTTTGGTTATGAAGGCGGCAAGCAGACCGTTCTTTGGGACAACTGTGAAACATATATCAATAATGAAGATGGTTCTCTGAATACAGAAAGAACATTCAATTTCAATGATAAAGATGAGACTGGAAAATGTTTGGGGGTTGTTTTTTCTCCTGACTATTCTAATGAGAACTATCATTTCAGACCTTATCTTCCACAATATGTTACAAATTTAGAGGATGCTGTTCCTTATAAAGAATGGAAATACATGGAGGACTCCAACGGTAATACAATTCCGGATATTGTGGAAAAACAGATAGCGGAAGATCCACTTAATGTTGACAATGCGTGGCTGGAAGATAAGTATGGCTATAACGTAAAAGAGTTTATTAAAGATGACAATGTCAATGCGGATAAAAATAAAAAGAAACTGGTTGAAACACTTTCTTATTTATATAATCATTACATTGAACCAGTTGCAGATGCAGCATCAGACTATATTGGTAAATCCCTTAATCAAATTGTAAAAGGAAATTTCACAGACGATGTTACATTGCTTGGAACTGCAGGCGAAATTGTACTTGGTATTTTTGATTTAGACTTGGTTTGCGATTTAAGAGATATCACATATGATATTGGAGAATGGGGAGAAATCATCATTGGAGATGATGAATTTTCTTGGTCATTTGCTGGGCAATCATTTCTTGATTTAGTGGGAATTATTCCTGTTATTGGTGCTGTAAAGTATTCCGATGAAGTTGGTGCATTATTAAAAAAAGCTCCTAATATATACAAAAATAGCGTTTATAAGTCGGTAGCTGAATGCTTTACTGATGGAAAATCATTAAAATCGGAAGATGAGATTGCAGAAACAGTAACAAATAATCTCAAAAAAACACAAAAGCAAATTGAAGAATTACTGGATGATAGCGGTAAATTTATTGATGAGGAAGCAGAAAGCAACTATCAAAAATATGTATTAAGAAAACAAAAATCTGGAAAAATTCCACGAGATCGCATTGATTGGAAGGAAGCATCAGATCATTGGAAATATAATTCACCAATGGCAAGGGGAAATGAATTCAATAAAATTGCTGAAAAAATATATCCTTTTAATGAAGTGAATTTAGCAAATGGCAAACGTCTTGATAGTTATATTCCTGGTGAAAAAATTATTTCTAGAAAAGCAACTGATTTATCTGACATTGAATTTAATACGTTTGACAAATATTTATCTGAAATGATACAAAAATATGCTCCTGGTACTGTTATTCGTTCAAATAAATATAAATGTCTAAATGGGCAGATCCTCTCCGGCAAAATGTATCTGGAAATACCAGCTGTAAATAAGGATTTTGACCAGATCGATGAGTATATGACGTATGCAAAAGAGAAATATGATATAAAAATAATTTTTCTTGAAGAAAATAAAGTGTGGGATTTTTCAGATCTTACAAATTGATTTAGAATAAAATAATATTTTTTATTTCATTGAGCAGTACTGTGTAAATTCAAATAAAACGTGTTTTTACATGGTGCTGCTTTTATTTTTCTTTACACTTATCATTTTTTCTGGTATAATGAAGCTAAAGTAAAATTATGAATCATGGAGGAGTAAAATGAGCCATTTAAATTTAACAGTGGAGTTAGCTGAAAAATCTAATTTTTGCAATCGGTATTTGGAGTTGTGCAGCAGATATTCAGAAAGTCTTTTGATGGATACCACCGACTTACGTCAAAGATATCCAAGAAGTCTTGCAAATATCACAAAGAAAGTTGTAGACACCAAACTGGTGAAATCTATTTTGAATGAACTTGGATACCCATATAAATATTTTGGAGGAGAGAAATTCTATCGATTATATCTATTGAAAAAAGAAAAATATGAGGTGTGGTTTCATTTAGAATTATATAAAAATAGTATTTTTGATGGGCATTTAGATCCGCATGTATATATTATATATAATGAAGAGTATTTTGCTGGTGGTACATTTCCATGCATATTTGATAGTTCAGGAGGAATTAAGCCAACAAAGTATATGTTAAGACCTGTGTATACCGGAGAAGTTCTTCCAGAATTGATAAAAGAGTTGATTGACTTGGCATTTTCTTATGTGTATGAATTTGAGGAATTGAAAGAAGGATGAAATCTTTCTTATTTTAGATTCCATCTGATGCTTGCAAAATCCATTAAAATGGAATTACTTTGAGAAAGGTTAATTCACATGATGATGTACGATAAACAAGAACTAATCAAAATGGTTCAAAGAGTGATGGACTGTGAGGAAGATGAAGATACAATCGATGAGCTATTAGAAATATTAGATGACAATCTTCCACATCCGTCTATATGGGATTTGATTTATTGGTCACCGAATGAAGAAGAACTTTCTGCTGAGGAGATGATTGATATTGCAATTTCCTATCAATGGAAGGAACATCAAAAGAAATGCTATAGTTCGAGCATGAAAAAACTTATTGCAGCATGTAAATTCGATAAAAATATGAATATCATAATGAAAGACATTTTATCAAAGAACTTTATTTCATCTGTGAAGCCGGTTTATAGCAAAGCAGATATTCGTGAAGAAGTAAAGAATCATACGCTTAATCTATATGATATATTGTGTTCCAATGATTTTGAAAAGCAGCTTCAGGTTGTGGAATCACTGGAAAACTGGCTAAAAGATAGCTTTCCCAATAAAATGTTTTGCAGTTACTTTTTATATTCCGAAACAATGGCAAGTAAATTTTGCTTTCATATGGAATGTCCCAATATGGATTGGCTCAGTGACAAAAAAGTGAAATCAAGTAATGACTGCATTAGAAAAAATATCTTTTGATATACAATAATTATAGAGAAGCTGAAAAATAAAATTTTTCCTATTTTAGATTCCATATTTCGTGTCGTTCTGGAATGCTTACTAAGTGTGTCAGATTCATCAGGAGGATTTATATGAAAAAAGAAAAGCAACATATAATTGATTTGATATATCAACTTGATTTTGAAAATGCAGCAAAGCATCTATTTCAATTATCAGAGGAAGAACAAATCAGTTTAATGGTGTGTGAAGCAGCAGATACGGACAGTATCATCATTTTAGGATTTTTATCCTATATTTTATCGATTCAAAATACTGCTTTCTACCATCAGGTTATTTCAGAAGCACTTATTCAAATGTGTTGGTTAGAAGGCGGGTATAATCTGGCTTTTTATCATGCTTGCAAGCTATTAGAATTAAAACCTGTAGTAGAAGTTAAAGAATACTTGCTATTTTTTAATACTATTCCAGAAAAATTATTATCAGAAGAAAAAGCGTATACTTTAAGCAAAGAAATTATTGCTGAAAAACCAGATAGTATCGCAGCAAATGGGATTTTTTCTCGTTTAAGAGAAAAATACGAATAACGATTTATGAGAAATTCTGTTGTTAGATTCCATCAGATGCTTGCAAAGTATGCAATGAACATGATACAATAAAAACAACCTTATATAAAATATGATGATGAAAACTTTTCATTAGAAAAAATCCGTAGCGAACTTTTTATAGAAGCAGGGGAATTGCATTGAAAACAAAAATCAAATTTGAAACGAAAACACGCTGCAAAGAAAGAGATAGCATGCGAAAGACATATGAAAAATATGCAGAAATTTATGATGAACTTGTTGAAAATAAAGTTTATGGTACATTGTATCATTATTTTCATCCAGAAGATTATGCTTTTGAAGTGTTTTCTGATCTTTCAATGCTGTATAAAAATTTAGAAGATAATTATTATACAGCAAGCAGATATCGGTATTGGATACATGATGATATCATAAAGGCTTATGATTACATGAAGACTGCAGTTTTATATCATGGCCTTTGTTATGAGGCATTGGATGGCAAGAGATACAATCCATACGATGCCTTAGATTATGTGGAGGAGCATGAAAAATATTTGTATCAGGCAATTGCTGTACAGGAGATTTCTCTTGCCAAGAAACATGCAACTTGCTGTCCAGTGATTCAATGCATGCTGTTGGAACAGTATGAGAAAGCAAAAGAATTGTTGATGATGGATACCGAAGAAACCGATATCGATGCAGAAGTGGATTTTATTCATCTTCCATGGGTAAAGAATATTTATCTTGCTATGTTGAACGGGGATGAGAATGCGTTCAATGAACAACTGGCAAAAAGAATCAACCAATATCGGAGAAGACCAAGTGAATATCAGCCACATGTAGATGCAACTTCCATCGCAATGATCTGGTTTGCAAAACGATTGAACTTAAAATACAAATTTCAAGTATCTGAGATCCCAGAGTATTTTTTGTTAGAGCATCATCATGAAATTCCAGCAGATTGCAGATTAATTAACCTGCACAATTGTGAAGTTGCTTTTCAAAAGTGGGGAAAACAAACGCCTACATTGGAAGAAATTCGTAGCAAACTTTTTATAGAGGCAGGAGAATTGCATTGAAAACAAAAATCAAATATGAATCAACAAAACGACAAAAAGATATTGCAAGGTCTAAAATCGCATATCAAAAATATGCAAAAAGGATTGATGAACCTGTTGAACTGCAAATATATGAGGAATTGCATCATTTCTTTCACAAAGAAAATGTTCCAGCTGCTGGAGCAATTCAAGATGCCACAAGTTTGTATTACGTTTTTCAGAGCATTTATAACCTTGCAGCAAAATATAGGTACTATATTGATAATGATATCCGTACTACTTTTCAGTACTATCGGATGGGTGCTATTTATTATGCAATGGCATATCAAGAAATGCAGCAGGCTTGTCCAGTGGATGAAATTGTGATGGATTATATGAATGACATCGAAACACATGAAAAGTTTCTTTATCAGGCAATTTCCGTTGGAGAATGGGAACTTGCAAGGGAAAATTCCACCTCATGCCCAGTGATACAAGCCATGTTATATGAAAATTATGCAAAGGCAAGAGAATTGTTGTTGATGGACACAGAAGAACTGGATGAAAGTCAGGAAGCGTATTTTATTCATCTGCCATATTTGAAAAGAATTTATCTTGCAATGCTAAATGGCGATGAACAAGCATGGAATGAACAGCTTGCAAAACGAATCAATCAATATAGAAAACGTCCATCTGATTATCAGCCCGTTGTAGATTTTGTATCCATTTCACTCATAAAAATGGCTCAAAAATTAAATCTAAAATGTCAATTCAAAGTAGAAGAAATACCAGAATATTTTTTTGAAAGCATTCACATCATTGAGAGAATGGATTGTAAAATCATTGATCTGAAAAAATGTGAAGTTGCTTTTCAAAAGTGGGGAAAACAAACGCCAACATTGGAAGAAATTCGTAGGGAATTGTTTTGATGTATATTCTCAATCAAAACAGAAAATCAAGAGGAAAGTTTTATTTCCTAACAGGAGGTAACATTGGGCAGACAATTTCATTTCTTTATGGGAGAAAAAGAGGAAGAAGAATTAAAAAGGTATTTGCTAGATTCTAATGTGAAAATATTGTTTGAAGGAAAAAATCCAACACCAGTGGAGATAACAGAGTTTCCCCCTGCTTTTTCGGATAGAGGCTGGTTTATGGTGTATCTCTACAAGGAAGAATGGGGCGAATTGGTAATGAAAGATGTTTTAACTGAGAGGAAATATCTTGATGTTTTTTCTTCACCGGTTATCGAATTTAGCCGAACAGTTATTCGAGAGCATGCAAAAGAAATAACGCCTGGACGCATTTGGTTTCAAAATCGTTATTTTAAAGGAGATACGATTTTAAACAAATGCAGGGAGATGACTCGTTTTTATCAAGCGTTAGCAAGACAAATCAAAAAAATTCTTCCTAAACATAGAAAACCATTGGCAGAAGAAAATACAACCATATATTGTAGTGATTCCATAAAAGAAATGCTGGATAATGGCTATCGAATCATGTAAGCATTTATATATTAAAAGTAGTGACACTCGATTCCTATCAGGAGAAGTTCGTATTGACAGAAAATAAAGAAGGTGATTTTCATAAAGGCAAATACGATATATGAAGTTTCATTAGAAGATGCCTCCATTTACAAGATAGAGATCTTGAAAAGTGATATTTCTATTTACATACAGCTATACAATGCGAAAAGAGTTAAGATAATTTTTTTGAACTACTATGGAATCATAGATTATCATGCGATTGGTCAAGAAATTGGAGATTTTGAAATCCAGCATGATTCCGATTTCATACAGCAGATTATATCGGAAGAGATAGAAAGCGGTGCATCCAGAGCATATATGGATGGATTAACATTCACGCATTTTCGTCTTTTTGAAACGTGGAAAAGGAAAAAAATACTGGAAATTGTATGTGAAAAAATAGAGGTAGAATTTAAAGATAATGTGGCTTAAATCACAATTCTTTGGTTTACAGAGTGCCAAGGGCATGCATTTACAAAGAGAAAAGGAGTAGAAACATGAAACGAAAATTTGGTTTTTTTGATATTTTCAGAAAAAACGATGCGGAAATTCAATATCAATTTGCAATGCAGAATCTTCAAAATGGAGCATATGAAGAAGCGGTTCGCTTACTTCTATTGTCCGCCAATCAGGGATTTCCACTTGCACAGCTCGAATTGGCAGATTGTTATGCGGATGGATATGGCGTAGCAATAAATCCAATAGAGGCTTTTTCCTGGTATTACAAAGCTGCTTGTAGTGGAAATCCAGATGCACAGTATGAAGTAGCAGTGTGTTATGAGCAAGGCAATGGTATCGATCGAAATCTACAAAAAGCTATGGAATGGTATCAAAAAGCAGCAGAGCAAGGAATTGCTGAATCACAATATAATTTAGCACAATGTTATGCAAATGGACTTGGTGTAAAGCAGGATGCTGAAAAAGCAGTATTCTGGTATCAAAAAGCTGCTGCACAAGGAAATCCTTATGCACAATTTAATCTAGGTGGTTGTTACTTGCAGGGAATCGGTGTACCCGTTAACAAAAGCGTGGCGAAAAAGTATTTTGAAGCAGCAAAGCGGAATGGTCATGAAAGAGCAGATGAGATTTTAAAAGAATATTTTTAACTGTATATAAAATTTTACACTGTCCGTTCTTATAGATGCTCCAATGCGTACAGGAATAGCACCTAAATGGGGTCATCGGTTCGTCAAAGATATTGGAAAAACGAAGCTATAAATCCGAAACGTAAGGAATGAAGATGACAAGAAGAGAATTAGAAAAGATATTAAATGCATCAAATATTGACAGATTTGCATATGATTTAAATGGCGGACTGCCAAATGAAGCATATTGCATGGAAGAAATAGGGGGTAAGTGGTACACTTACTATTCAGAACGAGGACATCGCACTTCCCTGAAAACGTTTGAAACAGAGCAAGAAGCTTGTTCGTATTTCTTAGATTGGATCAAGAATCACTAAAAAATAGCAATTCTGTCCGGCAAACAGTGGGCAGAATTGCTATTTTTATTTTAAAAAGAGCATTGTATGAAAGAAACGCCTTGATTTCTTTTCAAATTTATGGTATGCTAAAAAACGGAAGTGCTGCATGGTGAGAATTGATCGAATGCCTTCGCATTTCTAGTTGAAAAACCAACATGAAGAGTATACGGGGAAATGCAGTCGTTAAAAATCGAAATGCGGTTGCAGATTGTGTACAGTAGATTCGATTGAAACTTTTAGGAGGATGTTAATCATGAAGAGAAAAAGAATCAAGGCTGCTGTTTGTGCGGCAGTGATGGCATTTACACTATTTGGAAGTCTATGCCCAGTAGACTACCACTTTATGCGGGAAACATCTGTGACGGCTTCTGCGGAAGCGGCGATTTGGGATGGAACGGAAGATACTTCTTGGTATTATCGGGAACACGATGTGATTGTAAGTGAAAACGGAGAACGAATTGCCATATTCAATATTCGCACAGCAGAAGAACTTGCTGGACTTGCCAAACTTGTTAGAAACGGCAACAACATGAAAAATACCATGATTAATCTGGTTTCTGATGTTACCTTGAATGACACCACGAATTTCGACAATTGGGACGAGCAGCCCCCTGCAAACAATTGGACGGCAATTGGTGCAGTTCCAATTGAAGCCCCCAATGTGAATGTGGTAATGACTATACAGCCAGAATGCAGAAATACGGTATTTGCGGGTATGTTTAATGGGAATGGTCATACAATCTCCGGCATGTATTCTCTGCATCACAATTATGCAGGATTGTTTGCAAGAACATCCGGCATTATCACCAATGTAATTGTGAAAGACAGCTATATTCAGTGTATCAATACACAGAAAGTTGAGAGCGGTGACACAGCATTATGGGAGGCGTGTGCAGGCGGAATTACTGCAATCTGTGACCGAGGTGTCATTTCTCATTGTGAATTCGACGGTAAGATTTTTGCAAGCGGTCTGAATCGAGTAGGATATGGAACGCATGGCAGTTTTGCAGGCGGAATTGTTGGAAAATTCAGCGATGATGAGAACGGCGTTGCAGCCGTTGTAATGATGTTTGCACTTGTTCCGGCAGGATTTCTCATCAATCCGGCATTGTTTTTGACGGCATCTGGTCAGCAGGTGATAACAGATCCTGGAATTTATAGCTGTATCAATCGAGGAAGCATCTATACAGAACATGGTACAGATGAAAACGGTGCAGGTGGAATGATAGGAGCAGGGGGACTTTACACGGTTCGCAATCCAGATTTTGCAGTGTTCTATTGCTTAAATCTGGGTGAAGTGCACGCAGACCATCAAAATATTGGTGGAATGGTCGGAGAAGGATACAAGTTTTCGGAACAGAAGAGTTATTATACAAACTGTGAAAGAAGCAGTGAAAATGATGATGCAATCAACTTTGTAGATGCTGGAATGAGTCTGGAAGAGGTTGCAGAGGAGATGGACGGCAATTATAAGTATGAAAATGGTGCAATCATGCTGAATTTTGACGGAAATACAAAAGAAGAGCCCTCTGAAACCATGGAAAAAGAAACGTTTACAAGAGAAACCGTGAAAAAAAATATTACCATGCCAGCACCGGAATTATCCTGTAGTTTTCTGACCCATTATTTCGGAACCGTTGTTGATAAAGATAATGTTCAAGTTTCTACAAGCACAAATTCGGAGGTTTCCAATTGGAGCATTGATGTTGCAGGCGACCCGAAGTTTACGGATATTTATTTGAACGACTTCACAATTTATGATTTAATCCCAGAAGTCACTTATTATGTGCGGGTACAGGGAAGAACGCTGTCAGACCGAACAAATCCGGAATGTGAATATACCGATTATGGTTATCTGTCGATTACTTTGAAGGATGATGGATCGCTTGACGTAAATAAGGATTTTGTAGCAGAAGACGAGAAAATAAAAGGCGATGTAAATGCAGATGGAGCATTGAATGTAGCGGATGTTGTTCTTCTTCAAAAATGGCTGCTGGCAGTTCCAGGTATAAAGCTGGGTGAGGGAGAAGTAGCGGATTTGTATGAAGATGGCAATTTGAACGTGCTGGATCTTGCTGTCATGAAGCAAAAACTAAGCATCCAATAACCCCTGCTCTGTGGCGAACAAGACTGCATTTTAAGAAATAAAAAGAGGCTGATTCCAATGCGGTGGTAGCAGGGAACCAGCCTTTCTTTTTTGCTCGAAAATGGAGGTTATTAAAAGTCGGGAATGCCTGAAACATGCAAGCAGTGTTTTATTTGGATGGTGTGTGATGGAGTTCTTCTCTAACCATCATAAGGGCGTATCCCAATAAGTTTTGTCCTTTCCATGCATGGATGTTAAATCGTGCCGGATCTGTCATGGAAATGCCAATTCCCCAAATGAGATCGTGCACCGCACATTCTGCTAAGATGGCCTCGCCTGTTTCCAGCAATTTTTGAGATAGATCATCATTCTGTCTGAATTTTTCAAGCAACCCTTTATATACAATGAGTTGCCGAACGCCGTTCCAAACAGAATTGTTATAGTTTGAAACGCATCTTCCGAGGTTTTTTATTTCTCCCGGGTTTGAAGTGCAGAGTATTTGTGATGCAATCTCTGTATCTTTAAAAAGCAGAGCTTTCTTGTGCATCATGTATTGTTCCATAGAAGAATATTTTATGCCGTCCACGACAAAATCAGACAAATACCAGTTGCTGAAAGATCCGTTGATTTCCTCTGGACGATGAAATCCGATGACTGTTTTCATTTGCTTACTCCTTTTCATTATAACAGAATTATAGAAACGATTTCAAATCCTTTTAGGGAGCAGGTGCAATCGTTTCCCTATGCAAATTTGTCCTCTATGAGAGAAACAATGTAAGCTTCTAATTCTTTTTGATTTTCGACTTCTTGCGTAATGCCATACATGCCTTGCTTGCAGGATGCATCCCATTTTATTAAAAAGGTTAAATCCATCGCATCTAATGCCGTATCTACGCCCCAGCTTTTCAATTTTTCATAAGAAGGATGCTGATATAAAACTTGTTCCTCTTTCTTCAATCGGAATACCAACATCCTGTAGAGCGGTTCGCCAACAATTTCAATGTGTACAGCATACTCCTTGTCGAGATAGTTGGCTAGGATTTTGTTTGCGATTGTTTCGGCGTGTGATTTTGTTTTGTGCAGCAGTTCTGAGATTTGATTTTCCGGATAACCGCAGGTTTCTTGTGTGGTGTCTTCATAGGAGATCTGATTTTTTATCAAACAGGAAAGGTCATCCAGCAGTGGATTCAGCTTGTTTTTTGCTGCAATTGGTTTTGAATGGTTCTTGAACTGCAAAACTGTGCCCGAATTTGTGACAATGATTTTCTCAAGCTCTGTTGGGAAAATCTCTTTGCTGAAAATTTTTCTTTTGCAGATGATTTTTCCGTTCTCTATCAATACGTTCATTGTTGCTCCTGATTTTTATTTTTTGGATATCGAATCAAATCATGTTCATATACGTTTTCTTTGAATTTTCTATCTTGAACGTGCTCGAATCCAATGTGTTCATATTTTTTCATTTTTAAGATGCCGTCGGTTGATACAATGCAGGGAACACCGAGTGCATCTGCTCGGTCAAACGCAATTTGAACGAGTTTTCGCATATAGCCTTGATTCTGGTAGGCTCTTTTTACTACGAGCATTTCAATTTGAACGAAGTCTTGATGGGCTTCTTTCAGTTTGCTTTCTAGGGATGTTCCAGAAGCTTTCATATCCTTGAAAAATTGGATACTTCCTTTGAGTCCCATGCCTTTTACCGTGCCAAGAATGAGATCTTTCAGACCGCCAAAACAAACCTTGCTGGTCGGCTCGGAAATCATGATATAGCCTTCTTCTTTTTCGCTGATGGTATGTAACCAGCCGCTTTTGATTCCAGCCAAGGCGAACCCTTTCATATATGCCTCCGTGCCGGATTTTCCTTTGCACAGGTAATAAAGCCCTTCTTCCTGTGCTTCATATTGGTATTCACTAAAAGCTTTTACGATTTCCTGCATGGATGCTTCGGAGATCCGTTTCAATTTCATCTTTAATCCTACCTTTCGTTTTGTGTGTTGAAAACTTTGTGGGCTTGAAAAACGGGAATTTGACTTAAAAGTATGTCGTTATTCATTTACCAATAAAAACAGCTTTTTCGTTCTGCTCTTTCTTCATCACTTTCCCAATGCAACTTGTTCCCTGGATATAAAAACAGTGCTGCCTTTTTTCTGGGCAATGCGTCTAATTCTCCTCTTTTAGCTCCCCAAATACCAAGCCATGCATCTTGTTCTACAATTTCTAATTCTGCATTTCCGTCATGATATAGCATATAAACTTCGTTATGCCATCCCTCATATCCATTTGGAATCCCCCCACAAACTCGAACAAGAAAAAAATCTGAAGCTATATCTCTGGCAATGTTGATATCATCATTGTCAAAGTATATTTTTTTCTTATCCTTTTCATCTAACTCATCAAGAAGGCACGACATTTTCTCTCTGATTATTCTTTTCTCTTTATCTGTCGCTTTATCTATAATCAACTTGTTCATAAATACATTTCACCACTATCAAAATTTCCGATTTGGCAAGATTTTTTGCTTGTTTGTGGATGTACTGCAAGTGACTGAAACAGCAATTTCTACTCTCGTTTCCACACCATTTCATAATCTTTTTCACCCGTTGCTTCATCTAACCCTTCGCATTGGATTTGAAATCCTTCTCTTTGATAGAAACGAATTGCTCGTGTATTTTTCTGGTACACGTTTAAAGACAGTTTTGTTTTTTTCTCTTTTAAGAAATCCAGGAGCAGCTTGCCGATGCCATGTGACTGCATTTCATTTGCAACAAAAAGTCCCTCAATGAATTCGCCGTTTATCCCGATAAAACCTCGTATGGTTTGATTTGTTTCATATACATAGACTTCTGTTTGCGGCAGCATGTTTTTTACGAAATCCAGATGGCTTTCCCAGTATGCAGCAGGAATAAAAGCATGTGCGTTTCGATTGGCGGTCAACCATATTTCAGCAACACGGTTGATATCTGTTTTTTGAAGTTTTCTGATTGGCATGCTTGTCCTCCAATTCCGATTTTATTTTTTTACAGAGTTCGAATTTCTTTTTCTCATTGCTGTATATTTCGCAAGTTCTCGTTCTAGAAGTAGTTCGCTTGAAAATTTGGGAACTTGATAAACTGGAAGTTGTGTTTTTGATTATTCAGAATCCACCGTAATGTTTTAAGGTTTCTGCTGCAATTTCAGAACCGACATTCATAGCCTTTTCAATATTATTTTCGAGCATATATGAGCAGACAAATCCGGCGTGATAGCTGTCACCACAACCGGTCGTGTCAATTATGCTTTCAACTTTCACAGCTTGCACTTTGAATTCCTGTCCATTAAAGTATGTAACGCTTCCACGTTCTGCAAGTGACACGTTGAACAGGCAACGGTATTTATTCGATAATTCTTTGAACCTCGGCAGGAGTTCTTCCGAGCCGCTTATCATAAAGAAATCAACATGCGGAGCAAATCGTTCCATATCTGCAAAATCTCTATATACATCAAAATCTACCGCAAGCTTAAAGCCAAGAGTTTCCTTCAGTTCAACTACTTGCGAAAAACACGAAGCCCAGAAATGAACAAAGACTACATCGGACCTTGATAAGATTTTGATTTCATTATCATTCAGTACGATGTTATCGAGAATTTCTCCGTTCCATGAATCATCTTTATAATACCTATCGCCCGATTCTGTAAGGTAAGTCATATTATTTGCAGTCTGATACCTTTCATCAATGCGTATATGGTTTTTATCAATATCAAGCTTTGATATTGAATCCATTATCGCTTCTGCATATTTATCTTTTCCGACAACACCAAGAAGCGTAACATCTATATCCTTAAAGTGCGAGGCATGAGCAGCAAAATTCAATGCTTCTCCTCCCGGTCTGATTATTTCAGTACCGTAAAAAACATCTGCACATATACAAGGAAGTGCAGTCAGCTTAATTTTATTCATTATACCACCTCACAAATTCTGATTTTTCAAATTCTGTTGGAGGAATCTCTCGTTGAAAATTCTTCCTCTGCATATTATTTTCCGTCTTCTACAAAAATTTTATTGTTACTCCTGATTTTTATTTTTATTATATCAATTTCTTGCTTTCTTTACAAGTTCTATTTTTTAAACAAGTTCTGGAAGAGTTGAAAACATTTTTATTTGTAGGGTCACCTAAAGTAAGTTAACTTGAATAATTGTCATTTTGCATTTCTTATTTTTCATAATGATCCTACCTCTTTTTCTTAAAAAAATAAATGTTACTGATGCATTTTCTGTGCAATTCAGGGTTGACAAACTGATATAGGCATGCTATAATACTAAACGGAAACATTTTACATGAATGTTCTTGGCAGATACGTTAGCTATAACTAACTGCAAAGGTAGTGATATATTGACAAAAAATTTTATAGGAATTCGATGATGACTGATAAGGATATTCGTATCGAGTGTTGTTAGCATCATTGTGGGCGAATTTTTCTAGATAATGGGGTATTTCAGCCAGTATAGACTGGCTTATTTTTTGAAGTTACAGTTAGCTATAACAAACTGAATGCCATGTATTTAATTGTTGTTTTATAGGATGATAGCATGATGAGTTGTACAATATGATCAAATAAAAAGGAGTAATGATAGATGACAAAAACGGAAGAAAGAATATTGAAAGTATGGCAGGAGGTGTTTGGGCGAGAAGATTTTGGAATAGATGATGATTTTTTTGAATTGGGAGGTAATTCCCTTATGGCTATGCGTATATATATGAAATTATCAGAAGAAGTAGCCGGATTGGAAATAGATGATTTTTTTGAATGTCTCTCTGTTCGTGCGATTGCAAAAAAAGTAGATGGAAAAATAGAACAATTATAAAATCTAATATATATAATTATGAAAATATTTCCATAAAAGTAAGGAGAATTTTATGAAGAAGATTGGAGTAATTGGCTGCGGTGGGATGATCGGTCCTATTATTTGCAATTATCTTTTGCATGAAGATGTGAAAATTATTGGCGGTCAGCGGAGTAAACCTGATTTTTCCAAGTATCCTGAAAATTTCAAATGGAAACATCTTGATATCAATAATGATGACGAACTTTTGGATTTTTGCAGTGAGTGTGACGTTGTGCTCAATTGTGCAGGTCCTGCATATATTTTGTTTGAAAAGGTGGCACTTGCTTCAGCAAGGGCAGGTGCAGTGTATGTTGATGTCACAGATGCATTAATGTTTAATGATGAGATTATTTCAAGAGTATCTGGAAAAGGGAAGTTTTATATAGCTGCAGGATATTATCCCGGAATAACCGGTGTAATGCTAAAAAAAGTAATTAAACAATTTGATAAGATAAACAGTTTGATAGGGTATTCTGGAGGTTCAGAAGTATATTCTGTTCTAAGTTGCCTTGATATAATAATGAGTGGTTCAAGTCCACATTGCATTAATGGGTATTATAAAAATGGAGAACCTGTTAAATGTGGGAATGGCTTTGAAAGTTGTGATGAAAAACTGTTTGGAAAAAAAGTAATGATGAAACAATTCCTCGGCAATGAGTTGTATTCTGTATTGAAAAAATATCCTAAAGAACGGATAGAAGAATGCCATTGGTATAATATTACAAGTGATAATGTGATAGGGCTTATGGCAATGAAATATTATCAACTTTGTAATCGAATGGATTTTCATCAACTTTATTCTGAGTTATCGACATACTTGGAAGAAATTGAAACAAAAACACCAGATGATGAGTGGTCTTCATTATATATTGTTGCAGAGGGGCTGAAGAATGATGAGATAAAAACGGTTAAGCTTCGTATTGATTTAAAGAATACTATGGATATAACAGCATATGCAGCAGCATCGATGGCACTTGTGGCACTTGAAAGAAATGATGATATTGGTATATACTGGGCAAATGATATTCTTTCGGAAGATATAATGGAAGATTATAGAAAAAAGTGTACAGAAAAAGGGATATATTGCGGTTGGCAATTTAATGAAGAATATGAATTATGATATGAGGATCATTGTATAAAATCAATGGATAATGGGGAGTGTAAGAAGTTATGAAGATATTTTGTTTGCCTTATGCAGGAGGTTCATCATCTGTATTTGCAAAATGGAAAACATATATGTCTCGTGATATAGAAATAGTTGCCCCCGAACTTGCGGGAAGAGGCACTCGTTTTAATGATGAGAAATATGTTTCTATACAGTCTGCTGCGGATGATATTTACAGTATCTTTTTAAAAAAGATAAATCAAAACGAAAAATTTGCAATATTCGGGCATAGTATGGGATGCTTTATTGTTTATGAATTATATCGGAGAATATATGCAGAACCCGGATTAAGGAAAAATCTTGTACATATATTTATGTCAGGTAACTACGCACCGCACCTCAATAACGTTCATCAACATCATACAGAATTTTATAAAATGGGAAATGAAGGAATGAAACATGAGCTAAAAAGGCTAGGAGGTGTATCTGATGAAGTGCTTGATGATCCGCTGTTTACGAAATATTTTATGCCTATAATTCGTTCTGATTACTATATTACGGAAACCTATATTCCAGAGAAAATAGTAAAGTTTTGTTGTGGCTGCACGGTTTTCAATGGTGTGGAAGATGATTTGACGGAAGAGGATCTTACGTCATGGAAGAAATATTCTCCTTGTGGTTTTTCAATAAAGAATTTCCCAGGAAATCATTTCTTTATCAACGAACATTGTGACTTAGTAACAGGGCAAATAAGGAAAATACTTGGAAAATACATTGAAAATATTAGAAAGAATGATGTGAAATTATGAACAGATGGATATGCAATGAGAGAGTAAGTGGGAAGGGAAATGTAAGTTTATTTATTTTTCCGTGTTCGGGGGGGACAGCATCTTCCTATCATAAGTGGCATGAGTACTTGAACGAGGAGATTGACATATATCCTGTTCAATATCCTATGAGAGAAAAACGGGCTAAAGATCCTATGCCGGACTCTATAACAGAGCTTGCACAGCAATTTTGTGATGCGTGTATTGACCTTATAAAGGAAAAGAAGTTTGCTTTTTTGGGCCATTGTGCAGGTAGCCTTGTAGGTTATGAATCAGCATTATATTTGAAAGAAAAATACGGTCTAACATTGACATCACTTTTTTCTGTAAGTATTCCTGCACCGAATAAATTCAATCCGACCTACTTTGAAGGAAAACCTGTAAGTCAACTTGATAAGGATGAATTTATCCGATTCTTAAAGGCGTTTATGCCGCTTGATGATGCGTTTTATAACAATAGATTTGTTATGGAGTATTATAGAAAATTAACAGTAAAGGATTTCAGCTTGGCTGAAGGATATGGATATAATAAAAGTGTTCCATTAGATGGAGATATTATTTCATTTATGGGAAAAGAAGATCCTTATATGTCTGAAGCTGATAGCATGTTGTGGAAAGATTTCACGCTAGGGAAATTTGAAAATGTTATGCTGGATGGTAACCATGATGTGTGCGAAACTTGCAGCAGAGACATTTGCAATTATATTCAAAAGAGTTTAACGCCGGAAAAAACAGATATATTTTGGGAGGAACAATGAATAAGAAGTATTTACCATTATCGGATGTACAACGCTCTTATTTTTATGGGCGTAGTAAAGGAACTTTTTTAGGAGGGATTTCTACTCATTTTTATATTGAGTGCATAACAGACCTCGATACATGCAAATTGGAGAAAGCACTTAATAGTGTAATAAAAGAACAGCCATCATTAAGATCCTATATCACTTCTGATGGTATGCAGTGTTTCATGGATGAACCCCCTCAATATTATAAAATAGAAGAAATCGATGTTTCTGATCTTCCTGAACAGGAACAGAAGGAAAAGCTGCTTGAAATAAGAAAAAAATGGTCAAGCCGTATTTTTGATCTTGACAGTTGGCCCATGTTTGGATTTAACATGTTTGTTATGAGCGAAAATAAAAAAGTAGTAATAATCGACTCAGACATGATGATAATGGATGGGCTAAGTACAGAAATATTGATTGAGTCTTTGCATAAATATTATGAAAAGAATGAGCCTGTACAGGAAATATCTATAGAAGCTTTTGAAGATTATATTGCTTTTAAAGATCAGAAAAAAACTAAAAATTATGATGATGACAAGGCTTTTTGGAAAGAGGTCATCACAGAGTTGCCATCAGGACCGCAGTTTGAAAAGATAGGAAACAATGAAGAATATACATTTGATACACAAGAAACTATTATTTCTGCGGATAAATGGGGAGCTAAAAGTCAGGAACTAAAAAGTAAACGAATTCTCCCATCTGTTTATCTTACTACTGCTTATGCAAAGTTACTTTCAAAGTGGTGTGGTCAGAGTAGAGTAACACTTAATATGACCGTATCCAACAGAAAAAGCAATGATAATTCTATTTTTAATGCCATGGGCGATTTTACAGAGGTTATGCTTGTAGACTTTGATTTTAGTATGAAAAAAAGTCTTTTAGAAGTGGCAAAAGAAACACAGAAAAAAATAAGTGTCCGAAAAAAACATGGAAGCGTTGCAAGTTCAGAGATTATCAAGGACTATATGGCTTTAAACGGAAATGGAAACGGTTTTCCGTTTCCTGCGGTATGCACTTGTATGTTGTTTGACCTTGCGGGTAGCAAATGGGATTGGCTAGGTAAAAGACAGTTTCAAATTAGTCAAACGCCACAGGTTATTCTTGACAATCAGATTTCTCTTAAAGAGGGACGACTTTGTATTCATTGGGACTTTTTGAGAGAGTATTTTCCAGAAGGCAGAATAGAGAGTATGCAGAAGGAATATGGTAGCATTATCACAGATGATACGGAAAAACTTCAACAACAGTATGATTCTTATGCTTTTCAATACAATAATACATTTAAAGAAAAGCAAAAGAATACGCTTGTAAAATTGTTCTTAGAACAGGTGAAGAAAGTTCCTGAAAAAACAGCAGTTGCAGATATGAAGCAAAGTTATACCTACCATGAACTTGACTATTTTTCTGATATTATTGCAGGATATGTTGCAAAAAATACAAAACCTGCATCTGCTGTTATCGTAAGAATGACGAGAAGCAGAAACTTTATTGCTACAGTATTGGGCATTATAAAAGCAGGAGGATACTATATTCCTGTTGCACATAATTGTCCTCAAAAGCGACTTGAATTTATAATGGAACAGTCCGAGAGTGAAATGATACTTACTGATGAACATGTAAAGGATATTCTGACCGTTAATCAGTGGGAACAGCATTATGATCTATCAAATCCTGATGGAAAGGCTTATGTTATATACACATCTGGAAGCACAGGCACACCTAAGGGCGTTGTCATAACGCATGATGCTGTTTGCAACACCATAACAGATATCAATGCCAGATTTTCTGTAACGAGTGATGATAAAATAATTGGAATATCCTCTTTTAGTTTTGACCTTTCGGTTTATGATATTTTTGGTGCACTTTCTGCTGGAGCACAGCTTAAACTTGCTCCTTCCGCATATGATATGCACTTGATAAAGGATATTATGACAGAACAGGCTGTTACTATATGGAACACAGTTCCATCCATTATGGAACTTCTCGTAAATAATCTTGATAAGGGAAGAAAATACGAATCATTGCGTACAGTATTGCTCAGTGGTGACTGGATACCGTTGAATCTCCCACAAAAGATACGGGATATTTTCCCAAATGCACAAGTCATTAGTTTGGGCGGTGCAACAGAAGGCTCTATTTGGTCAATATATTATCCAATAGAGGGAATTGAAAAGGATTGGAATTCGATTCCTTATGGTTATCCTCTTGAAAATCAGAGTATCTGGATATTGGATGATGATGATCAAATTTGTCCTTGTGGAATTCGTGGTGAGATTTGTATAGGTGGCAGAGGCGTTGCTAGTTGTTATCTCAATGATGAGGAACGCACAAAAAAACAGTTTTTCAAGCATGAAAAGTTGGGCTATTTATATAGAACAGGAGATCTTGGATTTCTTTCGTCAAAGGGTTATGTAGTATTTTTAGGGCGTAAGGACTTTCAGGTAAAACTTCATGGTTATCGGATTGAGTTGGGTGAAATAGAAAGCTGTTTGTGCCGGTGCAAAAATGTATCTGAAGCGGTAGCAGAAGTTAAAGAAGTTAATGGCGTTCAAAAACTGTTTGCATACGTTACGCCTGTATCTGTTTCAAGAACATCGGAAGCAAGTGAAAATGATACATATGACAGTGAGAATACGATAAGAGTATTTATCGCTGATGGCGAGGAAAAGTATATTCTACCATCAGACGATACCAATCACCAATATCCGAATATAGCTGACATGTATTCAGCACTTAACAGTAGAGTTATGGATTACATGATTCCAGATGATATAATCATTATGGAAAGATTTCCTTATACTGCTAATAAAAAAGTAAACAGAAAACAACTGCCTGTAGTACATACTGTTCAGGCAGAAGATGAGGTGTATGTAGCACCTGAAACAGAAACAGAGAAGATGCTTACAGAACTTGTTGGCGAGATTATAGGGAATGAAAAAGTAAGCATTGATGCAAATCTTATAAATTCTGGGATTGATTCTCTTAAAGGTATTACGCTTAATACAAAGTTGCGAGATAGAGGAATTGATATTGGATTATCTGAAATATATGCAAATTCTACAATTCGGCAACTGGGAAAGTTGATAGATGAGAGTAGTAATCACAATGAAGAAATGGAGTTTGGAGAGATATAGGAATGAGTGAGAAAAATAAGGAAATGAAGACTGAGGATTTAATTGCTTCTTTGGAAGAAAAGGGCATAAAACTTTGGACAGATAATGGGAAACTGCGTTATTCAGCACCGCAAGGTGTTATGAACAGCGACATCGTACAGCTTTTGAAAAAAAATAAAGAGAATATTCTTGAGAGCCTTAGTCATGCGAAGGATGAACTTGAAATTGTTCATGACGAGGAAAAAAGATATGAAAAGTTTTCTCTTTCGGAAATCCAGGGTGCATACCTTATGGGCAGAACCAAGAGTATGGAGTACGGTGGTCTTGCTTGCCATATCTATATGGAGTTTGAATACGACAACTTAGAACGAGAAAAAACGAAAGATGTTTGGAATAGAATTATATCTGAAAATGATATGCTCCATGCAGTCATAGACCGTGAGGGATGGCAAAGAGTTTGTTCGAAGTGGAATGAATTTGAGGTAAATGAAAACGATCTTACGGGACTTTCTAAAGAACAACAGTCTGAATCCATGGAAAAAATCAAACATCGACTTGGAAATAGAGTCTTTAATACATCAGAATTTCCACTTTTTGAGGTAGAGCTTTCACAACTTGGAAGCTGTACTGTTATGCATTTTTCCATTGATATGCTCATTGTAGACTGGACAAGTGTTTGGTTGATGTTGAGCCGATTTGAGGAGTATTATTTTGGTGATAATACTGCAAAGCACGAGCTTACTATTACATTTCGTGATTATATGGAAGCATGCAAAAATATTTCAGATACACAGATGTATAAAAAAGCTGAAAAATATTGGAAAGAACGGATAGAAGATCTTCCACCAGCACCAGAACTTCCTGTAGTTGGAAAAGGTGGGGCAGAATTTAAACGTTTTGAATTGCGACTTCCCAAAAATGATTGGTTATTTTTCAAGGCACAGGCGTTGAAAACAGGGGTTACACCTGTTGCAGCACTGGTTACAGCATATGGTTCGGTGCTTGAAAGATTTAGCACAAATAAAAGATTTATATTAAATCTTACCACCCTCAACAGAATGCCAATTGATCCACAGGTAAAAGATCTTATTGGTGATTTTACATCCTTAAGCTTAATTACCGTTGATAACAGAGGAGACAAAACATTTTCTCAAAGAGCTACAGACATCAATAAAACTTTATTTGAAGTGTTGGATAATCACTTATATACAGGTATGGAAGTAGCAAGAGAGAAAACAAGACTCGGAACAGGGGATAAATTCTTAATGCCCTATGTGTTTACAAGTTCTGTTGGATTGATAAACAATGAACAGACAGGTGCTATGAAGGGAAAATATCGTGGCGGAATTAGTCAGACACCACAGGTGTTCATAGACTGTCAAGTTATGGATGGAGAATGGGGACTGATTGTGAATTGGGATGTTCGCAATGATATATTCCCGCAAGGACTTCCTGAAAGAATGTTTGAACTTTTTTCGGATAGAATAAAAGAACTTGCTTCTTCTGCTGAAAAGTGGAATGATAGTTGCCTTATTGCAGTTAAAGAAACTGAAAAATATTCTGACGAGAAAAATTATAAAACATTGCCGGAACATCTTATACATGAAAACATATTAAAAAGTGCTGAGATGTATCCTGATAAAATTGCTGTTGTTGATAATGAAAACACATGGAGCTACAGCGAACTGATGAAAAGAGCATCAGCTGTTGCAGAGGAACTTAGAAAGAAAAAGGTTGAAAGAGGCTCATATATAGCAGTGGTCATGCCGAAATCAGCTTGGCAGGTAGCAGCAGTACTGGGAATTTTATCCGAGGGCTGTGCATATGTTCCAATCGATGCACAACAAGCGAAAAACAGATGCAAGTTAATTCTTGATAATGCACATATTAAGACGATTTTAACAACAAGTGGCTATGATACAGGATATGGCGATTGTCATACTATCTGTGTCGATACACTTCCTATGGCAGACAACAATATACTCAAAGCGGAAGGTAGTCTTGATGATGTGGCTTATGTAATACACACATCAGGGTCGACAGGTGTTCCAAAGGGAGTGGTAATAACACACAGAGCAGTTGTGAATACCATAGAAGACATAAACAGCAGATTTGGTGTATGCTCTGGTGATGCAATTCTTGGATTGTCGCAGCTTAATTTTGATCTTTCTGTATATGATATATTTGGTGTGCTATCTGTTGGAGGAACTCTTGTTTATCCGTCTATGGAAAAATATAAAAATCCTTCTCATTGGGCGGAGCTTATAGATAAGTATCATGTAACTTTATGGAATAGTGTGCCTGCGTTTGCACAGATACTTTGCTCGTATCTGGATACAAAAAAGAGCTTGATTTATAACGATTTTAAGGCAGTTATGCTTTCTGGTGACTGGATACCACTGGAACTTCCTGATGGCTTGAAAGAGCATATGCCAAATGTTCGCATAGCTTGTATGGGTGGTGCTACAGAGGCATCAATATGGTCAAATATCCACGAATACAAGGAACTTCGCCCGGAATGGAAAAGTATTCCTTATGGCAGAGCGTTATTCAATCAAGAAATGTATGTAATGGATGAGAATTTGAATATATGTCCAATGGGAGTAAAAGGGGAAATCTGTATAGGCGGTGTCGGACTTGCAAAGGGCTATTTGAATGACAAGGAAAAAACCGATGCATCGTTTGTTACATTGTCAAATGGAAAACGGATCTATAAAACAGGCGATATGGGTAGATATGATAGAAATGACGAGATAGAATTTCTTGGCAGACTGGATACCCAGGTAAAGATACGAGGTCATAGAATAGAACTTGGTGAGATAGAGAGTTGCTTTAATTCCTGCGATGGTGTGAACAATGCTGTTTCTGTATTGGTAAAACATGATATGACAATCAAACAAGTGCTTTTTGTAACAACGGATGGAAACACAGATGAGGACATATTGAGAAAATATGCAGCAGACAATATTCCAGCGTACATGATGCCGGATAAGTTTTCATTTATAGATGAAATGCCATTGACTGCAAATGGAAAAATCAATAAACATAAACTAAAAGAACTTGCAGAAAAAATCATTTCTGAAAGTACGAGCGATGCGGATGAAGTAGATATGCAGATGACACCTACAGAGGTAAAAGTTGCTGAAGTAGTAAAGCAGACACTTGGTGTTGACAGCGTAGATCCAAATGTGAATCTTTATAGTTATGGAGCGAATTCGCTTGTAATGGCACAACTTGCGGGAGAACTTGCTTCAATGTTGGAGGATGAATCGGCTTTTGATAATATACTGATGAATCTTTTTGAAAATCCAACAGTGCGGTCAACTGCGGCGGCAATAGATAGCATAAACAATGGGAATCAGTAATCACAAACTTATGTGATAGATATTGGAGTGATGTACATTGAAAAAAATAAAACTGTTCTGTTATCCGTGGTCAGGAGGAAACGGTGCTTTGTTTTTCAAGTATTCAAAACTGCTTGGTGAAAATTTTGAAGTAGTACCAGCAGATATTGAGATTGATGAAAACAAGTCGTTTAAAGAAAATATAGTTATTGCTGCGGAGAAGGTAATCGATCAACTGGAAAACAGCGATAAATTGATCCTTTTTGGTCATAGTATGGGTGCTGTGGTTTCCTTTGAAGTTGCTAAGGTGTTAGCTGACAGGATAAATAGTGATCGAATGGGACTTGTTATATCAGGTATGCTTCCTCCTACTAGAGAATTGCTGGGGCAGCTTGATAGTAATCTTACTTGTGAGTCTGCAAAAAAATATTCCTCTGAGTTAGGCATGGGTAACTTGGATATGCTTCCTGATAGTTTTCTGAATGCTGTTATTGAGAAGATGAACAAGGACAATAGATTCCTCAAAGGTTATGAAAGCTGTGGCAATCAAAAGTTATCTTCTCCTGCGGCAATAATATATTCGGAGCAGGAGCTTGAAATGGGGAACCCAGAAGCATGGTCGGAAATGTTCGACGGAAATGTAGAATATATAACAGTTAAGGGGAAGCATTTTTATCTTACAGAAGATTTTACGCCTGTAAGTGATGCTATAAAAAATATTGAGAAAGAGTTAATGAAAGGCAGGTAATCAAATATATGGCAGAAAATTGGTTCAGGTATGAACAGCCAATAGAAGGTAGCAGCGGAAATATTTTTTTATTTCCGCATGCAGGAAGTTCTGCTTCTTTCTTTGCATCATGGAAGAAAGGTACAAATCACAAATGCGGTTTTTTCCCTGTTCAATATCCGGGACGTGAAAATCGAAGAAAAGATACCATATCCCCGTCAATAAAGGAACTTGCGGAAGCATTTGTAAAAGATGAATCTGAACTTTTAACAAAAAAACCTTTTGTGCTTTTTGGTCATTGTATGGGTGCGTTGATATGTTGGGAAATTGCACTAGAACTGCAAAGAAAAGGTATGAAAATGCCTTGTGCTGTAGTCGTGTCTTCTTCCGCTTCACCGACTGAAAGAGCAATCGAGAAAGCGGATGATATGAGCCGTGATGAGATTGTAGATTATTTGTGTAGAATGGGCTTTATTGACAGATCTATCACAGAAGAAAAGGAATTTTTTGAGTATTATCTTTCTCTTATGAAGATAGACATGATGTGGTTGAAAATCTATGATTATGAGGGGCAGAGAGAGAAGAAAATCAATTGTTCAATATATTCTTTTAATGGGAGAGATGATGATAAAAAGCTGCTGAATCAGTCTTTGGAGTGGGGAAAATTTACACAAAATAACTTTACACAAAAGCTATTTTGTGGGGGACATTTCTATTTAAGTGATGATCCCAATGAAGTGGTAACCAGTCTTGAAGAGATAATCTTGAAGAGTGAAAAGCAATAACAAGTAACAGGGAGGAAGAAATGGTTTATGTTTATCGAAGTAAAGAATCTTAAAAAAGCATACAAAAACGGAAAAGTGCAGTCCGAAATATTAAAGGGAGTCAGCTTTGATGTTAAAGCTGGAGAAATATTGACGATACTTGGGCCATCTGGTTCAGGAAAATCTACACTTTTAAATCTTATGGGTGGACTTGATACTGCTGATTCTGGCAGCATCAAAATAGACGGAACGGATATCGTTGGGATGTCAGAAAAAGATCTGTCTAAATTCAGAAGAAACACATTTGGTTTCATATATCAGTTTTACAATCTTGTGTCTGATTTGAATGTTTATGAAAATGTTGAAGTGTGCCATTGGCTTGGGGATAAGTCTATAAAGATTGATGATATTCTTGACAGAGTCGGAATGGCAGAACACAAGAAAAAGTTTCCAGATGAACTTTCAGGTGGGATGCAGCAAAGAGTCAGCATCGCAAGAGCGATTGCGAAAAATCCAAAGATTCTTTTTTGCGATGAACCTACGGGTGCTCTTGATTACAAGTCAGCACATGATGTGCTTGAGGTGATCGAAGATATACATAAAAAATCAAATACAACGATTATTATTGTTACGCATAATATTGCCATTGCAGATATGTCAGACCACATTATTGAAATAAGGGATGGCGTAGTAGCCTTGGATCAGCATAATGACAAAGTTCTTTCAGCATCGGAGGTGGAATGGTAATATGATGCCTATCAATAAAAGATTGAAACGAGAACTGAAAAAAAATTTTGCAAAATACTTTTTTATAGGACTCGTTTTGTTTATGGGAATCACCATAATATCTGCGTTTTTTACCGCTACTGATGGAATAATGAGCACGATAGAAAGCCAACAGAGTGATTGCAATATTGAGGATGCAAATGTAACACTAGTTTCGCAGCTCAGTGATGATAACATTTCTCGTTTACATGAAATTGGTGTAAACGATTTGGAAGATACCAGCTATTGCGATGTTACCGCATTAGATGATAGTGATTATACCATGCGTGTTTTTAGAGTTCGAGATAGTGTGGACAAATTGTCCTTGATTGAAGGCGAACTGCCTGCAAATGACAAGCAAATCGTACTGGAAAGCAAAACTGCCTCTGCAAAGGATCTATCTGTAGGAGATGAGATCGATGTAGACGGTAAGAATTATACATTGTCCGGAATTGTAGCAGTAGTGGATTACAATAATGTACTGCAAACAGTTTCATCAGGTGTTTCAAATTTGAAAACATTTGGACTTGGCTTTGTTTCAAAACAAGCTTTTGATGGTTTGGACAGTGCGAAAATGACCATTCAATACAGTCTTACTGCAGAAGATGAACAGAGTATTGATGATGCTTATAATTATTTGATGGATGAGGAAATTGCAGTCAATATTCTTAAGCAGAGCGATAATCCAAGAATTAAATCCATAAGTGATAAAACAAACACACTTAAGGCAGAAGTTACACTTATAAGTGTTGTTTTTGTTCTATTAATGGTGTTTATTTTTTATGCAATGACTTCTGCATCTGTGGAAAAAGACAGCAATCTTATTGGTACATTTTTCTCAATGGGATATACAAGATGGGAAATCATTCAACATTATGTACGATTGCCGCTGATTATAACTTTGATTGGTTCTGTTCTTGGTATGATAACAGGCTCTTTGTTGTTTGCAGAGCCAATTGGTAAGATTACTTATAGTACATATTCATTACCAACATTCAGCGGTAAGGTAAATCTATATCTTATTATCATGTGTTGCGTGATTCCACTTATTATACAATTTATCATCAATTGTCTGTTGCTTGCGAAAAAGTTGAAAACAACACCAGCTTTGCTTATGAGAGGAAAGGGCAAATCAGGAAAAGGATTTAAGAAAGTGAATCTTTCTAAATTTAGTTTCCCTGTTAAGATGTATATTAGAATTATGCTTCGTGGCATAAAAGACCAGCTGATTTTGTTTTTTGGAATCGTTATCGCAATGTTTTTCCTAGTGATGGGATTTGGCATGAAGGATTCTTTAGTAGAATATGTTAATGATGTAAAAAATAAATCGCTATATGAATATTGTTATATTTTAAATGCACCTGTTCAGATTGATGATGAAGAGGAGTGCGATAAGGCTACTGTAGAAGGTTTCCGTGTTGAGTATTCCGGTATCAATATGAAATTAACAGTTTATGGACTCAAAGATACAAATCGTGTGGATGGCATAACTGCTAGTCAAAATGAAATTGTGATCTCTGACAGTACTGCATCAAAGTTGTCGCTTAGTAAAGGTGATACTATGACAGTTTACTCAGAAAAGATTAAAAAAGATTTGGAATTTAAGGTGACAAATATAGTGCATGATCCTGTAGGGCTTAGTGCATATATGGATAGAACAGCATTAAATGAATTATTAGAATATGATAATGCAGATAACTATTATAATGCTCTTTTGGCTGACAAAGAATTGAACCTCTCAGAAGATAGTTTTGCAGAAGTTGTATCACATGAAAATCAGGAAAAAGCAGCAGAGGAAATGAACACCATGATGCAACCGATGATTATGATGCTTATTGTGGTTTCCTTGGTGATATTTATCTCAGTAATGTATATGCTTTTGAAAATGGTAGTTGAAAAGAGCACGCATTCGATATCGCTTATGAAAATATTTGGTTATACGAATAAAGAAAATAACCATTTCTATTTGAACAGCTTTTTCATTACGGTTATGGTTTCTTTGGTACTTTCTGTAATACTAGATAAACTGTTATTCACATCGTTGTGGCCTGCTCTCAATGCAAATCTTGTTGGATTTGTACCTGTAAAAATGCATGTGTATACATATGCCGTAATACTTATATTTGGTTTGTTGTGCTATTTTGTTGTAACTATTTTTTTGAAGGCAAAACTCAAAAAAATATCAATCAATACCGTATTGAAACAGAGGGATTAAGAAAATGGAGGTATCAATGGAAGACAAAAGCGTTGTAGTAACAAAAATATGGTCTGATATGTTTGGAGAGAAAAACACCAAGGATGAGGATAATTTTTTTGAACTTGGCGGAGATTCCATAATGGCATTGAAAATGTCAGAACAGCTAAAACAAAAGGGTTATACGATCAGTCTTATGGAAGTTTTTGATGATCCTACGTTGGGTGGAGTTTTAGAAGCAGTGAAACCTTTGAATCCTGTTGCAAAAACGTCAGCTCTCATGGAGGAACAGAAACGTTCTTATCCTGCAACAGTCCAGCAGAAGTGGTTTTTCCGTAAGATCACAAGGGAAAGAGATGCATGGTGTGAATATGTAATTATCTCTCCAAAAAAACCAGAGAGTATCACGCCGGAAAAGGTAAACAAATTTTTGTTTGAGAAAAAACTTCTTCGTAATTTTAAAATGTTAAAGAACGATAAAGGATTGTTCTTTGAAATGTCGGATGAGATGCCAGCTTTAATAAAATTAGAGGAAGGCATTGTGACAAATGAAATTGGGGAGAAGATTGTAAAGGAAACAATATCTCTTGAAAATGGAAAAACCTGCTGCATGATTTATGATGGAAATGGAAACATAATGATTATTATACATCATTTATTTTCAGATGCCATTACTTTAAAAAACATTCTTTCTGCAATCGACAATTTAGATGAAAATGCTAATTTTGAAAGTTCATTATATGCAGAATATGCTTGGAGCCAATACGGGAAATATGGTAGTGACAACGGAGATCTTTCGTATATAGAGGAACGTAATAAATCCTATGAATCTGATGATGTCGTTATGATTTCAGAGGAAGATTATTATGACACGTTTGTAGATATTTCAAAAGAGTGGAGAGTATCCATTGAAAGCATACTTCTGTTGCAACTTTATAAATCAATTGGTTTTCTTCCTAAAACCGTAATTGAGGTAGAAAGAATTGGAAGAGATGCGAGCGGAAAATGGGATGATATTTGTGGTTGGTTGAGTTTTTCAGCATCCTTTGATCTTTCTTGTGCTGAAAATGGAGAGCAACATGAAATGGCAGAAAGAATAGGAAAAGCAATTAGTGGCTTGACTTTTGAAAAGGATAGATTGGATGGCACTGAGTCAGAAAACGCACTTACATGGAATTATATAGGAAACATTGATGTGAGTGCAAGCTTTGACAGCTTTAATGTAAAGGCTTTCGGACAGTTCAACGGAAAAAGCACAGGCAGAACAACTCCCATATACTTTGCAGTGTATTTTAAAGAAGACAAATTGTGTTGTGATGTAAACTATGACAGTCTTGTTTATACAAAAGAACAGATGAAAATCCTACAAAAAACATTTTTAACAAATGTACACCAGTTGTCAGAAAGTTACAATACAAGGCGTACAGATGAACTTAGTTCAATACTTGAAGTGATGAGAGGTATTTAAAATGAAAATCGTAAAGGTCAACGAGCTTACTCCGATTCAATCCGGAATGCTGTTCCAGTATATGCTCACTAATGACAAGTCGTCATATATGGGTACAGAGATATTTGAACTAGAGGGAAATATTGATGCTGATATTTTCAGAAGTGTACTGGATAAAATTTCTGATGAATATGAAGTGTTCCGTACAAATGTGATATATGATAAAATAGACAAGCCTAAAAGTGTTGTAATCGATAAGCGTACAGTTCCATTTGCAGTTCACAAAGCCGTGAATGATAATGCAGTAAAGCAGTTCACAGATGAAATAAATGCAGAACAGTTTAAAAAGGGATTTGACATTCAGAGAGATTCTCTTATAAGACTGGATTTGGTTGTAGGCGAAAATAGCAGTGTACTCATATTTAGTTTTCATCATATTCTGATGGATGGTTACTGTGCAGCAATGATTGCCGATATAATAATGAAGAATTATGGGAAGATGATTGGCAGACAATGCGATAATGATGTGGAGTATGTGCCATTTTCTACTTATCAGGATTGGATAGTTGCACAGGATATGTCTAAGAGCTGCGAATACTGGAAGGAATATTTGAAGGGTATTTCATCTGTTCAGCCTCTGGATCTTGTTCAGTTCGGAAGTGACAAGAAAAAGAATATTGGACATAGTTCACTCACAATTGAATTTACTCCTTTGGAAACACAAGGGTTGATTTCAATTGCATCTGCCGGAAATGCAACACTTAATATATGCATGCAGTGGTTGTGGGGTTTGACTCTCTGCAGAAATTTCTCTTGCGATAAAGCTGTATTTGGTACAGTAGTATCTTATCGTCCAGCAGAATTTGATAATGCAGAACAAATTCTGGGCCCTATGATAAACACAGTTCCTGTTGTTTTTGCGTGCAATAAAGACAATCCGATAACAGAACAGCTAAAAGCTTTTCGCAAAAGTTTCTTGGATTCAATGGAACATTCTTGGATTGGTCTTGGAGAAATAAGCAAGACTGCTGAAGATTGTGAGAATCTTATTGATCATCTATTTGTGTATGACAATTTTCCAGAGATGGATTTTGGAAGCATCAAGAAAAACACAGGCTTTCAGGTGAAAAATTTCAAACTGGAAGAACGCACTGAATATGCACTCACATTGGAAGTGTCAAAAACTGATAGAATCAGAATCAGATTCAATTTTGATAGCAGCAAGTATTCTGCTGAAAGTATTGAACGATTAGCAGGACTTTATAAAAATATTTGCATAAGTGCTGTAAATGCAAATGATCCACAGGATATAGAAAATGTGTCAGAGGCGTATAGCCATAAGCTGATGGAAAAAATAAAGACTGTTTCTGATAGCATGAAAAATGGCAGTATTACTTCTGAATTTGAAAAAGCAGTAAAGAAACAAAAAGACAATATCGCTTTAGAATTTAACGGCGAAGAGCTTTCCTATAATGAACTTGATCGGATAACAGATGCACTTGCATGGAAGTTGCATTGTTTTGGCTTGGGTAAAAATGCAAGGATAGCGATAGATATTACACCTTCTTTTGAGGTTATTACAGCTATGATAGCTATTTTGAAAATAGGAGGTTGTTATGTACCTTTTGACCTGATGTTACCTGAAAAACGGTTGCAGGATATTATAAAAGATGCAGATGTATCACTTCTTTTAACTGTGGGTGAGAAGGAAACGCCGTCATTTGGCATTAAGAATTTTGCTGTTGATGTAAAGGAACTGAAAAGTGTCGCAATTCCAGAGGATGTGTCATTTATAAGTCAAAGAAATGAGAAGAATATTTCCAATATTATGTTTACATCAGGTACTACTGCAAAACCAAAAGGAGTAGTACTTAATGATGGAGGTGTTCTGGGACTTGTAAAAAATGGAAATCTAGTGGATTATGAAAAAATAAGTTGCCAATTCCAAAATTCTTCCATTGCTTTTGACGCTGCCACTTTTGAGATATGGGGTGGTCTGCTGAATGGAAAACGGGTAGTTATAATAGATAAAGATACTTTGCTGTCGGACAAAAAATTTGCTGATAAGATCAAAGAAAATAAGAACTGCTGTCTGTTTCTTACAACTACGCTTTTCAATAATTTTGCAGAACGGAATGCTGCTATGTTTGCGAATGCTTCCTATGTTGTGACAGGTGGGGAAAAGTTTTCGGAATATCATGGTAAGTTATTTGTTGAAGCTTGCCCTGAAACAAAGCTCCTAAATGGATATGGGCCTACAGAGAGCACTACTTTTACTACCAGTTTTGAAATAACGCCGCAAAGTCTTGAAGGTACTGTTCCTATCGGTTTACCGCTTGATACAAGAGGTGTTTTGATATGTGATGAAAATTTATCGCCTTTACCTTTCGGATCAAAGGGAGAGATCATTATCTATGGTCAAGGACTTGCTGTAGGCTATTGTGGCGACAGCAAAACAACAGCAGAAAAATTTGTAACGCTCCCTTGTGGGATATCTGCTTATAAAAGTGGTGACTTGGGTTATACGGATGATACAGAAAATATTTATTTCTGTGCAAGACATGATGAACAGCTAAAATTAAGAGGATTCAGAATCAGCACAGAAGAAATAGAATCAGCACTGCGTGAATGTGCAGACATATTGAATGCAGCGGTTTTGCCATTTAAAAACAAGCATGGCAGTATGTATCTCACTGCGTTTGTAGTATTAAAGGATAACAATGACAGTTTTGCACAGGTACAGCAGAGAATCACTGCAGAACTTGGAGATATGTTACCTTACTACATGATACCTGCTGAGTTTGTCAAACTGGATGCACTGCCTGTAAATTCAAATGGTAAGCTGGATAAGAGTTTGTTGAAAGCACCTGAAGAACATGCTGAAGAAAAACTTCTTCCTACTACTGATACGGAAAAAGTTATCTATGACTTGTTTAAAGAGGTAATGGGTGATAGCAACTTTGGTATGGAACAGTCCTTTATCAATATTGGTGGAGATTCCATAAAGGCAATGAAATTGACTGCAATGTCAAAGAAAAAGGGATATAACATTACAGTCGCAGACCTTTATCGAGAACAAACACCAGCTCGTTTGGCGGCATATATTGATTCTATGGATGGAGTTAAGACACAAGGAATAAAGGAAATTACTCCTGACAGCGAGCACCGATATGATAAGTTCCCATTAAATAATGTTCAAGTGGCTTATCTTTCTGGTAGAAGTAATGACCTTGTTCTTGGTGGTTATGGAACGGTATTCTTCTCTGATATTGAAGGAGATTATAACAGACAAAAATTTGAAGATGTGTTGAATATCGTTATTAAACGACATGATATGCTGAGAGCGGTTATATATGATTCAGGATATCAGCAGATACTTTCTCCAGAACAGGCGAAGTATGAATTGCAGGAAGAAGATATCAGCAGAATGTGTGATGAGGAGCAGGAAGCATATCTGAAGAATCGATGCAATGAAATGAAGAACATGGTCTTTGAAATCGGAAAATGGCCAATGTTCAAGGTGAATATGATCAGAACAACAGAGGATCATGTTCATGTGCTGTATGCCTTTGATGCGTTAATTATGGATGCATTCAGTGTTATAATGTTAGCAAGAGAATTGCGAGATACATATGACGGAAATGTTTGTGATGAAAAGCTGGAGCTTTCCTTTAGAGATTATGTTCTGGAAACGGAAAAGATGCAAGATGAATATGAGGCTGACAAGAAATTCTGGATGGAAAAAGTAGATGATTTTCCTTCTGCACCAGCATTTCAATTCAAGACACTTCCTGAAAACATAAAAAGCTCGCAGTTCAGCAGAAAACACATGACATTTGAAAAGGAAGTATGGGATAATATCAAGCAGCTTTCTGTAAAATTGAATATAACGCCTGCGGTATTACTGTGCGGTTTATATGCCTATACGCTGTCTCTTTATAGTGGTCAGTCACAGCTTGCAGTGAATATGACTGTTTTTAGTCGTGAACAGATACATAGACAGGTGGATAAAATACTGGGTGACTTCACAAAGATTGTTTTGCTTGATTATGATTTTACAAGTGCTGACAGCTTTAAAAATGTGGTAGTAAATAGTCACAAAAGACTGAATGAATACCTCACACACCTGCACTATGATGGAATTGACTTTATGCGTGAGCTTGCAAAAAAGAATAAGCCTGTAAACGGTCGTCCGCTTATGCCTGTTGTATTTACAAGTGCATTATTTGATAATGACATTGTGTATGATCTTGATAAAGCTTCTTCTCGAACACCGCAAGTGTATTTGGATTGTCAGGCAATGCTTCAATGTGGAAAGTTGAATGTAGTATGGGACTATCCGGCAGAACTGTATGACAGTGAATTGATAGATGAGATGTTTGAATGCTTTACAAAGTTTATTTGCCATGCAGATAAGATGCTTGAAAAGGCTTTTCCTGTAAGTGAAAAAACAGAGCATTTTTATAAGCACTATAATGACACTTCATGGCTTGTTCCAAATATTACTTTGCAGCAGCTCGTGAAAGAAAGCCTCGAAAATGAGGAATATGCGGATAATATATGGTTGTACGATGCAGATAAAAGCTATACTTATGCTGAAACAAGAGAAAATGTATACCGATATGCCGGACACTTACAGTCAGAAGGGATAGAATGCGGTGACTTTGTGTGTGTTGAGGGCGAAAGAAATTCTGATACACTTTTTAAGATACTGGCAGTAATACTTTGTGGCGGTGCATATATTCCTGTTCAACCTTCATGGCCAGATGATAGAAAAAAAGCCATAAAAGAACAGAGCGGCTATAAATATCTGTTTGATGAAAACACACAGATAAGAGAAGCAAACTTTGAGTATCATGAAACTGCTTATGATGCCCCTGCTTATGTAATATATACTTCAGGAAGCACCGGTACTCCAAAGGGCGTATTGATTAATCAAAGTGCTGTTACCAATACGTTACTTGATATAAATGAACGCTATTCCGTAACAGAAACAGATGTATTTGCGGCGGTTTCGTCATTCTCATTTGACCTCTCTGTCTATGATATTTTTGGTTCTCTTAGTGCAGGGGCATCTGTATCACTTGTTCGTGATATGAAAAATATCAACGAAGTGATAAACAGTTTGGAACGTAATAAGGTAACAATTTGGAATACAGTTCCAGCACTGATGGGAATTCTTACATCTGAACTTGAACGCAGATCTGATAGGGGCAAGAAGAATACAATACCAATGCGGGTTGTATTAATGAGTGGTGACTGGATACCTGTGCAGCTTCCACGAGAAATTACGAATATTTTTGGTGATATAAATGTTGTTAGCTTAGGTGGAGCAACAGAAGCCTCCATCTGGTCAATCGCTTATGACATTGATACCAATAGAGAGTATGCTGCACATATTCCGTATGGTTATCCTTTAAGAAATCAGAAGATGTATGTATTGAGTGATTCTCGTGAGTTTTTGCCTAAGAATGTTGAAGGTGACATTTATATTGGTGGTGTTGGTGTTGCGGATGGTTATCAGAATGATCAAAAGCAAACAGATGTAGCCTTTATCAATCATAAAACATTAGGCAGAATATATCGTACAGGGGACAGAGGATATATTTCTGATGAGGGCTGTATGGAATTTTGCGGAAGACAAGATATGCAGGTAAAGATAAATGGATTGAGAATCGAACTTGGTGACCTTGACAGTAGTGTCAAAAAGATACCAGGCATTAAAGATTCCGTTTCCGCTGTTCAAACAAATGATGAGGGCGGTGATCTTATCTGCACATATATTCGCTGTGACAGCAAAATTGTCGATGCAGAACTTGATGCAGATGATACTGCGTTAAATATCTCTTCACAGGAAAATGAAATACTGTCAGAATTTGATATTGACAGTTACCATCGCTTTATGAGTGTACTTGAAAAATATTCTGTAAATTGTATGGCAGAAGCACTTAAAACACTTGGCATTGAAAAGTTTTCTGGAGAACGCATCTCTGAAAATGAGATCGTCAGAAAGCTGAAAATAGCTGATAACAGGGTGAAAAATTTTAGACAGTGGTTCAATACCTTGAAGAAATACGGATTTATAGATGACAAAAAGGATATCTTTACTTTTGATTATTCAAAGATGGGTGATATTGATGAATATCTGAAACAATTGGAGCATATGGGCATATCCAAAGCAATGGAACAAATTGTGCGTTGTGTTGTTTCTATAAGAAAGTTGCTGCCGGATATCCTGTTGGGGAAAGCAGATCCTGTATCTGAAGTATTCTTTAAGGATGGCGATATTCAAAGTGGAGTAGGGATATACCGTAATAGTGTAACAGGACAGATATATGGTAGACTTGCAGCAGAACTTACAATGTCGCTCATTGCAGCAAATGAGGGCAAGCCATTCCGGATATTAGAAGTTGGTGCAGGTGTTGGCGGAACGTCTGATTATGTGATTGACCGTATAAAGAATATGGAAAATGTAACGTATTTGTATACAGATATTTCCGATGTATTCCTTGATGAAGCGAAAAAACGTTATGATGGTCTTGACTTTGTGGATTATGGTATATTTGATATAAATTTGCATCCAGAGGTGCAGGGAATGCCACTTCACAGCTTTGACCTTATAATTGGTGCGAATGTGCTGCATGATGCTCAGAACATCTATAATACGGTTGATGAGTTGCATCTACTGCTTGCAAAGAACGGTAAGTTGATGCTTGTGGAAGCTACGATCAATACAGCAACACAGATGATAACAGCAGGATTTTCCGAAGGGCTTACTTCTTATTCCGATGACAGAGTAGAAACAGATCTTCCTGCTTATTCAGAAGAGCAGTGGAAAAACAGCATCATCAAAAACAACTATTCTGTACCATTGATGTATCCATATGATGCAAAGGTAAGAGAAAAGTTGCAGACAGTTCTTTTACTTGCTCAGTCGAAAGAAATTACCAGTGAAATTGATCAGGAAGAAGTAATATCGCAGCTAAAAACCAAATTGCCAGAATACATGCTTCCAAGGTTTATTGTTGAAATGCAGAAATTTCCTTTGACAGCAAATGGAAAGCTGGATGTGAAACGTCTGCCAAAGATGAGCGTTGATGTACAAAAAAGAGGAGAAATTGTTCCTCCGCAGACTGCACTTCAAAAGGAATTGGCAGAGCTATGGAAGGAAAATCTTGGTGTGCAGGAAATTGGAATAACGGATAATTATTTTGCTCTGGGCGGTGACTCTCTTAAAGCCATAAGACTTATGAGCAGAATAGAGGAACACGGATATCACATTGATATGAACGCCATATTCAGATGCACTACCATCGAGGATATGGAGAAAGAAATCGGTTCTGACAGTAGGAGAGTAAAATGATAGAGAAAAAAGAAAATGTTGTTGTTAAAACAGCAATGAAACGTAAATGGAGTTTGCTGTTAACTGTGCTTCTTGATGTCGCAGGAACAGCAGGAACAATAGCTGTCTACTATTTTATATACAAGGTTATTGCGGAAATAGTAGACAAACATGCAATGGTTGATGAGATTGACAAATCGGTAATCACATCTATGTGCATTGGGATGCTGATATGCGTGGTGATAGCGGTGCTTTGTACAATTGTTGGCTCCGTGCTTGCACATTCTGCATCTTATTCAGTTGGATATGAGCTTAGAAAAGGCATCATGGAAAAGTTGTCAAAAGTGGAACTTGGTTTCTTTTCAAAGAAACGAAGTGGCGACATAAAAAAGTCGGTTGCGGAGGACTGCTCCACAATTGAAGAATTTTTTGCAGAGCATTTAGGAGATTTGGTAACAGGTATTCTTACGCCTGTTTGCTTAATTATCCTTATGTTCAACATTGATGTTAAAATGACACTGGCAACATTGGTATCTATCCCTTTCGCTTTGATCGGTATGATATTCATTATGTTTAACAAAAAGTATGTGAAAGCTAATAAAGTATACAGCGAGTCAATGGGTAATATTACATCAGATGCAGTTGAGTACTTCAAGGCACTTCCGGTTGTCAGAATTTTTAACAGTCATGGAAAAAGCGAAGATGCTTTAAGAAAAGACATTGATGATATTTATAAATACACTTATGAGCAAGGCAAGCATTCTATGTTTGGGTATACATTCTTTACTACCTTTATTACAGCTTCATTGCTCGGTATACTTCTTATGAGTGTTTATGAATATTGTTCAGGTGGAGCATTTTGGACAATTATTACAAAGATATTGTTCTTCTATATTGTGGGAGCAAATCTTGCAGGTCCTATGATGAATCTGACAATATTTACACTTGCCTTTAGAAAATTTGGTGTTGCCATAGACAATGTAAATGATATTCTTTCTGCAGAGGAGATGGTACAACATGAGGACAATACAAAGCGGCAGGGATATGATATTACTTTTGAAAATGTTAAATTCGGCTATGGTAATCAAGATAAGCGGATTCTCAACGATTGTTCCATGACCATTCCAGAAGGAAAGATTACTGTGCTGATTGGTTCGTCAGGTGCAGGGAAAACTACTTCTGCAAGATTGATAGCAGGTTTCTGGAACAATTATGAAGGAGACATAAAAATAGGTGGCAAGAGCATTCGGTCTATGTCGCAAGAAGAATTGTATGGAAATATCGCTTTTGTATTTCAGGAAAATTTGATACTATCGGATACTGTTGAAGCTAACATTAGAATGAACAATACAACAGCTACAATGGATGATATTGTAGCTGCTGCGAAGAAAGCACAGATACATGACCTTATTATGACGCTTCCTAATCAGTATCAGACAGTGATTGGTGATGGTGGGCACAACCTTTCTGGAGGAGAAAAGCAAAGAATTGCAATCAGTAGACTGTTCCTTAAAAATGCTCCTATACTTGTTCTTGATGAGGCAACTTCTTATGCGGATGCAGAGAATGAACAGCTTATCAACAAAGCGTTGACAGAGCTCAGTAAGGGCAAGACCGTTGTTATGATAGCACATAAGATGTCTTCTATAAAAGAGGCAGATCAGATCATAGTACTTGACAAAGGAAAAAATATTGCATCTGGAACAGATGCACAACTTATGGAAAGTTCTAAGCTTTATCGCCATCTGTGGGAAGAATATCTCAAGGGCAGTAACTGGACAATTGAAGGGAGAGTGGACAGGTAATGAAAGAAAAGCTAATGGCATTATTGTCAGAAGGCGATAAAAAAAGCCTGAAAAAAATACTTGTATGGGGGCTTTTATCGGCTGTTTCAAAGGCATTACCCTATATGTTTATCATCCTGTCAGCAGCGGAATTGATAAAGCCACTGGAAGGCAGAGAAATAGACAAAAAGATGTTGATCATCTACTGCGTAATGATGGCAGTATCCTATATCATTATGTATCTTTTTAGTATGAAATCTTGGATTACAATTTCACACGATGCTGCTTCTATCGTAAGAAACGGTAGAAATAGAACATTGAGTTCCTTTAATAGTTTTCCTGTGGGAAAGATTTTGGAAAAGGATACAAATGAGATAACTGGCTATGTGGTGGACGATCATGAGAATTTTCTGTTGGTTATATCAGATATTCTTGATCCAATTCTTCATTCTGTTGTAATGCCAATACTAGGCTTCATTGGCATGCTGTTCATATCTTGGCAACTTGACCTCATTGCTTTGGCGGTAGCAGCATTATCTTTTGCGATATATTTTGCGATGCAGAAGAAAAGTGCCAAAGCTGGGGAAGAACTGAATGAAATAAATGACAAAGTAAATGCAGGTGTGCTGGAATATGTAAAAAATATTCATCTGCTAAAAGGCTTTCACATGACTGGCAGCAAGTTTGTCAGACTTTCTGAAAATTTAAAACAGCTTAAAGAAAAATCGATTGAGAAACAAACAGCAGTAGGAACATTGATTGGTTCTTGTTCTATGATATTGAATCTTGGTATTCCGATTGTTGCGGTTGCAGGATTGCTGCTTTGGCATGGTGGTTTTATTACCATTACTACTTATATGATATTTCTGATAGCATTGCCGAAGATTTATACACCTTTGACCACTGAATTTGCACTTATGGATCAATTGAGATATTTGTATGATTCTATTGATCATCTGTATGATCTTAGTCGTTCGGAAAAGCTTTCTGAAGGTAATAAGACACTGCCAGTAAAAAAATACGATGTAGAATTTAAAAATGTTACTTTTGCCTATGATGGTAAGAACAATGTTCTGCAAAATATGAGTTTTAAGGCAGAAATGAACAAAATGACAGCTCTTGTTGGTCATTCTGGGTGCGGAAAATCTACAGTTTTGCAATTGATCTCACGTTTTTATGACAATCAATCAGGAAGTATCCAGATTGGTGGGGAGGATTCAAAAAATCTTCCTTACAGCCAGCTGCTTGATATGATCAGTATTGTTTTTCAAGAAAGCTATCTTTTTAACGATACGATTAAAAACAATATGAAACTTGCAAAATCAAATGCAAGTGATGAAGAAATAATTGCAGCAGCCAAAAAGGCAGGTTGTCATGAGTGGATAACGAGTCTTGAAAATGGATATGATACTGTTATCGGAGAAAGCGGAAGCAGTGTATCGGGTGGTGAGAGACAGCGGATTGCTGTTGCAAGAGCTATTTTGAAGGATGCACCGATTATACTGCTTGATGAAGCTACAGCAAGTCTTGATATAGAGAATGAAAGTCTTGTTCAACAGTCGATAAACGAGCTTGTCAAAGGAAAGACCATTATCATAGTTGCACATCATCTTAATACGATCAAAAATGCTGACAAAATCGTTGTAATAGATGATAAGAAAGTTGTTGAAGAAGGAACACATACTCAGCTTATGGAGAAAAAGGGCCTTTATAGTGAATTGTGGAAAAAACAGTTTAATGTTGTTTAATGCGATTGAATATTTTTAAATCCCAAACAAATATTTAAAGCAATACCGCATGCAATTGTCATGCGGTATTGTACTATTTTTTATAGGAGATGGATGACAGATGTCCGATACAATTAATGTTTACCTACTTGAAACGGTTGAAAATTTAAAATGGAATCATATATGCAGCATGCAGAAATATGTTTCTGTGCAAAGGCAGAAGCGGATAAATGCGTACAGATTTGAACGGGATAGAATTTCTTCTCTCGTAACTGCTTTAATGACTCGTATGATCATAAGCAAACATACAGGATTGGCTGAATATAGTCTTAATTTTCAGACCAACAAATTTGGAAAACCATATCTTACTAATTTAAAAAAATATGAATTTTCAATATCACATTCAGATAGACAATCTGTTTTTACAGATTATAAGAGCTCTGTCGGAATTGATATTGAGATGCTTTCTAATAATATAAAAGAATGTAAAAGTATATACGAAAATAATTTTACTATAAATGAAATTATGCATATCAATCAATCTTTGAATCCTTTTAAAGAATTTATCAAGATTTGGACGTTCAAGGAAGCGTATGTAAAAATGATTGGAACAGGACTCTCAACGCCACTTTCTTCATTTGATGTTATAAAAAAATCAAGTGATTTTAAAATACTTACAACTGAATATAAACGTGCAGTTATATCGGTATGCTGTGATTGTAGTTGTAGTAATATCACTATTATCCCTGTTACTTTAGAGGAAATTGTAAGATTCTATAATTAAAGCAATATATAATAATTATCTCTAAATATTAAAAACGTTATAAATAGTTACTTTTATTTTTGATTTTCAAATTCAAAGATGACAGTCATTTCTTGACTTTTTGTGGCTGGGCATGGTATAATATGTGAAACAATACGAAAAAGAAACCTCTGAGAAAGAAGCATGCCGAATGGTTTTAAATGAAGAATTGTCGTACTTAATCTATAGCGTTGTAGAAGAAATTCCGGAGGGGTCTGTTGCAACCTATGGACAAATTGCGAAACTGATTGGCAGACCGAAAAATGCCAGACTGGTTGGCAGAGCCTTGAAACAGGCGGGGATGTATGGAGATTTTCCCTGCCACAGAGTTGTAAATTCCAAGGGGAGACTGACACCAGGCTGGGAGGAACAAGCAGACTTGTTAGAAAGGGAAGGGGTTACAATGAAAGATGCATGGCATGTGGATTTGAAGAAGCATCAATGGAAAGTATGAATATTTCGGATAAAAAAGAAATTGATTTGAAACAGATAACATCGAAAGGAATTTTATTATGATTGGTGAAAAATTCACGTTAATGCAGTATCCAGTCCATGCCATTCTTGGATTAATTGATGCTGGACAATTTGTAATCCCAGAAATTCAAAGACCCTTTGTCTGGAAACGAAAACAAGTTCGTGATTTGATTGATTCGCTGTACAACGGCTACCCAACAGGGTATATCATTACTTGGAAAAATCCAGATGTCAAAACAAAAGACGGTACGATTGCAGGCGGCAAGCATGTGTTAATTGATGGGCAGCAGAGAATTACAGCTCTAATGGCTGCAATCTCTGGGCTTCCTGTTTTAGACCAGGATTTCAATCAAGACCGCATTCGGATTGCTTTTAATCCTCTTGCTACCGACCCTACAAAACGATTTGAAGTACAAGATGCTTCTCATTTGAAAGATAAAAAGTGGATTCCGGATATTTCTGTTCTGTTCAAACCAGATTTTAGACAACGGGCTTTTGAAAATCAGTATGCAGATTGTAATGAAGATGTTGACCTTGATGAAGTTTCTGAAGAACTTACAAAACTGAAATCCATCGCAAATCGACAGATTGGTGTGATTGAATTGGATCATACGCTTGAAATTAATGAGGTAACAGAAATTTTCATTCGAATCAATTCAAAGGGAACACCGCTGAGTCAGTCTGATTTTGTAATGTCTAAGATGGCATCAGATACCACACACAATGGGAATATGCTGCGTAAAGTGGTTGATTATTTCTGTCATCTTGCCGTGAAGCCGAACTTTTATGCACAAATGCAAAAAGATGCCGATTTTGCAGCCACGCCTTATGCAGCAAAAATGCAGTGGCTGGCAGACTGTAACGAAGATATTTATACGCCTGATTATGGAGATATGCTGCGAGTTGCTTTCATGTACAGCTTTAGCAGAGGAAAATTGTCAGATATGGTCAGTCTGCTTTCGGGACGTGATTTTGAAACGAGAGAATTTAAAGATGAGATTGTTGCAGACTCTTATCAGAAGCTGGAAAAGGGCATTCTTGCCTTTATCAATGCGTATCATTATGAGCAGTTTCTTCTTGCAATAAAAGGAGCAGGTTTTCAATCAAACCGCCTGCTCAATTCAAAGATGACATTGAACTTTGCCTATTATCTTTTTCTGAAACTTTCAGATGATGCCACCATCCCGAAAAACCAGGTGAAACGGTGTGTTCAAAAGTGGTTTGTGTTATCTACCTTAACAGGACGCTATATTGGCTCGCCGGAATCGGTTATGAGTCGGGATATTCGCAGCATCGAGGAAAAAGGGTTTGTGTCCTTCTTCCATGAGATTGAACCGTCCGTGCTTTCAGATACTTTTTGGGGCGTAACCTTGCCGCAAATTTTGGAAACCTCATCTGTGAATAGTCCGGCTTTTAGTACGTTTCTTGCGGCACAAATCAATCAGAATCGGAACTCTTTTTTGGTACATGGTACCATGATTTCTGACTTGCTGAATCTTTCTGGCGATGTCCATCATATTTTTCCAAGAGCCTATCTCAAAGCCAATGGTATTACCGCCAAATCAAAATACAATCAGGTGGCAAATTATACGTATTTAGATACACAAGTAAATAAAGCGATTGGGGAGGATGCCCCTGCAACGTATTTCCAGAAAATTTTGCAGCAGTTTGATTCTGGCGTTGGTGTGATTGGCAACCTTATGGATGCAGCCGCTTTAAAAGACAATCTTGCGGAAAATGCAATTCCGCCGGAAATTACAGAGATGACAGTAGTTGATTATGAAGCGTTTCTCTATAAGCGTCGTCATTTGATGGCAAGAATGATAGAAACCTACTACAAGAATCTATAATTTTTACTCCACACCAAAACGGACAGAGAGGAGCAACAAAAATGCTTGTATTCATTGGCCTGATTCTTGTTTATGGTCTTCTGTTTGCCATTCTTGCTGTCAGCAAAGCCATTTTAGACAAGGACAAGAAACCGCCTACTTCCTCCAAAAGCAGCAACACACAAAGCAACAAAAAGCCAGCGTATACCGTTAAGACCGTTCCAGAGCAGCGGCGTTCCACGGTCGATGAAGATGCGTGGATTCTCCTGCAAAGCCGCACAAAGCCTGCTCCTCCGCCTGCAAGGCGTTCTTCCAAGCCTGCAAAGCCACGTCCGAAGTTTCATGACCCGGACTGTGAATGCGAGGACTGCGAAGAGCGAGAGGATGACTAAGCCCGGAGCAGGAATTTAGAGAGAAAGAGAGGGATTGCAATGCTGCAATTTTTTGGACGAGGTTCTGCTTTTGCAGACCAGCACAACGCTGCATTCTTTCGGGAGCAGGGAGATTTGATTCTATTGGACTGCCCCGGAACGGCATTTCAGAAAGTAAAACACTTTAATTGGAGCACAGTTTCCAGTGTCTATGTGCTGGTTACGCACACGCACGGCGACCACATCGGCGGACTGGGAACGCTGCTGCAATACCTGTTTTTCGCACAACACAAACGCCTGACGGTGGTTGCACCATCAGAGCTTGTACGGGAAGATTTACAGCTTCAGCTTACCAGAATTGAGGGCTGCCAACCAGAATGGTTTTCCCTGTTGACGGTGCAGCAGCTGCAAAAACCTTGGCTGCAAAGGGCAGTGCTCACAGAGCATACAGACACGCTTCGGCTGAAATGTTATGGATATGTGTTGACCGTTGCAGGCAAGACGGTAGTCTATACGGGCGATACCCGAACGCTAGAGCCGTTTCTTCCGTATCTGCATCCGGGCAGCTTCTTATATACCGAACTTGCGGCAATACAAAGCGGCGTGCATTTGTATGTACAGGATGTCTTGCCACGGTTGAAAGCCCTTTCTGAACAGGGCGTTTCTGTATTTTTGATGCATTTGGATTGCGAAGAAGAAATTTCCAGGCAGATACAAGGCACTGCCATTCAGCTTGCACCATTATACAGCAGTTTCATTCACCCTCTGGCGTGTGGTAAGGGGGAATGATTCGGGCAGTTGTTGAACGGCAAGTGGAATCCCTATCGTAAAAACAAGCAAAACAAGCTGTAACAGTAAATAAACCCCTCGAGCAGCACCGTCCAAAGGACGGTGTGCTACGAGGTGCAAGTTGTGGTAACACACAGCCAGCCTTTTACACGCAGCTTTTCCATCCACGCCCCTGCGTGAGGGCGGACAAGGTGACCGTCACCGACCGTCACAAAAAAAGGGCAAAAAAGCCCGAAAAACTGGGAAGTGACAGTCGGTGACACTCATATGTATACTTTACGCACGCGAGAAAAAAAGTAAAAATTTTTCTCTATATAGAAGGTATGGAAATGACCGTCACCGACTGTCACCACGAAAAGAAGGCAGTTCAGAAAAGGGAACACGCAAAAAAATTTCGCTTTTTGGGAAAGGTTTGCAAACGACCGACATCGATTTGCATCCGACTTCCACCAAAAAGCACAAAAAAGCCCGAAAAACTGGGAAGTGACAGTCGGTGACACTCATATGTATACTTTACGCACGCGAGAAAAAAAGTAAAAATTTTTCTCTATATAGAAGGTATGGAAATGACCGTCACCGACTGTCACTAACGAAAAGACGGCAGTGCAGAAAAGGGAACACGCAAAAAAATTTTCGCTTTTGGGAAAGGTTTGCAAACGACCGACATCGACTTGCATCCGACTTCCACCAAAAAGCACAAAAAAGCCTGAAAAACTGGGAGGTGGAGGTCGTAGGAAGTCAAATACATACTTAACACACGGAGAAAAAAAGTAAAAATTTCTCTCACATAGAAAGGTTTGCAAATGACCTCCTACGACTTCCACCATGAAAAGACGGCAGTGCAGAAAATGGAACGCAAAAAAATTTTCGCTTTTTGGGAAAGGTTTGCAAACGACCGACATCGACCTACATTCGACCTGCATCAAAAAGCACAAAAAAGCCCGAAAAACTGGGGAGTGCAGGTCGATGTACCTCATATACATACTTTACGCACGCGAGAAAAAAAGTAAAAATTTCTTCTACATAGAAAGGTATGGAAATGACCTGCATCGACCTACATCATTTCTTTTTCATCGCCTGGAGGAAAGAAGCTTCTCCCACACGAAACAGAAACATCTACAATTATTGTTGTATGTCAATCAGCATCTTGCACAAGCTTTCTCTTTTATTTTTGTTGGTTTTGCCCCCCCGTTCCAAAAGCGACCGTCACCGACTGTCACGAAAAAGTGCAAAAAAGCCCGAAAACTGGGAAGAAAAGACGGCAGTGCAGAAAAGGGAACACGCAAAAAATTTTCGCTTTTTGGGAAAGGTTTGCAAACGACCTGCATCGACCTACATCGACCTACATCAAAAAGATGCAAAAAAGCCCGAAAAACTGGGAGAATGTAGGTGCATGAACCTCATATTCCTACCTTACGCACGCACATAGAAAGGTATGGAAATGACCAACATCGCCCTACATTATCTTTTTTTCATCGCATGGCGGGGAGAAAAGTCCTGCACGAAAACAGAAACCTCTTTGCCGCTTGACTTTTTTGGTGGTCTTGTCGTATAATAAAGAGAAAACAACGGCGGAACAACCGCAACAAATAGATAAGGATGAAATTATGGCAAAAAAAGAAATCTATAACAACGAGAGTATCACCATGCTGAAAGGTCCGGACAAAGTTAGAAAACGTCCGGGCGTTATTTTTGGCTCAGACGGCGTGGACGGCTGTGCACACTCGGTATTTGAAATCGTTTCCAACTCCATTGATGAAGCCCGTTCTGGCTTTGGCGATAAAATCATCGTCACCCAGTACAACGACCATTCCATTACAGTCGAGGACTTCGGGCGAGGCTGCCCTGTGGACTTTAACAGCAAGGAAAATCGCTATAACTGGGAACTGGTGTTCTGTGAACTGTATGCCGGCGGAAAGTATAACGCCGATGGCGACAACTACGCCTATTCTCTGGGCTTGAACGGCTTGGGGCTGTGTGCAACGCAGTTTTCCTCTGCCTATATGGACGTGGAAATCTATCGGGATGGCTTCTGTTACGAGCTGCATTTTGAAAAGGGTATCAATATCGGCGGCTTGAAAAAGACCCCTGTCAAAACAAAGAAAACCGGTACAAAAATTCACTGGCTGCCGGACTTGGAAGTCTTTACTGAAATCAGCATCCCGTCCGAGTATTTCCGAGATGTCCTGAAACGGCAGGCGGTTGTCAACCCGAATTTACTGTTCCTCTATCGGCATCAGCAGGAAGATGGCAGCATGGAAGAACTGCGGTTCTTGTATGAAAACGGAATCGCCGACTATGTGCAGGAACTCGCCGGAGAAACGGCTCTGACGAGTATTCAGACATGGGACTGCCAGCGAGAGGGACGTGACCGAGAGGATAAGCCGGACTATAAAGTCAAGCTATCCGTTTCCTTTACGTTCTCCAATCGGGTGCAGCGGATTGAATACTATCACAACTCCAGCTTCCTGGAACACGGCGGTTCTCCGGAACGGGCAGTGAAGCAGGCGTTTGTGTCTCAGATTGACAGCTACTTGAAACAGAACGGAAAGTATCTGAAAAACGAAAGCAAGCTGACCTTCGCAGACGTGGAGGACTGTTTGATTCTGGTTTCCTCCAGCTTTTCCACCCAGACTTCCTATGAAAACCAGACCAAAAAGGCAATCACCAATAAGTTTATCTATGAGGCAATGACAGAGTTTCTCAAGCATCAGCTGGAGATTTATTTCATTGAGAATCCAGATGAAGCCGTCAAGATTGCCGAACAAGTGCTTATCAACAAACGCAGCCGGGAAAATGCAGAGAAAACCCGTCTGAATATCAAGAAGAACTTAGCCGGCAACATCGACCTGGTGAATCGGGTAGAGAAGTTTGTAGACTGCCGGAGCAAGGACGTTTCCAGACGGGAACTCTATATTGTGGAAGGTGATTCTGCGTTGGGTTCTGTTAAGATGGCACGAGATGCAGAGTTTCAAGCAGTCATTCCGGTTCGAGGAAAGATTCTGAATTGCCTGAAAGCCGACTACAACCGCATTTTCAAGAATGAGATTATCACGGACATCATCAAGCTGCTGGGCTGTGGAGTAGAAGTCAAGACAAAAGCCAACAAGGAACTCTCTATGTTTCATCTGGATGGGCTGCGTTGGAATAAGATTGTCATTTGTACCGATGCCGATGTAGACGGCTTCCAGATTCGGACGCTGATTTTAACCATGCTCTATCGGCTGACTCCAACGCTGATTGAAAACGGCTATGTCTATATCGCAGAATCGCCGCTGTTTGAAATCACCACGAAGAAGCGGACGTATTTCGCCTATACAGAAAAGGAAAAGGTCGAAATCCTGCAAAAAATTGGCAAAGAACCGGCAACCCTCCAGCGTTCAAAAGGGTTGGGCGAGAACGAAGCGGATATGATGGCTCTGACGACCATGAATCCGGAAACCCGCCGTCTGATTCGGGTAACGCCTGCTGGTGTGGAAGAAACCGCAGCCATGTTCGATTTGCTGCTTGGGGACGATTTACAGGGCAGAAAGCAGTTTATTGCAGAATATGGACACGCTTATTTAGAACTGGCAGACATCAGTTAAGATTTTAGCATTCCAAATCGTACCTGTTTCGGGAGAAATCTTCCGGAGCAGGTACTGTTTTCCTGTATGCAGTTTCTTTCCTGCTGGGAAATGCCACAAACTTTTGCATTGTTAAGCCGAACTGTACCCGTTTGCTTTTTGATTTGTTCTTTTTTTGAAATGATAAAAAAATACAAAGAGTTCTTGACACTGTCAAAATTTTTGCTTATAATAAAAGTGTATCTTTGGAACGAAAATCCAGACTACAATTCAGATAAAGGATGTTTTTGATTATGTTGTTGGACAAGTATCTCCCTCGGATTGAATTTGACAGTTACGAGGACTTCAAGCAGAATTATCGTGTCAACGTACCGGAAACCTTTAACTTTGGGTTTGACATCGTAGATGAATGGGCAAAGCAGGAACCGGAAAAGAAAGCACTCGTTTGGTGCGATGATGACGGAAACGAACGGACATTTACTTTCACGGAAATCTCTCGTCTGTCGAATCAGACCGCAAACTATTTTCAGCATCTGGGCATTCGCAAGGGAACGGTTGTCATGCTGATTCTCCGCCGCCGCTGGGAATACTGGGTTTGTGCAGTTGCCCTGCATAAAATCGGAGCAATCCTGATTCCTGGTTCTTTGCAGCTTTCCAAGAAGGATTTGATTTACCGTGGCAACAGTGCCGGCATTCATACCATGATTTGTGTCGATGACGCCTATGTTATCGAGCAGGTAGAAGCTGCACAAAGCGAAGTTCCGAGCATTCAGCATCGGGTTTTGGTTGCCGGAAAGCGGGACGGCTGGCAGGATTTTGAAGAAGAGATTGCCAAGTATTCTGACGTATTCCCAAGACCGACCGGAGCAGCTGCAACGAAGGCAAATGAAACCGCCATTGTTTACTTTACTTCTGGTACAACCGGTGACCCGAAGATGGTACAGCACAACCATGCTCATCCGCTGGGACACATTGTAACGGCGAAGTATTGGCAGCAGGTACAGGAAAACAAGCTGCACATGAGCGTTTCTGACTCTGGCTGGGCAAAGTTTGGCTGGGGTAAGATTTACGGGCAGTGGATTTGCGGGGCAGTGATTTTTGCCTATGATATGAAGAAGTTTATCCCGACCCATCTGCTGCAAAAGATGCAGGATTACAAGCTGACCACGTTCTGTGCACCGCCGACCATGTATCGGTTCATGTTGCAGGAAGATGTCAAGGCATATGACCTTTCCAGCATTGAAACCTTTGCAACCGCAGGCGAACCGCTGAATCCGGAAGTATTCAACAAGTGGAAGGAACTGACGGGTAAGGAAATTCGGGAGGGCTTCGGACAGACAGAAGGTTCTGTTCTGATTGCAAACTTCCCGTGGCTGACACCAAAGCCGGGTTCGACTGGGAAACCGTCCCCGTTGTATGATATTCATTTGATTACGGATGATGGTGTGGACGCAAAGGCAGGCGAACATGGTGCATTGACGATGTTGCACCTGAAAGAATCTTATCCAATCGGCTTGTTTACCGGTTATTATCACAATCCGGAGATGACCAACGAGATTCTGGGCGATGGAACATATTGTTCGCACGATGTGTTTGAGCCGGATGAAGATGGATACTTCTGGTTTGTCGGCAGAAATGACGATGTGATTAAGTGCTCTGGTTATCGAATTGGACCATTTGAAGTCGAAAGTGCATTGGTTGCACATCCGGCAGTTGTAGAGTGTGCTGTAACTGCTGCACCAGACCCGATTCGTGGTAATGTCGTAAAGGCAACCGTTGTTCTGGCAAAGGGTTACGAGCCAAGCGAAGCTCTGACCAAGGAACTGCAAAACCATGTAAAGCATACCACTGCACCGTACAAGTACCCGAGAATCATTGAATACGTGGAAGAACTGCCAAAGACACTGGGCGGTAAGATTAAGCGGGCACAGATTCGGAAAGAAGACTTTGCAAAGAAAGACGAATGAATTATAATTCGTAAGATAGAAAAACGCTGTCACCTCGATTGCTGTTCGAGATGGCAGCGTTTTGTTTTATGCTTGAAACTGGAATAAGTGATACGGGGAAAAAAGGGCGTGTATTTTTTGAAGCAAATCCTCTAATATCAAATTTGATTCGTTTCTCCTACAAGCCTCTTCTATGGTGATGGATAGTGATTGCTGATTCACAGAAAGAAACAGGCAGATTTCTCCGGGGTCTAATAAATCTGTTCCTGTTAAGACGGCATCTGTCTCGGCACATCTTCCAGCAGCTTTTTCAAGTCAATCTGACTTTGCATAAAGTCTGCCAAGCTCTGCTTCGGCTGCGTTGCAGCAGCAGAAACCAGCTGTTCCATTCGCTTTTGTACCTCTGGTGTCTTGTAGACCTCTTCTGTCCAATACAAAATCTCTCCCGGCATTTCCGGAAAGACTTCCAGCAGTTCCACTGGCGTGCAGCCATGAATCAACGGCAGCGGCAAATGATTGTGCAAGTTCCGGTAAGCCCGAACGAATTTCCGCAGTGTCCGGTCATTGAATGTCAGTTTCCGGCGTTGGATGTCATCGAAAACCTCCGGCAGTTCTGCATTTTCCTGTGCAAACAAGATATAATTTTTTAGTTCCGATTCCTGTCTGGCTGGGGACATACCCATATCTGCAAAGACGGCACGCATTGCCGTGACTTCCGGCGTTTCTTCATAGAATTCTTCGGTTGCATATTGCAGCAGCAATTCTTTTTCCGGTACATGATACGGCTTTCCCTCGGAGAATTCCAGAAAGGCATAGCATTCATCTTGGTCAACCAGCAGGCATTCATGTACGAGCATGCCATTCCAGAGCAGATTCAAATTTGCTGGAACGCCTTCAAACAGTTCGCCCGGCTTTAAAATCTGGTAGCAGGTGGGCTGTGTTTTCTGAGCCTGTAAGAAAGAGAGAAAATCTTCTTTCGAGAGAAACTCCGGATTCTGTTCGCACAAAATCGAATAGAGCTTTTCAATCGGGAGAATGTGATAATAATTTGCGACTGCCAGCAGATACGTTTGCAGTTCGGCAATGGTTTCTGCCGACAGCGACAAGTCTGCAAAAGCAGCAGTTTGGGTCTGGTTTGCTTCCATAAAAAATCCTTTCTGGTTTAGAAGAGTTGTTTCTTCAAATAAATCGAGTCCTGTTCAGTAATGGGGCGAATCACTCGGCACGGGTTGCCGGCAGCCAGAGAGCCAGCCGGAATGTCACGAGTTACCACGCTGCCTGCACCAATGATGCAGCCTGCTCCGATGGTAACACCACCGCAGACCGTGACATTTGCGGCAAGCCAGCAGTCATCTCCGATGTGAATCGGTGCACCATATTCCAAGGTGTAAAGCGTGCCGTCCTCTTTTTCTCGAAGGTTGCGTTCCTCCGGTAAGTATGGATGCAATGGCGTTGCCAAAGTGCAGTTGGGTCCAAAAAAGACGTTGTTTCCAATCGTAATCGGGCAGGTATCCAGCACAACAAAGTTGAAATTGGCATAGCAGCGTGTACCGAATGTGGTATAAAGACCGTAGTCAAATTGAATCGGCCCTTGCAAGTAGGTATCTTCGCCCAAGTTGGGAATCAGTTCTTTTAAAATGGCAGTTCGCTTTTCTGCTTCATCCTCAAAGGTGTCATTGTATTGTTTGGAGAGCCGATGTGCTACGATTCGGCGGTCTGCCAGATGGGAATCAGAAGCATCATAAATTTTCCCTGCCAACATTTTTTCTGTTTCTGTCATGAAAATTCCTCCTTTTTAATGCAATAGGTGAATTTATGCCAATGTTACAATGGTAACGCCATCTTCGCCCTCGCCAAAGACACCCAGCCGAAAACTTTTGACATATTTCAATTGTTTCAGCCGCTGATGAACGGCTTTCCGCAGCAGCCCCGTTCCTTTTCCGTGAATGATGGTCACGGTAGAAACGTGAGATAAGACCGCACGGTCTAGGAATGCATCCATTTGATAAACGCCATCATCGCAGGTGCAGCCACGAATGTCCAGTTCCATCGAACCGCTGCGTTCGGTTTTTGCAGAAACCTTTCCGGTACGGGGAGCATTCTTTTTCTGCGGTTGTTTTTCGGGTTGACTGTTGACCAAACGCAGCCGTTCCAGCTGCATTTTGGTTTTCATTGCTCCGAACTGTACGAGCAGGCGATTGCTGCTGTCCGGCAGGCTGACGACCTTTCCCTTTTGTTTGGTGTCGGCAACCATGACGGTATCCCCGACTTTCAACGCTCTCGGCAGCTGGTAAGAAGCATCTGTTGCAGCGGCTTCTTCGAGTGGGTTTGCCGTTTCGTACATATGGCGGAATCGCCGTTTGCTGCTGGATTTTGCAGAGATGACATCTTCTGAGAATGTCGCCCGTTCTTTTTCTTTTCGCAGCTTGTCCAGTTCTTCCAACAATGCGTTGGATTCTGCACGGGTCTGCTCGACAATCTGCATGGCTTGTAAGCGAGCCTGTTCGATTTTTTCGGCACGCTCTGCCCGAATCTCTTCCAGTTCCTGTTTTGCCTTTGCAGCCGCTTCATCTGCCTGTTGTTTTTCAACCTGAATCGCCTGCAACTGGTCTTCGAGTGTCTGACGGGTCTGTTCCAGCTTTTCCACTGCCCGCTCAAACCGTACGTTTTCTTCGCTGACAAGTGTTTGAGCCTGCTGAATGATAGATGGATCCATGCCTAAGCCTTCTGTGATGGCGAACGCATTGGATTTTCCCGGAGAACCTAAAATTAAGCGATAGGTTGGCTTGAGATGTACTAGGTCAAATTCACACGATGCATTTTCCACTTCTGGGTGTTCGGTTGCATAGAGTTTCAATTCCTGATAGTGGGTGGTAATCATCATCTTTGCCCCGTTGTTGTGTAAGCGTTCAATGATGGCAACGGCTAAAGCTGCACCCTCTACCGGGTCTGTTCCAGAGCCAAGCTCATCCAGCAGTACCAATGAGCGGTCATCTGCCTGATGCAGGATTTCAATGACTTGCTTCATGTGGGCGGAGAAAGTCGAGAGGTTCTGTTCAATGCTTTGGGTGTCGCCGATGTTGGCAAAGACGGTTTCAAAGACAGAAATCTGACTGCCTTCCGCTGCTGGAATCAGCAAGCCACACATTGCCATTAAAGTCAGCAGACCAGCAGTCTTTAAGGCGACCGTTTTACCGCCCGTATTTGGACCCGTAATAATCAAGGTTTTCTGTTCTCGTCCAAGCGAAAAAGAGATGGGAATAACTTTTTCTGCCGGAATCAGAGGGTGGCGGGCGTTCTTCAAATCCAGTACGCCGTCATCAGTGACAATCGGACGGAAGGCATGCATTTTTGCTGCTAAATTTGCCTTTGCAAAATAAAGGTTCAGTTCTGCACAGACGGCATGGTCTGCAATGATGGCATCCGCCCATGTTCCGCAGTCGGCACAGAGTTCCGTAATAATCCGTTCGATTTCTTCTTGCTCTAAGCTTTCCAGCAACCGCATATCGTTGTTGGCTTCTACGACTGCCAGCGGTTCGATGAATAACGTCTGACCAGAGGCAGAAGTGTCGTGAATCAAGCCTTGCACCTGTCCACGATGTTCCGCCTTGACGGGCAGAACAAACCGACCATCTCGCATTGTCACCCGTGCATCCTGCAAGCATTTCTGCACGTCCTGATTGCGTACCATTTTATCCAGGGTTTCCCGAAGTCGCTGTCCGGAGCGGAGAATCTTCCGGCGAATGTCGGCAAGGGCTGGGCTGGCAGCGTCTGCTAATTCCTCTTCAGAGAGAATGCAGCGGTCAAGCTTTTCCAGCAGGAACGGAACAGGAGCAAGTCGGCTGAACAAATCGTCCAGCGGTGTTTCGACACCGGAACAGTGGTCGTACCAGTCACTCAATGCCTGTACCTGTCGCAGAATGCGTGCGATTTCCAGCAGGTCTTTGAGGGAGAGCTTTGCTCCGGATTTGGCACGCTGTAGAGCGGTGCACATATCCTGAAAGGCATAAAAGGGCGGTGTGCCGAACTGCACTGCCAAGGCAAGGGCAGTGTCTGTTTTTTCCAGTTCTGCTTGTACTACAGCCAAATCCGTCTGTGGCTGTAAGTGGCGAGCCTGTTCTCTGGTGAGGTCGTTGGCGGTTTCGTTGGCAAGCAGCTCTAAGATTTTATCTAATTCTAATGTACGTTCGTTTGGATTCATAATGCCTCCTTGTTTTTGGAAAACAATTTGTCATCTGTCCGTTGATGAGGACGGACGGGGAAGGGGTGGTTGTGTGGATAGCAGCCGTTTGTAGAATTGCAGGGTCTGTGGTTGGTAGTCCAGTTGGTAGCGAACAAAGGTTTCCGAGAACTGATTGACTGCCTGTTGTGTTTCCGCACCCAGCCGGAATTGAAAGAGGCGTTCCGGTTCGGTCAGGACAATATGCCGAATCGCCTGTAAGCCGCCCAGCGACATCGGGACAGCATAATCTTCCTCTTTGGGCGTATAACACTTCTGACAATAAAAATGCCCTGTTCTGGCGGAATAGAACAGGGATTGCGGTAAGTACTCCATACAGACCGGACAGACCAATACATCCGGCATCATTCCCAGTTCGGATAGAAACCGCAGTTCAAAGACGCTTTTCAGGAATGCTTCGCTGCGGTTTCCCGTGGTGAGATAATATAACGTATTGAGGGTCAGCCGTAAAATAAAATTCTGCTGCTGTCCGGTAGGGACGGCATACCGGATGAGGTCAAAAAAGTAAGCTGCCAAAGCGAGCTGCGTCAAATGTTCCCGCAGCCCGTAAAATAAATGAATCGGCTCAGCACTTTCCACATAGTACCTGCCGTTTTTCTCTGCCAAACAGAGTTTGGAATAGGCGAATGGCTGTGTTGCAGCAAGGTGTTTGCTGTTGGCTTTTTTCGAGCCTCGCACGAACACTTCCAGAACGCCTTCTGTTTTTGTTAAAATATCCAGAAATCTGCCGGCATCACCTGCCTGCCGTTCCTGTAGAATCAAGCATCGTTTTGTGAGCATGGTTCGATGGTATCCTTTTTGGGTTGTTCGGCAGCCTGTGCCGTTTGTTTCCAAGCCAGATAGTCCGAGATTTTTCCGGTCTGGCAAAATCGTGTCCAAAGATTTGCTTGCATCTGTTTTCACCTCTGCCAATAGGATTGCAAAAACAAATGCCGGTTATCCATGGAAAATTCTGTGCAGGGGATTACTTGTCGAGGTTGTTCAAGCCAAAGTTCCGGATGAGTCCATCCCGATTTCTCCAGTCCTCTTTGACTTTGACCCAGCATTGCAGGTTGACTTGAATTTGAAAGAACTGTTCGAGCTGGGCTCTTGCCTGACTGGCAATCCGTTTCAGCATTGCTCCCTTTTTGCCGATGAGAATGCCCTTGTGGGATTCCCGTTCACAGTAAATGGTTGCATCAATGTCCAGTAAGTCCTTGTCGTCCCGTTCGGAGAGCCGTTCCACTGCAACTGCAACGCCGTGCGGCACTTCATCCCGCAGCAGCCGCAGCACCTGTTCCCGAATCATTTCGGCAATCAGCACTTGTTCCGGCTGGTCGGTGATTTTGTCATCCGGGAAGTAGTGCGGAGCAGGAATCGCACAGTGACAGACGGCTTCTTCCACCAAATCCACGCCGTCATTTTCAGAAACGCTGATGGGGAAACTTTCTGCAAACGGAAACGCTGCGTTCCATTCTGCAATTCGCTGCATCAGAACATTTTTTTCTTCGAGCAGGTCAATTTTATTCAGCACCAGCATCACTTTGGTTTTAGAGGCTTTCAGCGGCTGTAAAAATTCCAGTTCCTGTTCGGTGGGCTGTCGGGTGCAGTCTGCTACAAACAAGACGACATCCATGTCATTGACTGCCTCTTTTGCTGCTTGCAGCATATAAGTGCTCAACTTATTTTTCGGCTTGTGCAGCCCTGGTGTGTCCATGAACACCATTTGGATTTCTCCAACGGTTTTAATGCCCGTGATACGGGTACGGGTTGTCTGCGGCTTGTTGCTGACCGAGGCAATTCGTTCGCCAACGATGGCATTCAGCAGGGAGGATTTTCCGACATTCGTTCTGCCGGAGATGGTTACAAATACCGTTTTTGTCATGTGTTACTCCTCTGAAACAAAGGTTTCTTCTCTGGAGATGCCCAGTTCGCCGAGCACCTGTTCTTCCTTTTCCCGCATCTTCCGAGCTTCGAGCGGAGAAGTTTCGTGGTCATAACCCAGCAGGTGCAGCATGGAATGTACCGTCAGAAAACCAATTTCCCGTTCGAGGGAATGCCCGTACAAGTCTGCCTGCCGCATAGCGGTTTCCAGAGAGATGACCACATCGCCGAGCAGGGCACAGCCGGTTTCTTTGCTGATGTCATACTTTCCGTCTACGCCGAGCGGGAACGAGAGCACGTCCGTCACACTGTCTTTTTTCCGGTAAATTCTGTTCAAATTCCGAATTTCGGCATTGCTGACAAACGAAACGCTTACTTCCGCATCATGTGGAAACTGTTCCATCACCAGAACTGCCTGACAGCAGCGGCGAATCAGCATCCGAATCCCCACTGGCACTTTGATTGTCTTCTGATTGTTTTTCACCATAACCTTTACACGCATCATTTCTCAACCTTTCTTTCTCGATGATGATACGTTTCATAAGCACGGATAATATCCTGTACCAAGCGATGGCGTACCACATCTTTATTTGTAAATTCCTGAATGGCGATGTCGTTGACGTGTTTTAACACCTGCATTGCCTCCAGCAATCCGCATTTCCGTTTATCCGGCAGGTCAATCTGAGTAATATCCCCCGTGATGACCATACGGCTGTCCTCACCCAGACGGGTCAGGAACATTTTCAGCTGTTCGGACGTTGTATTTTGTGCTTCATCCAAAATGATGAAAGCATGGTCGAGTGTTCTGCCACGCATATAGGCGAGCGGTGCAACTTCAATCACGCCCCGTTCCAGATTTCGCTGGAACGCTTCTGCTCCCATCATTTCAAAGAGGGCATCATACAGCGGTCTTAAATAAGGGTCTACCTTGTTTTGGAGGTCACCCGGCAAGAACCCGAGTTTTTCTCCGGCTTCCACCGCCGGACGGGTCAAAATAATCCGGCTGACGGTATGCTGCTTGAACGCTTTGACTGCCATGGCAACGGCAAGATAGGTTTTTCCGGTTCCGGCAGGGCCGATGCCAAAGACAATGGTATTTTTCTGAATGGCAGTGACGTAGCGTTTTTGTCCAACAGTTCGGGCACGCACCACTTTTCCGGTTGCGGTGAGGCAAATGCCGCCGTCTGCAAGTGCCTGCAATTCCTGTCCTTCGCCCTCACTGACCATCATTGCCGCATAGCGGACGGTTTGCAGGGAGATGGGCTGACCGGTTTCCAGCATTTGCAGCAGGGATTGCAATACCGCTGCTGCCTGTGCCGCTTTGGCTTCTGCTCCATTGACTTTGATTTCTGTATCCCGACAAACAATGGTCACTTCATAGAGCTGTTCCAGCGTGCGGATATTTTCGTCAAAATTTCCGCAAAGTGCCTGCCATTGTGCAGGGTCTTGCATGTGAAGTATCTGTTCTGCCATAAAATCCAAGCAGTCTCCTTTCGATTCAGCTTTCTTTATTATACCATATTTTTTCCGCATTGGAAACTATTTTTTCTATATTTCACAAAAAATTTTCCTGTATGAAAAATGAGAAGATTATGAGCGGCCATCACCGAAAGTTCACGATTTGTGCAGGAATTACAGCAATGAGCCGAACGGCACAAACGCTTTCCACAACATTTTACTGGAAATTTTCTTTTATTTTGTGCGATTTTTATAGTTTTTAAGAAAATTCCACTTGACGATTTTGAAAAAATATTGTATAATGTTTTTAGCAGCTGCAAAACCAGCATTTCTGGATGCACTGCATTCCCTGCAATCGTTTGGGTTGCAGCATTTTGATACGGAAGGAGAAACCGTGTCCTTTGCAGCACGGTTGGTAAAAGCAAGATGAAAAATATTTTATTTGCAGCTTCTGAATGTGTTCCATTCGTCAAAACTGGCGGTCTGGCAGATGTCGTTGGTGCACTGCCGAAAGCCCTGTATAAAGGGGATTATGACGTGCGGGTTATTCTGCCGAACTATACTTGTATTCCGTGGGAATACCGTGGAAAATTCAAGTTTGTTTCCAACTTCTACATGGACTATGGTCAGAGAAGTGAACCGATGTTTGTCGGCATCATGGAATATGAATACGAGGGAATTACCTTCTACTTTATTGATAACGAATATTACTTTAAGTGCGACAAGCCTTATACCGATTCTGTTCGTTGGGATATTGAACGCTATATTTTCTTCTGTAAGGCAGTTTTAGCAGCCATGCCCGTTATCGGATTCCATCCGGATATTATTCACTGCCACGACTGGCAGACGGGTATGATTCCGGTATTCCTCAAGAGCACTTTTGCAACCCATAGCTTTTATTGGGACACAAAGTCGATTATGACCATTCACAACTTGAAATTCCAGGGTGTTTGGGACATCGACCACTTTATTTATAACACCAACCTGCCGGGCTATATGTTCACGCCGGACAAGCTGGAATTTAAAAAGGATGCAAATATGCTCAAGGGCGGCTTGGTTTATGCAGATTACATCACTACCGTCAGCGAAACCTATGCAGAAGAAATCAAGACCCCGTATTACGGCGAACAGCTGGATGGTCTGCTGTGTGCTCGTTCCCGGTCGCTGCGTGGTATTTTGAACGGCATTGACTATTCTGTTTATAATCCGGAAACTGACCCGAAGATTGCGGTGCATTACAATGAAAAGAATGCCGTTGAAAAGAAAAAAGAAGCAAAGCGGGCATTGCAGAAAGAATTGGGTCTGCCGGTGGATGACAACAAATTCATGATTGCAATCATTTCTCGTCTGACCGACCAGAAGGGTCTGGATTTGGTTGACTGGATTACTGAACGCATTGTGGATGAATTTACGCAGTTTGTCATCATTGGAACGGGAGAATCTCGGTATGAAGATATGTTCCGGTATTATCAGGGACGGTTCCCAGACCGTGTTTCTGCAAATATTTTCTATTCGGATGCACTGGCTCATAAGCTCTATGCGGCAGCAGATGCCATGTTAGTACCATCTCGCTTTGAACCATGCGGTCTGACACAGCTGATTTCGCTCCGTTATGGTACGGTTCCGATTGTACGGGAAACAGGCGGTCTGAAGGATACCGTAGAGCCATACAACGAATTTGAAAAGTGCGGAACAGGCTTTACGTTCCACAATTACAATGCAGATGATTTGCTGTATACCATCAACTATGCAAAGAACATCTATTTCAATCATCGGGAAGATTGGAACGACATCATTCAGCGTGGTATGGAAAAAGATTTCTCTTGGGGCAGTTCTGCATTGCAGTATCAGGGTATGTATGACTGGATTCTGCGTGGCATGCAGGGATAAAAATCCCATTGCAAAAATAGAATATGATTCAATGGCAGCTGTGGACAAATGCGTTCGCAGCTGCTTTTTTGTGGATAATTTTCACAAAATCCGTTGTATTATATGAAAAGCATTCTCATTTTTTGTGAATTTCGCAGAAAATTTCAAAAACGCTTGACTTGGAGTGAACTCCAGGGTCTATAATAAAAAAAACGAAAAACGGAGGTGTTTGTCATAACCATCAAAGAAGTGAGTGAACGCTACGACTTATCACAGGATACTTTGCGGTATTATGAGCGTGTGGGAATGATTCCGCCGGTTCATCGCACTGCAAGCGGTATTCGAGATTATCAGCTGGATGATTTGGGTTGGATTGAGCTGGCAAAGTGTATGCGAGGAGCAGGACTTCCAGTAGAAGCGATTATTGAATATGTAAAGCTAACACAGGAAGGCGAACATACCATTCCGGCAAGATTGCAGCTTTTGACAGAACAGCGAGAATTGCTGTTGGAGCAGAAAGAAAAAATTGATACCACATTGAAACGGTTGAACTACAAGATTGAACGCTACGAAATCGCCGTGGAAACGGGCGAATTAAAGTGGGATTGATGCCCCTTGGCAGACGGCGGAGCGACAGCCGCCGCTTGCCACGGCAATCAGGAATCAATTCCACATGGAAAGAGGAGTAAAAATCATGAACGTATTATTGATTAACGGAAGTCCGCATGCAAACGGCAACACTGCCGTTGCTCTGCGAGAAATGGAACGGATTTTTCAGGAAAATCAAGTGGAAACAGAGTGGATTCAGGTTGGGAACAAGGACATTCGGGGCTGTGTTGCCTGCTATGGATGTACGAAAAAGGGAGCTTGTGTGTTCGATGATTTAGTCAACGAAACCGCTCCGAAGTTTGAAGCCTGTGATGGAATGGTCATTGGCAGTCCGGTTTATTATGCCTCTGCAAATGCAACCTTGGTTGCGTTTTTGCATCGGCTGTTTTATAGCACGCCATTTGACAAACGGATGAAAGTGGGTGCAAGCGTGGTTGCAGCCAGAAGAGGCGGTTTGTCTGCAACATTTGACGAACTGAACAAGTTCTTCACGATTTCCGGTATGCCGGTTGCCTCTAGTCAGTATTGGAACAGCATTCACGGCAGAGAGCCGGGCGAAGCCAAACAGGATGCAGAGGGATTGCAAACGATGCGAACCCTTGCAAGAAATATGACGTTCCTGATGAAAAGCATTGCACTGGGTAAGGAAGCCTATGGCTTGCCGGAACAAGAACCACGGCAAGGAACGAATTTTATTCGATAAGGAGCGAACAACAATATGAAATCGCTGATTGTTTATGATTCTCTGACAAACGGCAACACGAAACGAATTGCAGAGATGCTGCAACAGGCAACGCAGGCAGACATTGCCGAGATTCAAACAGTTACGCCTTACACAGGCGGATATGATGCCGTTGTTGCACAGGGACAGGAGGAAGTCAACCGGGGATATGAACCGGAGATTCAACCGCTTTCGGTGTCCGTTGCAGATTATGACCGGATTTTCATTGGAACACCGACTTGGTGGTATACCATGGCACCAGCCGTTCGGACATTCCTGCACCAGCAGAATTTCAGCGGAAAGACCGTGATTCCGTTTATGACAAACGGCGGATGGCCGGGACATACGATTGCAGATATGAAAATCGCCTGTCGAGGTGCTGCATTTGCACACGAAAAAGAAATTCAGTTTGACTCCAACGGCGGTGACCATCTGGAAACCCCGATGCAGGAAATCAAAGGATGGATTGCTGCAATTTGTGCAGACGAAACACAGGAGGAAACCGTATGAAAATTGTTGTAATTACCGGAAGCCATCATAAAAATGGAACGTCCGCCCATTTGGCAGCTGCCTTCATTCGAGGTGCAGAGGAAACCGGACACGAAGTCTGTCGGTTTGATGCTGCCTTTCGGCAGGTACATCCTTGTATTGCCTGTGAAACTTGCCACAACACCGACCGAGGCTGTGCTTTTGCAGATGATATGAAAACGCTGTATCCGGAACTGTTGGCAGCGGATGCGGTTGCCTTTGCAACGCCGATTTATTATTATGCAATGAATGCACAGATCCGGGCAGTCATTGACCGATTCTATGCCTGTGATGCCCAGTTGCACCACAACAAGAAAACGGTTCTGCTGGTGACGATGGCAGATAATACCATGGAATCCGCAGCCGGAGCAATTGCTTCTTTTCAGGGCATGGCAAAGTTCTTGGATTGGGACATTGCTGGCATGGTGATTGGTGCAGATTGTATGGATGTTCCGGCACTGGAACGAACCGATTACGAAGAGCAGGCTTATCAGCTCGGAAAACAGATATAAAAAACAAACAGAAAATAGGAGGTTTTTCTCATGGTAAAACAGACCGCCGGCAGAGATGCCCTTGGAACATTTGCACCGCAGTTTGCAGCATTGAACGATGATGTATTGTTTGGAGAAGTTTGGTCGAGAGAGGCACAACTTCCGCTGAAGTTGCGTTCGATTGTGACGATTACTTCCTTGATTAGTAAGGGCATTGTAGACAGTTCGCTGCAATATCATCTGGCAACCGCAAAGAAAAACGGTGTCAGCAAGTCTGAAATGGTAGAGATTTTGACACAGGTTGCATTTTATGCAGGCTGGCCGAATGCATGGGCTGCATTCCGGATGGCAAAGGAAGTTTATGCAGACGATGCGACCGAAGAACACGGCGGATTTTTCGGACAGGGTGAACCAAATACCGCATTTGCAAAGTATTTCATCGGACGATCCTATCTGAAACCGCTGACCAATCCAAAGGAAACCGTTTTCATTGCAAATGTAACTTTTGAGCCGGGCTGCCGGAACAACTGGCACATTCACCACGCAAAGAACGGTGGTGGGCAGATTCTGCTTTGTGTCGATGGGGAAGGCTGGTATCAGGAAGATGGAAAGTCAGCACAGAGCCTGCACCCGGGAGATGTTGTTGTGATTTCGCCGGAAGTCAAGCATTGGCATGGTGCAAAGGCAAACAGTTGGTTCAGCCACCTTGCAATTGAATGCCCGGGCGAAGAAACCAGCAATGAATGGTTAGAAGCTGTAACCGAGGAACAGTATGCTGCTTTGAAGGAGGACGAAACAAAATGAAATCTGTAACATTGAACTATTCATGCATCATTCATTTTGAAAAGTAAAAAATTGTTATTTTTATGATAGGAGGAATTTCTCATGAAAACATTGGTTGCTTATTTTTCCGCAAGTGGCGTTACTGCAAATGTTGCGAAGTTGCTGGCCGAGGCAGCAGGAGCAGACTTATTTGAAATCCAGCCGGCTGTTCCGTATACCAACGCTGACTTGAACTGGATGGACAAGAAGAGCCGCAGCACGGTTGAAATGCAGGATAAGAGCTCTCGTCCAGCAATTGCAGCTCCGTGCAGCAATCTGGCAGACTATGACACGATTTTTGTAGGCTTTCCGATTTGGTGGTATGTTGCACCGACCATCATCAATACATTTTTGGAAAGCGGCGATTTCTCTGGAAAGAAGATTGTTCTGTTTGCAACTTCCGGCGGCAGTGGATTCGGCAAGACTGTTGCCAATCTGAAAGACAGTGTACCGGGTGCAACGATTGTAGAAGGCAAGCTGCTGAACGGAACACAGAGCGTTGCAGGGCTGAAAAGCTGGGTAGACAGCATTTTGAAGTAAGTAGATACAAATAAAAGAGGAGGAATCTCTCATGTTAGGAAATTTTGAATATTACAATCCGACCAAATTGTATTTCGGGGAGCAGGCACTCGATGGCTTGCGGAAAGAATTGCCGAAGTACGGGAAAAATGTTCTGCTGGTTTACGGCGGCGGTTCGATTAAGAAGAATGGCATTTATGATCAAGTCGTTTCCATCTTGCAGGAATGCGGCAAGACAATCGTAGAAGATGCTGGCGTTATGCCGAACCCGACTGTAGAAAAGCTGAAAGAGGGCTGCGAACGGGCAAGAGCCGGAAAAGTTGATTTTATTCTGGCAGTTGGCGGCGGTTCTGTCTGCGACTATGCGAAAGCCGTTTCTGTTTCCGTGCACTGTCCGGAAGACCCGTGGGAAAAGTTCTATATTCGGGAAGAAGAGCCAGAAAACGAAATTATTCCGGTGGGCTGTGTGCTGACCATGGTCGGAACTGGTTCAGAAATGAATGCAGGTTCAGTTATTACCAACCATGAACAGAAGCTGAAAATCGGGCATGTATTCGGGGAAGAAGTGATGCCGAAGTTCTCCATTCTGAATCCGACCTTTACCTTTACACTGCCAAAGTATCAGATGATTGCTGGATTCTTTGATATTATGTCGCACATTCTGGAACAGTACTTCTCCGGAACGGATGACAATACTTCGGATTATCTGATGGAAGGGCTGCTGAAATCGCTGATTCACAGTGCAAAGATTGCGGTAGAGAATCCGAAAGATTATGAAGCAAGAAGCAATATCATGTGGATTGCAACATGGGCACTGAATACGCTGGTAGAAAAGGGCAAGACAACCGACTGGGAAGTGCATATGATTGGGCAGGCAGTTGGTGCGTATACCGATGCAACCCATGGCATGACGTTGTCTGCTGTTTCGCTGCCATATTATCGGTATATTTTGCAGGCTGGCTTGCCGAAGTTCAAGCGGTATGCGATGAATGTCTGGGATGTATGCCCTGATGGAAAGACCGATGAACAGATTGCAGAAGAAGGGCTTGCTTGTATGGAAGCCTATATGAAGCAATTGGGTCTGGTAATGAATCTGACCGACTTGGGCGTGACAGAAGATATGCTGGATGGCATTGCAGATGCAACGCTGATTATGACCGGCGGTTATCAGGTATTGAACCATGAAGATGTGGTTGCAATTTTGAAGCAGGCACTGTAAATTTGATTTTTGGTGAAACGAGAAACAGCCATCTCTTACTGAAACGGTAGGGGGTGGCTGTTTTTGTGTTTATATGCTATTATCCGAAATATTCCTGCATCAAAGAATCAAAGAGCATTTGAGCCTTGTCGAGTTCCTGTTGCAAGATGGATTTTGATTTGTCTACTTGCTTGACAAAGTCGGCGAATTGATTTTGAAGGGTAAGCGGTGGAACAGCAATCGGTAATTTTTTTAATTTTGCACCTGGCAAATGTGCAATTGTTGCTTTTGCTCCTTCTATTTCAGAAAATCCATTATTATCACAATTAAACTTAAACCACCATGCCAAATATATAGGAATAATAATACTTTTATTGCAACGGACTCTATGAAGGGCTTTTTGAAAATAGCAAGGAGTGATTTCATTATGCCAAATAGCACATCTGCCAATTTCTCCACCCTCACATACAAGTAAATCATCATCTTCTAATGAGAATTCAATTTGTTCTTTTTCGTTGAAATCCATCATATTCAAGTTGTCCAGTTTAAATTGAAACCATTGAACGTTGAAGTTGGCTAAATAAGGAAGTTTTGATTTTCCTGTTTGAGATTTTTTATCAAGCATTTTTCCTAGTCGTGATATTGTTATTTCGGAAAATAAATATATTTTCCATCGCTTTGTATTATTAATAACATCCCCAAACATCTCGACAAATCGGGCTTTTACAAGCAAGTCAAGCTTTTCAAGCTGGATGCGGAGATGGGTGATGATGGATTTTGCTTTATCAAGTGTTTTTACTATTTTATTTTGTTTTTCTATTGATAAAATAGGAATAGATGCATTTGTAAGATTACCAATTTTAATATATTTGATAATTCCGCCTATTGATTGACTTCTCAGTGTTTCTATGTAGCTTTCCAAAAAATAATATAAATATGGAACTGTCAGTTTACTTTTATCCTTGCTTTCGATGATATATGTTCTCTGATAGGCATCAAACTTTCCATTATAGTATTTTACATTTAAATCACCATTTCCAGCCACCAAAACACATTCACAATCATAGCTATATGAATCTATTTTCAAGGGCTCAACTGCACAAGTAAAAAAAGGATATATTCCATTTTCTGATGAAGCATTGGCGTCCAGCTTACCTGTTTTTATACTTGTTAGTGAACCAAGTTCTGTTTTCATATATCCATCTACAAACACAAATCTGGTTGCTTTTCCTTTCCTGAAATTATAATCATAGCATACACAAAAAAGCGGTAAATGTAAAATCATCTACCGCTTTTTCGTAAAATATTTGGCGGAAAGAGAGGGATTCGAACCCTCGGTACGCTATTAACGTACACACGAGTTCCAGTCGTGCGCCTTAGACCAGCTCAGCCATCTTTCCATCCGTATTCTGCACTGCGTGCATGTGGTGCGAGTGACGGGACTTGAACCCGTACGTCGAAACACACGCCCCTCAAACGTGCCTGTCTGCCAATTCCAGCACACTCGCATATTTTAACAAGATACGATATCACGCTTTCATTATCTTACGTTTTGGTATCTCGCCTCAGTGCTTTATTATTATAGCAGAAATTCGCAGGATTGTCAAGCGGTTTTTCGACTTTTTTACGTAAAAAGAAAATGTAAATTGAATCTAGATTTTATGCAAGTTGCACAAATTCCGGAATTTTACACGTCCATCTGGTGATGATAGTAGTAAACCGCCAGCTGTGTGCGGTCACGCAGCTGCAATTTTTCCAAAATGCTGCTGAGATAATTCCGAATCGTTCCCTCACTGAAACAAAGTGCCGCAGCGATTTCCTTGTTGCTGTATCCCTTTGCAACCTGTGCAATGATTTCCTGTTCTTTCTCTGTAATGTCATATTTGGCATAGTCGAATGTAGATTTCTTTTTGAACTGTTTGGAGAAACAGGAAACAACCTGCTCCCCGAATACATGTTGCCCCTGCATGACCGCTTCGAGAGCCGGAACGATTCCGGCAAAGTCCTGTTTTAATAGGTATCCCTTTGCTCCGAGTTCCAACGCCTTTGCAATGTAGGCATCATCGGAGAATGTGGTCAGGAACAAAATGCGAGCATAGGGGTCTTGTTGCAGAATCTGTTCGCCGGCATCCAGTCCGCTTCCATTCGGCATTTGAATGTCCAGTAGCAGGACATCCGGTTTCCACTGTTGATAGAGAGCAATCGCTTCCGCTCCAGATGTTCCGGTTGCCAGAACCTGTACAGAGCCGGTGCTTTCGAGGATGGTTTTCAGCGAGAGCGTCACAAGCTGGTCGTCATCAATGAGAATAATACGCATAGGGGAGAAATCCTTTCTTTACATTATAATAGTAGGATTGGCGATTTATGATTTTGGAATAGAGAGAAACACCCGAAACGAATCTTTTTCCGGAAAGAATCGAATCAGCCCGTGAACTTGTTCGGCTCGGTCTTGCATGGTTTCCAGACCGATTCCGGTTTGCTGCAAGTGCGAGCCTGTTCCGTTGTCTGTAATGGAAAGCTGATAAAAAGCCGGATGTTCCCGAAGGACAATTTGAATGGCATCGCCGTTGGAGTGCTTGACAACATTCGACAGGCTTTCTTTTAAAACGCCCAGCAAACACAGCTTTACAATGCTGGGAATCTGTTCGGAAATGTCATAAGTTAATGTAATGTGGTAAGTATCTTTCAGAGGTTGCAAGCAGTCTTGTACAGACTTTTCCAATGGGATGGCATCATCATGCAGCTTGTGCACGCTGCTGCGGATACTGGTCATGGCACTGTCTAATGTTTCCTGTAGGGCAGCAACAGAGGCTTTTAGCGGCTCTTCTTTGACACAAACAGCAAGTGCTCCCGTTTGTAGCAGAGCACGGGTCAGCATATGCCCTACATTGTCATGAATTTCTCTGGCAATGCGGTTGCGTTCTTGCAGCGTTGCCATGCGTACCGCATCATTCTGTGCCGTTTGCAACTGGCGGTTTCGCTGGGTCAATTTTTGCTGCAATTCGCTTGCATGGTCATGCTGCTGGTGGGCAGTTTGTACCCAAGTTTCCCATTGTTGAGCACGCCAGCCCAATAGAATCGAAAGCGGAATCAGTCCGCAGAATAAACAGATTTGCAGCACGGAAAATGTAGCAATGTGCAGCAGAGCACCCACGGCAAAAATAGAAAGATACCATTTTTTCGCCCGAATTGCATCATATAAGAGCAGCGGCATCGTCAAGAGAATCGGCGGATAACAGCTGCAAAGCAGAAAGTAACCGCCAAGGCAGACGCTGGACAGCCAATTTTTCGGGAATGCTTGTGCAAGGGCGGAAATCGTCAGGGCAAGCAAAAGAGAAATCACAGGGAGTGGGTGAATGGTGTCAATTGTGGATGCAACAGAAATGAGAATCATCCAGAATAGAATGCTCTTTTCAAGAAATGGGTACAAGAAATCAAACCACCTTTCCAGAGTGCTGTAAGGGTTACCCGATATGTGCTTTTTATAGTATAACATACTTTGGAACTTCCTGCAACTATCCGGTTAAATTTGAAAAAGCAGCATTGATTTTTTGTTATTTTTTTGAAAAGCCATATGAAAACGGCTTGTAGGATTTTCTTTTAAAATGAAACGCTGCAAATAGGTTTTGAAAAGTTTTGACTAACCTTTTCTTTTTAAAAACTGCGGTTTGTAAAGTCTAATTTTTGTCGGATTCTATTGACTTTTTAGGTTGTTTGTCGTATAATAAAATCACAGGAACTCACGTAGAGTTTACCAAAAGCAAAAAGAACTTTCATAAAATTAAAGGAGTGTTACATATGTGGAAATGTTTTAAAAATGAAAAACTGTGGTGTGCAATCGGCGGTGCAGCTGCTCTGGTAATCGGTAAGAAGATTTTGACAGCGGAAACCACTCGGAAACTGGCTGTCAGCGGTCTGGCAAAGGGCATGAAGCTCCAGAGCGATGCAAAGGCAACTTTCCAGAACATGAGAGATGAAGCATCTGACATTTGCTGTGATGCAAAGGAAGAAGCTGGACTGGCAGACATCGCAGAAGAAGCTGCAACTGAAGAAGAAACGAAGTGATTGTACCATGAATGGCAAAATCGTTTATGACAAACCCGGCAGAATCCGGTTTCGTTGCGGTGCATATGCATTTGAACGGGAACTGGAAACCGCCATTCAGGAAGCATTGCTGCGGAATCGGTTTGTATTGCAGGTAGAAGTTCATGCACAAAACGGCGGTATTCTGGTACATTACCGGAATGGACATCGCTTGGATGTCATCCGTCTAGTTGCAAGAATGAATCCTCGCACCATGCAGCCGTTGGAAAATCAGATTGGAACGGAACAGATTGATTCTGATTTCAAAAATGATTTGGCAAAACTGGTTGCAAAACGGGTTCTATATAAAGCATTGCTGCCGACCCCCATCGGAAACGCAATGATTTTCCTGAGAGGATTGCGGTATGTCGGACGGGCAGTGAAGAACTTATTTGACTGCCATCTGAATGTAGAAGTGCTGGATGGTACTTCTGTAGCAGCTTGCCTGCTGCAAAAGAACTATAAGACTGCTGGAACGATTATGTTCTTGCTGTCTGTTTCCTCCTTGCTGGAAGATTATACCAGAGCCAGAACAAAGGCTGCTTTGACAGATAGCTTAGCGATTAAGACCGAACAAGTCTGGGTTGTTGACGGCGATGTAGAGCGGCTGATGCCAATGGCAAACTTGCAGGTAGATGACTGCATCCGTGTTCGGACGGGCAGCATCATTCCGGTTGATGGTACGATTGTAGACGGCGAAGCCAATATCAACGAATCCTCTATGACAGGCGAACCGCTGAGCGTGATGAAATCCGCTGGAGCAACGGTATTTGCCGGAACAGTTGTCGAAGAAGGAACGATTGTCATTCAGGTAAAAGCCGTTAGCGGAAATACCAAGCTGCAAAAAATCATTGAATTGATTGACCATTCCGAAAATCTGAAAGCAGGCGTTCAGAGCCGTGCGGAACATCTGGCGGACAGCATTGTACCGTTTAGTTTCTTAGGCTTTGGATTGACCTTGCTGCTGACACGGAATATTACAAAGGCAGTTTCGATTTTAATGGTGGATTATTCCTGTGCCATCAAGCTCTCCACGCCGATTTCTGTAATTTCGGCAATTCGGGAAGCAGCAGACTGTGATATTACCATCAAGGGCGGAAAGTATCTCGAAGCGTTTGCTGAGGCAGATACGATTGTCTTTGATAAGACTGGTACGTTGACGAATGCAGAACCCGTTCTGGAAAAGGTCATTCCGTTTGGAACATATACAGAATCGGAAGTGCTGAAAACAGCAGCTTGTCTGGAAGAGCATTTTCCGCACAGCGTCGCAAGAGCCATTGTAAAGGGTGCTGCGGAACAGAACCTGCACCACGAAGAAGAACACGCAGAAGTGCAGTATATCGTTGCACATGGTATTGCAACCACGCTGCATGGAGAACGTGCGATTATCGGCAGCAAGCATTTTGTTGCAGAAGATGAAGGCATTGTGATTACGCCGGAACAGCAGGCGGAAATTGATGCAAAATCTGGAGCATGCTCCGTTGTCTATCTGGCAATCGGTTCAGAATTGGCAGGGGTGCTCTGCATTGCAGACCCGCCAAGAGCAGAGGCAAAGCAGGCAATTACCATGCTGCGAGAAGCTGGTATCAGTAACCTTGTCATGTTGACGGGTGACAGCGAACAGGCAGCCAGCCGAACTGCAGAAATGCTGGGCATTACGCAGTATCATGCACAGGTTCTGCCGGAGGACAAGCACCGTTATGTCGAAGAACTGAAAGCAGAGGGCAAACGGGTCATTATGGTTGGTGACGGTATCAACGATGCACCAGCACTCGCAGCGGCAAATGTTTCCGTTGCAATGAGCGATGCCTCGGATATTGCCCGTGAAGCAGCAGATATTACTTTGCGTGGAGCAAATCTGACCGAGCTGGCAACCCTGCGGAAATTGAGCGAACGCCTGATGAAGCGGATTCATTCCAATTATCGCTTTATTCTGGGCTTTAATTCCACACTGTTGCTGTTGGGCTTGTTGAGCGTACTTCCGCCGGCAACGTCCGCCTTTTTACACAATGCGTCTACTATGGCAATTTGTGCAAAGAGCATGACACCACTGCTGAAGCAGGAAGACCGGAAATAAAAATTAAGATGTATGAAAAGGGCGATGTTCCAACCGGAGCACCGCCTTTTTTGTGCGATTTAATTTATATGATAATAAGCAGCATATCGCCGTAAATCTGCCTGTGTGTGAATCCATTCGTTCTGTTCATGCAGCTGCAATTGCACATCTACAGGCAGCGAAAGCAAAAACTGCCGAGAAGAACTGCTTGTCTGTAATAATGTTTGTAAATCGGGGAATGGCATTTGGATACACCTCCTGTTCTTGTAGTCTGTGTTGATTTGTTGAAAAAATTCGTCAGGGAAAAGGATTGACAAAAAGAGAAAAGCTGTGTATACTATTTTATAGTTAGTTATAACTAACTAATTAACCATGAGCATCAGAGAAAGGAGAATCATGATGACACAAGTTGTACAGGGAATTTTAATCCCGTTTTTGGGCACAACACTGGGGGCAGCGTGTGCATTGTTTTTGAAAAACAATCTTCCAACCAGTGTACAGCGGATTTTAACGGGCTTTGCTGCTGGAATTATGACCGCTGCCTCTGTTTGGAGTCTGTTGATTCCAGCTTTAGAGCAGGAATCTGACCGGGGACGGCTTGCATTTTTACCGGCAGCCATTGGCTTTTTGGTTGGAATTGCGTTTTTGCTGCTGTTGGATCGGCTGATTCCGCATCTGCATATGAATAGCAAGGAGGCAGAAGGCATTCCGGCACGCTTGAAAAAGACAACCATGCTTGTCTTTGCAGTGACGCTGCATAATATTCCGGAGGGAATGGCAGTAGGAGTTGTTTATGCTGGCGTGTTGTATGGGCATCAGGCTTCGATTACTGCCGCCGGAGCATTGGCATTGTCGCTCGGCATTGCCATCCAGAACTTTCCGGAGGGGGCAATTATTTCAATGCCGTTGCGTGCAGAAGGTATGCGAAAATCGAAAGCGTTTTTATACGGTACGTTGTCCGGCGTTGTCGAACCGCTGGGAGCATTGCTGACGATTTTAGCATCTGGCTTTTTTATCCCGTTAATGCCGTATCTGCTGAGTTTTGCCGCCGGAGCAATGCTGTATGTAGTCGTGGAGGAACTGATTCCAGAGATGTCCGAGGGAAAGCACTCCAACGTCGGAACGATTTCGTTTGCAGTGGGATTTGTTGCGATGATGATTTTGGATACTGCCTTGGGATAACATACTTTGAAAAAGATTTAAAAAAAATGAAAAAAGCTCTTGACAAATTTGAAATTGTGTGGTAGAATGAGTTCGTTAGTTAGAGAACACTAACTGTAAAAGTACGGGAAGCATCCGGATTTCCCGATTTTTTTCCGTTTCTCGGTTAGTTAAAACTAACAATTTGCCGGCGAAGATCCGCTGTCCACAAAAACAAGAATAGGAGGGGTTGCATGTCCGTTTCCGAATGTGTAAAATTTGAACAGAAACTGGCGTATTTTATGGCACCATCGTTGTTGGGAATCAAGTGTGCCAGTCTGATGTCCATCAACAAAACAGAATTTTCTGTTTTGGAACATTTGGAGCGATTCAATGCAAGAGCTCATGCAAAAGGGCTGAAATTGCGGTTGCTGTGTGACTGCACCAATCGTGCGTTAATCCTGCTCTATCAGGAAACCTTGTTACAGCAGCAGTTGCAAAACCCACAAGTACAATTGATTTTACGGCAGCAGGGATATGCAGAACCTGTCAATTTGGAGGCAGCGTTGCAGCAGCTTTCCGAACGCATCCGCTGTTCAGGGGAATTCCCCCATGAAATCGGCGTATTTCTGGGCTATCCTGTGGAAGATGTGATTGGGTTCATGGAAAACAAAGGCAAAAATTACGTGCTTTGCAAATATTGGAAGGTATATCACCATGCCGAACGGGCAAAGCATACTTTTGAAAGCTATGATCGTTGCAGAGCGTTTCTGTGCAATCAGCTGAATCAGGGCTATGATCTCTATCAGGCACTGAAAATTTCTTGAGGAGGAAATGAACATGAAGGCAGCAGTAATTTATTGGAGTGGTACCGGTAATACCGAACAGATGGCAAATGCAATCGCAGAAGGAGCAGGTGCAGAACTGTTCAGCGTATCCGATTTTACAGGCGATATTGCCGATTATGACAGAATTGCATTTGGCTGTTCTGCAATGGGAGATGAAGTTCTGGAAGAATCCGAATTCGAACCGTTCTTCACTGCAATTGAAGGTGCACTGAGTGGAAAGACCATCGCACTGTTTGGCTCTTATGGCTGGGGCGACGGCGAATGGATGCGGAACTGGGAAGAACGGGCAAAGGCAGACGGTGCTGTTCTGGTGAACGGCGAAGGTCTGATTGTCAACGAAACGCCGTCTGATGAAGACTTGGAAACCTGCAAGGAACTGGGCAAGCAGCTCATCGCATAAAAAACGACTCCAAAGCAAATACAAAAAAGCGGCTCGTATGGGAAACCATACGGGCTGTTTTTGTTTATAGATGCAGGCGAAACCAATTCTTTTTACTCTCTAAGATTCCCTCTTTTCGCAGCTTGCTGATTTCCGCAGAAAGTCCGCTCCGGTCAACCTCCAGATAATCCGCCAGCCCCTGCCGGTCATATGGAATCACAAAAGTATTGCTGTTTTCCTGCTTCGCCTGCTGAAAGAGATAGGCGAGCAGTTTTTCTCGGGTGGTACGTTTTGCCGTGATTTCGAGTTTCTGATGAAACAAAACATTTTTCCTTGCCAGCAATTGAATGACATTGAATAGCAACTGCTGATGAAAGCCGCAGGCATTGCAGCAGGGATGCAGAAGTTTTTCCCCCTCCAGCCATAGAATCGTGCTTTCTGTGGCTGCGATGACACTGATTGGGGCAGCATCAACACCAGCACAGACAAATGCCTCCCCGAATGGCTGTGCAGGTGACAGACTTGCAGTAATACTGCGGTTTCCGTCATAGTCCAGACGGACAAGCTGCACTTTTCCCGTGAGAACAATGCCCAGATGATGCAGCGGTTCTCCGGCATGTAATAGCGTCTGTTGCTTGGCGTAGGTTTGAATCGTGGGAGCAAAACATTCCAGCATGGTTTTCAGAGAATCCGGCGGAATTTCTGCAAACAGGTGGCAGGTTTGTAAAATTTCCAGATATTGTTGCATGAAAATCTCCTTTTTGTTGAAAATTCAACAGACTTTTTTTCGATTCTGTTCTATAATAGACCCAGAAGAACCGAACACACACCGATAAAATCAAACGGGAACACCCGTAGAAAGGTTGATAAAATGATGAAACGAACCATTATTCGGATTGATGAAGCTGCTTGCATTGGATGCGGAGCATGTGCAGAGGCTTGCCATGAAGGGGCAATTGGCATGGTAAACGGAAAGGCAAAACTGCTGCGGGAGGATTATTGTGACGGCTTAGGCGATTGCCTGCCAGCCTGTCCGACGAATGCGATTACGTTTGAAGAGCGAGAAGCTCCGGCTTATAATGAACAGGCAGTCTTAGCAGCAAAAGCTGCCAAAGCAGCGGCGAAACCATTGCCGTGCGGATGTCCCGGCACACAGGCAAAACAGCTGAAACGAACAGCAGCTCCGGCAGTCTGTCCGCAGGGAGAAACAGAAAGCTGTCTGGCACAGTGGCCGGTGCAGATTCAGTTGATTTCTCCAGTAGCCCCGTATTTGCAGGGGGCAGATTTGCTGATTGCTGCGGACTGCACCGCCTATGCATATCATGACTTTCACGAACAGTTTATGCGGAATCGAATCACTTTGATTGGATGCCCGAAATTGGATACCGTGGATTATGCAGAGAAATTAACTGAAATTTTTGCAACTTGCTCCATTCGGAGCATCACTGTGGTACGAATGGAAGTGCCTTGCTGCGGTGGGCTGGTGCAGGCGGTACAGCGTGCATTAACGGCAAGCGGTGCGGAAATCCCCTGCGAAGTGGTGATTCTTTCCACCGATGGCAGACGAAAAGCATAAAATCAAAACAATGGGAAACCATAGATGAAAATGGAGGAATCGAAATGGAACAGAAGATGTTTTGTTATCAGTGTGAACAGACCGCAGGATGTACCGGATGTACGGGCAGCCGTGGCGTTTGCGGAAAAACAGCCCAGACAGCCCAGCTGCAAGATGAATTGACTGGGGCGTTGATTGGTCTGGCACGGGCAACCGTTGGCGATACGCTGGCAACCGAGGAAACTTGGAATGTTATGATTACGGGCTTGTTTGCAACGTTGACCAATGTCAGCTTTGACGATGCTGCCATTCGGGAACAGATTTCCGCTGTGCATCGGGCAAAAGATGCTTTAGTACCGCAGTGCCAAAGCTGTGGAGCACCTTGTGGCAGAAATGATGATTATGATTTACGGCAGCTTTGGGAAGAGCCGGATGAAGATATTCGTTCGCTGAAATCCCTGATTCTGTTTGGTCTGCGTGGTATGGCAGCGTATGCATATCATGCAATGGTGTTGGGGTATCGGGATGCAGTGATTGACACTTTTTTTAGTGAGGCACTTTGTAAAGTTGGCGAAACATTCCCAATGGAAGAGCTGCTGCAAACGGCTTTGAAAGTCGGTGAAGTAAACTTGCAATGCATGGCACTGCTGGACAAAGCCAACACGGAAACCTTTGGAACACCGTCCCCGAAAACAGTTTCGATGAAGATTGAAAAAGGGCCGTTTATCGTGGTAACCGGGCATGACCTGCGAGATTTACAGCTGCTGTTAGAGCAGACCAAAGACAAGGGCATTTCCATCTATACGCATGGAGAAATGCTCCCGGCACATGCTTACCCGAAACTGAATGCGTATCCGCATTTAAAGGGCAACTTTGGAACAGCATGGCAGAATCAGCAAAAAGAATTTGCAGATTTGCCAGCACCGATTCTCTTTACCACCAACTGTTTAATGCCGCCGAAGGGCAGCTATGCCGACCGCGTGTTTACAACAGAAGCGGTTGCTTTTCCGGATGCCGTACACATCGGGGAAGAAAAAGACTTTACGCCCCTGATTGAAAAAGCGTTGGAACTGGGCGGTTATTCCGAAGACCGGCAGATGACTGGCATCAATGGCGGAACGACTGTCACAACCGGCTTTGGACATGGAACGATTTTGTCTGTTGCAGAGCAGGTAGTTGCAGGCGTTCGTTCGGGAGCAATTCGGCATTTCTTCTTGGTTGGCGGTTGCGACGGAGCAAAGACCGGACGGAATTATTACACGGAATTTGTAAAGCAGACCCCGAAAGATTCCATTGTTTTGACGCTGGCATGCGGAAAGTATCGGTTTAACGATTTGGATTTGGGGACAATTGGCGGTTTACCACGTCTGATGGACATGGGACAGTGTAACGATGCATATGGTGCAATTCAGGTTGCTGTAGCACTGTCGCAGGCATTCGGCTGTTCTGTGAATGAATTGCCGCTGTCCTATGTGCTGTCTTGGTATGAGCAGAAAGCCGTCTGCATTCTGTTGACGCTGCTGCATCTGGGCATTCAGAATATTCGGCTTGGCCCATCGCTGCCGGCGTTTCTCTCTCCGAACGTGCTGCAATATCTGGTAGAACACTATGGCATTGCACCGATTACCACACCGGAGGCAGATTTAAAGGCACTGCTGGGAGAAGCATAATGATATAAAAAAATCATACAAAAGGATAGAAAAAACCAGTCAGAGCAGATGATCAAAAATGCTCCGACTGGTTTTCTTTTTTGGTGCGGATGACAGGACTTGAACCTGCACACCTTACGGCACAAGAACCTAAATCTTGCGTGTCTGCCAATTTCACCACATCCGCAGAACGAGGCGGTAAGCAGTTCTTACCGCACACGAAACAATGTTATTGTAGCATAAAACGGAGCATTTGTCAACTGTTTTCTGCATATTGTTCAATTTTTTTTCGGAAGTCCTCGCTCCAGTCTGTATGACTGTCTGCAAACCGCACATGGTTCATGAAAAAGCCGGAAATATTTTCAAAGATGACATTTTCCGGTTGGCTGTGGAAAATCAAGGGCTTTTCCGTATCTGAAACGGGCAGCAGCTGAGCAAGATTCCACTGAAAAACTTTCCCGTTTGCTCCGGCTGCAAATAGCGTATTGCCAGCTGTTTGCAGGTCTAAAATTGGCGTATCATGGACACATTTGAGGATGATTTTGGCGTTGGTCACTTCTCTGACAGCAAAAATCATGATTTGATAGGAATAAGTTGCAATCGCAGCATACAGTTCCCCTTGATAAGAAAGAAACAGCCCAGCAGTTACGCCGTTGTAGTTGTCCAAAGCATCGTGACGGGAAACAGAAATGGGGGTATCTGCTTCTGGGCAATAGAGATATTGTTGATTTTGGTCGGTTTGCAGGGCAAAGAAATTATTTTGGTATTGCTGATAGGGGCTACCGCAGAACAATGCACAGCAAGTATGCCCATCTTTTAAAAGGGCAACGTCTACATCTCTTAAAATGACGTTTTCTGTGACTAGTTCATCCATGCTGCAACAGCGGTTCAGCTGTAATTCCTGTTGGTCGTTCTCTGTCAGCTGATAGACAACCGTTGTGTGGTTCGCCGTCCAGACTAAGAGAAACAGCAGCCAAGTACCATCTGCTTTTTTTCGCATACAGAGTTTTCGAGTGCGTGCAAAAGAACATTCCGGCATTTGTTGCAACTCAAACAGAGAAAGCGTTTCCGCTTGCTGGTGATTCAAGTCAATTCGATAGTGTCCGATGATACCATTTCGGGTAACGCCAACTACTGTACCATCGGGAAAAAATCCAACAGCAATCACCAGATAGGGCATAGAAATGGTACAGATGCAAGTTTCTGTTTTGGCGTTCCAAATGCGGATGGTGTGGTCATGGGAGCAGGATGCCAGAACCGGAACACCATCTATCGAGAATTGCTTGACTTGATGCACCCAGTTGTTATGAGCTGGAATCGCACGCACACAGTGCCAGCTGCCTGTAAACCAGCTTTCCCGTGATAATTGATGCAGCGTGCCATCATAGGAGCTGGTATAAAGAGTGTTTTCATTGACGGGAAAGAGGGAATGAATTCCGGCATCGTAGCCGAGGAACTGACAGCAAATCGTTTCTGTACGAGTGTTGATAATCTGAAGCGAACGGTCTAACGAACTGAGCATGATGGAATCAGAGTCCAGATAGCAAGCGGTTTCAATCTCAAAATTTTGTTTGCCATAATAGGGCTTACAGATGATATCTTTTTCAAAGATGGAGAGCAGCACTTCGCTGATGCAGGGTTCTCGGTTGCCATAGACCTTGTTGCAGATGCAGAATTTGGATGCATCCGGCGACAGAATCAAGTCATTAAAACCATTGAATGTGTCGGTATGTTCTTTTCGCTGAATCTCAAGGTTGCCGTTTGGCGTTGCAAGCAGGACAACAGAACGAGATTTTCCCCGTAAGTTGATGAGAAAACAGGGTTGATGCAAATAAGAAAGCACCTTGAAGTCATAGATAAAGGCGTTATCTGGCTCTGGGGCTTGCGTGGAAACGGTCAAGAATGGCTGAATCTGTTCGGAACAGAATGTTTCTGCATGCATGGGAATTTGATACAATGTTTTCCCACAAGAGAAAATCAGCACGTCTTCTACAGCAGCAAGACGATATTTACGGAAATTACGGCAGTGTTCCGGATAGGGGACAAATTTCCGGTTTTCCGGATGCAGAAGCGGAATTCGCCAGATGCCTTCCCCCTTGATGGCAGCAAAACAGCAGTCCTGTGCAGCGTCATATAACAAATGCTGAATGGTATTGTTCAGAGAAATGGTGCGTTCTGGCTGCTGTTGAATCGAGAGCAGCTTGTCTTGAAATGAAACGCTCCAAAAAGAGAGATTCCCGTTTTTATCGCCTATCAATAAGAGCTGATGCTGTGGAACAGATACCGAGGTAGAAACATATGTACCATTATAAGCGGAGAGAAACCGGAATTGTCGGGTTCGGTTGTTGTAGCACCAAATTCCACTACCAGAAATAGAGAGCACATTATTTTGAATCGTACAGAACGTATGAACAGCAGCAGAATGTCCGAGTGGCTGGAATGTATACGCATTGAGAAAGCTGCCGGAAAAATCCGCTGTGTGCAGCGTGTTGCATTGAAAATCATATAGACGTGTACCATTTAAATTGACGGTTTCCAGATGCAGACCATTGAAATGGAACGTGCTGAGGTTTTGGTGACGGGTTTGCTTGACAGCGAAGATAAGCTGTTCAATGGATTTTTGCACAGCGGAATTGGCTGGCAATTCGGATAGAATTTGCAGAGCCTGTTCCAGCAGAGAACCTTGTGGGTCGTTCATGCGAGGCTGTCCGGGCAGGTAAAGGCGTTCCAGCGTGCTTTCCCCTAAAAATTGCAGGATTTCTTCCGGAATTGGTTCTGAAAAGAACCGACAGAGCAGCTGTCCGGCAGATTGTGAAGGGGTAGCATATTGTTGCATCCAGATTGCAGTTTGAATGATTTCCAATAGAAAATTGGCATAGAAATAATCTCGGAAATTCTGGTGGTAGAATCGGAAATCTTGGTCAGCATGCTGCGGTTCAATGAGAAAGCCCATCTTATGTTCGATTTCCCAGAATGTAGCAGCGAACGTGTCCGGCATGGGATGTGGGGAATACGTCTTATAAAAAGCAATGGCATCTTGAACAGTGTTCCGCATGGAAAATTCATCCATACGAAAGCTACCGTTTCTGGTCATGCAATAGGCGATATAATAGAGCGTCTGCATGGCGAAATTCGTCTGTTCCCGTTCTTCTGACGTTCCGTTCAGTGTGGGTGTGCGTTTCACCTGTTCGATGAAGTTGCAAATGAGTTCTCCTGTTGTTTCCGGTAGGCGATGGGGCAGCGGTGCAGTCGGAATGACATCTTTTTTCAGCGTGTAGGCATACATCGCAAGAGCCATAGGACTTCGTAAAATATCCATGCAGTTGCTATGCGTCAAGGTCTGCCATTCCTGTTCTGCCCGTTCTGTTCCGAATAACTGCTTGAAAAAGTCTTGGATTTGCGTATCTTGTAGGGGATTCACTCGCTTGCAGAGAAACGGCAGTTCTCCGCCCGTTGAAAAGCAGTCGGCAAGATTATTTCGGCTGGTAATCAGAAAGCGAATGGCTGGGTATTTGCGTTTCATCTCCTTGATTTCTAAGAGGAGTTGATTTTTTGCAGTTTCGCTGGAAATTTCGTTATAGCCATCCAATAAGAAGAAAAGAAATACATCGGATTCCGCTTGCAGCATGGACAGAAATTGTTCGTAAGGGAGTTGTTTTTCTTCTGAGAGAATCTGATAAAAATGGTGGAGAATCGGCGATTCTTGTTTTCCGATGGTGTTGTGGTTCAGCAGGTTTAAAGGGATGTAAATTGGAATCAGCGAACTGTTTTCCTGTAAGAGAGATTCCCCCAAATCCAGCAGCAAAAAGGTTTTTCCTGCTCCGCCCGTTCCCGTTAGCATGATATTTGGATAGGGAGAATTGGAGAAAAGTGTCCGGAGCGATTCGCAGTTATTCTGTTCGTTTTCCACTAGAATCGAATCAATGTGATGATTCTGAACGCCGAGAGCAGTAGAGAGAAGATTCCCAATTCCAGGCATATCAATTTTATGGGAAACGCTATGAAATGCCAGCATTCTGCCTTGTTCTTCCGCAGCTTGGTGAAGCATCTGAATCGCAGCTTTTTGAATGGCTGGAACCATTTCACCAAGATTTTTGGGTGTCAGCCAACAAAATACATCAGAAATGGTTTCCTGAAAAATCGCAATGAGAACAACAACCGCAATAATTCTGGAGATTTTATTTTGTCTATATAATTCTTTAATGTCATTAAGCATATCAGAACCATAAACCATTTCTTCATTGAGCATCTTAAAAATAGAAATTTGCACCGCTCGCCAGTCTGAAATTTTCGCCTCTGCCATCATGGTATCAATATTATAAGCAAGCTGGTGGAGGGTTTCATTTTGGAACAATTGGTCTCGGTCTTCTAGCTGAAATGTTTTTTTTAGCAATTCTGTACCGTGATAGTTGGCATACGTGCGTTTTTGCTGGCGATTTCTCCGCCGATTGCCCTGCATAAATGCTTTCAGACTGGATGCGGATTTGCAAATCAATTTCTTTTGTATGACAGATTCATCGACGATATGATAGAATAGTTTTTTTAAAAACAAGGCATCGGAGCAGTTCTCTGCATCCGATTGCAAGAGTAGCGGTTTGAGTGTGTGGAGTGTCAGTTCCTGTTCCAATTTTGAATCCTCCCTTTCGGAATCATATAAAAATCGTTTCCTTTATTTTACAACAAAATTGCTAGAGATTAAAGCAAAGAAATCTGAATTTCCATGACGAAAATATATTGGAACTGTAAAAAGCGGCTAAAATGGATTTTTTATCCATTTCTCATTTTTTCAACAAATTTCCGAATACTGACGGGCAGACTGGAAAGAAACTGAAACAGAAGGAAATGTTGCACAAAGCACAGGAATCATTTTTGTGAAATAGATAGATTTTTCGGGCTGAAATCAAAATTCTATTGACATGCATCTTATTTTATAGTAAAATAAATCAAAAAGTGTGTATGGAAATTGTGCAAATTGCAACAAAAATCCATGCAAAATTGATTGGATGGTTTAAAAACAAAAAGGAGGATCTTTGAGATGAAAATCAAAAAGAAAGTATTTGCTGCCAGCTTGGCGGCTGCAATGGCATTGAATGCTGTTTGTGTCAGCTCGTTTTTCGGTGGCGTTTCCGCTGCCGGAGAAACGAAGTATGAATTTGAAGATGGTAAAATTACCGGTGTTTCTGCAGAAGTAGAAGAAGTTGCAAGTGCTAGCGGTGGCAAGATTGTTCATATGCGGGATGCAGGTGAAACCATTAAGGTAACTGTCAATGTAGAAAAAGCTGGTATGTATGACTTGAACATTTGTTATGCAACGGATGGCGGTGCAAAGACGCAGAAACTGAATGTCAACGGCAATGCAGCTGGAGATTTGGCACTGTCGAACCACACGGATTTCAGCGAGTCCAACGTTGCAAGAATCAAGCTGAATGCTGGGGAAAATGAACTGGAATTTGTCAGCTTCTGGGGCTGGACACAGTTTGACTACCTGACTTTGACCGAACCGAATTATCCGGAACTCTCTGCAACGAGTGACCTGGCAGACAAGAATGCAACACCGGAAACACAATCCCTGATGAACTATCTGGCAAGTGTTTATGGCGAACACATCATTTCTGGTCAGCAGGAAATCTATAAGTATGGCCCGCATGATTTCGACTATGAATTCAACTACATCAAGGATAACACTGGAAAGCTGCCAGCAATCCGTGGCTTTGACTTCCTGAATACCAATCCGCTGTATGGCAGTGAAGATGGTACAGTTGACCGTATGATTAGCTGGGTAAAGGACAGCAAGGGTATCGTAACTGCATCTTGGCACATTACCGTTCCGAAGAAATTCTCTGATTATAATATTGGAGATAAGGTAGACTGGGCAAACGGAACTTATAAGCCGGATGAAACAGACTTTGATACCGCTAAGGTTTTGGAAGAAGGCACAAAGGAACGGGAATATTATATGCTCTGTCTGAAGATGCTGGCAGAACAGATTCAGAAGTTGCAGGATGCTGGTGTCCCAATGATTTTCCGTCCGCTGCATGAAGCAGAAGGTGGCGGCGGTGAAGATGGTTCTTGGTTCTGGTGGGGCAAGTCTGGTTCTGCTGTCTATAAAGATCTGTGGAAGCTGACTTACAAGACCTTGACCGAAGACTATGGTCTGCACAATATGATTTGGGAATGGAACAGCTATACCTTTGATACCTCTACCAACTGGTATCCGGGCGATGAATATGTAGATTTGGTTGCTTACGATAAGTACAACTGCACCGACTGGTCAACTGGTAGTGCCGTTCTGGTACACAATGACAGTGCAATCGGTGGCACATTCTACAGCTTGGTGGAACAGTATGGCGGCAAGAAGATGGTTGCCATGGCTGAAAACGACAGCATTCCGACACTGGAAAATCTCCAGATGGAAAAGGCTGGCTGGCTGTATTTCTGCCCGTGGTATGATGGCGGTTCGGATAGCACCAACTTCCTGAGCAACGAAATGTTCAACAAGAAGGAAGACTTGAAGGAAATATACACCAGTGATTATTGTATCACACTGGATGAACTGCCGGAAAATCTGTACAGCAACAGCGGTGCAGTCATTACCACGACATCCGGCACTGGTCAGACAACTACCACCACAACAACGACTACAACCACCACAACAATGACTACCACAAAGATTGAAAATGCAATTATGGGCGACATCAAGAAGGATGGCAGCACGGTTAAGGTAATTTTCGATCGTTCGATGGGCAAGGAAGTACACCTGATTGTGGACTTGGATGATAGCCTCGGCTATGCAAATGGCTGTGTGGGCGTTTCTGTAAAGGTTGATGGTGTTGATTATTGGGTTTCTTATAAGTGGGAAGCAAGCAAGTCCGATGATGTAACGGTTAGCCTGGATGCAGATAATGTTTATAACGTTACCTTCAACAACGGCAGCGGAACAGTAAAGGATGCTGACCAGATCGCAAAGATTGCAGAAGCTGCACAGAAGGAAAAAGAAGCACAGTTCCAGGTATGGTGGGCAAACGATAAGGAAGGCGAGAAGGACGATACCACAAAGGCAACGCTCGTAGCAGCTTATCTGCCGGATGAAAGCGGCGAAACTACTGAAACCACTGTAACAACTACAGATGCAGGCACAACTACTACACCGGAAGAAACAACAACAGAACCGGTTGAATCTACAACCACTTCTGCAGAAGTAACCACTGCACCGAATGAAACTACCACAACTGTTACAACCGCTGCTACAACAGGTGGCGAAAGCGAAGCACTGTATGGTGATATCAACATGGATGGTAAGGTAGACCTGACCGACGCTGTTATGCTGAACAAGTATCAGGCTGGTTTGGTTACACTGACCGATGTGCAGAAAGTAAATGCAAACTGTGACATTACAGACGGCACAGAAAACATTACAGAAGAGGATTCATTTGCCTTGATGAGATTTATCCTCATGATGGAAGATTATGAAAACCTGCCGTACAATGCTGCAAAGTAAATAGCAATCATTTTTAAGAATGAGCAAAAGATTCACCGCACAGGAAAAGAAATTTCTCTGTGCGGTGATTTGTTTTTGTTGGACGGTTGACAAGTCGGGGCATTCGCTTGAAATTGTATAAAAAAGAAAAAATTCCTTTAAATGGGTTGACAAAATGAGGAATATATGCTATAATATTACCAGTTCATTCATAAGTTATCATCCCATCAAAGCGTTCCATTTTTTGTATACTATCCATAAATATTTCCAAAAATAATTGTCAGATTGATGGAAATCAAAAAAGAATTTCTTATTTCCCTTGACTTTCTATCCAATTTATAGTAAAATGGAATCGATGATAATTTTCCCATTTTTTGTAGAAAGAAGGATACTATGTTTTGTAAAAAATGCGGATTTCAACTGAAAGACACTGCAAGGTTCTGTCCCAAATGTGGAACAGCAAACACGCCACCACCAATTCCCCCACAACCCAGCAATTTTACTCCACAACCCAACAATTTCGCTCCACAACAAAACTCATCATTTTCACCGAATGCACAGAGCATCGCTGTAAAAACGAAAAAGCCACTGATTATCGTCGGTGTTGGGATTTTGATTTTGATTGTCATTATAATCGCATTCTGCATTGGATTTACTGGACGCGGTGCAGGCGGAGGCTCAAAGGGCGGATATAAAAAGGCAACAGAAGCTGCAGAAGCTGCATTGACAGCAGAACATACAGCAGATGCTGCTACGATGATGAAATTATTACCGGCAGAAGGAAAAGAATACTGGGAAGATGATAAGAACTTGACGGAAAAGCAGCTGCAAGATTATATGCAGAACAGAATGAATTCTTATAGTCGTAAATACGACGAAGTTTCTGTAAAAGTAGATGACAATTCCAACCCGATTGAAAATAGCAAGGTAACAGAACGTGTAAATTCCAATTATTTGGATAATTATGGAATAACCGCTGATGAAGTCATCTATTTCGCAGAGTGTGAATTGACGGTAGACGGTGAAGAACGAGATGAAGGAAATGATGTATACGTCTATAAGTACAATGGAAGATGGTACAGCATTTATCCGGAATATCATTTGATTGAAGATACCGACAGCGAATAAAATGATGTAATTTGGAAAAGGAATAAATGTTCACCGCACAGGAAAAGAAATTTTTCTGTGCGGTGATTTGTTTTCGATGAACGGTTGACAAGCCGGAAAAGTTGTGTTATAATTAAATTTGCGACAGTTCGTTTGCACCATCCTGTCGTTAAACAAAACCAGGGCTGCCAAAATTTTTTCGTTGTTTCAACAGGCGGTTGCCTGTTTTCTATCAAACGATCGGCGGTCTTTCTTTTTGCAGAAAGCACCGCCTTTTTTATGGCTTATTTTTAGAAAGAGGGATGCAATTTATATGTATCAGCTGAAAGCAAAAGCAGCATTTGACAGTGCTCATTTTTTAAGTGGTTATAAGGGAAAGTGTGCGAACCTGCACGGACACCGCTGGACGATTGAAGTAATCGTAGAGCAGGAAGACTTGCAGACAGAGGGGGTCTGTCGGGGAATGTTGATTGATTTTGGGGACTTGAAAAAAGCCCTGCGGGCATTGGCAGATTTCTATGATCACGCTTTGATTTATGAAGAAGGCTCGCTGCGTCAGACAACCGTACAAGCATTACAGGAAGAATCATTCCGCCTGATTCCAGTTCCGTTCCGGCCAACCGCAGAATGCTTTGCAAAACACTTTTTCCATCAGTTACAGCAGCAGAATTTGCCTGTAAAACGGGTCATTGTCTATGAAACACCGGATAATTGTGCGGCGTATGAGGAGGCGGAAACCAAGTGAGTGCTACCTATCGGGTTGCAGAACAGTTTGTCAGCATCAACGGCGAGGGAACACGGGCTGGAGAATTAGCGGTTTTTGTACGGCTCTGCGGTTGTAATTTGCAGTGCAGTTATTGTGATACGCAGTGGGCAAATCAGCCAGATGTTTCTTACCAGCTGCAAACTACCGAAGAAATTGTACAGGCAATCTTAGAAACGGGCGTTCGAAATGTCACCTTAACCGGCGGAGAACCGCTGCTCACACCAAATGTTGCGGAGCTGATTGCTGCAATTACCGCACAGCCGACCTTATCGCTGGAGATTGAAACAAACGGCAGCGTTCCCCTGCAATCGTTTGCAGCAATCCAGCCTCGTCCGATTTTTACAATGGACTATAAGTTGCCATCCAGTGGGATGGAACATAAGATGTGTCTGGAAAATATGCAGCTGCTGCAACCGCAGGATACTGTAAAACTAGTTTCCGGTTCGCTGGAAGATTTGGAACGGGGAGCAGCATTGATTCAACAGTATGACTTGACGCATCGCTGTCATGTCTATTTTAGTCCGGTGTTTGGCTCGATTGAACCACAGGAAATGGTACAGTTTTTGATTGAGCGGAAGTTGAACGGCGTGCGGCTGCAATTACAGCTGCATAAATATATTTGGGATCCACAGGAACGTGGCGTTTAAAAAGCAGAAAGGAAGCGGCAGAAATGGCAATTGATACAGAAGCCATTGCATACCATGTAAAGGGTATTTTGAAGGCATTGGGCGAAGATCCGGAACGGGAAGGACTGAAAGAAACACCGGAACGGGTTGCAAGAATGTATGCGGAAGTATTCGCCGGAATTGCATATAGTAACCGTGAAATTGCAGAGATGTTCGGAAAGACGTTTTCCAAACCGGAAACCGATGCCGGACAAACTGTAGTAACGATGAAAGACATCAGCGTGTTCAGCTACTGCGAACACCACATGGCATTGATGTATGATATGCACGTGAATGTGTCCTATGTTCCGCACGGAAAAGTGTTAGGATTGAGCAAGGTTGCAAGAATCTGTGATATGGCAGCAAAGCGGCTGCAATTGCAGGAACGGCTCGGACAGGATATTGCAGAAATCATCATGGAAGCAGCAGGGACACCGGATGTAGGCGTTGTGATTACGGGTTCGCATAGCTGCATGACGGCAAGAGGCATTCGGAATGTTCCGGCAGTGACTACCACAACGACTTTTTGCGGAGCATATGAAACCGATGTCACCTTGCAGCAGAGAGTCATGAACTGAGTACAGAAAGGATGGAATGATTATGAAAGCAATGGTATTATTCAGCGGCGGCGTGGACAGCACTACCGCATTGGCATTGGCAGTTGAAAAGTACGGAGCATCGGAAGTATTGGCACTTTCGATTTATTATGGACAGAAGCATAAAAAAGAATTGGAAGCTGCACAGAAAGTCGTCAATTATTATGGTGTTGCCTGGAAACAGCTGGACTTGACTACTATTTTTGCAGATTCCAATTGCAGCTTGTTGGAAAATTCTACAGAAGAAATTCCGCAGGAAAGCTATGCAGAACAGCTAGAAAAAACCAATGGTGCACCGGTTTCTACGTATGTGCCGTTCCGGAACGGTCTGTTTCTGGCATCTGCTGCCAGTATGGCACTGTCAAACGGTTGTGAAGTGATTTATTACGGGCCGCATGCAGATGATGCTGCTGGAAATGCATATCCAGATTGCAGCACCGTCTTTAATGATGCCATGAAAACAGCAATTTATGAGGGCAGCGGTCATGAATTGCGAGTAGAAGCCCCGTTTGTCACATGGACGAAAAAAGACATTGTAAAAAAAGGCTTGGAATTGCACGTTCCATATGAATTGACATGGAGCTGTTACGAGGGCGGCGAAAAGCCGTGTGGTGTCTGCGGAACGTGTCGAGATCGACGGGCTGCATTTTTAGCGAACGGCGTAGAAGACCCACTTCTGAAATAAATAAAAACAATTGACAAAAAGGAGATTCTCACATGACCGGTAGAACCAAAGAAGAAACAAATGGCGTGACCCTGTTGGGCAACCAGCACACCCAATACCCGAACGACTATGACCCAAAGGTGCTGGAAACATTCGTCAATAAGCATCCAGACCACGATTATTTTGTCAAGTTTAACTGTCCAGAATTTACAAGCCTTTGCCCGATTACCGGACAGCCGGACTTTGCGACCCTCTATATTTCCTATGTGCCGGATGAAATCATGGTGGAAAGCAAGTCACTGAAACTGTATCTGTTCAGTTTCCGGAATCATGGCGATTTTCATGAGGACTGCGTAAACATCATTATGAATGACCTGATTGAGCTGATGCACCCGAGATACATTGAAGTATGGGGAAAGTTCCTGCCGAGAGGCGGTATTTCGATTGACCCGTACTGTAACTATGGTATGCCGGGCACAAAGTGGGAGCAGGTAGCATGGGAACGCCTCACGCATCATGACTTATATCCGGAAACGGTTCGGAATCGCTGAGTGAATGCAGCAAATGACTGTCCAAACTGAAAAAACAGCTGCTTTTTTCTCGTGGACAGAATCAGGAAACTTTGTTTTTTTAAGAAGAAACATCGAAAAACACCGATTTCTTTTCTGATTTCTTTGAAATTCGTTTGTTTGCAAGGACAAAACAGGAAAAAGAAAGAAAAAAACGAAAAAACTTATTTTTCTTAGAAAAAACACCGGTTTTGCTATTGACAAATCAAGCCGGATTCGCTATAATAAGAACAGTTCATTTGAACAGCCAAGAAATAGAAGATAGAGCAATGACGCTCGTAAGGATTTTTCAGAAGTGAAAAGTCTTTACGGGCGTTTTCTGTTTTTTCGGCTGTTACGGTTCAAAAAACGACAAGGAGCAAAGGCTTATGGATAACTATAGAGAACAAGCACCATTCCCAGCACAGGGACTCTATGACCCACGGTTTGAACATGAAAACTGTGGCATCGGTGCGGTTGTAAATATGAAGGGCGAAACAGATCGCAGCGTTGTAGATAACGCCCTGAAAATCGTGGAAACCCTCGAACACAGAGCCGGAAAAGATGCAGAGGGAAAAACCGGTGACGGTGTCGGCATCTTGCTGCAAATCTCGCACACGTATTTTTCCAAGGTTGCAAAGGAATTGAATATTCCAATCGGCGACAAGCGGGAATATGGTATTGGTATGTTCTTCTTCCCACAGACCAAGGCAAAGTACGAAAAGGCAATGAAAACCTTTGAACAGGTTCTGAAAGAAGAAAACCTTGAATTTCTCGGCTGGAGAGAAGTTCCGGTAAATCCGTCTGTTCTGGGGTCTAAGGCACTGGAAAGCATGCCGCACATCATGCAGGCATTCATCAAAAAGCCGAAGGATTGCGAAAAGGGCATTGCATTCGACCGGAAGTTGTATGTTGCAAGAATGGTATTTGAAAAGCGGGAAACAGAAACCTATGTGGTTTCCTGCTCCAGCAGAACGATTGTCTATAAAGGTATGTTCTTGGTTAAGCAGCTGCGGTTGTTCTATGAGGATTTGAACAGTCCGGATTATCATTCTGCAATCGGAATTGTACACTCTCGATTCAGTACCAACACCAATCCAAGCTGGCAGCGTTCGCACCCGAACCGGATGATGGTACACAACGGCGAAATCAATACCATCACCGGAAATGTGGATAAGATGTTGAGCCGGGAAAACATCCTGAAAAGCGATGTTCTCGGTGACCGGATGAAAGATATTGTCCCGATGCTGGATGTCAGAGGTTCGGACTCTGCACGGCTGGATAACACACTGGAATTTATGATGATGTCCGGCATGGATTTGCCGCTGGCAGTCATGGCAACCATTCCGGAACCATGGCAGCACATTCCAACCATGAGCCGGGAAAAGAAAGCATTCTATCAGTATTATGCAACGATGATGGAACCGTGGGACGGCCCTGCATCTATCATTTTCTCAGATGGCGACATCATGGGGGCAGTACTGGACAGAAACGGTCTGCGTCCATCTCGGTATTATCTGACTGACGACGGAAAGGGTAACCGGTATCTGGTTCTCTCCTCGGAAGTTGGTGCATTGGAAATTCCGTCTGATGTCATCGTCAAAAAAGAACGGTTGCACCCAGGCAAAATGCTGTTGGTAGATACCGTAAAGGGTGAATTGATTGAGGACGAAACCCTGAAAAATGATTACGCAAAGCGGCAGCCATATGGCGAATGGTTAGACCATAACCTGTATCCGCTGGCAGACCTGAAAATTCCGAACAAGCGTCCGTTCCGGTATCACGGTATGGAACTGAAGCGGTTGCAGCGTGCATTTGGCTATACCTATGAAACCATGTACAGCATGATGATTCCAATGGCTCTGAACGGTGGCGAACCGACCGCAGCTATGGGTGTTGACGTGCCGATTCCGCCGCTTTCCAAGCAGAATCCGCCGCTGTTCGACTATTTCAAGCAGCTGTTCGCACAGGTTACCAATCCGCCGATTGACTCTATTCGGGAATCCGTCATCACAGATACAACCGTTTATCTGGGAGCAGCTGGCAACCTTCTGAAAGAAGAAGAGGCAAACTGTCGGGTACTGAAAGTAGAAAATCCGATTTTGACCAGTCTGGATTTGATGAAAATTCGGGATTCTCACATTGAAGGATTGCAGACGGCTGACATTTCCATGCTGTATACCAAGGATACTTCACTGGCAGATGCCATTTCCAATCTGTATGCACAGGCAGATGCTGCACACGATGCCGGAGCAGCGATTTTGATTCTGACAGACCGTGGTGTGGATCAAGAACACATTGCAATTCCGTCCTTGCTGGCAGTTGCAGCACTGGAAACCTATTTGGTACGCACCAGAAAGAATACAGCTGTTTCTCTGATTGTAGAAACCGCAGAACCGACCGAAGTCCATCACTTTGCAACTTTGCTTGGTTTTGGTGCAAGTGCAGTCAATCCGTATCTGGCACTGGATACCCTGTATGAAATGACCAACACCGGCGAACTGGATAAGGATTATTCGCAGGCAAGCAAGGCATACATTCAGGCAGTTGTCAGCGGTATTGTAAAGATTGCCTCGAAGATGGGTATTTCCACCATCCAGTCTTATCAAGGTTCTAAAATTTTTGAAGCCCTTGGCATTGCAAAGTCTGTTTGTGAACAGTTCTTCCCGGATACTGTCAGCCGGGTCGGCGGTATCGACTTGCAGGACATCAGCAATCGTTCGTTGTCTTTGCATGATGCGGCTTTTGACCCGAACGGCTTGATGACCGAAGAAGAAGTTCGCAGCATTGGTACACACAAAGCAAGAAGCAATCAGGAAGAACATCTCTACAATCCGGAAACGATTCACCTGTTGCAGCAGGCAACCTGGAGAGATGATTACAACCTGTTTAAACAATATACAGCCTGTCTAAATGAAGAGCATAAGCATGTAACATTGCGGAGCACACTGGATTTCCGTTTTGCAGAAGATGGCGGCATTCCGCTGGAAGAAGTCGAGAGCGTCGAAAGCATTATGCGGCGGTTCAAGACGGGTGCAATGTCCTATGGTTCGATTTCGCAGGAAGCACACGAATGCATGGCAATGGCAATGAACCGCATCGGCGGAAAGTCCAACAGCGGTGAAGGCGGCGAAGATTTGGAACGAATCGTCACTTCTGGTAGTGCTGTTGATAAATGTTCTGCCATCAAGCAGGTTGCCTCTGGACGGTTCGGTGTCACTTCTAAATACTTGACTTCCGCAAAGGAAATTCAAATTAAGATGGCACAGGGTGCAAAGCCAGGCGAAGGCGGACACCTGCCAGCAAAGAAAGTTTATCCGTGGATTGCAAAGACCAGACATTCCACACCGGGTGTAGCACTGATTTCTCCACCGCCGCACCACGATATTTATTCCATTGAAGATTTGGCACAGCTGATTTACGACCTGAAGAATGCCAACAAGCGTGCAAGAATTTCCGTAAAGCTGGTTTCAGAAGCTGGCGTTGGAACGATTGCAGCCGGCGTTGCAAAGGCTGGTGCAGGCGTTATTCTGATTTCCGGTTATGATGGCGGTACGGGTGCAGCACCGAGCAGCTCCATCCACAATGCCGGATTGCCGTGGGAACTGGGCTTGGCAGAAACCCATCAGACCTTGATTATGAACGGTCTGCGTTCTAAGGTTGTCATTGAAACCGATGGTAAGATGATGACAGGACGGGACGTTATTATTGCAGCCATGCTGGGTGCAGAAGAATACGGTTTTGCAACTGCTCCGCTGGTAACAATGGGTTGCGTCATGATGCGTGTCTGCAACTTGGATACCTGTCCGGCAGGCGTTGCAACGCAGAATCCGGAATTGCGGAAACGGTTCAAGGGTAAGCCGGAATACATCATCAACTTTATGCGATTCATTGCACAGGAAATGCGGGAATACATGGCGAAGCTGGGCATCCGTACCATGGATGAACTGATTGGACGTTCTGATTTGTTGGTACAGAGAAGTTTCCCGGCTGGCTCAAAGGAAAGCAAGATTGATATGTCGAACATCCTGACCAATCCGTATGTAGGCAAGAATGTTCCGCAGCACTTCCATCCGAAGGATGCATTTGATTTCAAGCTTGCAGAAACGATTGATGAAACGACCATCATTCCGGCAATGCAGGAAGCTCTGGCAAAGAAGAAGAAAAAGACTTTAAAGCTGAATGTCAGCAACCTGAACCGGACATTGGGAACACTGTTCGGGGCAGAAATCACACGGAAGTATTACAACACACTGGAAGAAGATACTTTCACATTGCAGTGCAAAGGCTCTGGCGGACAGAGTTTCGGTGCATTCATTCCAAAGGGCTTGACACTCGAACTGGAGGGTGACAGCAACGACTACTTCGGAAAAGGACTTTCCGGCGGTACATTGGTTGTTTATCCGCCAAAGGATGCGAAATTCCAGGCAGATGAAAATATTATTATCGGTAACGTTGCCCTGTTCGGTGCAACCAGCGGTAAGGCGTTTATTGCTGGTGTTGCTGGCGAACGGTTCTGCGTCCGGAACTCCGGTGCAACGGTTGTCGTAGAAGGCGTGGGCGACCATGGTTGTGAATATATGACCGGTGGTTGTGCAGTCATTCTCGGCAAGACCAGCAAGAACTTTGCAGCCGGTATGAGTGGCGGTATTGCCTATGTACTGGACGAAGAAAGCGATTTGTACACCAAGCTGAATAAAGCACTGGTTGGCTTCAGCAAGGTGACACATCCGGAAGATGTTGCACAGCTGAAAGAACTGATTACGGAACACGTTGCAAGAACGCACTCCGTCAGAGGACAGGAAATTCTGGATCAGTTTGATGCTTATTTGCCGAAGTTTAAGAAGATTGTACCGCACGATTATGCAAAGATGCTCCGCTCCATCCGGCAGTTTATGGATCAGGGATTGCCGCAGGAAGAAGCAAAAATCGAAGCATTCTATGTCAATACAAAGTGAGCAGGAGGGGCGTATCATGGGAAAAGCAACGGGATTTCTGGAATATGAACGGGTGGAGAATCCGGGGCAGGAGCCGCTCGAACGCATAAAGACCTATCGGGAATTTCATACACCACTGAATCCGGAAGAACGGCAGAAACAGGGTGCACGCTGTATGGATTGCGGTGTTCCATTCTGTCAGAACGGAAAGCCAATCATGGGCATGGTATCCGGCTGTCCGCTGAACAACCTCTGTCCGGAGTGGAACGAACTGGTTTATAAGGGCAGAATGGAAGATGCAGCCAGACGGCTGCTGTTGACCAACTGCTTTCCGGAGTTTACCTCCAGAGTATGTCCGGCACTTTGTGAAAAGGCTTGCACCTGCGGACTGTACGGCGACCCTGTTACCGTGAAAGAAAACGAATATGCCATCATTGAATCGGCTTATGAAAGCGGATTCATGAAGCCGAGAATCCCAAAGGTGCGGACGGGAAAGAAAGTAGCCGTCATCGGTTCTGGCCCTTCCGGTTTGGCAGCCGCTTTGCAGCTGAACCGGAGAGGACACTCCGTGACCGTCTATGAACGGGAAGACCGTGTCGGCGGTCTGCTGATGTACGGTATTCCGAATATGAAATTGGAAAAGACCGTCATTGACCGCCGGATTGCTCTGATGGAGCAGGAGGGCGTTGTATTCCGGACGGGTGTGGATGTTGGCAAGGATATTTCTGCGGAGGAAATTCAGAAGCAGTATGATGCAGTGGTATTGGCTTGCGGTTCTTCCAATCCGAGAAACATCAACGCACCGGGCAGAGAATCCAAGGGCATTTATTATGCAGTGGAATTTCTGAAGGCAACCACAAAGAGCTTGATTAACTCCAACTTGTCTGATGGTTATTATATCAGTGCAAAGTATAAGAATGTCATCGTTATCGGCGGTGGTGATACCGGAAACGACTGCGTGGGAACGGCAATTCGGCACGGCTGCAAATCCGTCATTCAGCTGGAAATGATGCCGAAACTGCCAGATCAGCGTGCAGAGAACAACCCTTGGCCGGAGTGGCCGAGAATCTGCAAGACCGATTATGGTCAGGAAGAAGCCATTGCCGTATTCGGACACGATCCGAGAATTTATCAGACAACGGTAAAACGATTCATTCCGAATGAAGAAGGACATCTGAAAGCCGTTGAAACGATTAAGCTGCAATCGGTACGGGATGAAAAGACCGGACGGATGCGGATGGAAGAAATTCCGGGCAGCGAACAGATTCTGGAAGCCGATTTGGTTTTGATTGCAGCCGGATTCTTAGGGGCACAGTCCTATGTTGCAGATGCATTCGGTGTCAATCTGAATGCCAGAACCAACGTGGCAACTGAAACACCGGATTCCTATCAGACCAATGTAGAGAAAGTATTCACGGCTGGCGATATGCACAGAGGACAGTCTTTGGTTGTCTGGGCAATTCGAGAGGGCAGAGAAGCCGCTCGTGCAGTGGATGAATATTTGATGCATTACAGCAACCTCTAAACATACATCTCAAACAAACCGAAAAACAGTCGTTCTCTTTTCATAGAGGGCGGCTGTTTTCATCTGTAAAAATTTTTTGGTAAGACTAGAAAAAGCTCAGAAAGTGTGGTATAATCAACAGAAAGGAGGGGGGCTTTTTATGACCAAACAAGAAACGGCACTGCGAGCCTGTACGATACTGGAAGAATATTATCCAGAATCGGTCTGTGCGTTGCAGTACAAAGAGCCATATGAATTATTGATTGCGGTGCGGCTTTCCGCACAGTGTACCGATGCACGGGTCAATATTGTCACGAAAACGCTGTTCCAGCAGTATCCAACGCTGGAATCGTTTGCAGCTGCCAATCTGGAAGAACTGGAGCAGGCAGTGAAACCCTGCGGGTTCTATCACATGAAAGCGAAGAGCATCAAAGAAATGGCAATTCGGCTGCTGACGGTCTATGATGGTAAAATTCCAGATACGATGGAAGAACTGCTGACGTTACCGGGCGTTGGACGGAAAACAGCAAATTTGATTTTGGGCGATGTTTACGGACAGCCGGCAATTGTTACGGATACGCATTTTATCCGCATTACCGGACGGCTCGGATTGACTACGCACAAAGAACCAGCGAAAGTGGAACGGGATTTGCGTCCGCTGATTCCGCCGGAACGTTCTTCAGATTTTTGTCATCGAATCGTGCAGTTTGGGCGAGATGTCTGTCGGGCAAGAAAGCCGCTCTGCGGAAACTGTCCGATGGCAGATTTTTGTCCGTCCAGAGAGGCATAATATCTCTAGACAGCGTGAAAATCCGGCTGTCCAAACAAAAGAACAACCATTTTTCACATGGATTTTATACGATTTTTTGAAAAAAGAATTGACAAATACAAGGCGGTGTGCTATACTGGTACTTGTATATTTACAGGAAAAGGCGGTAATCCGATGGGAATATTTAGTAAATTATTTGGCTCTTACAGTACGAGAGAGCTTGCACGTATTGAACCGATTAAGCAAAAAGTTCTGGCACTGGACGAAGAATATACAGCTTTATCGGATGCAGAATTAAAAGGAAAGACACAGGAATTCCGTGACCGGCTGGAAAACGGCGAAACACTGGATTCTATGATTCCGGAAGCACTGGCAACCGTTCGGGAAGCAGCGTATCGTGTCCTGGGCAAGAAACCGTTTCCAGTACAGATTATTGGTGCAATCGTTCTGCATCAGGGACGAATTGCAGAAATGAAAACCGGTGAAGGTAAAACTTTGGTAGCTTGCGTTGCATCTTATCTGAATGCACTGCCGGGCAAGGGCGTTCATGTTGTCACCGTAAACGACTACTTGGCAAAAACACAGTCCGATGAAATGGGCAAGGTGCTGCGGTTCTTGGGCTTGACGGTTGGCTGTATTCTGCATGGTCTGACCAACGACCAGCGGCGTGAAGCATATGCCTGTGATGTTACTTATGGTACTAACAACGAATTGGGCTTTGACTACCTGAGAGATAACATGGTTATCTATAAGAAGGACAAGGTACAGCGGGAACATAACTTTGCCATCGTCGACGAAGTGGACTCCATCTTGATTGATGAAGCAAGAACGCCGTTGATTATTTCTGGTCGTGGGGACAAGTCCACTTCTCTGTATGGTGTTGTGGACAAGTTCGCAAAGACTTTGACCCCGACCATGGTTGTCGAAATGGACAGCAAGCAGGATCAGGAAGATACCAATGAAAATGCCGATTACATCATTGATGAAAAGGCAAAGACTGCAACCATTACCCGTCGTGGTGTCAAGAAAGCAGAAGATTATTTTGCAATTGATAACCTGATGGCACCGGAAAACTTGACCTTGCTGCATCACATCAATCAGGCATTGAAAGCCAATGGTGTTATGCGGAAGGATATTGACTATATCGTAGAAGATGGCGAAGTTGTCATCATTGATGAATTTACTGGTCGTAAGATGTTGGGCAGACGGTTTAATGATGGTCTGCATCAGGCAATCGAAGCAAAGGAAGGCGTAAAGGTTGCAAGAGAATCCAAGACACTGGCAACCATCACATTCCAGAACTATTTCCGTCTGTATAACAAGCTCTCCGGTATGACTGGTACTGCCATGACGGAAGAAGACGAATTCCGGGAAATTTACAAGTTGGACGTTATTGCAATCCCGACCAACCGACCAATCAAGCGAATTGACCGGAACGATTTGGTTTACCGGACAGAAGCTGCAAAGTATCGTGCCATCATTGAACAGATTATTGAATGCCACGAAAAAGGACAGCCGGTACTGGTTGGTACGATTTCCATTGAAAAATCTGAACTGCTCTCCGCAATGCTGAAGAAGAAGGGTATCAAGCACGAAGTCTTGAATGCGAAGTATCACGCAAAGGAAGCAGAAATTGTTGCACAGGCTGGTAAGCTGGGTGCAGTTACCATTGCAACCAATATGGCTGGTCGTGGTACGGATATTATGCTGGGCGGTAATGCGGAATTTTTGGCAAGAGCAGAAATGCGGAAGAAAGCATATCCGGAAGAAATCATCACAGAAGCCATCGGTTACGCCGATACCGACAACGAAGAAGTATTGGCAGCCAGAGAAGAATATCAGGAACTGTACCGCAAATTCAGTGAGGAAGTCAAGGAAAAAGCAGTGGCGGTCAAGGAAGCAGGCGGTCTGTATATTTTGGGTACAGAACGGCATGAATCCAGAAGAATTGATAATCAGCTGCGTGGTCGTTCTGGTCGTCAGGGTGATGAAGGTGAAAGCCGGTTCTTCCTGTCTGTCGAAGATGACCTGATGCGTGTATTTGCTGGTGACCGTCTGGAAAACCTGATGCGGACACTCAATGTCGATGAAAATACACCGATCGAAAGCAAGTCCCTGTCCAAGATTATCGAATCTTCTCAGAAGAAGGTAGAAGGCAGAAACTTCAGTATTCGTAAGAATGTCCTCAACTATGATGACGTTATGAATACGCAGAGAGAAATCATCTATAAGGAACGGCAGCAGGTACTGGATGGCGAAGACCTCCACGACAGCATCTTGAAGATGATGGAAGAACTCATCAGCGATACTGTAAAGCAGTATATCAATGAAGAAGTCGTTGACCGGACACAATGGAATCTGGTTGGTCTGAAGGATCACTTCTTAGGCTGGATTACCGAAGAAAACGACCTCGAATATGAGGGCGAAGACCTCGAAAAGCTGACCGTAGATACACTGATTGAAACCCTGACAGAAAAGGCAAAGAGCCTCTATGCAGCACGGGAAGAACAGTATGGTTCAGATGTCATTCGGGAACTGGAACGGGTTGTCATGCTGAAGGTTGTCGATACCAAGTGGATGGCACACATCGACGACATGAGCGAACTCAAGAAGGGTATTGGTCTGCGTGCATATGGACAGCAGAACCCAGTTGTCGAATATCGGTATGAGGGCTTTGAAATGTTCGATGCAATGGTTGCTTCCATTAAGGAAGACACCATTCGGATGCTGTTGACCATGCAGCTGCGACAGAATCAGGCTCCGGAACGGGAACAGGTTTCCAAGCCGGATGCACCGAATGCAGGTGCTGGTGATGGTAGCTTTGGCACACAGAGAAGAAATCCGGCACGGGCTGCAAAGAAAAATCAGAAGTAAGCAATAAAAAACACAGTCAGAATGGATGGGTGCGATGAGTTGTCTGGGAAATCTCCTTTGGTTTTTGTGCTGCGGACTTTGGCAGGGGCTTTCGTGGCTGCTGGCAGGGCTTTTGTGGTGTGTTACCATTGTTGGAATCCCGATTGGTTTGCAGTGCTTTAAATTTGCTTCACTGGCATTCTTCCCCTTTGGGAAAGAGGTGCGTTATGGTGGCGGAACGGTTTCCCTGCTTCTGAATCTGATTTGGATTTTGGTCAGTGGGATTCCGTTGGCAGTTGCTGCGGCAGTAAATGGAATTGGATTGTGCTGTACCATCATTGGCATTCCATTTGGATTACAGTGTTTTAAAATGGCAAAACTTGCTTTGATGCCGTTTGGTGCAGAAGTTTCCTAACCAGTGGCAGAGAAGATACAGAAACAACAAAAGGGGCGTGGCAGCAATGACACGCCCTTTTTTCAGAGAAAAGAGGCGTTTGAATGGAAACAGGATACGAGGCATTTTCGTTTTATTACGACCAGCTGACAGAAAATGTGGAATATCCGCAGCGAGCAGCCTATTTTCATAGGCTGATTCAGAAATACCGCCAATCGGAGGGCGTTGTACTGTTGGATTTGGCTTGCGGAACGGGCAGTCTTTCGGAAGAATTTGCAAAACTGGGCTATGATGTATTGGGTGTTGACTATTCCTATGGAATGTTGAATCAGGCAATGCAGAAGAAGCTTGAACACAACCTGCCGATTCAGTATATTTGTCAGGATATGCGAGAATTGGACTTGTACGGAACAGTGGATGTTACGGTCTGTGCATTGGATAGCTTGAATCATTTGGATTCGTTTTCTGATGTCAAAACCGTTTTTCAGCAGGTTTTCGATGTGACAGAACCCGGCGGTGTTTTTCTGTTTGATATGAATACGCCATATAAGCATCGGGAAGTGCTGGGAAATCAGATTTATCTGTATGATACAGATGATGTCTATTGTGTGTGGGAAAATCAGTATGAAGAGCCGGACAATCAAGTGACCATTCAGCTGCATTTTTTTGCTCGGCAGGAAGATGATACTTATGTCCGCTCAGAGGAATGCATGACCGAACGGGCATATCCGCCAGGGCAGGTAACCGCAGCGTTACAGCAGATTGGCTGGGAAGTGCTCGGCTGCTATCATGCAGACACAGAAGAGCCATTACGGGAAGACAGCCAGCGGATGGTATTTGCAGTGAGAAAAACAAAGTAAAGAGGAGCGTACAATATGGCAATTTTAAAGCGAGCGATTTCAAAAGATGCATCGGTTGTATCTTATGCACTGGATGCAACGGATATGGTTGCAGAAATCGAACGGATTCATGAAACCTCTGCGGTTGTAACCGCAGCACTGGGGCGGTTAGCAATCGCAGCCAGCATGATGGGCTATGGATTGAAGGGTGAAAAAGATACGGTTACCCTTCGGGTAGACGGAAAAGGCCCAGCAGGGCAGTTGGTTGCTGTTGCAGACAGCCACGGCAATGTAAAATGTGATGTAGAACATCCAATTGTAGAAATTCCGCTGAACGCACACGGAAAACTGGATGTTGGCGGAGCAGTCGGAACAGATGGAATGCTGTCTGTTGTGAAAGATTTGGGCTTGAAAGAACCCTATGTGGGAATGTGCCCACTGGTATCCGGCGAAATTGCAGAAGACATTGCAAGCTATTTTGCAACCAGTGAACAGACTCCAACCGTCTGCGGACTGGGCGTTTTAGTAAATCCAGATTTGCACGTCAAAGCGGCTGGCGGTTATCTGATTCAGGTGCTGCCGTTTGCAAGCGATGCTTGTATTGACCAGCTGGAGAAGAATATTCAGGGCTTGCCACACGTTACAAAGCTGCTGACAGACGGCATGACACCCGATCAAATTGCATTGCGGTTGCTGGATGGATTAGAGCCGAATCTTCTGGATGAAGCAACGGTTTCCTATCATTGCGATTGCAGTCAGGAGCGGACAGAACGGGTATTGGTCAGCCTTGGAAAGCAGGAACTGGAACAGATGGCAGCAGACGGTGAAGATATTACAGTGACTTGTCATTTCTGCCACAAGCAGTATACTTTTACACCGGACGAACTGCGGAAACTTGCAAAGAAGTCATAAATGGACAAACACGAAGCACTTCAACAATATTTTGGACACGCTACTTTTCGGGATGGACAGGAAGAAGTCGTGGATGCGATTTTGCAGGGTCGGGATGTTCTGGGCATTATGCCGACCGGAGCAGGGAAATCGGTCTGCTATCAGCTTTCTGCCATGCTGCTTTCCGGCTTGACGATTGTCATTTCTCCGCTGATTTCGCTGATGAAAGATCAGGTGGATAGTCTGCTGGAAATCGGTATCTCAGCTGCCTATCTCAATAGCAGCATGGATGCTGGAGAATATCAGGTAACCATGTTGCAAGCCCGACAGGGCATCTATCGTATTTTATATGTTGCACCGGAACGGCTGCAAACAGAAGGTTTTTTATCGTTTGCAGAGCAGGCAGAAATTTCGATGGTTACGGTGGATGAGGCACACTGTGTTTCTCAGTGGGGGCAGGACTTCCGGCAAAGTTATCTCGGCATTGCAGAATTTTTGAACAAGCTACAAAAGCGTCCGATCGTCAGTGCCTTTACGGCTACTGCAACCGAGCAGGTTTGCAAAGATATTTGCCGCCTGTTGCAGCTGCAAGATCCGTTTCAGATTACAACAGGTTTCGACCGAAAAAACTTGTATTTTGCTGTCCGAACTCCTCGCAACAAGGAACGGGAACTGTTGGAACTGTTACAGGAACGTCGGGGAAAGAGTGGCATTGTCTATTGTTTGGCACGAAAAACCGTGGAAGAACTTTGCGATCGGCTTTGTGAGCAGGGCTTTCCGGCAACCCGGTATCATGCCGGACTTTCGCAGGCAGAACGGGCAGCCAATCAGGAGGCATTTCTATTTGATACAAAGCCCATTATGATTGCAACCAATGCTTTTGGCATGGGAATTGATAAGTCCAACGTGTCTTTTGTCGTGCATTATAATATGCCAAAAGATTTAGAGAGTTATTATCAGGAGGCAGGGCGTGCCGGACGAGATGGCGAACCAGCAGACTGTATTTTATTATACAGTGGGCGAGATGTTCAAACGCATTTATTTCTATTGGATCAGGCACGGGAGATTTCTGAAATACAGGATGCCCAGCAGAAAGAACAGTGGCTGACTCGCAGTAAAGAACGGCTGCGAATCATGGCAGGCTATGCCACAACAACGAATTGTCTGCGAGAATATTTGTTGCGGTATTTTGGCGAGCGAGCACCGCAATGCTGCGGACACTGTTCCAACTGTCAGGGCACATTTGAAACAACAGATATTACCCTAGAGGCGAAGAAAATCATTTCCTGTGTTTATCGGGGATTGCAGCATCATTATCATTTGAGCCGAACGCTGGCAGCAGATGTTCTGACGGGCAGCAAAAAAGCTGCGATTTCAGAAATGCGGTTGAATCAGCTTTCCACCTATGGCATTCTGAAAGAATGCACTGCCCGGCAAGTCGTACAGATGATTGATGCTCTGTTAGATTTGCATATTTTGGAACTGCAAACATATCGGGACTTTCAGATGCTGCAACTCACACCGGCAGCAGCTGAAGTAATTCGAGGGAATCAACAGGTGCTCTGGCGGCGGAGAAAAGAGGAGCGAAAAGCAGTTTTTGTTCCGAAACCAAAGCCAACCGTGGAAGAAGACGTGGAAGAGGCACTGTTTCAGCGACTATCTGCCCTGCGGGCAAAGCTGGCGGAGAAAGAACACATGCCAGCGTATATTGTCTTTTCCAATGCAGCCCTACGGGATATGTGCCGGAAAAAGCCCAGCAGTTTGGCAGCGTTTCGGCAGGTTTCTGGCGTTGGGATTATCAAATCGCAGAAATACGGGAAGGCGTTTATCAAAGAAATTGCAGCGTATACAGCAGAAAAATCGGCAGACAAATAACGGTCGGCTGCAAAGGAGGCAGAATCAGTGGAATACACATTTGGAACAATTGCAGATATTCCAGCACTAATCGACATGCGAACAGCATATATTTTAGAAGACTTTGGGAAACTATCCCCAGAGGACGAGGCAATCATGCGAAAGACCTTGCCGGATTACTTTTCAGAGCATTTAAATCGGGACTGCATCGCATTTCTGGCAAAGGATGGGGAAACGGTTGTTTCTGTGGCGTTGCTGATGATTCTGCAAAAGCCTTGTCATCCAAAAATGATTCATGGAAAGATGGGAGAAGTCCTCAGCGTGTATACGCTGCCTGCTTATCGCCGACAGGGCATTGCACAGCACAATATGCAACGACTGGTTGATTATGCGAGAGTCAGCGGGTTGGATTATGTGAATCTCTCTGCCACAAAAGCCGGCTATCCAGTTTATCAAAAAGTTGGGTTTTTCGAACGGCAATCCCATTATACAGAGATGCAGATTCGGTGAACAAAAATCGGATTTTTGTTCAGATGTAAAAAAAAATCACAAATTTGCAGAAATCACTTGCTTTTTTTCTGCACATATTGTATAATAGTCTTACAGCAATGCAAGAGCGTTGCAGAATACAGCCGCTCTCAGGAGCAGACAGGAGGACGACATGTCGGAAGAAAGAAACGAATTTACACCGGATTTGTTTACCCTTGAAGATGAGGACGGAAACGAGCAGGTTTTTGAATTGCTGGATGTTCTGGAATACGAGGACAACACCTATTATGCATTAGTTCCTTATTATGGCGATGATGAAGATGCTTTGGCACAGGATGACGGAGAATTTGTCATCTTAAAGACCGAAGAAGTCAATGGGGAAGAAATGCTGGTTTCCATCGAAGAAGATGCAGAATATGAAACCATCGGAAATAAGTTCCTGGAACGCCTGAATGAAATTTATGGCGATGAGGACGACGAAGATGAGGATGACGACGAAATTTTTGAATGATCGCAAAAATTTTTCAGTCAATAAAATTCCTCATAAATTTTCGGAAAAAAGATTTGATTTTTTCTGAAAAGTGTGTTATACTATAGCTAAGAAAAATATAACTGCCTTGTTGCATGATGCACGTTGCGTGTCAATGCGGTTTTTATAATCCAACACTTTTTTAAAGGGAATTTAGCTCTGGATTTGGATTGCAGACCTCCCGCTTTGCGGACGAAGGGAGCGTGAAGGATACAGGCGGATACCCACCTTGCTATTTTAGCTTGGTTTTATGTGCCGCATGACGGCAAGGCGGTTTATTTTTCTCATAAAAACAACAACAGCAGGCTGTCGGATATTCCGATGACCTGCTGCTTTTGTTTTTGTAGCGTTCTGAAGAAATTAATCATTCAGTGTCTTTTTCGCCGCAGCTACAATTTCTGCTGCTGCCTGTTCAACACTCTTTCCATCGAGGGAAACCACAACATCTGCATATTTTTCATAGAGTGGGCAGCGTTCTGCATAGAGTTCCGCCAAGTTGTTAGCGTTGCGGCAGACCACCCCTCTGGTAGTCAGATTGCCGACCTGTGCAGCAATTTCAGACAATTCCCGTTTTAAATAGATGACAGTTCCAATTTGTTTCAGGTGCTGCATGGCTGCATCGCTGTAAATCGCACTGCCGCCAGTTGCAATGATGGTGTTTTCTACCTGTACTTGCTGTAAAATTTTGCTTTCCAGTTCAATAAAGCCATCAATTCCGAATTGGTCAATGAGGTGCATTAAATCTGCATGATAGGTATCCATAATGGTATCATCGGTATCGACAAAATCATACTGTAATGCAGCAGCAGCCATTTTCCCCAGTGTGCTTTTGCCGGAAGCTGGCATACCAATTAAAATAAAGTTTGGCATTGTGGTTGGTTCCTTTCTGTTTCAAAGTGATTCTTATGTGGGATAGATTCCATTATAGCATTTTTAGAAAAAAATTGCAAGTTTCTTTCCAAAAACCTCGCAAAAAACAACAGATTTCGTGCGGATGTAAAAAATACTTGCAATTGTACGAAAAATGGGTTATAATGAGAGAGAAATGATGTCAAAAAAGGAGTTTTTCAATATGAACATGAATTTTATTCGGAAGCTGCCGATTCCGCAGGAATTGAAGAAGCAATTTTCTCTTTCTGATGAATTGGTTGCTGTAAAAGCCGCTAGAGATGCAGAAATTCAGAAAGTGTTCACTGGCGAATCAGATAAGAAGTTGTTAATTATTGGTCCTTGTTCTGCTGACCGGGAAGACGCTGTTCTGGATTATGTTTGCCGTCTGGCAAAGGTGCAGGAACAGGTCAAGGACAAGCTGATTCTGATTCCGAGAATTTACACCAACAAGCCGAGAACCACCGGAGAAGGCTATAAGGGCATGGTGCATCAGCCAGACCCGGAAAAGAAAGAAGATATGTTGCAGGGTGTCATTGCCATTCGGCAGATGCACACCAAGGCAGTAGAAATGACTGGCTTGACTTGTGCAGATGAAATGCTGTATCCGGAAAATCATCGGTATCTGTCTGACCTGTTGTCCTATGTTGCCGTTGGTGCTCGTTCTGTAGAAGACCAGCAGCACAGACTGACTGCAAGTGGTTTGGATATTCCGGTTGGTATGAAGAACCCGACTAGCGGTGACTTGTCCGTTATGATGAATTCTCTGATTGCAGCTCATGCGAGCCATACCTTCCTGTATCGTGGTTGGGAAGTGCAGACTGCAGGCAATCCGTTGTCCCATGCAATTCTGAGAGGCTATGTAGATAGTCAGGGTCACTCCATGCCGAATTATCACTATGAAGACCTGATGCATTTGTGCGAACTGTATGACCAGAAGAAACTTGCAGATCCGGCTGTCATTGTCGATGCAAACCATGCAAATTCCGGCAAGAAGTATCTGGAACAGATTCGGATTTGCAACGAAGTGCTGCATAGTTGCCGTCACAGCGATGACATCCGGAAGCTGTTCAAGGGCTTCATGATTGAAAGCTATATTGAAGATGGTGCACAGAAGATTGGCGAAGGCGTTTACGGAAAGTCCATTACAGATCCATGCCTGGGCTGGGAAAAGTCCGAAAAGCTGATTTACACCATCGCAGACCAGCTTTAATGATTGAAATAACGAAATTTTTGATACGTGCATAAAAAATGAGCAGATTTCCAGCAATGGGAACTGCTCATTTTTGTTTTATGGAACATTGGATACTTGCTGTGTCAACCGCTCAGGCTGTTCAAACCGTAGGTTTCGTCCAAGTATTGCTTGCCGGTTTCCGTCTGAAAATAGACATTCCGGAAGTGGGTGATTGCCTTTTTGGTCATTTTTTCTTCTCTGGCATTGACTAGAAAATCTGCCTCGACCAAAATCTGAAAATCAATCCCGTCAATTTCTGTATAGGTGTGGTGATGTCCAACCAAGAAGCAAACACGGTCAATCAGAGAATCGGAAAAGCCAATGGTCATCAGCATGGCACGGGCAAGCGGTGGGCCTTCTTTTTCTTGATAAGCTCCTGCAGCAGAACGATATTTCCGCTCCGCAGCGTGAATACCAATGTCATGTACCAGTGCAGCCGCTTCAATTCGTGTTTGCAGCAGAGCATTGACTTGTTCGCTCTGTGCAATGGCACTGGCAAACGCATAGACTTTCATAAAATGATGGATTCGTTTCGGGTCATCGTGGTACAGCGTAATCATTGCTGTCACCAATTCATTGATTTTTGCATCCATAAAGAAACACGCCTCCTCTGTCAGAATTGGAAGTTCCAATTTCAGTATAACAGATAGATTTGTGGAATCTATGAATGCAAAAGAGGAAAAATGTTACAAAATGAAACAAATAAGTCCGCTGCAACCCTCGTTGATGACTCGTTCCAAGGTTTCCTGTAATTTGAGCCGTGCCTCCATTGGCATTTTGCTGAGCTTGCTGTGTAGTCCTTCATTGACCAGTTCATGCAGGGATTTCCCAAAGATGTTAGAAGACCAAATTTTTGTTGGGTCTTCCTCGAATCCCTCTAATAAATACATGACCAGTTCTTCGCTCTGTTTTTCTGTTCCGACAATCGGGCTGACTGCCGTACGAATAGATGCTTTCATCATATGAATCGAAGGGGCAGAGGCTCGCAGCCGTACGCCATATTTTCCGCCCTGCTTGATGATTTCCGGTTCTTCCAGCGACATTTCTTCCAGCTGTGGCATAACAATGCCATAGCCAGTCGCTTCTACTGCTTCGAGGGCTGGGGCAATGCGGTCATAGGATTTTTTGATTTTGCAGAGTTCCGTTAGAACAGGGAACAAATCGCTTTCCGATGCAATCTGTAAACCTGTGGTTTCGCCGAGAATCTGATAGAATAGAGAACCATTCATAGTAACGGAAACAACGGCACGCCCTGTTCCTAAGTCGATTTGCTGCACGGAAGCAGAGAGAATATGTTCTGCTCCTGCAAGGGTTTCGGTCATCATTGGCACATCTCGCACATATCGCAGCGGTTCAGCAGCAGCCCGAATGCTGGAAAAGACGGATTTCCGCAGCCAGTGTTCCGGGTCTAAAGCGGTAATCCAGCCAGCTGTTTGAATTTGAACCTCTCGAATGGGGAACGCATAGAGCAGTTGCGTTAAAATCTCCTGAATGTCTGCTTCTTCGAGTTCAGGGCAGCAGACTGGCAGAACCGCTGCATGATATTTTTTTCGCAGGCTTTCGCAGAGGGCTTCGGTCTGTCGGCTGTGGGGTTCGATTGCATTGACCAGCACAACAAAGGGCTTTTCCAGCTGTTGCAGTTCCTGAATGACCCGTTCTTCACAGGCAGCATATTCCTCCCGTGGAAGGTTGGTAATGCTGCCGTCTGTGGTGACGACTAACCCAACGGTTGCGTGTTCTGTAATGACTTTTTGCGTGCCGACTTCTGCCGCCATGCCGAACGGAACTTCTTCCTCAAACCACGGCGTTTTCACCATGCGGGGCATATCGTTTTCAATGTATCCCAATGCACTTGGCAGGATGTAACCCACACAATCTACCATCCGAATCCGGAAGTGGGTATGTTCACCAATGGTGATTTCCGCTGCTTCTTCCGGAATAAATTTTGGTTCTGTGGTCATAATGGTTTTTCCGGCAGCAGATTGCGGCAGTTCATCGACTGCTCGCAGGCGTTTGGATTCTTCTGGAATATTGGGAATGACCAGCTTTTCCATGAGCTGTTTAATCAGCGTAGATTTTCCGGTTCGGACAGGGCCGACAACGCCGATATAAATATCACCGCCAGTACGTTTGGCGATGTCCTCGTAAATATCTTTTGCCATAGCGTTGCCTCCTTAAGATACAATAGGGATGAATAACATTCCCGGTTTGGTTAGGGTATCGCCGGACAGGTCATTTTCTGCTGCAATTGCAGAAACTTTTGTGTTGCAGCGTTTGGCAATCTCCCAGACGGATTCGCCGACTGTACCATAATAGAGCCGCAACGCACAGTCGCTATCTCGGGTACGTTTGCGGTTTTCATCGACCGTAATTTCAGAGAGTCCGGTTTGCTGTGTTGCTGGATAGAGCATCCCTTGCAAGGAAATTGTGGCTTTGATGGAAAGACTTCCATCTGCTGCCAAATGGAACGAACTGTCTGCCGGTTCTGCCTCTGCACAAAGCATTGCTTGTTCCAGTGGAACGGTGGTTGCAAGCAATTCCTCGAACGCTTCTTCTTTCTCCAGCAGGAATGGCATGCCTTCTTGGTCTTTTGCAAGAACGCTGCAACAGAGCATGCCACTGACCCGAATGCGGTTTTGTTCTGGAACAGGCGTTGCACTGACGTTTTTAATCCGACATTGTAAGTCGCTGACGAAATCCACGGGGGTATCTCCGGCAGGAATCGCAGCGGTGCAGGAAAACTGTTCTTTCAACAGAACTGGTATGCCATCAATTCGCAGCGGTGTCCGCACACAGTCGCACAAATATGCGGTGGAATAGGCATCCGTTACAATCGAAATGGTAGCTGGTTTGCAGGCGGTGCAGGTAATCCGTAAATCTGCCTCACAGTGCAGGTTATCAGAATCGCTGCCCTTGTTGGAAACGGGCTTGCATTCGCAGCGAATCACCTGCACCGCAGCCATACCTGTAAAGGTTTCATCAATCTGCTCCATGTCGATGATTTGGCTGTACGGCAGCGTGAATTGCATGGATTCCGGTTCGGTTTGCTCCTCGGATGTGCTGCAATAGAGGAGCGACACAAGCACTTCACCCCGTACGACAAATTTTCCGGCAATGATGGATTGTTCGCCCTGTTCTGCCCGTGCCGTGCAGCGAAGAATGCTTTGAATGGGGGCTTTTGCAGCGTTTCGCTCGATGTCCTCAGATAGAGAAATGGTTTTAACAGCACGCTGTTTCTGGCTGGCGTAGGCAATCGTCTGCTTCTGGCACTGTACTTGCATACCGAATACATCGGAGATGACTTCCTGCATCCGTTCGCCTGTAATTTGAACCCGAACAGAAACCGCTCCCCGCACATCCAGCCGTCTGCGGCTGACTGCCCGACAATTCGCATAATCTGCCTTTGCTTGCAGCAGAACTGCTGGATTTTCTGGCTTCTCCGGCAGGTCTAAGGTTTTGGTATAGTGCATGGTCTGAGTCACACATTGCAGGCGGTGGCTGTCAGAGCCACAGTAGAGAATCCGAAGATCCACTTGTAATTCATAGCTGAGTCGGGTTTCCTGCAACTGATATTCTAAGATGGCAGGCTGCATTTCACAGCGGATGATGCGGAAAATTTCCGGATCATAGTCGGGCAGCACATAATCCAGTTCCACGCCCTGTTCCTGTGTTTCATCCAAGATGCGTTCTGTCACGGGAATTCGTTCCCGATTGATTTTCCACTCCATGCGGTGATCCTCCTGATAAATCCCATGCTGGGTTGATGTTACTACAATCTATGCAGACAGGCAGCGGTTTATGTTTCTGCATGAAATTTTCCGATTTCTGTAAGGAATTTTCAATGATGCCCAATGCGTGAAAATAAAAAACCTTGACAATTTGCTGTTCCTGTCGTATAATAAAACTACATGTGATAGTTCGTTTCCAAAAACGATACTGGTTGGAATCGTTTTTTGGTTTTCTGGTAAGAAGCAATCTTACAAACTCATTTGGAAATGACTGCATTTTTTTCGATGCAGGATCATATATCATACTTATTTACAATCGTACAATGCAAATGCGGCAAATAAACAGAACAACATCAGGGAACCACCGCTGCTGAAAGCAGGAGCAGCGGCCATCATGATAAGACTTGTTTTTGATTTGATTTATTTGTATCGGATGTATCCGGTTATGGAAATTGCACAGACTATGACACAGCAGAACGGAAATTGTGCGTCTTTGTGCAAGATTACCTTCTGCCGCATTTGCGAGCAGAAAGAGAGGTTTTTTATTTGGCTACGAAAGAAGGAAAAGAAGGAAAGGCAGCAGCACTGCCGAAGAAGCGAAATTATCGGCGGAGAACGCCAAAGCAAAACAGTGGCGAACAGCCAGCAAAGCAGGCAAGAGGTCGTGCCAAGACAGTGACCCGAGCAGCAGCGTTTTCCGCTGCACAGAGCCGCTCCAATCATAAGCAGGAAGTTCGCCGGACACCGGTTCGGATTATTCCGCTGGGCGGCTTGAATGAAATCGGAAAGAATATGACCGTGTTTGAATGCAGCAACGATATGTTCATTCTGGACTGCGGTCTGGCGTTTCCAGACGGTGATATGCCGGGCGTTGATATTGTCATTCCGGATTTCACCTATGTAGAAGCAAATCGGGACAAGGTACGGGGCATCGTGCTGACGCACGGACATGAAGACCACATTGGCGGTCTGGCGTATCTCCTGAAGAAAATCAATGTTCCGGTCTATGGAACAAAGCTGACGTTGGGACTGGTTAAGGGCAAGCTGGAAGAACATGGACTTGCCAATTCTGTAAAGCTCTGTGAAGTGCAGCCGAGAAGAACCGTCAAGATGGGCTGTATGGGTGTGGAATTTATCAAGGTGAACCACTCCATTCCGGGTGCAGTTGGCATGGCAATTCATACGCCGGCAGGCATTATTGTACACACAGGGGACTTTAAGGTGGACTATTCTCCAGTGGACGATGATATTATTGATTTGGCACGGTTCGGCGAATTGGGCAGCCGTGGCGTACTGGCATTGATGGCAGATTCCACCAATGCAGAGCGTTCCGGATTTACTCGTTCGGAACGGACAGTGGGCGAATCATTCGACAAGCTGTTTAAGCAGGCAACGGGCAAGCGGATTATCATTGCAACTTTCTCTTCGAATATCCACCGAATTCAGCAGATTGTAGACAATGCACAACGGAGCAACCGAAAGGTTGCCGTATTCGGCAGAAGTATGGTGAATGTTGTCAACATTGCTTTAGAGATGGGATATTTGAAAATCCCGAAGGGCATGCTGATTGATATTGATGAAATGAACCGTTTCCCAGATGAACGGGTCGTTCTGATTACCACGGGCAGCCAAGGCGAACCGATGTCCGCTTTGACTCGTATGGCAATGAACAGCCATAAAAAAGTGGTTATCACACCGAATGATTTCATCATCATCTCTGCAAACCCGATTCCGGGCAATGAAAAGCATGTTACCCGTGTAGTCAATGAACTGATGCGTTCCGGTGCAGAAGTGATTTATGAAGATGTTCACGTTTCTGGTCATGCCTGCCAAGAAGAATTGAAGCTGATTCATGCACTGACAAAACCGAAGTTCTTTATTCCGGTGCACGGCGAATACAAACATCTGGTAAAACACGCACAGATTGCTTATTCTATGGGCATGCCGGAATCCAATGTCATTATCGGTTCGATTGGCGATGTCATCGAAACAGACGGTGTTTCCATGAAGATTGTGACACAAGTTCCATCTGGCAGAGTCATGGTCGATGGATTGGGCGTTGGCGATGTTGGGTCAATCGTCCTGCGTGACCGGAAACATCTGGCACAGGATGGCTTGATTATTGTTGTCATCGGTATTGAACGGACGGCAAACCTGATTGTTTCCGGCCCTGATATTATTTCGAGAGGATTCGTCTATGTGCGGGAATCGGAAGAATTGATGGAAGAAGCCCGTCAAATTCTGCTGGATACGTTGCAGCACTGCTCCGCACAGGAATTGAAGGAATGGGGTACGCTGAAAAACAAGCTGCGAGATGTACTTTCGGATTATATTTATGGCAAAACCAAACGAAGCCCGATGATTCTGCCGATTATTATGGAAGTTTAAAAAATGCTGCCGGGTAAACGGGGAGTGTGAACGATGAAGAAGAAACTCAGACATATTTTGCTGTTGATTACAGGCATTTTAACACTATTGAGCATAGCTGTGCCGCTGGTTGCCACAACACTTTTGTATGGCTCTTGCCGGACTGCTCTGCTATTTGTGCCAGCATTGCTGCTGAGTATTCTATTTGTTGTGCAGTTGTTTTTTGTTTTTCGCAGGCGATACCCTTTGAATCGGCTGCGGACAGATATGAGCAGTGCAGAAACCCCCGTTCTGGAGCAGTTGACCGTTCCAGTCGTACTGGTGCAGGAAAACGGCGATGTATTCTGGTATAATACACAGTTTGCGGAACAGATTTTACAGGATGCCGGAAAGGGCAAACAACTGATTCAACGCTTGTTGCACCTGCATACCTATGCCGCTCAGCAGCAAGATCAAATCGTGGAATTTCAGGATCGAAGTTACAAGATTCACAGTATGTCTTGTGCAGCTCAGAAAGATACCCCCGCATTGCACGCATTTCAGTTTAATGATGTGACCGAATTGCTGCAATGGAAGCGAGATTTTGCGAGTGCAAAGCCCTGTGTTTTGATTCTGGTGATTGACAGCTACGATGATATTTTGCAGTATGCCAAGGAGAGCGAAAAGGCACAAGTTTCTGCGGAAGTGGAAAAGGTGCTGGAATCGTTTATGACAGGCACAAATGGCATTATTCGGAAGATTGAAAATGATATGTTCTATGCTGTGGTAGAAACTCGTCACCTGCGGGTGATGATGCAGGAAAAGTTCAAGGTTCTGGACGATGCCCGAAAAATTCTGGTCAATGGCAGAATTCATATTACGTTTTCGATTGGCGTTGGATTCGGAGCGAATTCGCTCGAAGAGAGCGAAAAATTTGCTCATCAGTCGCTGGATATGGCATTGGGACGAGGCGGTGACCAAGCAGCTGTGAAGACAGAAAATGGTTTTTGCTTTTTTGGCGGAACGTCTAAGGGCGTAGAAAAGAAGTCCAAGACAAAGATTCGTTCTGTTGCAACGGCATTGCAAGAATTGATTGAAAATGCAGATCAGATTTTCCTGATGGGGCATCGGTTTGGCGATTTGGATGCAATTGGTTCTGCCTGCGGACTGGCTGGAGCAATTGATATGATGAAAAAGCCTGTTTCCATTGTTGTGAATCAGAAGAATTGTCTGGCGAATCAGTTGATTCAGTATATGAAAAAATCGGAACGTCCGCCGGAGTTCATCGAACCGGAAGAGGCAATGGAACGAGTCAGCAGTAACAGCCTGCTGATTGTCGTAGACACCCACAACAAGGACATCCTCGAAAGTGTCGAATTATATGAAGCCTGCCGTTATGTGGCAGTCATTGACCATCATCGAAAGAATGTCAACTTTATTGAAAATGCAGTCCTGTTCCACCATGAACCGTATGCCTCTTCGGCATCGGAAATGGTGACGGAAATCATTCAGTATTTCCGGCTGGACGGCGAAATCCCGGCAGCCAATGCAGATGCACTGCTTGCCGGCATTACCTTAGATACCAAAAATTTTGTCATGCGTACCGGTGTGCGGACGTTTGAAGCAGCGGCTTATCTGCGGAAGATTGGGGCAGATACCATTCAGGTAAAATCCCTGTTCTCCAGTACGATTTCTATGTATCAAATGCGTTCGCAGATTGTGGCACATGCCGAAATTTATCATAAAAGTGCTATTTCCGCCGTGAAAATGCAGGATGCGGACACCCGTGTTCTGGCAGCACAGGCAGCCGATGAGCTGCTGAGTATTCAAGGCGTAGAGGCATCCTTCGTATTATTTCCGGATCAGAATGGATTCAGTATTTCTGCCCGTTCTCTGGGCGGAATGAATGTACAGCTGATTATGGAAGAGCTAGGCGGCGGCGGTCATCAGACAATGGCAGCCACACAGATTGCCGGCGTAACCTTACAGGAAGCAAAGGAACGGCTCTTGCAGGTGCTGGAGGCATACGAAGAAAAGAAATAACAGAAAGGCAGGAGAATTTTTATGAAGGTCATCTTTTTACAGGATGTCAAAGGCTCTGGAAAAAAGGGCGAAGTGAAGAACGTAGCAGACGGATATGCACGCAATATGCTGCTGAAAAAGGGCTTAGCTATGGAAGCAACCCCGAAGGCATTGTCAGAACTGGCAGGCAAGCAGTCTTCTGCAGCCCATAAGATTGATGTAGAAAAGCAGCAGGCACAGGAAACCGCAAATCTGCTGAACGGAAAGACGGTCAAGGCAACTGCAAAGGCTGGCAACGGCGGACGGTTGTTCGGTGCAATAACTGCCGGAAACATTGCCGACCTCATCGCCCAGCAGTACGGCTGCAAGGTCGATAAGAAGCGGATTTCTTTGAAGAGCGACATCAAGAACTTTGGTACTTATGAAGCAGAAATCCGGTTATATGCAGGCATCTTGGCAAAAGTAACTGTAGAAGTCGGCGAAGCATAAGCTGTTTGACGGATAAAACCAACAGGTATGGGCGGACATCGTTCGCCCGTATCTTATTTATACGATAGAAGAGGATGGAAAAGAGGAGGTAAGGATGGCACAGGAATTCGAGCAAGTCGACCAAACCGAATTACCGTACAGTCTGGAAGCAGAACAGACCATTTTGGGTTCGATTTTTGTTGATGCATCTGTATTATCTGTTGTCTTAGAGCGAATCAAGCCGGACAGTTTTTTCAATGAACAGCATAAAGCCTTGTTTCAGATTATCATGCAAATGTTTACATCTGGAGAAAAAATTGATATTGTCACGGTTTTGAATGCAGCGATGGCAGGGCATATTTTTGACACGGCTGCCGAGGGACGTGCTTATCTGGGGGCATTGGTCGATTTAGTGCCGTCCGTTGCCAATGTTGAGAGTTACTGCAAGATTGTCGAAGAAAAATATTACATTCGCAGTCTGGCATTTGCTGCCCGTTCCATCTTACAGGACATCCAAACAGGGGAACAAAGTGCACAAATGCTGCTGGATGCAGCAGAGCAACGTATTTTTGAGATTCGGCAGGGGAAAGATACACAGGGCATGGTAAAAATCGGGGATGCAATTTGTGGTGCTTATGACCACATTGGAAAGATTGCAGGTCCGGACAAAGAAAAATATGTTGGTGCTCGCACCGGATTTCAGCACTTGGATACGATTATGTCCGGCTTGAATCGGTCGGACTTGATTTTGATTGCAGCCCGTCCGGGTATGGGAAAAACGTCCTTTGCGATGAATATCGCAACGCATGTTGCCCGACACAGTGACCGGGAAGTGGCGGTTTTTTCCTTGGAAATGTCCAAAGAACAAATTGCAACCCGACTGCTCTCCACGGAAGCACTGGTCGATTCCAACAAACTGCGGAGCGGATTCTTGACAAGTGACGACTGGGTGCGGTTGGCAACCAGTGCTGGGGTTTTGAGTGGGTTGCCGATGTATATTGATGATACTGCTGGCATTACTGCCCAGCAAATTAAAGCCAAACTGCGGCGAATGAAAAATGTTGGATTGGTCGTGATTGACTATCTGCAATTGATGACCTCCACGCTGCGGACAGATAACCGTGTATTGGTCATCTCTGAAATCACCCGACAGCTGAAAATCATGGCGAAAGAAATGGATGTTCCAGTCATTTTGCTGTCGCAGCTGTCCCGTGCACCGGAAGGCAGAACGGACAAACGTCCGATGCTGTCAGACTTGCGTGAATCCGGTTCAATCGAGCAGGATGCGGATATTGTATTGTTTTTATATCGAGATGCTTATTATAACAAGGAGAGTCCGACTCCGAACATTTCAGAATGTATCGTTGCAAAAAATCGGCACGGAAATACAGGAACAGTTAAAATGATTTGGGACGGACAGTTTACTCGGTTCTCGAATATGGAGATGCAGCATGAAACATAAGGAAACGCTGCCGGAGCAGGTGCGGGCATTTTTGCAGGAACAACAGATGGTACAGGCAGGGGATACGGTTTGTTGTGCCCTGTCAGGCGGTGCAGATAGTGTTTGTCTGCTGCGATGTCTGTTGGAATTGGCAGAGCCGCTCCACCTCACCATCACCGCTGTGCACGTCAATCACCAGTTGCGAGGAGCGGAAAGTGAACGGGATGCGGCTTTTTGCGAAGCTCTCTGCACCCGTTGGAATGTTCCATTGCACATGGTGCGGTGTGATGTAAACGCTTATGCGGAACAGCACCACGCCTCCATTGAAACTGCTGCCAGAGCTTGCCGCTATGCGGCATTTTCTTCCATTCCGGCAAATCATATTGCAACTGCACACACTGCCTCAGACAACTTGGAAACGATGCTGCATCGTCTGATTCGGGGCAGTGGTCTGCGAGGGCTGGCAGGGATTCCAGCTGTTCGGGAACGCTATATTCGCCCATTGCTAATCGTAACACGGGCAGACGTAGAAGCGTATCTGCAAACGCTGGAGCAAGATTATGTGACGGACAGCACGAATGAAACGGATGCGTATACTCGCAATCAAATCCGCCATCAGTTGATTCCAGTATTAAAGCAGTTGAATCCCTCGTTGGAGCAAACTTCTATCGGAATGTTGCAGGTGTTGCGGAGTGAGCAGGATTATCTGCGGCAGCAGACGGAACACTGTTTTCAACAGCATACGACCGCAGCCGGAACGCTTTCCGGTTTGTTGGAGGAACATCCTGCGATGCAGCAGCGTTGTATCATTCAATTGTTGGAGCAGTTCCAAATTTCCTATCAAGCAGACCGGATTGCTCGGTTACAACGCTTATTGCAAACGGGCGGAAAATGCAACTTGAATGCGGACTATGATGCAGTTGCAAAAAACGGCAGTCTTTCCATTCAAAAACGGGTGACATTGCCAGAACCTGTGAAACCAAAAATTTTACACGAAGGCGAGAATCAAATTTTTTCCGGTTTTTTTGTAAAAGCAAGGATCGTTTCATGGGAAAATATGCGAAATCCTCTAATTGTTCATAAAAAGTTATCAAAAATACACTTAGATTATGATAAAATAAGGGGTGTGATTCTTTTGCGTGGGCGACAATACGGCGATCATGTGCAGTTTGCTGGACATCGTACGGTTGCTTCTGTAAAGAAACAGATTCAGAAACAAGTTCCACCGGAGAGAAGGCAAAATCTGCACTTCTTGGCGGATGAAGCAGGAACGATTTTTGCGGAGTTTTTAGGGGTTGCAGCACGGGTTGCACCAACCGCAGAAACCACGCATGTTCTGGAACTGGAAATTATACAGGAGCAAACGAGGTTAGAACAACTGCCGGAATCATCGTTGGGCTTGCCACGAAAAACAGAAAACGGGGAAACCAGTTTGAAAGAATGGAGTGAACAATTTGACACCAAAGAAAAGTAAGGGCATTGGAGCGTATTTGCTGGTCGTTGTATTGCTGTTGCTGGGCGTATTTTTCATTACGCAAAATATCGGCGGAAAAGAAAATGATACTCAGTATTCCGAAATCATGAATTATTTTGATGACTATGATGTCAAGAAATATACCTTGAATTTGGGAAATGGACAGCTGAAAATGACCCTGCAAGACAACCGCACCATCACCTATGAAGTGCCGTATATCAGCGGCTTTCTGGATGATGTGAAGGACTACCGACAGGAATATAATGCCAAACATCCAGATGCCCCGTTGCAGATGGACTATTACAAGATGAAAGATTCCTCTTGGATCTGGACGCTGCTGCCAACGATTTTACTGTTGGTCATGGGAATTTTGCTGTTTGTCTTTATGATGCGGCAGGCAAATGGCGGCGGAAAGTATACGTCTTTTGGCAAGGCAAATATCAAGAATCAGGCAAACACCCGAAAGGCAACATTTGCAGATGTTGCCGGAGCAGATGAAGAAAAGCACGAACTCGAAGAAATTGTAGACTTCCTGAAGAACCCGAAGAAATACACTGAAATCGGGGCAAGAATTCCGAAGGGTGTTCTGTTGCTCGGACCTCCAGGAACGGGGAAAACCTTGCTGGCAAGAGCCGTTGCCGGAGAAGCAGGCTGCCCATTCTTCTCTATTTCTGGTTCGGATTTCGTAGAAATGTTTGTCGGTGTTGGTGCATCCCGTGTGCGGGACTTGTTTGAACAGGCAAAGAAAAATGCTCCATCCATCATTTTCATCGATGAAATTGATGCAGTTGGTCGGCACAGAGGTGCTGGACTGGGCGGCGGACACGATGAACGGGAACAGACCTTGAACCAATTGCTGGTAGAAATGGATGGCTTTACTGGAAAAGATAATGTCATTGTCATTGCAGCCACCAACCGGAGAGATATTCTCGACCCAGCTTTGCTGCGTCCGGGTCGGTTTGATCGCCAAATTGTTGTTGGCTATCCGGATGTAAAGGGCAGAGAAGCTATTTTGCGTGTGCACACGAAAAAGCGTCCGCTTGCACCAGATGTAGACTTGGCAACGATTGCAAAATCCACAGTTGGTTTTACAGGTGCAGACTTGGAAAACTTAGTCAACGAAGCCTCCTTGCTGGCAGCTCGCCAGAACAAGCGTGCTATCACCATGCAGGAAATTCAGGAAGCAACCATCAAGGTGATTGCAGGGCCGGAAAAGAAGTCGCATAAGGTTTCGGAAAAGGAAAAGCGGCTGACCGCTTACCACGAAGCAGGGCACGCAGTCTGCACATACTATTGCGACCATCAGGACAAAGTGCATCAGGTTTCCATCATCCCGAGAGGAATGGCAGGTGGCTATACAATGTCCCTGCCGGAACAGGATAAATCCTTTGTCAGCAAGACGGAAATGGAAGAAAACATTGTCACCTTGCTGGGCGGTCGTGTTGCAGAACAGTTGGTTTTGGATGATATTTCAACAGGTGCATCCAACGACTTGGAACGGGCAACCGCAACCGCTCGGAAGATGGTCACTCGTTATGGTTTCAGCAAGAAGCTTGGGCCAATTGTCTATGGCAACGACCAGAACGAAGTATTCTTAGGAAAGGACTTGGGTTCTTCCAGAGATTATTCTGACCGGGTAGCTGGAGAAATTGATGACGAAGTACGCAACATCGTAGAAACTGCTTATCAGAAAGCAACCATTTTGTTGCAGGCACATATGGATCAGTTGCATCTATTATCGAAGTACTTGATTCTGCATGAGAAGATTGAGCGGGATGACTTTGAAAAGCTGATGCAAGGTAAGATGGAAGCATCTGCATTTGAAGAACAGCCGACAGCACCACCGCAGCCGGAATCTTCTTCCGAAGAACAGAATCTGCCGGAACAGGAATAAAATAATTCTTACAAAAAACAAACGAGCAGGAACTCAAAATAGAGAGTTCCTGCTCGTTTTGTATGCATTTAAAGGTCTTTCATCTGTTCAAGTTCGGCGAGAATCTGCTGCCAAACGCTTTCAGATACGCCTGTCAATTTGTGGCGGTGCATGGTTTTTCCCTGTAGGTAGAAGAATACATTGCAAAGTCCACATTTTCTGCCGGTTTTCGTGCGAGTTACTTGAATGCTGGCAATGTTGGTTGCCGGGGCAACAATGGTATGAAAGACGAAACCGCTGCTATAGTGCAGATAGAGTTTTCCGTCTTCCAGCCACATACGAGTTCGCATCGCAGAAACAATCCGAATGAGTAGAAACCAGATGCAGGGGAAAACCAACATCCAGCCCAAAAATGAAAATCGCACATAAATCGGATAGAAAAAATAGCGTGCCAACGCAATCAGTACCAATACAATGCCCAGCAAGAACAACGGCTGCCAGATAAAAAGCCAGAACCGAAACAAATTGAACGGTTGTTTCGGTTTATTTTTTCCAATGACATTTGGCTGCTGTTTGAGCAACGGTTGTAAAAAGCGGTCTGCATGCGATTTTTGCAGCAAGGGCATTAACACGGGCAGTTCGTTTTTCTGATTACCGTAGCCCGGACAGCTGATATGAACCGACATCAGATGCAATAACTTCATCATGAGATTTTGCCGAATGTCAATGTAATTGACTGCCCCTCTCCGCAGGCGGTAGCGATACGGGGAAATCAGCCCACGATGAACGGAAAACGCTTTTCGGTCTGCATAGAATCGGAATCGGCTGTATCGAAGCAAATTTCCAATAAAAGAAATCAGCCACGCCGACAAAATCAAGATGCCAATCGTAATGGCAAGCCGTGGAATGCCCTTAAAATAGGTGGCTGCTTGGTCGGTCAGCGTCATGAGAATTTCTTCTGCCTGCAATTCTTCGAGCAAATCTCTGGTAATTCGACCACCTTGAAAAAAAATCGCTGCTGCATAAACTGCCCCAGATAAGCTACTGGAGAAGAGAAACGAAAATAGCAGCAGTCGGGACGTATGCGGTCGATGCATTTTAACATCTGAAGCAGGTCGCAGCAGCGGAATGACTTGCCGAATAGCAGCCAAATCCGCTTTATATAAGACCAACTGCATATCTGCTCCGGCGATGTCTTCCGCTCCGGTGTGAATCGAAACTCGAACCGCCCCGAACGGTCGCAGAAAAAATGCGTGTTCTTCCGTTACAGAAGTAATGCTGGAGCAGGGAATTTCAGTTTCCCGTTTCAGCAGGATACCGCTTTGCCGGCGGATGACTTCCGTGTTATACATAAATCCGCAGAAGTACCAGCGAATTGCACCATATGTCAAAATCAACACGCAGATGAGCAGGTCAAACCATGCACCATGCAGCCAAGCGGCAACTTCTTTCGCAGAGAATGGAAAGAAGTGTGCAGAACGCAGCAGCGGAAAAATCAACAGCCAGAGGTTTTTTGCCGTGTATCGCAGGATTTTGATGGGGTGTTCATGGAGCATGAGATTCCTCCTGTGCAGCAAGGTAAAATAAATCTGCAAATCGCATACAGAGTTCCGCTGCATCCTCTTTTTTGAGAAATAGCAGAATCAGCGTGCTGCCGTAGGCATGCAGCGGCAAGAACGTCATCCCTGTATATTTGCAGAACGGCGTTTGCACAATGGTGCTGCATTGCAGAGCACGCAACCGCATGCGTTTTTCTCGCCGAATGAAAATGCCGGATATGGAGATGATGTCTTGTTCTGTAATGATATAGCGAGTATTGCGAAACCAGAATGGCAGTAAAATAAAGATGCCCAGCAGAGCAGCCAATAGCAATAGCAAACAGATGAGGTTGACAATGCCAGCCGGTACAACTTTTAATACATAGCGAACGGCTGCAATTAAAACCAATGCAGTCGGCAGGGCAAGTAGCTGTAGTAGATATTGTGCGTGGGGGTCAGGACGATAGCTTTTTTGTAGATAATTCATAAGGACCTCCGTTTTGTGAAAATGCAGCATACAATTAGCAACAAGTGTATAATATTATTATAACCATTTTAGCAATATCGTCAAGAGCCTGTTTATGAAAGGTCTGTCGATTTTATGAAAATACGGAGGACGGCTCTATGCTGGAACAGCTGAATACATGGGTTTGGGGCAGTGGATTGCTGGTCTTGTTGCTGGGAACAGGATTGTTTCTCAGTATTCGCACGCATTTTTTTCAGATTTTTGGAATCCGTACGATTTTCCGGCAGACATTCGGCAGATTGTTCCGTCGGCAAGACGGTGCAGAACAATGGAAAACGTGTTCCGCAGCGTTGGCAGCTGCTATGGGAACGGGAAACATTGTCGGTGTTGCAGCAGCCATTTCCGCTGGTGGAGCAGGAGCAGTTTTTTGGATGTGGGTATCTGGATTTTTGGGCATGATGCTGACCTATGCTGAAAATGTATTGGCGGTGCGGTATCGTTCGGAAACAGAGAAACGGGCAGTCGGAGCGTTGGCATACCTGAAAAATGGCTTGCGGAGTCCGGTTTTGGCAGGGCTTTATGCCGTATTCTGTGTGCTGGCATCGTTCGGCATGGGAAATATGACGCAGAGCAGTGCCGCTGCTGCTGCACTGGAGCAAGGCTGTCACATTCCGCCGATTTGGACAGGGGTTGGAGTAACGATTTTGTTGCTGGGAACGGTGTTGGGCGGAATGCGTACCATTGGAACGGTGACACAATTTCTCATGCCGATTTTATCGGGTGGATATCTGTTGGCAGCTGTGATTGTGCTGGTACAGCATGCCGGACAGCTGGGAACGGCATTTGCAACAATTTTTCATGCAGCATGGCATCCGGCAGCCGTTGGCGGCGGAACGCTGGGGACAGTGTTGTCTGCTGGTCTGCGGCATGGGGTGTTCTCGAATGAGGCAGGGCTTGGCAGCAGTGCCATGATTCACAGTCATGCGGTAGATGCTGTGCACGGGCAGCAGGGAATGTGGAGTATGGTAGAAGTGTTTGTAGATACAATGCTTTGCTGTACGGTGACGGCTCTGGTGTTGCTCTGTACCGGAACAGCTGGAACAGATGGCATCTCTGGGATTGCAGCAGCCTTTTCCAGTGTGTTTGGTATTGGGGCAGAGTCTGTGCTGTCATGGATGATTGCCCTGTTTGCCTTGGCAACACTGCTTGGCTGGTGTTGTTGCGGAGAAGTTGCCGTTCGATATTTGGGCGGAGAACGGGGCGTTCGCTGGTATCGCTGGGCATATTGTTTTGCAGGGGGATTGGGAGCAGTGGGAACACTGTCAACCATCTGGACATTCTCCGACCTTGCAAATGGATTGATGGCGATTCCGAACTTGCTTGGCATCTTGCTGTTATTTCGTAAGGCAGACTTGCCCGACAATGTTTATAGAAAATGCACAAAAAAGAATTGCAAAAAGAAGAGAAATATGGTATGATAAGACTCATTTCAAGATGACTTTGCAAGAAATCCACATCAGAAAAAGGAGTACGAGTTTATGCAGACAATTTTTCTTTCCGACTTAAAAGCTGCCCTGTTGGAACATCCACAGGCATGGATTACACAAATGGAACAGCAGCACTGGGCACAACTTCGCACCATTGCAGAAGAAATTGCAGAACATCGGCGAACCTGCCCCATCATCTTATTATCTGGGCCGTCTGGTTCTGGAAAGACCATTACCGCCATGATGCTGGAATCCATTCTGGATGGAATGGGATTGGAAACACATACGCTTTCCATGGATCATTATTTTAAGAGTATTACGCAAGAGCAGTTGAAGCTTGCAGAGATTGGAGAATTTGATTTAGAATCACCGGAACGGGTGGATATTCCATTTTTGAATCAGCAATTGAAAGCCATTCGAGATTGCGAACTAGTGGAGCTGCCGAGATATGATTTCCGGATTTCCAGCCGTGTACCGTCGGGGCGAATTTTGCAGCGGAAGCCGGAAGAATTGGTCATTTTAGAGGGCATTCACGCTTTGAATCCATCGGTGATTACACTTTCTGACCACGATGCTGCACGGTGTTATGTCAATGTACAGACGGCTCTGCGGACTGACCACGACCAATTGATTCCGCCGACTTATGTTCGATTGCTGCGGCGGATGATTCGGGATTTAAAATACCGGAAGCGGTCGTTGACAGAAACAATTCGGATGCATCATACTGTGCAGGTGGGGGAAGACACCTTTATTACACCTTATCGTTCTTTGGCACAGTATGAAGTCAACACGTTTTTGCCATATGAAACCTTTGCCTATACAGCCGTATTGGAGCAAATTCCGGAGGCAGTTTCGATTGCACGAACAATACCGGAATTAAAAGCGATTTTGGAAGAGCAAGTGCCATTTTCGCTGGACTGGATTCCAGAAACCGCATTGGTACGAGAATTTATTGGCGGTAGTGTTTACTATCAAGAGAGCAAGTAAAAACCGCCGTAGGCGGAACTGCGGTCGAGCAACGGATTGTGCAGGCACAAACCGAAAAGTTTTTCGGTGCAGCAGTTTTTCAAAAATGCTGCCGAGGTGTGGGCGAGTAGCCCACATTTGCGGAGCAAATGAAACTGCACGGAAAACCACAATAAAAATCAAAGAGAAAATCGGAATAGAACCGCAATTGCCTTTGAAATCAGAAGGTTGTAATGCGATACAAGGTTTCAGGGGCAATTGCGGTTTCCTAAGCAAGCTGGGGATGTGCCCCAGCCTTGCCGAACCATCCGCAAGATGGTCTTCCTAAATACCCTCAATACCAAAACGCCAAATACAAAATTGAAACAGTTGACAAATGCCAAAAAATCTGCTATACTGAAAGATAGCAACATAGCTTTCAAAAAATGGGGTGCACCACCTGCGGGTGCAGCCCTTTTTCTGTCTATTTGCAAACATTATCATAGAAAAGGAGTTGTCACCGATGCGTGTCAATGGAAAAGAAATCCCGCTGAACGCACCCATTTCCCTGCAAGCGTTTTTGCTGGAACAGCACTACGACCTCCGTACCATTGCAGTGGAACGGAATGAGGAAATTGTGCCGAAGGCAACTTATGCGGAAGTCATGCTGCAAGATAGCGATGTACTGGAAGTCGTTCACTTTATGGGCGGCGGTCAGTCCTCGAAAACAAAATAGGAGGAAGTTCCATGCAGAAAAAAGAATATGAAGATGATGTGTTGATGCTGGGCGGACATCCGTTCCACTCTCGTTTTATTTTGGGTTCGGGAAAGTTTTCCCTGTCCCTGATTCAAACCGTTATGGAATACGGCGGCAGCGAAATTGCAACGATTGCCCTGCGGCGTGCCAACGCAGACAGCAAAGAAAACATTTTGGATTTTCTGCCGAAAAATATTACCCTGCTGCCGAATACATCTGGTGCAAGAAATGCAGAAGAAGCCATTCGGATTGCACGGCTTTCCAGAGAACTGGGCTGCGGTGATTTTGTGAAGGTAGAAATCATTCACGAAACAAAGTATTTGCTGCCGGACAACGAAGAAACGATTCGGGCAACCCGTCAGCTTGCAAAAGAAGGCTTTATTGTCCTGCCGTATATGTATCCGGATTTGGTGGCTGCTCGGAAGCTGGAAGATGCCGGTGCGCCTGCCATTATGCCGCTCGGTGCACCGATTGGCAGCAATCAGGGCTTGCGGACAAAAGACTTTATTCGCATTTTAATTGATGAAATGAAGCTGCCGATTATCGTAGATGCTGGCATTGGTGCACCTTCTCAGGCGTGTGAAGCTATGGAAATGGGGGCTGCTGCGGTTATGGCAAATACTGCCGTTGCAACTGCCGGAGATTGTGCCGCAATGGCAACTGCTTTCCGCCTTGCCATTGAAGCTGGACGGCTGGCATATCTGTCGAAGTTGGGCAGAGTTTTGGACAAAGGTGCAGAAGCATCCAGCCCGTTGACTGGATTTTTGCAGGATTAAGGGGGAAGTTTCATTTGCGTACCATTTACGACCCGATGACCTACCAGCCGCATATGCAGCAGCTGGATTCTCAGATGTTTGAAGAAGTTCAAGCTGCCATGCAGGCATTTGAACAGATAACGTACACGGCAAAAGAAGTACAGGCTGCCCTGCGAAGCACAGCTTGCACCGTGCAGGAGTTTGCAGCCTTGCTTTCTCCGGCAGCACAGCCATTTCTGGAACAGATGGCAGAAAAGGCAAAGCGAGAACGGGAAAAGCATTTTGGCAATTGCGTGCAACTGTTTACGCCGCTTTATATCTCCAATTATTGTGAGAATGAGTGTGTTTATTGCGGATTTAACTGCAAGAATAAGATTCACCGCAGTCATTTGAATATGGAAGAAGTCGAAAAGGAAATGCAGGCGATCGCAAAGACCGATATGCGAGAAGTGCTGTTGCTGACAGGCGAAAGCCGTTCTGCATCCAGCGTGGAATATATCGGAAATGCGGTACAGATTGCGAAGAAGTATTTCCCGACCATCGGACTGGAAGTTTATCCGCTGAATGTCGATGAATACCAGTATTTGAATCAGTGCGGGGCGGATTTTGTAACCGTCTTTCAGGAAACTTACCATCTAGACTGCTATGAAAAGATGCATCAGGCTGGAGCAAAACGCTGTATGCCATACCGATTCTATGCACAGGAACGGGCAATTTTAGGCGGTATGCGTGGCGTTGGATTTGGGGCATTGCTGGGCTTGAGCAACTTCCGGAGCGATATGTTTGCAGCCGGATATCATGCATATCTGCTGCAAAAGAAGTATCCGCACGCTGAAATTGCCATGTCATTCCCACGGCTGCGACCATATAAGAACCACGAAAAAACAGAAGAAAATGATGTTCATGAAACGCAGCTCCTGCAAATGATGCTGGCGGTTCGGATTTTCCTGCCGTTTGCCAGCATTACGATTTCTACCCGAGAACGGGCAGGTTTCCGTGACCATGTATTGCCAATCAGTGCAACAAAGATTTCCGCTGGTGTCAATGTCGGAATCGGTGGTCATACGGAAGAAGAGCAAAAGGGCGATGCACAGTTTGAAATTTCAGACGGCAGAAGTCTTGCTGAAATTCATCAAGCCATTCTGGAACAGGGCATGCAGCCAGTTTATACCGACTACATCAACACGAATTTGTTATGAAAATACTCTGTATAACCAATCAAGCCCTCTGTAAGGGCGATTATTTGCAGCAGTTGCAGAAAATTGCAGTTGCAAAGCCGGATGCGATGATTTTACGGGAAAAGCAGCTTTCTGAAACCGCATATCAGGCATTGGCAGAGCAAGTGCAGCGGATTTGTCAAGGGCAGGGTGTGCAGCTGATTTGCAATCATCAGATTTCTGTAGCGGAACGCTTGTCCTTGCCCGTGCAGATTTCCGTTTCGCAGCTGGAGCAGGTAAGTGCATTGTCTGTACCGTTTGGCGTTTCTGTTCATAAGTTGGAGGAAGCAAAACAGGCAGAACGGGCTGGGGTAAGCTGGGTAATTGCGGGGCATGTCTTTGCAACTGCCTGCAAACCAGATTTACCGCCGAGAGGACTTTCCTTTTTGCAGGAAATCAAACGGGCAGTTTCTATTCCGGTCTATGGAATTGGCGGCATTCATGTGCAGAACGCTGCACAGGTGCAGGCAATTGGTGCGGATGGCATTTGTATGATGTCAGATTGGATGCAGGCAGAAGAGCCGGAACAGCTGATGCAGCAGCTGCGAGCAATCAAACCGGAGGAACAGCGATGAAACAACGCTATCAAATTATCACAATTTATGAAGAGGATCACGGCTGCGAGGGCATTCCAGAGGGGGAAGAACCGATGGATCAAGTACTGTTGCGAACAGAAGCCGGCGAAGAGCATTGGACAAGAATTGCGGATGCTGTTTTGCTGAACCAGAACTGGAACGAAGGCGACTGGATTCTCTGGGAAATCGAATAAGCAATAAAAAAATCCCGATACAGATTTGAATGGAACTGTATCGGGATTTTTTGGAGAATAAATCAGAAACACTGCGTGCAGCAATTGTTTTATGGGAGGGCTGCACGCAAGAAGAAAGCAATTACTTGTGACCGTTTTCGTTATAAGTCACCCACTGATACTTTGCAGTCAGCGGTGTTGTGCCATCGAACGGTTTGAGCCAGTCGTCAACACCGATGCCCGGCCATACATTCATCATGATTTTGCCCGGTGTAGATGGGATGTTGGAGGTTGCCTTGTAAACAGCCTTTCCGTCTACATACCAAGTAATGGAATCTTTCTGCCAGTCGAAGCCATAGGTGTGATAGCCCTCGGAAGCATCAAAGCCCAAATCATACATGTATTCGTGGTTGCCTACACCGTTGGTGTAGTAGTTGAACTGTACCTTTGTGGTGTCTTTGCCGAGAACTTCCACGTCGATTTCATCCCATGGGTTGTTGTCGCTCGGCCCTGTATAGGTGAAGAATGAGGAAACAACACCGTCATTTTTGATTGCCTGCATGGAAGTTTCATAGTAGCCGTAAGAATAGAAATCATTGGTTCTGTATTCTGCACCGATGTAATGATATTGTCCAGTAGGGTCTTTGTCAATGGTCAGATTCAAAGCGTTGTCTTTGAAGGTTGCGTTGGAAGCTTTCCAGAAGCAGTCAAATGGGTTGCCGTTTGTCCAGCCATCGGAAGCGATAAATTCTTTGGTAGAACCTGTCCGGAAGTTTGCATACATGGTTGTATTTGCAGCTGGTTCATTCCCAGAAGGTGTATCAGGAGTGCTGCTTGTTTCAGCTTTACGATAAGTTACCCACTGATACTTTGCAGTCAGCGGTGTTGTGCCATCAAACGGCTTGAGCCAGTCGTCAACACCGATGCCCGGCCATACATTCATCATGATTTTGCCCGGTGTAGATGGGATGTTGGAGGTTGCCTTGTAAACAGCCTTTCCGTCTACATACCAAGTAATGGAATCTTTCTGCCAGTCGAAGCCATAGGTGTGATAGCCCTCGGAAGCATCAAAGCCCAAATCATACATGTATTCGTGGTTGCCTACACCGTTGGTGTAGTAGTTGAACTGTACCTTTGTGGTGTCCTTGCCGAGAACTTCCACATCAATTTCATCCCACGGGTTGTTGTCGCTCGGCCCTGTATAGGTGAAGAACGAGGAAACAACACCATCATTTTTGATTGCCTTCATGGAAGTTTCATAGTAGCCATAGGAATAGAAATCATTGGTTCTGTATTCTGCACCAATGTAATGATATTTCCCAGTAGGGTCTTTGTCAATGGTCAGATTCAAAGCATTGTCTTTGAATGTTGCATTGGATGCTTTCCAGAAACAGTCGAACGGATTGCCGTTTGTCCAGCCATCAGATGCGATAAATTCCTTGGCTGTGCCTGCTCGGAAGTTTGCATACATCGTTGCGTTTGGATCAGGTTTGTTGGTAGAAGGCTGATCTGGCTTTGTCGGCTGGTCAGGCTGACTTGGATTGGAATTGTTTTTCAATACATTCTTTTTCAGCAGACAGAGGTCTACAACATTGACGATATTATCTTTTGTCATATCGGCATTAACACCTTGTTCAGCGGTCAATGTTGCCTTGCGAATCAAGTATTTTTGCAGCAGAATCACGTCTGCAACATTGACAGCACCATCTTGATTGACATCGCCGACTGTTCCAGTGTTGCCCGTATTTGCGTTGTTCAGGGAAATCAAATAGGTGAGCGGAGAGTTCCAATAAATTGCGATTTCGTTTGTAGAATAGCTTTCGGAGTGGTCAACGTAGCATTTTGCAGGGGCAGTGGTTGCCAAATATGCCTTTGCGGCACTGTCCTCTAAGTTGGAGTTGACACCGCCGACTACCATGCCATGCATTGCCTGTTTTTTCGCCATAGATGGGCGGTGATGCGGATTCTGCGGGGAAACCGTACCAAATCCAGTGACAAAGCATTCTCCAATCGGATTGCTGCCGAGCAGATAATGCAAGTTTGATGCAGAAACATTTAAATAAGAAGTATCATCGGTCAGCTGATAAGCCAGCCCTAAAATTACACCAGCATTGGCAACCGTCATATTGCTGCCCCAGTTGAAATTAACAACGGAAACGCCATACGGACTGGATTTTGCAGTAGAAACAAACTGGTCAGCCTCTTTCAAAACGGCTTTCTTTGCCTTTGCATACATGGTTTGATTCGGATTTGCCATAGTCAGAATGGCAATGTTGCCATAGTCGCCGACTGTTGACCAGTCCATGCCAGTTTTCGCAGCAGAACCGATAAAGTTTTGCAGATAGGATTCTTCTCCGGTTGCTCGATACATCTGCATCGCTGCCCAGTAGCGTTCATCCGTATCGCTGGTATCTTCATAAGCACCGGTAGTGATATCCTCCGGATTCTCATAGATGAGTTTCGGATTTTCTTCTAAGAAATCCCATGCTTTCTTTGCTGCATTCAGGCAGGTGTTGGCGAAATTCGGGTCAACATCCTGATAGAATTCATATGCCATTGCCATGGAAGCACAGAAATCCGCAGTTGCTGTGGTTGTGATCGGCGTTACGATCAAGGCATCTGTTTCGTTTTCCGGCATCACATAGCCTGGGAAATTTTCGCAGGTGACTTTGTGGTGAACACCGCCGGATTTTGCATCCTGCATTTTCAGCATCCATTCCAGTTCGTACCGGGTTTCGTCCAGAATATCCGGAACACCGTTGCCACTCTCCGGAATGCCGGTTGCATCGCCGTAAGAGGACGGAGAAGCAGCATATGCATAGAGCAGGTCGGCAACAGCCTTTGCTCCCGGAACAACATAACGTCCATAGTCGCCAGCATCGTGCCAGCCGCCGTTCACATCAATGGTTTCAGATGTACCATAGATGGTTGCTTTTGTGTTGTGGCAGGCAACATGTCCGAAAGTATCATCTTCAATTTCCGTTCCGCACCGCTGCAAATACAGCATTTTTACAGAGTCAGTCAAGAGCGTATCATAAACATCATCTGAAATGGTAAAGGTGTAAGATTGGTCTAAATCACCGCAGGTGATGTAATAAGACCCCGGCTCTGTAACAGCAGAAAAATCACCTGTCCATTCGGTTTCTTTTGCAGGGTAATTGTTGATGCTGTCGGATAATGTTCCGGTGTAAACAGTCTGTTTGGTGTCTGCATTGACAACGGAGAAGGTTGTTTCACTGGTTACATCTCGGAATACTGCTGTTTTTTTGCTGTTTGGCTGATAGCCGACCTGATCTGTTATAATAGACGGTTCGTATGGCTGAAATGAAGTATAGTCAACCTTGCTGTCATCAATCAGTTCCAAAGATACGTTGTCCAGATAAATAGTATGCGGTGCAACATCTTTTCCTTCATAGCCGCAGTTGAAAACCAGTTTGGACATGATGTCGGTTTCCTGCTTCATGGTGAAGGTGTAGTCTACTGTCTGTGTTTCAGCGGTCAGATCTAAGCCTTTCCAAGTGTAAGACTGATACGTTCCGCCATTCTGCTGAATCATCTGTTCAACGGTGCAATCTTCGGTAGAAGAAATATCATATTTCAAGCGATAAACACCATTTTGATAGAGCGGTACAACATCATAGCCGACTTGTACAGAATAGTTCAGCGTGCCGACACTGTTGACGGTTAACGCTAATTTTCCATTTTCTACGCCCATCGAGCAGCTTCCGCCGCTTGCCTTATAGGTTGACCAGCCGGAAGAACCATTGGAAAAATCCGAAGATAAAATGGTAGTTGCTGCTGAAGCAGAAAACGAGGGCAGTACAGCAAAACTTGTTGCTGCTATAGCACCCGCTGCAATGGCAGCAATGCTTTTTTGAAAAATGTGACGATGCATAAAAACTCCTCCTTTGAACGATAAAGACCGATTGAATTTATCAAATCTGAATAAAATTTGTGCATGAGAATGCTTTCATTACTACTAATATAGCACAATTTTCGGAGTTTCTATATCAAATAATTGCGATTTTTATCAGAATTTTGTCTTATTTTGATTGCGTTTTTTCAAAAGGTATGGTATAATGAAAAAAAGGGGGCAGGAACACGATGAATATTGAAAAGGAACTGACTTACGTTGCTTTTTTAAATCGGGAATACCAGCGTTCTCATTTGGCATATGATCGGGAGATGGAATTTTTTAGAGCCATTCAGCAGGGCGATATCGAAATGGCTCACCGGTTATTCAAACCACTGGGCAGTGAAAAAATGGGGGCTTTGAGTGAGAATCCGCTCCGGAATTTGATTTATCATTTTGTGATTACCGTTGCATTTCTGACACGCTATTGCATTGAAGGCGGAATGGAGATGGAAGAAGCCTTTAATCTCAGTGATATTTATATCCGCAGTGCTGACCGCTGCCAAAAAGAGCAGGAAATAAGTGTGCTGCATCGACAGGTGATTGATGACTTTGCCCAGCGGATGCAGATTATCCATAAGAAAACCATTTATTCAAAACCAATTTTGGTGGCGTTGGATTACATTTATGACCATCTGCACATGAAAATCACGTTGCAAGCATTGGCGGAGGCAGTGCACCTCAGCCCGTCCCATTTGTCCAAGCTGTTTCATAGAGAAATGGGGCTTACGATTAGCGATTACATCCGAAAGAAACGAGTAGAGGCAGCCGGAAATATGCTGAAGTTTTCGGATTATTCCTGTGCAGAGATTGCGAACTATCTCTGTTTTAGTTCAGAGAGCCACTTTATTCAGATTTTTAAAAAGGAGATGGGAAAGACCCCGAAACAGTATCGGGAATTATTCTTCCGGAGAAATTGGAATACACAAACCAAGCTTTAAAAGGAGGAACTACAGATGGATTACAAACCATATAAGCCGTTTCATGATAACGGTAAGGATTTTGCAAAGTTAGCAGTTACCTGTCAAGTCTTGCAGGACATGGAAAAAGAAGATCAGGCAAAGGGACAAACAACAATAAGTTCCAAGGATGTAAAACCAAGGACAAAGGAACAAGAAAAAGCAGACAACATATATTGTATCTGCTGTGCTTCAATTGTGGGACTGTCTATTTTGGCTACGATTATAGCATTGATTGTTCAGCATTTCATATAAAAAATCCATCCGGCTGCCGTATTTCAACGGGCAACCGGATGGATTTTTTCTTATTGATGTCTGGAACGATATTCTGACCAGAGTGTTTTTGTTTTTTCGGAGGTTTGTTCTCGGCTAGCAGTGATTTCGCCTGTCCATCCATTCAAATAGATTTGCTGGGTGTGTTGGAATAAGCTGCAAGCACCTCGTACGCCAGATAGTACTGGAAAGCATACCCGTGGATTTGCCTGTGCGGATACCTGTTCACAAGTCAACTCGTCTTCCAAAATCAAGCCTTTTAATGGCAGGGATAGCAGAAATTTGGAGAGATGAGCCGTGATTATGATTTTTCCGGCAGCTTGTTCTTCGGATAGCGGTTGTTTTCCGTCATAAATGAGAATATCCCCTTTGGAAAGCCCTGGCATACAAGGGCGACCTTGTGTTTTTCCGCTACCGCTCGGGAAGACCATGTGTGTTAACGGTTCTTTCTGCTGTCCGATGCATTTCTTTTGCAGCACCATTTCCGTATAGTTGGGAAGGTTCAAATACCAGTGGTAGGCTTCTCTTCGCCATGCGGAACGATTGTCTTTCCACTGAATGGAGGGGTCTTCCATAGAGGCTAAGACTTCCTTTAAAACCAGATAGTGCACATCATCGACATCTGAAATCGCACCGGCTTCATACAAGCGGTTTCCGGCAGCTAAGAACAAATCTGCCAGCAATTTTACCAGTTGGTCTTGTAATTTCAGGAATTGTTTTCGATAGGTTTCGGATTTTTGTGTGCACCGGATTTTTTTTCGTAGTTTTTTTCCTGCCCAGTCTGGCATGGGGAGCATACCGGCAGCATATTGATATTGAATCCCAGATGGTAAATTTGGATGCGTTTTCCGCAGGCTTTTTTTCAGGTGCTGAATGGAAATGCGGCTGTTCAATACGCTCAGCAACGTATAATGCCAGCAAGCAATGTTGGTATTTTGAAAGCGTTTGTAATATTGATTCAGTTCCGACAGGGACATTCGGGAGAGATCATAGGATTGATAGACTTGTACTCGATTTTCCAGCAGCTGTAATTTCTCCTGTACCACTTTAAAATCCGATCGCATCAATCGTCTTCCGATATAGTCAATATAGCGGTGTACCATCCACGAACGAATCCCATCTCGGTCGTGGAGCAGGGCATAGACATTTTTAAAACTCTGCTTCTTTCGGAAAGTTGGAAAATAATACAGCAATTTGTTCCAATGTTCCACACAGAAATAAAGTCTGCCGTTGATATAAATGACAATATCATCCATATCATCGGAAACGGAATAGGGGCGGTCAAATAAGTGCAGGGTTGTTTTAAAAAAGCTATGAATCACATGGTTATACATGTTTTGCATATAGCTGCCCATCAAGGGGGTGCAAGTGGTGGGGTAGAATGCACTTAAAATGCTGCGGCTGTCGAATAAAATGCTTTCCTCACTGGGAAGAGTCGTTTGCCGGACGGTTAAGGCGAATAAATGATGGCTTTCCGGGTCAACAAAAATGGAAACCTGCATTTGTATGTCAAACTTGGTAAATAGAATTTGAGCCGCCTTTTCCAGTTCCCGCAAGAAATCGTTTTCGGGAGGGGGCATGCCAGCTGGCAGTCCATAGTAGAGAAGTTGGTCGGTGTTGTGATAGCACATGGTAATAGTAGGTTTATCGTTCCAAATCAGTTCACTATTCCAGCCGCAGCCGATTTGAATTTGGGTTTCGTTCAAAATGCCGTCTTGCTGAATGGTATTCAGAACCGCAAATTCTGTAAATGTTCTTGCTTCTTGAATGATAATATGAAATTGCACCTGTTCCGGCGAAACAGATTCCGCTGCTGCAATTTTCTGCCGATAGGATTCCCGGCTTTCTAAAATCCGTTCAATGTTGCGGTATAGAGCATATTTTTTGACGTTTGTATAAACAGGCAAGTCCGCTTTACAATTGGGCATCCATTCGGTTCGATCAGTTTTATTTTCAGAAACGACAATGGTTGCCGTCATCCAGACATGATATTGTAAGACATCCTGAAAGTGCATGGCAAAATAGGCATCCAGTTCTTCTGGTTCGTATTGTTCCGGAATACAAAAAAACCGAGGAACACGCAGTCCATATTCATGTAGATGAAATAAAATAGATGCTTCTGCACCGGGATGATAGAGCGTATAATTCACAAAGTCGATGATCAAGGCGTTTTTTCACTCCTAATTAAAGTCGAATTTAGTTTTGTTTCATCTGCATCATTTTATGCTTATCTTTATTCTATCACGATTTTATTGCTGCTTTTACTGTGGATTTCTAAACTTTTTATATCTTATTTTCAATAACTTCGGAAAAGAACCGCTTTTCCATGTAGAAATCTGTTGATTTTTGGGGAAAATTCAGATTTTTTGACGGGTTTTGCTGCGTTGAGAACTTGCTTGACAAATAGCCAGAAAACGAGTATACTGTACATAGAACTGGTTTTATGAAATTTGGCAGAATTTCATAGAAAAAGCGGATGGATAAAAGCAATCAGACCCAGAGGAGTGAAACTATGGCTACGAATGACGCAACCATTGTCAAAATTAAACATGAAATCTTAGAAGAAGTTGCAAAACTGGTTTTCGCCGGAAAATTTGAAGAGGAAAAAGATGAATTGCCATTGCGATTGATGCCAGGTCCAACGGCAAAATATCGTTGCTGCGTCTATAAAGAACGGGAAATTGTGCGGCAGCGGGTTCGTTTGGCAGAGGGCAGAAATGTAGAGGGTGCACCAAATAATTTGGTGGTACAGGTTGTGCGGGCAGCCTGTGAAGAATGTCCGATTTCCCGTTATGTTGTCACAGACAACTGTCAGAAGTGCATGGGAAAGTCATGTCAGCAGTCCTGCCGATTCGGTGCGATTGATATTGGACGGACACGGGCACATATTAACCCCTCGCTCTGTAAAGAATGCGGAAAATGTGCGAAAGCCTGTCCATACAATGCGATTGCAGACCTGATTCGACCATGTAAGCGAAGCTGTCCAGTGAATGCAATGACGATGGATGAATATGGTGTTTGTCAGATTGATGAGAGCAAATGCATTCAGTGCGGGCACTGTATTCATAGCTGCCCATTCGGAGCAATTAGTTCCAAGGCATTTTTGGTAGATGTCGTAAAGGCGTTAGTTGCTGGAAAGCGGGTCGTTGCAATGATTGCCCCGAGTGCAGAAGGGCAGTTTGGGGATGGTATTACCATTGCCAGCTGGAGAGAAGCCCTGCAGCAGGTCGGATTTGCCGATTTGGTAGAAGTGGCATTGGGTGCAGATATGACCGCCAATGCAGAAGCAGCAGAGTGGATGGAAGCGTATCAGGAGGGCAAGAAGAAGACAACTTCCTGCTGTCCAGCATTTGTAAATATGATTGAAAAGCATTATCCGATGCTGAAAGAGAATATTTCCACAACCGTTTCCCCGATGTGTGCCGTATCTCGAAAGCTGAAAGCAGAACATCCGGGAACGATTACAGTCTTTATTGGGCCATGTGTTGCAAAGAAGAGCGAAGTTTTGGAACAGCGTCTGGAGGGAAATGCAGACTATGTTTTGACGTTCGGGGAAATTCGTGCCATTATCCGTGCAAAGGGCGTTACGCTGAAGCCAGAGCCGAACGAACAGCAGGACGGTAGTGTATTCGGAAAGCGGTTTGGCGACAGCGGCGGTGTGACCGCAGCTGTTCTGGAGGGCATGAAAGAACAGGGCTTTACCGAAGAAGTCAACATTCATAAGTGCAATGGGGCAGAAGAATGTAAGAAAGCCTTGCTGCTGATGAAGCTGGGCAGATTGCCAGCAGACTTTGTAGAGGGTATGGCGTGTGTCGGCGGATGTGTTGGTGGACCAAGCCGACATATTGAACCAGAAGTGACAAAGCGAAATCGTGATAAATTGATTGGGCAGGCAGATGACCGGAACATTTCCGAGAACTTGCATCGGTTTGCAGATATTGACAGCATTAATATGCATCGTTCTGCATCGGAAACCGAAGAAGCCGCAAAGTAAATAGAACAGCAGATAGGAAAAAGCAGCTGCCGGAAAATCCGACAGCTGCTTTTCTGTGAGATAAAATTGAGATAGGTAGAGGAAATCGAGTTTATTCTGCCTTTGCCTGACAGTTGGAACAAATCGGGCAATGTTCGCACAGCAGATTCCGCAAGGCAGTTGCACTGCTGCTGTGGATTCGTGCAACTGGCACAGAGTTCTTCTTTGCGGCTTTCATTGCACCCTGAATCATTTTGTGGGAAACGGTGTTGGTGAACAGAATCATCAAGTCCGGAGAACCGATTTTCTTTTCCAGCGGGCCAGTTTCCTTTGGAAATACCTTTGCCTTACAGCCGTGTTCCTGACAGATATCTGTATACTTCCGGCTCATACATTCGTTTCCACCGATAATTACAACGCTCATAAAATCCTCCTTGTTTGGATCGTGTCAATTACTCATTGTTGATTACTTCTATGTGATGGTTTATCACGAATTAGTTAGTCATGACTAACTAATGAAACTAGTCAGTTATTGATGACTAACTATAGGATACCACACCGCACAGGATTTGTCAAGCAATTTTTTCAGGAATAGGGAAAAACCGTCTTTTCCAAAGGAAAACGGCAAAAAAAATTGCAGAAAAAAAGGAAAGCAAGGCAAAAAAATGCTTGCTTTCCCGCTTTTTCAAAAATAAAGGTGCAGAATGCTTATTCCACAACAACCTTATGGAACACTTTTTTGCCCTTCTTGATGATGGTTTCGCCGTCCAGAGTGATGATTGCCTTCGGGTCTGTTACCTTTTCATTGTTGACAGAAACGCCACCCTGTTGTACCAACCGGCGAGCTTCACCATTGGAGGCACACAGTCCAGCCTTTACCATCAAAGTCAGAATACCGATTCCGCCATCCTGTAAATCTGCCGCTGGAATTGCAGTTGTTGGCATATTTTCGCTCGAACTGCCGCTGGTGAAGATTGCCTTTGCAGCATCCTGAGCTTGGTCGGCAGCTTCTTTTCCGTGTACCAGTTCGGTCAGGGAGTAAGCGAGCAGTTCCTTTGCCTGATTCAGCTGCTGACCTTCGAGTGTTCGTTCCATTTCTTCAATCTGTTCAATCGGAACGAATGTCAACAGTTTCAGGCACTTGATGACGTCTTGGTCAGAAACATTCCGCCAGTACTGGTAGAATTCGTACGGTGTTGTCTTTTCTGCATCCAGCCAAACAGCACCCTTTTCGGTCTTACCCATTTTCTTACCTTCCGAGTTCAGGAGCAGGGTAATGGTCATTGCATAGGCATCTTTTCCGAGCTTCCGGCGAATCAGTTCCGTACCGCCGAGCATATTTGCCCACTGGTCATCGCCGCCGAATTGCATGTTACAGCCGTAATCCTGGAACAGCTTGTAGAAGTCATAGCTCTGCATAATCATATAGTTGAATTCGAGGAATGTCAGACCCCGTTCCATCCGCTGCTTGTAGCATTCGTGGGTCAGCATCCGGTTGACGCTAAAGCAAGCACCAACTTCCCGCAGAACGTCAATATAGTTCAGGTTCAGCAGCCAGTCGCCATTGTTAACCACAATCGCCTTATCTTCGGAGAAGTCAATAAAGCGGCTCATCTGTTTTTTAAAGCAGTCAACATTGTGCTGAATGGTTTCCTTTGTCATCATTTTCCGCATATCGGTCTTGCCGGACGGGTCGCCAATCATTGCCGTACCGCCGCCAATCAGGATAATCGGCTTGTTTCCAGCCATTTGCAGTCGCTTCATCAGGCACAGTGCCATGAAGTGCCCAACATGCAAGCTGTCAGCGGTCGGGTCGAAGCCAATGTAGAATGTTGCTTTTCCGTTGTTGATGAGTTCTGCAATTTCTGCCTCATCGGTCATCTGTGCAATCAAGCCACGCCGTTTCAGTTCTTCAAATACTGTCATGTTTTTCATACAACCTTTCTGAAAATTTGTTCAGGAGCATAAAAAAACGCCCCTGACAAGCGAATTTGTCAGAGGACGATGTTATCATTCACCGTGGTACCACCTCAGTTCATCAGCTGTAGAAAAAACAGCTGACCTCAAGCATGCTGTAACGGGCACACCCGGACAACCCTACTGCAAATCTGGTTCAGGCAGTCGACTCCGAGATGTATTCGCCGTGCAGCCTGCCTTTTTCCACCACCCAAAGGCTCTCTGAAAAGCTGTAGAACGGTTACTCTTTCTCATCCACGCCATTTTTTCTATTCTACCATAGGCAGCCGGATGTTGTCAAGTGGATTTTTAAAAATTTTCACCGCTATCTGTTTCGGAGTCAATGGCGGTATATTCTCGGTCAAAGGTAATAATTGTATAGTATTGTATGGGTTGAGCAGCCAGAGCAGATTCAATCATTTCTTTCAGCTGGTCATTTTTATAGACACAGTCGAATGGCACAACCAAATCAAAAATCAAGTTGGTGTGTGTTTCACCGGCAACCATCCGAAAATCGTGCATATGTAAATGTGGGTCGAGTTGATGCAGAATATGCAGGAGCATGGAACGGCAGGCGTTAATCTGTTCGTTGTCCAGTTCCATCGGATCCATGTGAATGGTCATGTTGATTTGCAGCTGGTTTTGAATCTGGTGTTCGATGTTGTCCACCAAGTCGTGAATAGCAACAAAATCCGAATGACTGGACACTTCCACATGACAGCTTCCGATTCGTTTGCCCATGCCATAGTTGTGGATGACTAAATCATGAATCCCTAAAATTTCGGGATGAGAGCGAATCAGCTGGCAAATCTGCTTGACCAATGCAGCATCTGCCGGCTTCCCCAGCAAATCATCGACGGTATCTTTAATAATGTCATAAGCCGTTTTCAGGATAAACAGGGAAACCAAAATCCCCATCCACCCATCTAATGGAAAATCCGTAAATCGAGAAACCACCAGCACAATCAGTGTCGAAGTTGTCGCCAGCACATCGCTGTAACTATCTTTGGCAGTTGCAAGGATGGCAGAAGAGCGGCACTGTTTTCCTAACTTCTGGTTAAACAGTGCCATCCAGAGTTTGATAAGGATGGAGAGCAGGAGAATTCCCAGCACCAGCCAGCGGAATGTAACCGGAGCAGGATGCCGCAGCTTATCGAAGGAATCTCGCAGCAGTTCCACGCCCATAATGGCGATGAGTACGGCAATCAGCAGGGAAGTGAGATATTCCATTCTGCCGTGTCCGAACGGATGCCCTTTGTCGGCAGGCTTTGCAGCCATGCGATAGCCGAAAAAAGTAATCAGGCAGTTTGCACAGTCCGACAGGTTATTGAACGCATCGGAGAGAATCGCAATCGAGCCGGAAAGACTTCCGGCAAGGTATTTGATACTGAATAACAGGATGTTGCAGACCATGCAAACAACGCTGCTCAATGTCCCGTAAGCCTTCCGAACAGAGGGGTTTTCGATGTTTTTGGGGTCTGGAATCATCCGATTTACGAAAAAGTTTGTTAGCAACCTAGACACCTTCTCTTTCATTGCTTTTGTTCAAGTTCGTGCATTTTATTCTAACAGAGAAATAAAAATCTGTCAAGTTGTTTTTTAGTCACATTTGTTTAATAAAATTTCTCACAAAATTTACACAAATTTATTTGAGATTCTTTAGGAAAAATTGTATAATAAAAAAGGAAATGTGATAGGTACGGGAGCGTTTCAAATTGTGTTGCAACGCACGGGAAAATGACGTTTCCGTATATCGTCCGCAGTCCGTATGTGGGAAACCGTATACAATTTATGTTTATGAACAGAAAGGAAAAGCTATGAAGAAGATAACCAAAATTATTTCTTTTTGTGCTGCTGTTACAATGGCAGCGACTGCTGTTCCAGCCTCTTCGTTATTGATGGCACAGGCAGCCGATGTGGCAAAGATTACGGTCGGAAAAGATGCAGCACCGATTGTAGTAAACCCTGGAGACAAGGAAGTAGAAATTCCCCTGTACATGGAAACCACGAGAGATGTCGAAGGTATTTCGTTTGGATTTGTAACCACAGGAGAAGGGAAAGCAACAAAAGAATTGTTGAATGCAAACAGCGATACTTACATTGTTGCCGAACCAGCTGATGCGTTTGTTAGCCTTGGTAAGTGGGAAAAGAATCCGGCTGGCTTGAGCTGGGGCGTTCCGTCCTCTGGTAAAGCAGTTGTAAAGGCAAGTGACGTTTCTCCAGATGAACCGTTCATCTCACTGTATTACAACATTCCAGATGAGAAAACGGTAACAACAATTGCGCAAAATAACGGCTTGAAAAAGGTCAATGATGGAGATAAGGCATATTATGACTTCCCGTTAGACATCGATAGAGAAAGCATGAACAGCAAGGACGGAAAGTTGTTCACTTGGATTGGGCCAAATAATACACACTATGAAGACGAAGCAGAAGTCAGCAACACGGTGATTCGTGTTTATGTTACACCGGATGCTCCAGATGTAACTACAACAACTGCAACCACAACTACAACTGCACAGACAACCACTACTACAGTTACCACTACAACCGATGATACAAAGGATGACACCCTGCCGCAGTTGAATGTAAATGGCGGCAAAGACCTCTTTGTAGAACCGGGACAGCAGGAAGCAGAAATTCCGCTGTATATAAAGAATCCGATTGATACAACAGCGTTGTCTTTCGGCTTTAAGCTGGATGCAGCAACCGTAGCACTGTTGGATAGCAGCAATTATATTACCCATGAAGCATCCGATCCGTTTGTTAGCCTTGGTAAGTGGGAAAAGAACCCGAAGGGCTTGAGCTGGGGCGTTGCATCCTCTGGTAAAACAGTTGTAAAGGCAAGTGACATTTCTGATGATGAAGCAATTGTCAGCCTGTATTACAATATTCCGAATAAGGCAACCGTACAAAAAATTGCAGATGACAACAGTCTGGAATTAAAGACTGGTACTTATAATGGAAAAACTGTTAAGTATTATGAATTCCCGCTGCAATTTGACCGGGAAAGACTGAACAGCAAGCTGGGTCACATCGTTGAATGGTCTAGTGCAACGGATTCGCACGTAAAGGCAAACTATGTAGGCAACAATCTCTGCGTAGTAATGGAAACGGTATCTAGTGATAATCCTGAAATCAATGTCAACAAGGACGAAATTGTAATTGTTGATGCTGGTCAGAAGGAAGCAGAAATTCCGCTGTACATGAAGAATGCAGAAGATACCGTTGGTATTACCGTTGCATTCAAGACCGATGCAGAGGGCAAGCCAACACAGGAACTGTTGAATAAAAACAGCGATACTTATGTTATTGCTGAACCAGCAGATGTATTTGTAAGCCTCGGTAAATGGGAAAACAATCCGAAGGGCTTGAGCTGGGGCGTTCCGTCTAATGGTAAAACAACTGCATTGGCAAGCGATATTTCAGAAGAGGAAGCATTCTTCTCGCTGTATTACAACATTCCGAGCAAGGAAGATGTTGAAAGCATTGCAGAAGCAAACGGCTTGGAAGAAAAGAAGGATGGAGAAGGAAGCACTTATTATGACTTCCCGCTGGTATTCGAAAGAGAAAAGCTGAACAACAAGGATGGTAAGCTGCTTGACTGGATTGGACCGAACGATGTTAGCATTCGGGAACGTGCAATTTATCAGGACAATATACTCCGTGTATATACAAACAGAAAGAATATCACACAGGTAGATACCAGAGTAGAAGTTTCTGGTGAAGAAACAACCGATGCAAGCGGAAATACTGTAGATTCTCACAAGATTTTCGTAGAACCGGGTCAGCAGGAAGCAGAAGTTCCGCTGAAGGTATATGATGCAGTTGATGCAACCGCTGTTTCCTTTGCATTCCAGACAGATGGAGAAGGTGCAGCAACACAGAAGCTGCTGAATAGCGAAGGTGCATATCAGGATGGTTTCTATGCATTTGCAGATGCACTGCTCAATCTGGGCAAGCCGCTGGATAACAATGCAGAACTCATTTGGGGTATTTCTGGTGATGGTGTGAAGATTGCAACCGCTGACAGCATGCCGGATGGTTCTGATATTCTCTCCATCTACTACAATATTCCGAACGTAACAGCTGATGATTTGGCAGCAATGGGCGGAAAGCTTGTAAAGGCAACTGATCCGGATAACATCAAGGGCAAGGATTACTATGAATTCCCGCTGAACTTCGACAAGGAAAAGAAGAACAGCAGAGGCGGTTTTGCACTTGAATGGATTACCAAGGATGAAGAACAGGTAGACGTAACATATGTAAATGGTTCGATCTGCGTACTGGTTCCGGAAGAAACCACTACTACAACTACAACTACCACCACAACAACT
>OBVY01000040.1_pt1 | contig 165989 bp, 149 predicted proteins | sample 1538051 | NCBI WGS metagenome assembly OBVY01 (sample SAMEA2580017, study PRJEB22360) | human gut metagenome | biome: human gut; feature: human-associated habitat; material: faeces | place: Denmark | collected 2008/2010 | reverse complement strand
ATAAAAATAAAATACAAGTTGTAAGATAGTAAAAAATATAATGCGTCGACCCTGTCTCGCTTAGTGATTAGTAAGGGCTCACCAATGTGAACAAATAAGCTATCAAATGTAGACAAACAAGCTCACTACTGTAAACAAGTCTATCTACTATAGTGAGCCCATAAGAAGCATTAAGAGTTTACAGAAAGATCATTAGGTATTAACCTATAATTGATGAAAGAATATAGAATAAGAGACGGTACTTCAAAAGCAGATACTAATGACACACTTTCGGCATTTATATGATAGAAAAAGGATCAAAATAGTGAGATATGAGATTAGTTATTTACATCCAAACAGAAGTGTATTTCACTATAAATCAACAAATTAAAAGTAAAACTAAAATTAAATAGGGTGAGGGTAACTTTTTACCCTCACCCTACTGCCACACGTTCCCTCACACCTTGCAACCACGATGAATAAAGGGATTGAACGAAGGTGTGAGGGTGTGAGGGTAAAAGTGATATAAAAATATAATCAGCTACAATTTTTCTTGGAGCAGACCGGGCTAAGGAACTACTATCGTTCCTTTCGCTGCCCTGAAATCAAGAGTTATTATAGTGTTGGCAGCCCATACATAATCTTTGTTCGGTTCATCCATGCCCTCTTTACGCAAATAGATTTCAAGAGTCTCCGGATTAACAGCATATTCGCGTTTCCAAGCACCAAATGAAGGATTAAGATTATCAAAAGCAGGAATATAAGGATGTATTCTGAAACGTCCTCCATTAGGTAAAGTAACAGAGAATGTTTTCCCGTCGCTACTTTCCGTAAAAGGCAAGATCTTTTCGTTGTTTCCTCCGGCTGCCGTTCCATACCCATAGATTACAGGCTTTTGGATGGAGATGGTCTTCGAACCTAAATCAACGAAAATGATATAAGTACCACTTTGGGGGATAACCACCAGTCCTTCGTCAGAGATTTCGAAGCCTACATTATTAGTCAGTCCGGTAAACTCTCCATCACCAAATATCTTGGATGTAGAGAAACGAAGTTTAGTTCCGGCATTGAAATAATTAATATGTATCCATCGGTCGGCACTGTTCCAAACCTTATCTAATGAGATAACCCCATCCGAGCCCCAATTCATGTTTCCAAATTCATCGCCAACCATATAAATAGCCTTCGCTGTTGAGGGGACATCACTTGGAGAGGCAAAAGTCACAGCTATTTTACCTCTATCTTGAGAGAAATCAAGTTCTATTGGTATATTAGAAGCAACAGGAACCGGTTCCAGTGCAGCACCTACACCACGATAATAGATTTGTCCATTATAGATGTTGAATTCCATAGTGTTCCAGTCTCTATTGTTATAGTCGGAAGTTGCATACATCTGAAGATTGCCTTGTGTTGTAGTGACAGCAGAGAAATTCTGCCCGGAAAGGTCGAACGATACTTCCTGTCCGTCAAAACACTCACCTATTCCATAAACGGCAGGTTTCTCAAAAGCTATAAGATTACGGTTCATATCTACATATACCAAATACAGGCCGCTTGTTTCTACCGTCGCTCTTCCGTTACTGCCTACAACATAATTGACATTTGTACCCAAAGAGGCAAAACTTTCCGCATCAGATTTTTCCAATGCCCATTTAATTCCCTGACCAGCATTGAAATACTTGATAGTCCAGAATGCACCATTGCCAAGCTGTCCCACAGGGGCCATCTCTACCACATTTGTCGAATTCCAATTCCAGTTTCCAAATTCATCTCCAATCATATATAGTTTCTCCGGATACCCCTCCGGTTCGGGTTCTATGATCTCATTGCCCGTCATCTTCGCAAAGAATTTTCCTGTCAAGACTTCATATTGAAGCGTTACTTTATACTCACCTTTGTTTTTAAGATTGAGCTGCACTTGCGACTGGTTGGTTAGTTCGGCATATTCTTCAGTTAAAACATTCATTTTTATACTTCCTCCCGTTCCGGTGTACATAGAAGAGAATGTATATTTCTCCGTATCTGTTTCCTTCACATCAAAAGATGTATTATCGGTATAATTAAACGAAAACTCTGCCGGTAATATCACTTCTAACTCGCCACTGGACACCCAGGTAGCCACATGGTTAATATGGTCGTAAGACGGTTTTTGAAGAAAGAGTTCGTTTTCACCGTCTTCTGTCAGTTCGAATTTACTCGTCAAACGGAAATTGAATGGAACAATATTAACCTGTTTCAATAAAGGATTCACAATTAGCTGATACAATCCATCTTCCATTACTCTGAAACCGCCGGTTCCAGGAGCCAAAGAATAAGTTGACACCTCACTGTTGTCGTTTTGCAAAAGCGCTCCCTGCCCATAATAAACTGGTTGCCCATCCGGTCCGACTAAAGAGATATAAAAATCTCCGCTGGATGTCAGCCATGTGTTCAATGCGACCAAAGTGCCCTCTTTTATCACATTCATTTTACCATTGATTGCCTCTACCGAGAATTGGGACGCACTCCCCGTCAGATAGATACCTTCGGGAACATTGATTTCCCGTTCATAGTGTATCCCGTCGTCGGCACAACGACAGAAAATAAATGGCAACGAAAATACAAATAATAATTTTATTATAGTTTTCATCTTCATGATTACATTAAATTATAAATAACTATACTATTGGAATCTAATGGTATTTGATTAAAATTTCACATCAAACTGATGTTGCTTCTTGTCTTTTCCATTCGCTCCTACCACATCAATCACCATTTTTCCATCTTTTATCTTACAAAGCAGATAGCTGTTATTATCATTGACAAGGATGGGAAAGTTGGCTTTATCGGGTTCTGATTCACGGAAATAATATTTATGAGTGTGTCCGGATAACATCAGATCAATTCCAGCCGTATTTAAAACGGGCAACAAGGTTTGCTGCAAATGATAGTTTCCATGCCAATTGCCTATCGTCGGCGGGATGTGCAGGAATGCGATCCGAAGGGATGATTGCTTAAAATCGTTTTCTTCCACCACACTCCGCAACCATAGGGTTTCTTCTTCTCGATAATTGTCATAGTCGGCAATACCGGCATACTCCAAATCCGAATCCGGCTTATCTTCACCGGAATCAAGAACAAGAAAACAAACCTTACCTATGTTGAAACGATAATAAAAAGTTCCGGTAGACGTAGGAAAATACTTTATCAACGCATCGGAATAAACTCCACGTGTTTCATGGTTTCCCCGATTGAAAACAATAGGCACTTCGGAAGCAAACAATTCGACACAAGCATCAATATAATCTTTACATATCTGCTCCTGCCCCTCTACCCATGACGACATATCTCCATTAAGCAAAACGAAATCAAGAGATTTGAAATCTACTTCCCGACACAGAGACTTCATATAGTCACTCCGCCCGTGAATATCATTTAATACCAGAAAGGAAATTTCTTTCTTCCGGTCGTCGAAAGTTCTGAATCTGAAAGGTTCTTGCTTGTATACATTTGAAGCAGCAATCAATCCATAAGTTACCCAGTCACTCGAAGGCCAAGAGACAACTTCTCTCGAAAAAATCCGGTATCTGTATTCCCTGCCGGGTTCCAAATGTTTGATGCGTACACGGTGGATTGTATCATTGGCCCGCTTACGTCCGGACTCCGTATCGTAATATCGCGGACGTTCCTTCCCATAGAAATGATCTTCACCGGCAGGCGCCACTTCCACCCACGAAAGAGCAGGTTTGTTTGTAGTCCATACCACTGTCACGCCGTCGGTACTCATATCACACAGGTAAGGACCGTGTGTGATCTTTATACTGTCACCGTCATGTGCAGAAAGCCGAGCGGCAAAGATGACAAAAAATACAATTATCCAATTTCTCATAGAACGGTTCCTCCTTCTAATTTATTAGTTTGACCGATATGGTTTGTAAATCATTACTGTTGCAGCCGGTCATAATTTCAAATTCACCGGGTTCTACCACATAGTTCATGGCAGCATCATAAAAGCCTAAAGCTAAAGGAGAAATGTCAAACTGAACGGTCTTTGACTCCCCCGCTTTCAGGAATATTTTCTTGAATGCCTTCAACTCCTTTACCGGACGCACAACAGAAGCAACTTTATCATTCACATACAGTTGCACAGTCTCTTCGCCATCTCTGTCTCCGGTATTGGTTACTGTCACCGAAACGGAGATGGTCTCCTGTCGCGTATATTCTTTTTGGGTGCTCTGCGGAACTGAATAACTGAATGTGGTATAACTCAAACCGTAACCAAAAGGATAGAGCGGAGCATTCGGAACATCGATATGCCGGGTGGTTGAGGAATGGGGCATATCTCCCGGACGTCCGGATTTCTTATAGTTATAGTAAACCGGTACTTGTCCCTCTACCCGTGGAAAAGAAATGGTCAATCTTCCGGAAGGATTATAATCACCGAACAGTATATCAGCAATAGCGGTTCCTGCAGAAGTACCTAAAAACCAGGTTTCGAGAATGGCCGATACGTTCTTGTCCACCCATTCGATAGACAGCGGACGCCCATTCATCAATACGACGACAACGGGTTTCCCTGTGGCAACCAGTTCTTTTATCAATTCTTCCTGCACACCCGGCAAATCCAGTTGGGCACGGCTTCTCGATTCGCCACTCATCAAAGCTTTTTCACCGACAACGGCAATCACCATATCACTTTTGGAAGCCAATTTCACTGCTTCTTTGAATCCTGACTTATCTTCTCCGTCAAAATCGCAACCACGGGCATATCCAACTTTCGTTTTGTTACCGCCGATTTTGTTCTTTATGCCCTGCAATACAGTCGTCACATGGCGATCTTCCCCTCTTGCTCTCCACGAGCCCAGCAGTTCGGTCTGATTATCGGCCAGCGGACCTACCACGGCAATGGAACGGACATTTTTTGCCAGCGGTAATGTATGATTGTCATTCTTCAGCAGGACAGCCGATTTATGAGCCATGTCCAGTGCTGCATCCAGAAATTCTTTTTTCATGATTGTCTGCGATTCGTATTCTTCATTACAGAATTTATATGGATCAACAAACAGTCCCAAAGCATATTTGATATGCAGAATCCGACTGACGGAATTGTCGACATCTTCCATACTGATTTTACCGGCTTCTATCAGTTCTTTCATGTATTTATTATAGAGCCCATCCGTCATATCCATGTCGATGCCGGAATTGAAAGCCAGACGGGTAGCGTCTTTATCGTCTTCCGCCACTCCCTGCGCCACCAGCTGCTTCACTGCTTCCCAATCGCTTACCACAAAACCATTGAAATTCCATTGCCCTCTCAATAAGTCTTTGAGCAGGAACGGATGTGCGGACGCAGGAATACCATTTATATCATTGAAAGCACTCATAAAAGTAAGTACTCCCGCATCAATGCAAGCCTTAAAAGGAGGTAGATAAGTATCAAACAAAGTCCGTTCCGACATATCCACCGGAGCATAATCTCTTCCCGCCTGGGGAAGTCCGTAAGCTACCCAATGCTTTGCACATGCCAATACTGAATTATTCTCCCAAAGATTCCACTGAAAACCATTCACTCTTGCTTTGGCTATTTCACTTCCCAGGTAGGTGTCTTCTCCTGCTCCTTCCACTACCCTGCCCCAACGGGCGTCTCTTGCAATGTCGACCATAGGAGCGAACGTCCAATGTAGTCCGGCTGCCGAGGATTCAATCGCAGCAATCTTGGCAGCTCGTTCGATCGCTGCTAAATCCCAACTACACGATTCCGCCAAAGGAGTCGGAAAGATTGTCTTATATCCATGAATCACGTCCATCCCAAAAAGAATCGGTATCTTTATCCGGGAATGACGCATATTCTTTTCCTGCAAATCACGCAATGTCTTTGCACCGGATATATTCAAAACAGAACCTACAAGTCCGCGTGCTATCAATGAATCGCTCAAATATTCTGATTCAGGACCGGTTAAAAGGGTACGGCCTACGTATTGGGATAACTGGCCGATCTTCTCTTCCACAGTCATCCGTGAGAGCAAATCTTTAACAAATGAATCCGCTTCCGGAGTATGAGGTAGTTTACTATTTCCGACGATCCGGGTATGCGGATCGCGAACATAAACTCTTATCCAATCAATATCGAAATCAAATTGCTGCAATTCCTCCGCAGGATAGCCGACATCCAACTTGTCAAATGCTCCTACCTGCCCGGTGATAGCAATATCCCAAACTCTGTCCAGCCGATTCTCTTTACGAGCCTTAGTGATAAAATCAGTATATGCATCCCCCAACTGTGTACGGGTATGTATCTGGTAATTGACTTTATTATCTATCAGAAACGTAATGATGGCATGATTGTTATCAACAGGATCGGGATCTATCTGAACCGCATATACATGGAAATTATCTCCCGGCTTATCCTCTCCGATTTCAGTATATCGTATCTGACCTTTGGGTAGATTGATTCCCAACTTTTGCGTTTCCGAATTGAACAAATGCAAGGTTTGATTCGCTTTGGCCGGATAAGGATTTTCCCCGAAAGCTTTGGTAAAAAACTCCAGTATATCTATTTCGGCTACTCCAGCTCCTTTATAATGCCTCAACCAAAGTGCATTCCAAAGCCCATATAGATATGGGACTTTGGCTTTGATCTCTATGCGGCAGAAAAGAGGATAATATTTCTCCGTATCGGAATCTCTGCTGGACAGCGCTCCCGACCACCATCCGGTCTTGCTCTTCACACTGGGATGAACGGGACTGGGCGCATCTTTACTTTTGAATGAGCGAATTCGACAAATCTTCTCTCCTGTAGGAAGGGTTTCGATAAAGACCTGCTCCGGACGGTATGTCTGAAGCATGGCTTTATTTTCCTGATTATAGGTGGGTCGCCCCACTTTTGGGGAACCATATATTCCCCAATACCGGGAGTCAATCACATCTCCGTTAAACTCGTCTCCATCGTAATAAATCCATCCGGGAGGGGTTTCTGATGAAGGAGGAATAACGGTTTGGGCTTTCACCACCCCGATACAGCAAAATATGATTATTAGAATCTTTATTTTCAACATGATATTTCTTTTTAATGATTTACCAACCCGGATTCTGTTTCCAGTTCTTCAACTGCAGAATCTCACTTTCAGGTATGGGATACCAATACATTTTAGAATCAAACACTCTCTTTTCTACCACAGCACGGGAATAATCAAACTTCTCGACGGGATATTCCGGCTTTTCAGGAATCTCTGGTTCTGTTTCATCCCGGGTAAATACACGTACCCAATCTACATCCATCGAAACGTTTCTCAAATTGGCATTCCTGTCTTCGGGATAGCCGATACCATTTTCATTCTTTCCTCCGATTTGTCCGGTTATCGCAATGTCCCAGGTTCGCTTTTCTCTTCCCTCCGCTATTGCTTTGGTTATAAATGTATTATATCTGTCATCATAGTCAATCGTCTTGAATGTATTGGTTACTTTACCATCCAACAGGTAGCTGATGATAGCATGCTTATCCGGAGAAACCGGGTCCGGATCTACCTGAACGCCATACGTATGGAAGTCTGCTCCCGGATCAAAATCAAGCACTGTATGTCGTCCGTACCCATTCACGTTGATTCCCAGATTGCCTGTTTTATTATCATGCAAATGTAAAGCCTGGCTAAGCCGGCGGGGTGAAGCCGTATTCTCAAATTCCTTGACGAAAAACTCTTCGATGTCAAGTTCCGCAACACTGGCTCCTGCATAATGACGACACCACGGTCCCATCCATATACCATATATATAAGGTATTTTTGCACGAATCTCAATGCGGGAATGCAGAGGGTAATATTTCCCCTGATAACCATATTTGTCGGTATCCCGGCTGGACAAAGCTCCCGACCACCATCCTTCTCTCGTACTGGCAGTGCTTAATGTCGGAGCCGGTGGATTGTCGTCCTTGGTGGCTGTTATCCGGGCAAAGCTCAATCCGCCACTCCCTTTCTCAATCGTAATCTGTTTTTTACGATAAGTCTGGATATTTCCGGTGGGTTGTCCATACTGGGAGTTTCCTACCGGAGTGTCGCTCCCATACTGTCCCCAATATGAGTTGTTTATGACCAAATCATTGAATTCGTCTCCATCGTAATAATGCCATCCTTCCGGAACTTCGTTAGCCGGTATTACGGAATTCCGGGTAACAGCTCTTCGAGCCTGATTCTTACGGGTGATTTCAAGACCTAGCAAATCTCCTCCGAGTGTTTCTTGCGCAATCTTCCACCGTCTTACATCCCACGAACGATGCTCCTCAAATGCCAGTTCGACACGACGTTCACGCCGGATACGCTCACGCATTTCGTCCTGCGTCAATCCGGAAGGCAGATTCGGTTGTCCGGCACGGCTGCGCACTCGATTGACGTATTCTGCTATATCCGCATTTTCGGGATCGTATTCGTTCAAGGCTTCCGCATAATTCAGGTAAATCTCCGCTAAACGAAACAACGGCCAGATATGTCCCTGACTTCCTCCGCCGGTTTGGATATTCACATCTTCATTGAGGTATTTTTTCAGATAGAATCCGGTTTTGGTTGCATTGGTAACGCCCAGACCGTCTTTTCCACCGTCCCAATTCTCTACCGCCGTGCTTTTCCAAACGGAATCATTCAGCAGAATGGTAGCATTCAACCTGTCATCCCGGTAGAATTGCGGACGAACGGCATTTTCCTCATTCTCCCAACTAAAATAGCTGCCATCTTTCATTTCATAAGAGTCTACCAGATTCAACGAAGGATTGATGCCGCCTACCCCACCATAACTGACAGGAAAGTTGTATTTTTCAAAGTCGGAATTGTTTCCATAACGACGCATCAGAATAAACTCGGAATTCTGAAAGTTATTCTTGAATAAAGTGGCATAACTGCCATACAACGAATATATGCCCAGATCAATTACGTCTTTCGCAGCCTGTGCCGCAGCTTTCCATTTCTCCATATCGGAAGGAAGATCGCTTTCCGAAAAATTCTGCCAGTCCAAATACAAGGGACTGGCCGCATACAATAAAACTCTGCTTTTCAAAGCCAATGCGGCTCCCTTCGTTGCACGTCCCAAATCCGAATCGATTCCTCGTCCCGGAGTTAAATCGAGCACTTCGGCTACCTTATCACATTCGCTGGAGATGAATGAGATGCAATCGTCCATAGACGGGCGTGGAGTCTCCGAATAATCCGCATTGACGGATAGTGTAGAAGTAATCACAGGTACAGGTCCGAAACGTTTCACCAGCTCGAAATGGAAAAACGCTCTTAAAAAACGGGCCTCATATTTCCATGTTTTCAAGTCATTCAGACGGTTCTGATATTCATTCTGATTATCCGGATCGAGTCTGTATTTATCCAGATTCACTCTGTCTACATTTTCTATAAATTCATTCGCTATGCGAATTCCTGCGTAATACTTATTCCACAAATCATCCGGATTGGACCTTGAATTCCAGGCTCCGGTGTTGAAGTGCTGGATGTTGCAGGAGGCATTAGCATGTTCGGCATCATCGGTAGCGGCATCCAACATAGCTTCGGAACCGATACGGTTGAAACCATCAGGCAGATACCGATAAGCATTGACTAGAAATTTGCTTGTACGTTCATAGGAAGTAAAGGTCATCTCGTTGTCGATAAACGAATCATACTCTCTGTCCAGATAATCACTGCATCCGGACAATATGCTGATAGCAGCAAGAGCATTCAATATGATAGATAAACCTATTGGGTATTTCATAATTATTATATTTTTGTTCTTACCTATTAAAAATCAATTTTTATTCCCAGGTTGTAGGAACGTGTCAACGGATATGTAATCAAAGAACTGCTTTCCGGGTCGGCCAATCCGTCAAGATGACTCACGGTGAAAAGATTGCTCGCATTAGCATACACATACAATCTGGACAATTTTATCGCTCTTGCTATTGACTGGGGGAAGGTATATCCAATCCGGATATTCTTCATTCTGAAGTAGTTTCCGTTTCTTTTCCAATATGTAGATATCCGGTAATTGTTTTCAAATGTCCGGGTAGACAAACGGGGATAAGAAGCATTGGGATTCTCCGGTGTCCAGCTGTCGAGAGCCAGTTTTGAAGCAGAGCCATTGTCGGTAAAGGAATAAGCCAACGGCCCGCTCAAATAGATGTCTCTATTGGCAACGCCATGAAATAAAGCCTCAACGTCTATCCCTTTCCATTCAAAGCCTATTTTCAAAGCATAATTCCACTCCGGAATATTAGAATATCCCACAGGATAGGAGTCATTGGAATCGACTACTCCATCACCATTTTTATCGATATATTTTATATCACCGGGGTTTACTTCTCCAAACTGCGGTACCGGTAAATGTGACTTCAGACTTCCATTCGAATCGAAATCACTCTCCTGATACAGTCCGTCAGCAACAAGTACAAAAGGAGTATTCACGGAACGTCCTTTACGATATTGATAATCGTAGAGTTTCACTTCTTCCGCCATATCGACAATTTCATTCTTTGCATACCACGCCGATGTTTCAACGTAATAGTTGAAGTTGTTTTTAAGACTGCTTTCGTACCTGATCGTACCCTCGAAACCTTGATTCTTTACTTTACCTACATTCATATAAGGCAATATGTCGCCATAAGAGGCTCCAACAAATCCGGGAATAGTGGAATACGGCTGTGACAGGATATCATATCTTTCTTTATGGAAATAATCGAATTCTACCGACAGCCCTTTCAGTAAAACTGCATCCAATCCGATATTGAATACACGTTCCTTCTCCCAACTAATATCGGGATTGGCAATCATATCTGCCCGAAACCCGCCTGTTGATGACGACCCTGTACCTAAAAAATAGGAGCCGTTACTGCTATAAGTCTGGTCGAACAGATAACGTCCGTTCTCATTCTGATTGTTTCCAACCAGTCCGATAGATGCTCTTAGTTTCAAATATTCAACCCAGTTGATATTTTTCATGAAGTTTTCTTTCGACAGTATCCATCCGGCGGAGAAAGCGGGAAAGAATCCATATCTTTTTCCAGGAGCATAATCATCACAACCTGTATATGAAGCTGCAAATTCTCCTATGTATTTTTGATTATAAGAGTAAGTTACCCGCCCTGCATAATTCAAGTATTTAATGTCATCACGACTTCCATATTTCTGATATAAATCAGACAGGAAAAAGATGCTGGCAGTGAGTTGATGTTGCTTGAAAACGCGATCATAATCCAACTGTGCCTTAAAGTTCAGACGGCTCCAGTCAGTACGGAATCCTTCATCGGATTCCAAAGGAGAATCAGCGCCGTAGGGTGTATATAGCACCTCTCCCCCTGCTCCTTTGGAAAGAGAATAACGGGCATAATTCTGATTCTTTATAGATGAATCCGCCATATAGTTGTTGTAGGCAATACCGGCACTGACACTTAATCCCTTTGTCAGTTTCTCCAAGTCGTATTTAGGCATAAAAATCAGTTGGAAAGTCCGGCTGTTTTCTTTATAAAGCCCTCTGCTGACGATATTACCGACCGGGTTGGTAAAAGCGGCATTTCCTCCATACGATCCGTCGGGGTTGTACACCGGAAATGCATTCGGAGCTGTTCTCCATATCGCTCCCAAAAGTCCGTTGGCAGAACTGCTGCCTCCGGGAATAGAGCGATTACCTACACTCCCGCTAAAATTGAGTCCGGTAGACAGGTGTTTGCTTATCTGGATATTCAAATTAGACCTGAAATTAAAGCTCGCATAATAGGCATTCGAGTTTTCCCGGCGTTTTTTATCGGTGTCTTTGTAGAAACCGATGTTCTGCAAAAGATTCATCATTACATAGTATTGCACCACATCTCCTCCTCCTTTAAAACTTAAATCAGCCATACTCAAAGGAGCTGTATTATTCAAAATGGCCTTTTTCCAGTTTACATTGGGGTAAAAGTAAGGATCGGTGTTGTTCTGATAGGCATTCAATTCCTCTGGAGTGTATAAACGAGGCAATCCGTCATTCACACGCGCCTGATTGTATAAGGTGGCATAATCATACGCATTGACAGGATCGGGAACGCCCAACGGTTGTTGTATTCCCGTTTGTAAACGGATACTGACTTGCGGAGCGGAAACGCATCCTTTCTTGGTTGTCACCAATAAAACACCATTTGCACCACGCATACCATATAAAGCCAGAGCCGAAGCGTCTTTCAATAATGTTACAGACTCGATTTCCGCAGTGGACAGACTTTCAATCGGGGCTTCGAAACCGTCGACATATACCAGCATTTTTTGTCCGCTTGCATAGGAAGTACGTCCCCGGAGGTAGAGATTCGCGATAGAGAAATCATAGCCGGGCTCTCCGCTTTGTTGCAACAATGTTAGTCCGGGAAGCTGTCCTTGCAGACTATTTCCCAAGCTTGCGGAAGTAGTTTTCAGCAAATCTTCCCCACGTATGGAAGAAATGGCACTTGTTCGCCTCCATTCCGGTTGTTGCCCATAGGCGACTTCTACAAGTGCAGAATCGGCTATGTGTTGAGCAAACAAAACGGGAGCATAAAAAGTGAGAATAGTAGTCAAAAGTATAGCATAACGCTTCCCTTTGTATATACTGTTTATTATTGTCATACCTTTTATTTTTAGTTGATTGAACATATTTACCATCCCGGATTCTGAAGCATATACCCTTTATCTATTTCGGTCTGCTTGATAGGATGTAAATAAGAACGGTCACTCCATAATCTGTTTTCAAAGACATAAGGTTTGTAATGTACTTTACCCGGTGCTCCTGTAACAGCGGAGAGCTGCAATCCATACATGGCACCTTTCATAACACCTTCATCATCGGCTATCAGCCAACGTCTTATATCCCAGAAACGATGATCTTCATAAGCCAGTTCCACGGCTCGTTCTCTTCGCAGTTTCTCCCTGAACTGCTCTTTATTCAAAGTGGAAGGAAAGCCCGGCATTCCGGAGCGTTCACGAACTTTCAGGACTGCATCGAATGCTTCTTTCGGGGGAGTTTCATAATATTCATTCAAAGCTTCTGCATAATTCAGATAGAGTTCGGCTACCCGGAAGACAATCCAGTCCATATTAGTGGAGTTGCGCGGAGCCGTTGCTCTTAGTACGCGAGGTACCCATTTGCGAACCAGGTGTTTCGTTTTATCATTGGCTACATTGTGAGCTCCACCGGGCAGAAAATTAAGAATTCCAATCTCTGTATTCCAGTTAGCTCCATGTGCTGCAATGGTTTGCGCAAAACGAGGGTCCAGTTCGTCGTACTTTTCAAGCAGATCATCGCCACCATCCATATTCCATGTTTGTTGGTTCCCGTCTTTTTTCTCATAGAAACGCACGAAATTGAAGGTTGTAAAAAGACCGCCGTCGCTCCAACTACTTCCCGCCCATGCCGGTATATTGCTTGTTATGGGATGACTGCTTGTTGTGAAATTCCGATATTTTTTGTTGGCCAGAATTATTTCTTTGTTATCGGGAGCAGTCCACACATGTTCGTAATTTGTTTCAGGTGTTCCCTCATCGTACAAGTCATAATAGCCAGAAGATTCAACAGCGGTAATGGCTGCCTTGGCTGCTTTAGCAGCTTCATTCCAGCGTTCTTTACTATAGTTTCCATATCCTATCAGGTCATTATTTCCACTTAAAGGAAGGTACGGATCGTCGGTATTGAACAAAGGACTCGCCGCATACAGGAGTACTCTGGATTTGAGGGCTAAGGCAGCTATCCTGTTTGCCCGTCCCACCAATATCGAATTCGTATAATAGTCCGGTAATATGGAGGCAGCCCGGTCACAATCGACAAGAATGGAGTCTACACAATCGGAAAATGTATTACGGGGTAGTTTACCATCTTCCGACGGATTTATTCTACGGTGTATTATAGGCAGTCCACCATATCTATATACTCCTTCCCAGAAGACCAAAGCCCGCATAAAATAGGCTTCGCCTCTGGAACGTGTCTTAAAATCAACGTCTCCCGGATCATCGGGCACTTCGTCAATACGTTCAAGCACGATATTGCATTTTCGTAATGTCTGCCAACGGGTGTTGTGACGGGGGTCTTCATCCCAGTCTATGCTGCTGTTGTTATGATTGTCCACGTTCCACGAGGCATTGCCCTTCCCCCAGTTTGCACCTTGTTCGGCTTCATCACACGCTCCTGCCAGGGTTGAGGTTGCACACAATTTACGGTCGATCCCGCTACTTCCCATCGAGAACCCCAGCGGCATACCTTCTGCATAGATGCCTGTTATGTATTGTTCTGTCAAAGTCCTGTCGGCAAAGACACCGTCTTCATCCAAATCGACAGAGGGCGGAGCTTCCAGATAGTCACTACACGAAAACATCAATACAGACGACAGAAGTATTGCACATATATATGTTATTCTTTTCATGATTATCAAAAATTTATATTAAGACCAATATTATATACTTTCTGCAACGGATATGTATTGATTTCAACATTTCCACTTCTCGAAGGTGCTTCCGGGTCCAGATCTACCACATCTGTCCACGTGAATAAATTGGAACCGTTGAAATATAATCTTACACTATTCAGGTTAAGCCGTTTGACAAAACCTCCGGTAAATGTATATCCTACTTCGAGGTTTTTCAATCGCAAATAACTGGCATCCCGTATCCAAAGAGTAGAAGGACGATAGTTGTGATCGGTTTCTCCGTTGGGATTCAGAGACAAACGGGGAAAGGTGATCTTTTCTCCTGCCTCATACCGTTCCTGTGTCCAACGTTCTTTTATCAGAGATTTCGCACTCTCTTCTCCTTTCGCGAAAGGCCACATCGACCGTCCGAAATATTTAATGGATACATTGTCGGCTCCCTGAAATAAGATGGAGAAATCAAATCCTTTATATTGCGCTCCGAATGAGAAACCGTAAATAATCTCCGGTACGGGGGTGTATCCTATCGGAACCATGTCGTAATCATCAATCACTCCATCCTGGTTGACGTCTACATACTTGACGTCTCCCGGTTGCAACTGATTCCCGCTCCATGAACTTTTAGGACGGTCTAATGCATTGATTTCTTCCCACGAGTTATAGTATCCGTCAAAGATCAGTCCGAAAAACTGATTCTTTCTTCTTCCGGTAGTCATCTGATAATCATATCTCTTCTGCACTTCATCCATGTAGATGATTTCATTCCTCGCAAATGAATAATTGAAGCGTGCCCAATAATGGAAATCTTGTATATGATGTCTAAAATTAAGGTCCATTTCCCAACCGCGATTTTCCATTTCTCCAAAATTATATGCAGGAAGATTAGCACCTATAATCATGGGGGATGTTGATCTGTTGGCTAATATGTTATTTCGTTTTTCTTTGAATATATCAAATGAAGCAGTCAGACAATTATTGAACAGATTAATATCTACACCGACATTCATCTTTTTCGCCTTTTCCCAAGTCAAATCAGGATTACCGATTTTATTTTCAACAATCATCAGTGAAGTATACGGATTGGAAGCCAAACCGAAATTATACTTGTTCACACCCGAATCGCTCGCTGCTCCATAAGAAGACGGCAGATACAAAAATCGATCACCACCTATCTGATCGTTTCCTACCTCTCCGTAGGACCCTCTCACCTTTAGATATTTAACGATATTGTTTTTCGGAAAAAACTTTTCTTCACTGATGACCCAACCTAATGAAACAGCAGGAAAAAATCCGAACCGTTTGCCTTTGGCAAAATTCTCGGTTCCGTTGTATCCCATATTGAATTCTGCCAAATAACGGGAGGCATATTCATAGGTCAATCGTCCTACCAATCCCTGATAAGCATTAGGTACATAATATTGAAGGGAGGGGGAATAGTATTTACTCTGATTATACAGAATAAGTGCTGTCGTTTTATGAAACCCGAAAGTTCTATTATAATCAATTCCAAACTCCATATATACTTTCCGGTTCTTATCCCATCCGGTACTTACAGACCAGATACTCTCTTCTGATTGGGGGATCAGATAGATGTAATCCGGATCTTCCGCATCACGGCGCGCAAGATAATAAGGAAAGGTTTTCGAATATTTCTTACGGCTGTAATAATAGCTATCATACGCGATACTCCCGTGTACGGACAAACCTTTGGTCAGCAAAGATGATAAATCATAATTCAGACGTAATGTTGTATTGATGTTATTTCTATTATCTTTCTGATAACCGTTGCTTAATAAGGTTTGCCAGGGATTGACGCTTCCCAATCCATCCTGTATGCGGACAATTTTATTGTCCACCAATCCCGGAGAGCTCAAGGGATTGGCAAAAGAAATAGCTTGCCAGATTCCACTGTTACCGGAGCCCGGAGTAATCACTCTGCCTATCTGGGCGGCCATTTGAACAGTTGCCGAAAAGTCCCGCGTTATCTGAAAATCGAAATTAGTTCTGAAGTTATAACGGGTGTTACGGGGATTTACATCATGATCCGAATCTATCTTGGTATGTTTATAGATACCGGTCTGATCGAAATAACTTCCCGATATAAAGTATTTCACACGTTCTGTACCACCCGAAAGGTTGATGTTATGTTGAGTGCGGGTAGAAAACTTTCTAAGAAAATCGTCTATCCAGTTAGTGTTCGGATGCAAAATCGGATCAAAGCCATTTCTGTACAATTCAATATCTTTATCCGTGAATTTCGGTTGGTAGGTAGAACCCGAAACCCGGGAGTCATTTTCTAAAGCTTCATTGTATAAAGTTGCATAATCCGCACTATTCAGATAACTGGGGAGCTGGGTAGATTGCTGCAAAGCAAAATTACCCGAATAGCTCAACCGGGGACGCCCTCTTTCCCCTTTACGGGTAGTAATTAATACTACGCCGTTAGCTCCCTTTACTCCATAGATCGCTGTTGCCGAAGCATCTTTAAGTATATTCAATGATTCAACTTCATTCGGATCTATGCCGTCAAAATTAGTTCGTTCGATGCCATCGATCATTATTAAAGGAGCCGTGTTGTCTGTAAATGTACTGACACCTCTGATTAACAGACTGGAAGCGTCTTCGCCGGGAGCACCACTTCTTTGAAAAGCAATCAATCCCGGCATTCGTCCTACCAGCATGTTACTAATATTGGATTGTTGTGTCTGTACCAGTTCTTTCCTCGAAATAGAAGCGATAGATGCTGTCACACTTTCTTTCTTCTGCTTTCCGTAGCCGACAACAACGACTTCCTCCAGACTTTGCTCGGCTTCTTTTATTTCAATAGAAAGCACTTTATTGTCTTTTACAGGTACTGTCGTCGTGACATAACCGATATAACTGATTTCCAAAACTGCATTCGGATTTACAGATAAGGCAAAGCGCCCGTTTATATCGGAAATTATGCCGTTAAATGTACCGACTTCCTTGATATTGGCACCGATAATCGGTTCTCCTTTTGTATCGGTAATAGTACCGGTTATTCTCCGAGGTTCCTGTGGCTGTGAAGAAAGATTCTTTTTCACTGCCGTTTTTCTCTTTACAACAATCTGTTTTCCATTTATTTCATATACCAGATTTGTCTTCTCAAACAAGGCTGACAATTTTTCTGTGATTGTCTTCTTCCTAGATAGATCTACACTGACAACTTGATTTAAACTAGGTCGGATATCTTTCGAATAGATGAAAACGTAGCCTGTTTCTTTCTCTATATCTTTAAAATATTCCAGTAGAGTCCCTTTCTTTATATCATAGAGTTCGCTCGTTCCATTTCCATTAGCGAGAGTTACATTCGCTATAAATAGAAAAATAACAAAAAATTTCACAAACAGATATGATTTACAAAGAAAATATGCCCTATTTGCATGATTGTAATAGGAATTTTCCATATTTTTGCGTATCAATTTTTAGGTTTTTCATAAGTAATTGAAAAATTTAAATCTCACGGGTTCGGAAGAGTTGCCTCTCTTCCGAACTTCTTTTTTACAAAGGCTTCATTTCTGTGGTTTATTCATAGGCATTAAATTTTTAGGGTTATTACTCGATTTTTATACTTCCCGCTTCAATTGTACACTGGACATCGTACAGCAACGAGAAGGTTTTCATGACTTGTTCTATATCATCAAATAAGATAAGTTTTCCCATTGTACACTTTTGCGCAACTTCCGGTGTACATGTGATAGATACATTATAGTAGCGACTTAGCCGTTGGATAATATCTTTCATTGTCTCACCCCGGAACTGAAGTACGCCATCTTTCCATGAAATATAATCGTAAGCATTAACTTCGTCGATGCCGGATATCCCATCACTCAACTTAAAACGCTGATTAGGCAAAAGGACAAAATCTTCATTGGAGTTTGCTTTTACATTTACTTTTCCTTCTACCAACACCACGGATTGCAATGCATCATCAGCATAGGCAGACACATTAAACTTTGTTCCCAATACATTAACTGTCAGTTGGGGTGTCTCTACATAAAAAGGCCGGGAAGTATCTTTGGCAACTTCTATATAAATCTCTCCTTCTACTTTTATCCTGCGTTCGCCCGGACCAAAAGAGGAAGGGAAACGTAATTTACTTCCGGAATTAATCCATACTTTCGATCCGTCTGCCAATACAATGGATGAATGGCTACCATAAGGAACTATCAGTGTATTTTGTTTTCCGGGTTGAACCGCTCCCTCTTTGATTATCTCTGTTTCCTTACCATCGGATTGAATAGTAATATTGCTATCATAAGTAATGACGGCATTATTCTCTATCTGAATCGCTTCCGCATCATCTCTTATCAGCATTACTTTCTGATACAGAGTATCTGCTTTCACATTGACAAGCAGATCATCAGCAGTTCCGGACGTCTGAAAAGAATGAATCAACCAGAAAGAAACAATACCTAATATTAGTACACAGGCGGCAGCATAACGGGTAAATAAGATAAAACGATGTCTCTTATCACGACGCTCCATGCTTGTCTCTATACGTGCCCACAATCTTTCTGATTCTTCGGGTAAGCGCTGAACCGGATTCAGCCGGGCAGATAATATGATTTTGCGGGCCTCCTGTAGGGATGCTTGATCTTCGGGATGCTCTTTTTGATAATTAACCCACCATTCTTCCGATTCCTGGGTAGGAGCCAGACACCACAATATGAAGTCTTCATTTTGTAGCCATTGTTTTGTCGATTCGGGTATTCGATCTGAATGCATACTCGTTCTTTTTACGGTTTCACTTTAAAAACACGCAAAGAACAAAAATACCCCCACGAAAATTAAAGAAAATAACCGAAAAGGAAAAAATAAATAATTTGAGGCTGAATTTTACGCATTTGTTCGATAGCCCGATACACTAATTTCTGTGCTGCTTTAGGTTGTATTCCCATCAATTTCCCGATTTCCTCATAGCTAAGTCCTTGGGTATAACGAAGATATACAGCCTCCCGTTGCCGGTCTGTAAGGCTATCCAGCATCTTTTTCAGCTGTTTTTGCATAGCGGCTCTTTCTTTTTCTTCATCTATGAGTTCAAAGCCGTTCACTTCAATAAGGAAACTATAGTTATCAGAACCTTCTTCCAGAAATTCGGTATTCATTTCTTTTTTCTTAATGGTCCGAATCCGGTTCTTCAAACAGTTCAACAGATAGAACTTCATATTCTGACTTTCCCAAAGTTTGTGCTCACGCTCATATAAATGCAAAAAAACATCGTGAATGGCATCTTCTAAAAGTTCTTTACTAATGCCAAAAGCAATGCCGTATGAAAACAAATCGTTCTCATACGTCTCATATAACCACTTATATAAGGATTGCTTATTCTTCACACTATCTTCACAAAAAGTTAGAATCCTATCTTCTAAAGAATATTGAAATGGTAATTATCACCAGCCTGTCTCATCCCATCCGGCAGCGGAGTACCATTGTATCGACTGACGATAAAAAGGATTTATCTCCTCTTCATACGACTGACGAAATATATAAGTAGAAAGTCCTGCAGAGCCATTCATCGAGAAACTACCGCCATAACTGGAGTAATTATTAGGAGTAGTCTTCCAATAAACCACAGCAGCATCATAAGCAGCTTTCCAAGCTTCATATTCGCTAGTCTCACTACCTAAAGAACGTATTAATCCATCAAAATCATAATAATACTTACTGGACCGACAATCATAACAGAGTATGCCCGATGTGGCTATCGCTTGTCTGCCCTTAATATATTTCGGAATAATCTCACTACTGCTTTTAGCCAGTTGTTCCAACATGGAAGTGTTCACTACAGAAACAGAGACTCCTGCCGTCCAGGGATCACCTAAGCCCCAATTATATGGCAATTTGCCAGTATAAAGATTTTCATCTGCATAAAATTCAAAATATGCCTTTGCTATGTCCGTAGCCGATGCATTATTGGCAAACATAGCCGGAACTACTTTCTGATATGGAGCACCCGGTGCGGGTATCTCTGTCGGAGAGCCTATTATGTAATCCGCATGTTCCTTCAATTCATAGACCACCTCAACAGATTGCATAAAGCATGCATCGAAAAGAAGAAAACTCAAATGAGGCGCATTACGCAGAACATCTTTTAACTCGGAAATATCCATGTAATTTGAACCACCATCCTGTCCCCACCAACGGGTTTTATTCTGCGATTTTGCCAACCATCCTTCTCCATGAGACCACAAAACCAACCCATAACTCTGTGCCGGATATTCAGAAAATGCCGTGTTGATAACCTCCTTCATCTTAGAGACATCTACAGAGTTTCGTCCTTCATACGTAGCGATTACCTCCTGTACGACATTCTTCTTTTTATCCTTCTTCAATCGAATTAGTTTAGGACTTGATCCGGTATCAATGTATACGAGTAGGTTATAAGAGTTATCATCTACAGACTGCATTCCCTCTGTCATTTCCGCCAAATCCTCTGTGGCAAAGCTGCGAAGAGAATTGTCACCTGCTATATAAACAAGAACTGTACGCATCTGGACTCCTCTTTCATCATCGTCATTATGACAAGCGATTACCAGCATAGCCAAACACACAAACAAGGAGAATATTTTTATCTTTTTCATTAGATTTCAAGTTTATTACGAGGCAAAGATAAAAAAATAAGAGATGCAAACCTGCATCTCTTATTATATTAACAATTAAGTTATTGCTTATTACTCTTCCGGTTTCGTAAAGCGGAATTTATCTGAATCAATCCGCGATACCGTCATTCTATTATTCTTCTTATATTTATTCAGAATCTTCGTTGCTTCTTTTTCCAACTTCTTTCTGTTTTCCGAGAAGTAAATCATACATGTACTATTCTGCTGCAGTTGGTTATCCTCCAGATAATTTTTCAACTGATAACTATATAATTCACGATGAGCCAAGAACCCTTCTTTGCTAACCTTCGCACTATCTAATATCTGAATATCCGTGAAATAGACTACCGTATCCGTAAATGAAGCAGAAATTCCAAAAGCATAAACCGGTTTAGAATGGTCTTTTTTCAGAGAAAAAGCGGAGCACATGGTAAACACAAGTGCAATTGCAAATAGTATTTTTACGTATTTCATATCATATAATTTTTAACTTCGCAAAGGTAACAAAAAAGAAGAGACTACCTCGATTTATCTCAAATAAATAGCATTTCTTAATCATAAATCCATAACAATACAGGTTTCTTTTCTGCCTTGAGCAGCCTGTCAACCTTCCTCATCACCTCATCAGATATCACAGGACACCCTTGACTGATTCCTAATGGAAGATGCAAAGGATACACCTCCGTTTCCGGCATCGGAGTATAAGAATGTAACACGATATACCGTTTGAAAGCATTGTTATTCGTTGCTTCCAATCCATGCAATTTATAATGAACATTAATCCCCCACTTGCTATACGACCGTATCCCTACTTTATATTTTCCTAAAGAAGAGCAATAACTACCTTCCACATTACTGAATACAGGCTTGGACAGCGTACTGTTTTTCCCGTATCCATGCGCACAAAGACTTGCATACTTCACAGAATCTCCCTTGAAATCCCATACAAAGAAACGCCTTTTACCGGAATGAATACTGAAATCTACCAGAAAGCAATAACTTGTATTATACCCGTTCTTATCACAATAAGCCTTTCCAGCCTGCGCTTTTTCACGCAAACGTTGCTCTATTTTAACAGGCACCGTGTCAGAAGACAATGTCGCATATCTTGCGTATGCCATCACCCCTGCTCCCAAAGCAACCAGAACAAATGATATTAGAACAAATTTCTTCATAAAACTCACATAGCACAAGATTAAATTATAGAATAGGACTTATATAAAAAGTCGCATAAGTACATTCTTCTACATGAAAAGTGCGACTTATGCGACTCAAATTCTTTTTTTCAGAAACTGATATTCCTTACTTATCCCAAGTAAGATTTGAGCAATTTACTACGATTACTTTGTCTAAGTCTTCTAATTGCTTTTTCTTTAATCTGACGAACGCGCTCACGTGTGAGGCCAAATTTATCGCCGATTTCTTCTAATGTCATTTCTTGTTGTCCGATACCGAAAAACATCTGAATGATTTCTTTTTCTCTATCGGTTAACGTAGAAAGAGCTCTATCAATTTCCCTCGCAAGAGACTCATTAACCAGAGAGCGGTCCGCCATTGGCGAGTCATCGTTAACCAACACATCCAACAGGCTGTTATCCTCTCCTTCCACAAAAGGCGCATCCACCGAAATATGACGGCCGGACACCTTCAGCGTATCAGAGATTTTATCAACCGGAATTTCCAGTTCGTCTGCCAACTCCTCGGGAGACGGACGCCGCTCGTTTTCCTGTTCAAACTTCGAGAAGGCTTTGCTGATCTTATTCAGCGAACCTACCTGATTCAACGGGAGACGAACAATACGCGACTGCTCTGCCAATGCTTGCAGAATAGACTGGCGAATCCACCATACAGCGTAGCTAATGAACTTAAATCCACGTGTCTCATCAAATTTCTCGGCAGCCTTAATCAGTCCTAAATTGCCTTCATTAATCAAGTCAGGCAAACTCAAACCCTGGTTCTGGTACTGTTTAGCCACAGATACGACGAAACGAAGATTGGCACGTGTCAATTTTTCCAATGCTACACGGTCACCCTTACGAATGCGTTGAGCGAGTTCCACTTCTTCCTCGACAGTAATCAGGTCTTCACGGCCGATTTCCTGCAAATACTTATCAAGAGAAGCGCTCTCTCTGTTAGTGATACTTTTGGTAATCTTTAGTTGTCTCATTCTTTAAAAACAGATTTGGAGTGCAAAGTTACGACAAATAATTTGTTAACATACAAAATTAAGTAACTTTTACACTATATTTTTCAACTAATAAAACAAAAAGAGATGCCGACAAGTTGATTGGCGGCATCCTTTTTCTATTTCATTAGCTTATCCTATAATCTTCTTACCTTATTTTATATATTACTCTTGAGTAAGATCGACAGCGAAGTATCCGCGTTTACCGGATGGGAACACACCGGTCAGGAACAATACCTGATTCGGAGACTTAACAGCAGCTTTCATCACCTCTTCCAGATCGCTGACTTTGCGCATCGGCTGGTCATTAGCTTTTAGGATAATGAAACCTTTACGAACTCCTGCATCTGACATCTTACCGGAAGAAACCCCTGTCACCTGCAAACCGTAACCCAGATTCAATTGTTTCTTCAAATCATCCGGCAATTCTTTGAAAGCAGCTCCCAAGATTTCCATGCCTGCATCTTTCACGATTTTGGTAGTACCTTGTTCGTTCTTCAACGTTACTTCAACGGTCTTTTCCTTCTTATCGCGCATCAGTTTCACTTTCACCTTATCACCCGGACGATGTTTCGCAAGAGCTTCCTGCAAGTCGGCCATATTAGATACTTTCTTATTATCCACACCGATAATTACGTCGTCCACTTTAATGTCAGCTCCTGCAGCAGAACCATTCTCTACGATTTCAGAAACCCACACTCCTTCTACAACACCCAGTTCTTTGGCTTTATCTGCCAGTGTCTTACCAGATTTATCAATCGGTTGACGGTCGTCCATCAAACTGCTACCGATAGAACCACCACGAATACCGAGCAATGCACGTTGTACTGTTCCGTATTGTTTCAGGTCGGCAATTACCTTCGTCATAATGCTGGTCGGGATAGCGAAACCATATCCTGCATAAGCACCAGTCGGAGAAGAAAGCACCGAATTGATACCTACTAGTTCACCTTTGGCATTTACCAGCGCACCGCCACTATTCCCCTGATTGATAGCAGCATCCGTTTGGATGAATGATTCTATACCACCATTATATACACCCAGAGAACGGGCTTTCGCACTTACGATACCGGCAGTTACAGTAGAGTTCAGATTGAACGGGTTACCTACCGCCAATACCCACTCTCCTACTTTCAACGCTTCGGAGTCTCCTACCGGAATAGTCGGGAAATCATCACCTTCTATTTTTACCAATGCAAGGTCGGTGCTGGGGTCAGTACCGATCACGCGTCCTTTAAACTCACGGTTATCATTCAGTTTCACACTGATTTCATCCGCACCTTCAATCACGTGATTATTCGTTACGATATATCCATCTTTCGAGATGATTACTCCCGAACCAAAACCTACACGAGGTTGAGACTGTACCTGACGCTGCTGTCCGCGTCCATCACCAAAAAAGAAATCGAAGATGTCCGGCGCTTGCTGAACTGTTCTTGTTTTAGCTTCTTGAGTAGACCTTATATGTACGACAGCATGAAGCGAATTCTCCGCAGCCTGAGTCAAGTCAACAGGCTGAGCGTTCACAGCGTCAAAAGCAGCCAATTTGACATTGGGATTCTGCTTGAACATCTCATTAAAAGACGTCTCTTTGGCAGCTTCGTTAGATTGCAACAATTTGTAAGTTGTCAATCCTGCAACTCCTGAGCTAAGAAGAATGATTGCTCCTACTCCCAGAATGTTCTTTGTTGTCTGTTTCATGATTTATAATTCTTTAAATTGTTAATATTCGACATTGTTTTAACTTTTACGACGTTAAAATAATAACAAATATCGTTCACTTATCCTACTTGTCACTCTTTTTTGTCCACTTTTAACAGAGAATATTTGGAGCTTAACAGCGGTTAACGACAACACCTGACAAATTTACATTCGTTGTATGTCAGATGGCTTTAACACTCTGACATTCATTCAGTAAAGTCAGATTTTCATGACACCGATTCCGGGCAAATCATTTAAGGTGATCTTTCCTTTCACTACTTCTACCCCCTTAAAGCGATCATTAGAAATAAGCAAGTTACCATCCAGGTCGGCAAAATCGACTAATGGCGAGAACTGTGAAGCTGCTGAAATAGCACACGAGGTCTCTGTCATACAACCCACCATCACACGCATACCGAGCGCATGAGCCAGTGTTACCATCTTCCATGCTTCACGCATACCGGTACATTTCATCAGCTTAATATTAATTCCCGTGAAAGCGTCTTTCAAGGCAGCTACATCTCCCAAACGCTGCAACGATTCATCTGCAAATATCGGCAATGGACTTTGTTGTGTTATCCAGGCAATGTCGTCTAGCTTCTCCTTCGGCATAGGCTGTTCTATCATCACAATACCTTTTTCTTTCAGCCAATGAATCATATCAAGCGCGTATTGACGGTCTTTCCAGCCTTGGTTGGCATCTATCGCTATCGGCAGATTCGTTACCGAGCGGATGGTTTCAATCATCTCCTTATCATTGTCCCGTCCCAGCTTTACCTTTAATATATTAAACTGATCGGCACACTCTTTCGTTTTCTCCCTTACCACATCAGGTGTATCAATACCTATCGTGAAGGTGGTAGAAGGCGTCTTTTCTTTGTTCAATCCCCATATTTTATACCAGGGAGCACCCAGCAGTTTTCCCACCAAATCATGAAGGGCAATATCTACCGCAGCTTTCGCCGCCGTGTCTTTTGGCGAGAGGCTGTCAACGTATGACAAAATGTCATCTAGCTGAAAAGGATCACTAAACTGTTCCAGATTCACTTTCCCCAGAAAACTCATAACCGATTCTACCGTCTCTCCCAAATAAGGAGGCATAGAAGCCTCTCCGTACCCCGTTATTCCTTCATATTCTATTTCCACCTGTACATCAGGAGTCGTTGTGCGTGAATATGTGGCAACCGTAAACACATGCTTCAACTTCAATTCATAAGGGAAAAAGCTCATTTTCATCTTTCCTCCCAAACCGAGCTTATTTATATAGACGTTAGAAAGCGATGATTCTCCGGCTAATGTCTGACGGACCACTAACCCTGAACCCAAAGCAGCCAAAGTCGCTGTTTTCAAAAAATCTCTTCTGTTCTGCATGCTTTAATAGATGATAAATTACAAATGATAGGTGATAAATGACAGGTGACAGATAATAGATGATAGATATTTATACAAAATACTCACAATAACTATCAAACATCATTTATCGACTATTTATAATAAGGATTATTATCCGTAGTATTCATTCCCTTCTCCTTATTAATATAAGGTAGGAAGCGAACAGCAAAAAGCAGACGTTTCGTGTTGAACTCGTCATAGTTCTTATCCGCGGGGTTCATACTACTGATGTGTACATCGCCCAAAGCGTGGATAAACTGTTTATTACCAAGGTAAATACCAACGTGAGAGATTCCTTCTTTACGCTCCGCAGTTGCTTTACGACCGAAAAACACTAAATCCCCCCGTTGTACATTGGCAAAATCAGGAGCAATCTCAATATGTTCGCCCACATAAGCCTGTTGAGACGCATCTCTCGGAATAATAATATCATGCATAAAAAGCACGGTACGTACCAAGCCGCTACAATCTACTCCTTTGGAAGAGGTTCCTGCCCACAGATAAGGAACTCCCATCATCGAATAAGCAGTCGCAATGATACTTTCAACATCTTGTTTCAATGAGGCCCTCCATTTTGTTTCCGGTTGAGAAATAGATTTAGAAATGTATGCTTTCCGACCGTCGGGATAAGATACTTTGTAGAAATGCCCTTTGCTTCCCTCCCACTTCAGACGATTGCCTGCAACCACGTCGGACACAGGTTGAGAACTTTCATCCGGTTTTTCATACGCAAATCCATAATGCGAAGTAACCACTATCTTTTCCGCCCGGTTCCACTCATCATAACGTTCCTTCGACATGGGGGTAATCACCATCCGGTGTACCCATCCGGTATAATCATCCGGCGTTTGTATCTCGTACCAACCGGTATATTGAAGTACTTTGACCGGCATCCCCAACAATGCCTGTGTACTCATGCCGGAAGTAAATTTGCCTTCTTCGCGCAAATTGCAAACAGAGATATGCACTACCCCATAAGCTGAATCGGCAGGCATGGGACGTATTTCCTGTGCTTTCAGGCTGACTGCCGCAATCACCAGAAAACAAGAGAAAAGGAGGATATTCTTTTTCATTAAAATTCATTTTAATAATAGCAAAGGTAGAAATTATTTCTATTTGTGGTACTTTCTTTGGCTAAAACAAAATAAATGACGTATTTTTGCAGTCTAAAGCAGTTGGCCGGTCTGTCGCGTGCACGTTTCGTGCAGGAGGAAAGTCCGGGCAACATAGAGCATCCTACTTCCTAACAGAAAGCTGTCCGTGAGGGTAGAGTAACGTAGAAGAAAATAACCGCCGCTCCTTTCGGGGAGAGGTAAGGGTGAGAAGGTGGGGTAAGAGCCCACCAGCCGCATGGTGACATGTCGGGCTGTACGTCTTAGGAGTTGTAAGGTCATGTAAACCGGCGTTATGAGAGTTGCTCGCTCCATGTCGGAGGGTAGACCGCTAAAGTGTCGTGGTGACACGCCACTCAGATAAATGACAGGCACCTTGTTTTATATAAGGTACAGAACTCGGCTTATAGGCTGACTGCTTTTTCTTTTAATTATCCGTTGAACTATGAAGAAGAAAATCACCGATATATGGAAGTTTCTTACGTATGACATCTGGCGCATTACGGAAGATGAAGTGACCCGAACCAAGTTCTCACTCTACAATATTATAAAGACCATCTATCTTTGTATCAACCGGTTTACCAAAGACCGGATGGCTAATAAAGCTTCCGCACTGACATATAGCACATTGCTCGCCATTGTACCGATACTTGCCATCCTGTTTGCCGTGGCACGCGGTTTTGGATTCGACAACCTGATGGAACATCAGTTCCGCAATGGTTTCGGAGGAAATATAGAAACAACAGAGGCCATTCTCTCATTTGTCAACTCATATCTTTCACAAACCAAAGGAGGTATTTTCATTGGAGTTGGTTTGGTCATGTTGTTATGGACGGTTATCAATCTGGTCAGCAATATTGAAATCACCTTCAACCGTATTTGGGAAGTGAAAAAAGCACGGTCCATGTATCGCAAGATTACGGATTACTTTTCTATGTTCCTGTTGATGCCGATTCTGATTGTAGTATCCGGAGGACTTTCTCTGTTTATGAGTACCATTCTCAAACAGATGGATGATTTCGTCCTGCTTGCTCCTATTATGAAATTCATGATACGGCTTATCCCTTTCGTCCTGACATGGCTGATGTTCACAGGGCTGTATATCTTCATGCCGAATACGAAAGTAAAATTCAAACACGCGCTCATTGCAGGTATTCTGGCGGGGTCTGCTTATCAAGCTTTTCAGTTCCTGTATATCAACAGCCAGTTGTGGGTGTCAAAGTACAACGCCATTTACGGTAGTTTTGCTGCACTTCCTTTATTTCTACTTTGGTTGCAAATATCTTGGACAATCTGTTTATTCGGAGCCGAATTGACGTATGCCGGGCAGAACATCCGCAGTTTTAGTTTTGACCAGGACACCCGGAATATCAGCAGACGATACCGGGACTTTATATCCATCCTGATTATGTCACTCATAGCCAAACGGTTTGAGAAAAACAAGCCACCCTATACGGCTGCAGAAATCTCGGAAGAGCATCAGATTCCCATCCGGCTAACCAATCAGGTGCTTTATCAGTTGCAGGAAATAGAATTGATTCACGAGGTAGTCACCGACGAAAAAAGCGAAGAGATCGGCTATCAACCGTCAATGGATATCAATCAATTGAATGTAGCCATCTTATTGGATCGTTTGGATACATACGGTTCCGAGAATTTCAAAATTGATAAAGACGAAGAATTCAACGACGAATGGAAAGTGCTGACCGAATCCAGAGAAGAATACTATAAAAAAGCAAGTAAAGTATTACTGAAAGATTTATAAGGAAAAGGAAGCAAGCAGTGCAACGATCTCGAAAATCAGACTTTACAACCTGATATTCTTATCTATAATAAGTCCGAAGCCAGCCTGAAAGGAGAAGACGTCCAACTGAAAGCGGCAGTAGACTATTTGCTGAAGGATTTGTCAAAAAAGAAATAAATACTACATTATTAATGCCGCTTATTCAGCGGCATTAATAATAAGTTATATATCAACACTTTAGAGGAAACACTTTTGGTTTTAAACAAACAGTCCGTTCCTTTAAAAGGAAAGCATCGTTGGTTTAAAAGGAACGTACTCTTCCTTTAAAACCAACGATGCTTTCTGTTATATGCTTATCCTAAAGAACTAAGAATATAATTATTTTTCAATCAATAACGGTTGTATGAAACCACTTTTTCTTTCGGCTTCCTCATCTTTTTACGTTTTTCCTTTGCCGGATAGCCAATGACAATATCCAACAATAAACGTTTCGAGGCAGGAATACCGGCAAGCTGTTTCATTTCTTTTTCATCAAACCAACCCAGAATACAAGAGCCCAGCCCTTCGGCTTCAGCCGCCAAAGCAATATGAGCAGCAACTATTCCAATGTCGATCAATGGAAAATGCTTGCCTTTCACCTTTCCACCAAGCAGAGAGGTAATATTAGCAGATTCCTCTACCACCAGAATATGCACGGGAGCATCTTTAGCAAACTTATTCATCCCCAAACCAGCAGCAGCTTTCCCCGCTTTTTGAGCCAGTTCCTTATCCGTGATGACTACAAACTTCCAAGGCTGCGCATTACAGGCCGAAGGCGCTAAACGAGCAGCTTCAAGTATCCGTTCCAACTTTTCCGGCTCTACCGGACGCTGCTTATCATACGAACGGTCGCTTTGACGAGCCTGTACCAATTGAAGAAAATCCATAAGATTGCGATTTTATGATTTACAATTTACGATTGAAATTCGCTTTCGCGACAGCCAACTATTTATACTGAATCATCCGACTGATATACTTACCGATAATATCGAATTCAATATTTACCACACTGCCAATCTCAAACGTATGGAAGTTTGTATGCTCATACGTATAAGGAATGATAGCTACCTGGAAAGTATCATCGGTCGGATTACATACTGTCAGGCTAACACCGTTCACAGTCACCGAACCTTTATCCACCGTAATATATCCACGTTTCGCCATTTCCTTATCAAACGCATATTGGAAGGTAAAATACCAACTACCTTCCGCATCCTTAACATCAATACAAGTAGCAGTCTGGTCTACATGTCCCTGAACAATATGTCCGTCCAACCGGCCATTCATCATCATGCTACGTTCAACATTCACCTTATCCCCCACTTTCAGCAGACCGAGATTAGAGCGTTCCAATGTTTCTTTCATGGCAGTCACCGTATACGTATCATCTGTCAGAGTCACCACTGTCAGACACACACCATTGTGAGAAATACTCTGGTCGATTTTCAACTCATTCACAAACGAACACTTAAATGTAAAGTGTATATTCTCCTGGTCTTTCACCAGTGCTACCAAAGTAGCATATTCTTCTACGATTCCAGAAAACATAATTTCATTTACTATTTTACGATTTACTACTTACTATTTTAAGATTGAGAATACTCTCTTAATGCAAGGGTCAAAGATACGAATTAGAAAGGAGCTTAAAAAATAAGAGCAAAAAAAAATGGGGCTTTTCACAAAGCTCCATTTTTCAGTTTTCAATAGGTATTAGTTTTTTTTTAAGGTAAAAAGATTGTTTTCAGGATAACGGTGCAAATATAGGCGGTTTTACCGATACTATCCAAATTATAAAACATGTCATATAACATCTTTTTGAAAATTCTTTGGATTTATTATCATTTGAAGCAAAATCTCCTGTAACTTGTCCGTTATAGGTGACAAATATAGGATATTTTTTTAAGGAGCCCTAATTTCTGTTTAAAAATCCGCAAAAAATTACTTTTCCGGGTAGTTTTCATCCGTTTTTCCACGATGTTTTAACACTTTGGCGTCAATGAAGAAAACAATCTCCTCGGCAATATTGGTAATATGGTCTCCCGAACGTTCCAGTTTACGGAACACACTGACCAAATCTACGCAGGTATGTACAGCTTCCGGATGTTCGATGATATAGTCAGAAAGAATACCTGTCGCATCCGCATTGATTTCATCCAGCAAATTATCCTTGGCAAACACTCCCGCTGCCAAATCATTGCTTTCTTCATTCAAGGCACGCTTCGCCAGTTCCAGCATCGACAACACTTCTGCCTGCATCTCTGCCAGACGAAGACGGTTCAATAATTCCGCATCCAACACCGGCTCTTTGCAACGAAGTACAAAGCGGGCAATACCTTCCGCAAAGTCGCCCAAGCGTTCCAGATTCGTATTGATCTTCAGCATAGCCAATACAAAACGGAGGTCAATCGCCACCGGATTATATAATGCGATAATGTCTTCCACATCGCTATCTATCTTCAATTCAAAAGCATTCACCCGACGCTCGCGAACCATCACTTGTTGAGCCAACTCCTTGTCGAGGGTCAACACAGCCTCTCCGGCACGGTCAAGCTGGTTGTACACCAAGGTCCACATTTCATCAATTTCCTTCTTCAATAGGATAAGTTCCGATTCTATAAACTTTACCATAGTCTATTATATATAAATGATTAATATTTTGCTAATGACATTTCAGAAATAAATTTCAAGCACGGATTTCACGAATTACCCGAAGCGTCCCGTTATGTAATTCTGGGTAGCCTCTTTCTCCGGATTGGTGAATATCCTTTTCGTCTGATCGAATTCCACCATTTCGCCCATATAGAAAAACGCCGTCTTATCACTGACACGGGCTGCCTGCTGCATATTATGCGTAACGATTACAATCGTATAATCCTTCTTCAATTCATGGATCAACTCCTCCACCTTAGCCGTAGAAATAGGGTCGAGTGCAGACGCAGGCTCATCCATCAGCAATACCGAAGGAGAGACAGCCATCGCACGGGCGATACAAAGCCGCTGTTGCTGTCCGCCGGACAACGCATAAGCCGACTCCTTCAACTTATCTTTCACCTCATCCCAAAGAGCCGCTCCTTTCAATGTTTCCTCCACACGCTGACGAATGAAAGCATTATCTTTTATTCCGTTCACACGAAGTCCGTAAGCCACATTCTCGAATATACTTTTCGGAAAAGGATTCGGACGCTGGAACACCATTCCTACATTCTTACGGAGTTCGTCCACTTCCACCCCTTTCGCATATATATTATGTCCGTCGATACGGATTTCTCCCTCCAGACGGGTAGCAGGAATCAAATCATTCATCCGGTTGAAAAGCCGGAGGAAAGTAGACTTACCGCAACCGGACGGTCCGATAAAAGCGACAACCGACTTTTCCTCAATCTGCATACTGATACCCTTCAATGCATGAAAATCTCCATACCAAAAGTTCACATCACGCGCATCTATTTTCACTGTATCCATATACTAACCTAGTTTGTTTTTACTCTTTTCTCAAAATACTTTCTCAATGCATTGGCCAGCAGATTCACGAACAGGATAATCATAATCAACACCAATGCCGTACCATAAGCCAGCGGCAATTGTGCCTCCATATCCGTTCCACTCGTGGAAATCACATACAAATGATAAGGCAATGCCATACACTGATCAAAAATACCCGTTGGCAGTTGTGGCAGGAAGTATGCGGCACAAGTAAACAGAATCGGCGCCGTCTCTCCCGAAACACGTCCCAAGGCAAGAATCAACCCTGTGATAATGTTCGGCATCCCCATCGGCAGAATGACGTGCCAGATCGTCTGCAACTTCGTTGCCCCCAAGGCCCGGCTGCCTTCACGCATACTGTCAGGAATGGCTTTCAGAGCTTCCTCCGTTGTCCGAATGACCAAAGGTACGCAAAGCAAACCTAATGTCAAAGAACCGGCCAAAATACTATCACCAAATCCCATATAATTGACAAACAGCGCCATACCGAACAATCCGAATACGATGGAAGGAATACCGCTCAAGTTATTGGTCATCACCCGGATAAAGCGTACCAACTTACCTTTCGGCGCATACTCATTCATATAAATTCCGCTCATCACCCCTATCGGAAAGGCGAACAGCGCACTCCCCACCATCAGATAGAAAGTACCGACAATGGCCGGCCATATACCGCCACCTGTCATCCCGTCCGTAGGAGCCGAAGTGATAAAATCCCAACTGATAGCGCCGATTCCTTTATAGACGATAAATCCCAGAATTGCAAACAATATAAGTACAATGCAAAGGCTCAACAGCCGGAAAATCCCGAAAGCAACTTTCTGCGAACGGTGTTTAGCTTTATTATTACTCCGTATTTCCATCTTATTTGCTACGTTTTAATCCTTTAGAGGAAATATATTCCACACTAAAGTTGATAATCAATGTGATGAAGAACAGTACGACACCCAACAGGAACAACGCCTGATAGTGAGGTCCTCCCGCAGGAGCTTCTCCCAATTCGGCTGCAATCGTAGCCGGAATGGTACGCAAAGGCTCAAGGATTGTTGTCGGAATCACAGCCGCATTACCCGTCACCATCAATACTGCCATCGTCTCCCCGATAGCACGTCCGATACCAAGTACCACACCGGATGTAATCCCCGAAATAGAATAAGGAATCACTACCTTATATATCGTCTGCCATTGCGAAGCGCCCAATGCCAGACTCGCCTCACGCATCGCACGCGGACAGTTGCGCATCGCGTCTTCCGTCACCGTTATAATAGTAGGCAATGCCATAATGGCCAGTACGATACTTCCCGCCAAGCCACTCTCTCCTACCGGAAGATCAAACAATTTCTGAATCAACGGAACAATGACAATTAATCCGAAAAAGCCATAAACAACGGAAGGAATACCACTCAACAGTTCGATAATCGGTTTTAGCCAGTTCCGCACTTTCGGATTTGCCACTTCAGACATATAAATAGAAACCGACAGCCCGAACGGCAAAGCAAAAAGGATGGCAAACAGGCTCACCCACAACGTCCCGGTAATCAACGGCAAAAAGCCGAATTGAGCAGCCGGAGTAGCCGTAGGAAACCATTCGGCACCCGCAAATACATCCTTTACGGAAATAGTGTTATCCTCTATGAAATGTACCGCGTCCGGATGAACAATAAACTTCTGCGGAACAAAAGCTACGATGCCGGGCGTTTTCTCCACCAGCTCCGTAATCTTATCGCCTGCATATTCATAAGCAGATCCCAACTCCTCTTCCGTATAATACTGCGTTATGTCCTCCAAACGAAAAACCCGGATAGGGAGATCTTCCCCACCGAGTTCCTTCCAGTTCGTAATCTCTTCGTCAAAAACATTTTTTATCTGTGCGGGGCTCAACACGCTGACCTTATTGCTCTTATTTAGCGCCAACACATATCCCTCTTCAATCACTTTACTCTTGAACAGCCCGAAAGCTTCAGTGAAAAGGAAGAGTACAATCAGCAGAATAGTAATACTTGTCACAAAGCCGCTACAAGTCAACATTCCTTCTATAATCTTTTCAAATACCTTTTTCATATACCTGCTATGATTTCTGATGCAAAGAAAGCATCTCTTTATTAAGGAGGTGTGACTAACGTTTGAAGGAAATGTTTCAATCATGTTACGTTTGTGTTACAAGTATCATTTCCACTCCGGATGAAATGAAAATGTAATATCCGATTGCTTAATTTGCAACGTTAATAAAACGAAGAAATATGAAAGTGAGAAGAAACTTATTAATCGCCCTTTCCTTACTCTCGCTCGGTGCCAACGCACAACGTATTAAAGGTAGCGATACGGTACTGCCTGTCGCACAACAGACAGCAGAGCGGTTTATGAACCAGCATCCGGAGGCCCGTGTCACAGTGACCGGTGGCGGAACCGGTGTAGGTATCTCCGCTTTAATGGATCATACAACGGACATCGCAATGGCTTCCCGCCCGATCAAGTTCAGCGAAAAGATGAAAATAAAAGGAACCGGAGAAGAAGTAGACGAAGTGATTGTAGCCTACGATGCTCTTGCCGTGGTGGTGCATCCCTCCAATCCGGTAAAGCAGCTGACCCGCCAACAACTGGAAGACATTTTCCGGGGGAAGATAAACAACTGGAAACAAGTAGGCGGAGACGATCGCAAAATAGTGGTTTACTCGCGCGAAACATCGTCCGGTACTTACGAATTTTTCAAAGAGAGCGTACTGAAAAATAAAAACTACATGGCAAGCAGCCTTTCCATGCCGGCAACGGGTGCCATCATCCAGTCTGTCAGTCAGACCAAAGGAGCCATCGGATATGTCGGACTGGCATACGTATCTCCCCGTGTCAAAACGCTTTCCGTATCATACGACGGCACCCACTATGCCACGCCTACGGTAGAGAACGCCACCAATAAGACCTACCCCATCGTGCGCCCGCTTTATTACTACTACAATGTAAAAAATAAGGAACAAGTCTCCCCCCTGATTCAGTTTATTCTCTCGTCCGACGGACAGGACATTATAAAAAAGAGCGGTTATATTCCGGTTAAATAAAAAAAATGTCCTACTTTTGTAGCCTAAATATAGATAACATTAACCGTTATGACAGATATTAAAAACGAAGAAGCAGGCGAAAAGAAAAGCTTGAACTTTATTGAACAGGCAGTAGAGAAAGACTTGAAAGAAGGTAAAAATGGTGGAAAAGTGCAGACACGCTTCCCGCCCGAACCTAACGGTTACCTTCACATCGGCCATGCCAAAGCTATTTGCCTTGATTTCGGCATCGCAGAAAAACACGGCGGTGTATGTAACCTTCGTTTCGACGACACAAACCCGACCAAGGAAGATGTGGAATATGTAGAAGCTATCAAAGAAGACATTCAATGGTTGGGCTACCAGTGGGGAAACGAATACTACGCTTCCGACTACTTCCAACAATTATGGGACTTCGCTATCCGCCTGATTCAGGAGGGAAAAGCATATATTGACGAACAAAGCTCCGAACTGATCGCACAGCAAAAAGGTACTCCTACCCAACCGGGTGTGGAAAGCCCTTACCGCAACCGTCCTATCGAAGAAAGCCTCGAACTTTTTAAGAAAATGAATAGCGGCGAGATTGAAGAAGGTGCCATGGTACTCCGTGCCAAGATTGACATGGCTAACCCGAATATGCACTTCCGCGATCCGATTATTTATCGTGTAGTGAAACACCCGCACCACCGTACAGGTACTACCTGGAAAGCTTATCCGATGTATGACTTCGCTCACGGACAGAGTGACTTCTTCGAAGGAGTAACTCACTCACTGTGTACACTCGAATTTGTGGTACACCGTCCTCTTTACGACCTCTTCATCGACTGGCTGAAAGAAGGAAAAGACCTGAATGACAACCGTCCCCGTCAGACTGAATTCAACAAACTGAACCTAAGCTACACCCTGATGAGCAAACGTAACCTGCTCACACTAGTGAAAGAAGGATTGGTGAACGGATGGGACGACCCCCGTATGCCGACTATCTGCGGTTTCCGCCGTCGCGGTTATTCACCGGAGTCTATTCATAAATTTATTGATAAAATCGGATATACCACATACGATGCCCTGAACGACATCGCCCTGTTGGAAAGCTCCGTTCGGGACGACCTGAACAGCCGTGCCACCCGTGTATCGGCAGTGATCAACCCGGTTAAACTAATCATCACCAACTATCCGGAAGGACAGGTTGAAGAACTGGAAGCAATCAACAACCCGGAAGACCCGGAAGCAGGAAGCCACCTGATCGAATTCAGCCGTGAACTGTGGATGGAACGCGAAGACTTCATGGAAGACGCTCCCAAGAAATACTTCCGCATGACACCGGGACAGGAAGTACGCCTCAAAAATGCCTATATCGTAAAATGCACCGGTTGCAAGAAAGACGAAAACGGCGTAATAACAGAGGTATATTGCGAATATGACGCTAATACCCGTAGCGGTATGCCGGACGCAAACCGTAAGGTGAAAGGCACGCTCCATTGGGTAAGCTGCAATCACTGCCTGCAAGCAGAAGTACGTTTGTACGACCGCCTGTGGAAAGTGGAAAACCCACGCGACGAACTGGCTGCCATCCGCGAAGCTAAAAATTGCGAAGCACTGGAAGCCATGAAAGAAATCATCAATCCGGACTCATTGAAAGTTCTGCCCAACTGCTACATAGAGAAGTTCGCAGCTACCCTGCCTACACTCTCCTACCTGCAGTTCCAACGGATCGGTTACTTTAATATCGACAAAGAATCAAGCCCGGAAAAACTGATTTTCAACCGCACAGTAGGGTTGAAAGATACGTGGGGGAAGATTAATAAATAACCTTTCACCACAGATTACACGGATTAACACAGATTTTTATTCTTTATTTCTCTAATCTGTGTTAATCCGTGTAATCTGTGGTGAACAAAATTAATAAAAATGGGTAGAAAGAACTCACCATCAGCCAAAAAGCAACTAGCCACACTTATCACAAACTACGAAGAAGCAAAAGCAGAAAACCGACAACTTTATCTGGATGCTGACCAACTGGCCGACATCGCCGACTGGTATGCCTCCGAACGGAAATTTGAAGAAGCACAAGAAGTAATCACCTACGGACTTAAGATACATCCGGGAAATACAGCTTTACTCATCGAACAAGCCTATCTTTACCTGGACACCCAAAAACTGCAAAAAGCAAAGAAAGTAGCAGATTCCATCACCGAAGATTTTGACTCGGAAGTGAAACTGCTGAAAGCCGAACTATTGCTGAATGGAGGAAAACTGGAAGAAGCCCAATGGCTATTAAGTACGATAGCGGATGCCGACGAACTGGAAACAATCATTGATGTCGTATTTCTCTATCTGGACATGGGATACCCGGACGCAGCCAAAGAATGGCTCGACCGAGGTAAATCGCGTTATGCCGAAGATGAAGAATATATGGCCCTCACAGCCGATTATCTGGCATCGACCCACCAAGTAGAATCGGCTATCATCTATTACAACAAACTCATCGACAAATCCCCTTTCAACCCTTCCTATTGGATGGGACTGGTGAAATGTTACTTTGTTCAGGAACAAATAGACAAGGCCATCGAAGCCTGTGATTTTGCGTTGGCAGCCGACGATCAGTGTGGAGAAGCCTACGCTTATAAAGCGCATTGTTTTTTCTATCTGAACAATTCGGATGATGCCATCGAGAATTACCAAAAAGCGATCGAACTTAAATCCATCCCCCCTGAACTGGGTTATATGTTCATGGGAATATCTTACGGCAATAAAGAAGAATGGCAGAAAGCCGATGACTATTACGACAAAGTAATCGCACGTTTTGAAGAAGACGGAGACAGACAGTCTGTCCTATTAATAGACACATATACCAGCAAAGCCTTCGCCCTGTCTCATCTGGAAAGATATGAAGAAGCACATCAGCTCTGCGAGAAAGCCAAAGAGATAAACCCGAATGAAGGATTGATTTATCTGACAGAGGGAAAACTATATCTGGCAGAGGAGCTGGAAGACGAAGCAGCCTTGTCTTTCGAAAAAGCGATAGAGATTAACTCTAACATAGAAATGTGGTATATGATCGCCTCTGCTTATTCGGAAAGTGACTATCTGATAGAAGCCAAAGAATACTTTGAAAAAGCGTACCAGATGAATCCGAAATACGAAGATGTGACGGAGAAATTGAGTGTGCTTTGCCTCATGCACGGTGAAATCGACAACTTCTTTAAATACAACAAAGAATGTGAACATCCACTGGAAGAAGATATGATTCTGGATCTGTTAAATAGTCCCGAACATAGAGAGGAAGATGAAAGAACTCTCAAGGAAGTGTGGGAACGCATGAAAAAAGAGAATAAGAAAAAGAAGAAAGGGAAAAAATAAATCAGATTAATAAATTCTATCCTCAAAAAACATGGAATCAGTAGCAGAACTTCTTAAATGGGTATTAGAAAATTTGAACTATTGGGTAGTCACCATTTTTATGGCTATCGAAAGTTCTTTTATTCCCTTCCCCTCGGAAGCCGTAGTGCCACCTGCCGCATGGAAAGCTATGGCAGACGACAGTATGAATATCTTTCTCGTGGTCCTATTTGCCACCATAGGAGCAGATATCGGTGCATTAGTAAATTATTACCTGGCGCGTTGGCTGGGTCGTCCTATTGTCTATAAATTCGCTAACAGCCGTTTAGGGCACATGTGCCTTATTGACGAGGAAAAAGTACACCATGCAGAAGAATATTTCAGAAAGCACGGCGCAGCCTCCACTTTCTTTGGCCGTCTCATTCCGGCTGTACGCCAACTTATCAGTATCCCCGCAGGATTAGCCGGCATGAAATTAGGACCTTTCCTACTTTACACCACTCTCGGCGCTGCGATATGGAACAGTATATTGGCTCTACTCGGATACCTGATCTACCGGTTTACAGACCTCAAAACCACTAATGACGTCTATGTAATGGCAACCACATACAGCCACGAAATCGGCTATGTCATTATAGCAGTGGTGGTATTGGTCATCGGATTCCTGGCTTATAAAGGACTGAAGAAGAAGAAAAAATAAGTATTAAGTATTAGGTATTAAGTATTACCATGACTAATACTTAATACCTAATACTTAAAAACCAATCCTTAGAAATTGAATTGAACTCCCACTCCCAAGATCTCTTTAAATTGTACACGAGATCCTTTGGTACCATCCTTTTGTACAATCTTCACATCATCGTCATACATCAGGTTAGTAGTGAGCGTGGTTGAAAACCATTTATTGATAATCATATTTATTTGCACTTCCCAGTTCACATCTATGTTCAATGGTTTATGCAGATAATCGGAATATAAATCCAAACGCGAATATACTGTCATATTCTTCAAAAATTCATATTTGGCTTCCCCTTTCAAGTTAGCACCGAAACTGGATAACAGGTGTTTGCCCGGGTCCACTCCATAAGCTCCTTCGTCCGAGAGACGGTCATTGAGAACAAATGTTCCGCGCCATGCAGCAGGAGACAATACAACGGTAAATATTTTACCCGGATCATACGTAAAGCCCAAACCGGTAGTCAAATAAGCGGGAGCCATAAATTCGGAGATAGCAACATCCTTATTGACGGAATAGTCATATCCGGGAGAGAACTGCGTCTGGAAAGTGGCGAATGCGCTGGCATACCAACTTTTGGCAATAGCATAGCCATAATTCGTATTCAAATAAATCTTATCATTAGCCTTCCTGGTTCCGTCGTCACCGGTCTTATTCAATCCATAAGCCAGTTCGATACGATTATTCCACAAATGTTTTCCTTTCTTATAATTAATCTGATAAGTGCCCTGCAAGTCAAAGGCAACAGAGTTATCACCTCCGGCAGCCCAGTTAGTCAGGCTCACCTGTGTCAGTTTCAGTCCGGCAAATCCTTCTTTTGTCCAGGGAGAAGTTTGTGTACTATCGGCAGTTTGAGCCAACAAGGTTCCAGCACCCATACATAGCAGGGTGATGAATAAAGTTTTCATCTTGTTCATGATAGTTGAGGTTTAGTGTAGAAAAAACACAACCTAACAAGAACGGAGCCTTGGCAGTTTACCAAGCCTTTTTACCAGTTCCCATTAGGTCAAAATCTTTAAGATAAGAGCAGTATTAAGTATTAGCCGTATTCGTTTATTAGCTGCATACCTAATACTTAATACTCCATATTCTATATTACTTTACAGCAGCTAAGGCTTTATCATAATCAGGCTCCTGGGTAATTTCAGGAACAAGTTCCGTATAAGCAATCTTGCCATCCTTGCCAATCACAACTACCGCACGGGCCAAAAGTCCTGCTAACGGACCATCTGCCATACGCACTCCGTAACTTTCGTCGAAATCAGAGAAGCGGAAATCAGACAGTGGAATTACATTTTCAATACCTTCCGTTGTACAGAAACGACCGTGCGCAAAAGGAAGGTCCTTAGAGATAGCCAATACTACCGTATCTTTCAGTCCGGCAGCCATCTTATTAAACTTACGTACAGAGGTTGCACATACGCTGGTATCCAGACTCGGGAAAATATTTAAAATCACATTTTTACCATTCAAATCTTTCAGAGAGAAAGAAGATAAATCTGTTTTTACCAGCTCGAAGTCAGGAGCTACCTTACCTACTTGTATAAATTCACCGATTAGTTTCACCGGTTGTCCTTTGAAATTTGTTGTTGCCATAATGCATCTATATTTAAAATTTACTTTATATAAGAAACAACGATTCCCCCAAATATGTTCACGGAAAACCTTTTCTAAATTGAATTTGTTATTCCACAACGAAATCACCCTAGTATTCAATTTAAAATATAAAATGTATGGAAACTGTATTCAATGAGATTCAACATTCAGTAAAAAATTGGTGGACTTCTCTTCTTTTGGGAATCGTGTATATCATTGTAGCCCTTTGGCTCATGTTCTCACCCGTGAGCACCTATGTAGCTTTAAGTATCATTTTCAGCGTATCGATGTTGATAAGCGGTATTTTAGAAATTATCTTCGCTTTTAGCAACCGGAAAGGTGTCCCGAGCTGGGGATGGTATATCGTAGGCGGACTGATCGACCTTGTTCTGGGTATCTACCTGATTGCCTACCCAATGGTCAGCATGGAAGTCATTCCTTTTATCATAGCTTTCTGGCTTATGTTCCGCGGCTTCTCCTCCACCGGCTATTCCATCGACTTGAAACGTTACGGAACCCGCGACTGGGGCTGGTACATGGCTTTCGGTATCCTTGCCATTCTGTGTTCCCTTTTAATATTATGGCAACCCGCCATAGGAGCACTCTACGCAGTCTACATGATTTCTTTTACTTTCCTCATCATCGGACTTTTCCGTGTCATGCTTTCATTTGAACTAAAAAATCTGCATAAAAGAAAATAAAAATCTTTCGGCACTTACTTTGGTATTTTGTTTATCTTTGTAGGCAATTTACATGAATCAATTAATTAAAAAGGAAGAAAATTATGGCAATGCATACATGGTTTGAGTGCAAGATCCGTTATGAGAAAGTAATGGAAAACGGAATGCAGAAGAAAGTAACTGAACCTTATCTTGTTGATGCACTCAGTTTTACAGAAGCAGAAGCACGGATTATCGAAGAAATGACTCCGTTTATCTCCGGAGAATTTACCGTTTCGGACATCAAACGTGCCAACTATAGCGAATTATTCCCCAGTGACGAAGAAAGTGCCGACCGCTGGTTCAAATGCAAACTTATTTTTATCACGCTCGATGAAAAAAGCGGTGCGGAGAAAAAGACTTCCACTCAAGTATTGGTACAAGCTGCCGACTTGCGTGATGCAGTGAAAAAGCTGGATGAGGGCATGAAAGGAACCATGGCAGATTATCAGATCGGTATGGTATCCGAAACTCCGCTCATGGATGTATATCCTTACAGCGCCGAACCGAATGACAAACCGGAATTTGATCCGTCAAAAGCATAAGTAACAATGAGTATTGCTGACAATTTAAAGCAAGTGCTGGCCGAACTCCCTCAAGGAGTCCGGCTGGTTGCTGTCTCAAAATTCCATCCCAATGAAGCGATAGAAGAAGCATATCAGGCGGGACAGCGTATTTTTGGAGAAAGCAAAGTGCAGGAAATGACAGCTAAATACGAAAGTTTGCCGAAAGATATCGAATGGCATTTTATCGGGCACCTGCAAACGAATAAAATCAAATACATGATACCATACGTAGCGATGATTCATGGAATTGATAGTTATAAACTGCTGGCCGAAGTCAACAAACAAGCTGTCAAGGCCGGACGTACTGTGAACTGCCTGTTGCAGATTCACGTTGCGCAGGAAGAAACCAAATTTGGTTTCAGTCCCGAAGAATGTAAAGAGATGCTGAATGCCGGAGAATGGAAAGAGCTGACTCATGTGCGCATCTGCGGATTAATGGGTATGGCCAGCAACACCGATTGTATTGAACAAATCAACCGGGAATTTTGTTCACTAAATAGACTCTTTAACGAGATAAAAACAACTTGGTTCACCCACTCTGATACTTTCTGCGAACTATCAATGGGAATGTCACATGACTATCACGAAGCCATTGCCGCAGGAAGTACGCTGGTACGAGTAGGAAGCAAGATTTTCGGAGAAAGAAATTATTGATTAAGTATTAAAAAACATATTGCTATGACCGATTTAAAAACTACTTTCGCAGGGCTTTCTCTTAGAAACCCTATCATCATCAGTAGCTCAGGGCTGACCAACAGTGTCGGCAAAAATAAAAAATTGGCCGAAGATGGTGCCGGTGCTATCGTTCTGAAATCACTGTTTGAGGAACAGATCATGCTGGAAGCAGATCAACTGAAAGACCCGGCATTCTATCCCGAAGCCAGTGACTATCTGGAAGAATATATCCGTGAGCACAAGTTATCTGAATACCTGACTTTAATAAAAGAAAGCAAAAAGGTATGCCCCATTCCTATCATTGCCAGCATCAACTGTTACACTGATTCTGAATGGATCGATTTTGCAAAGAAGATTGAAGAGGCTGGTGCCGACGCATTGGAAATCAATATCCTCGCCTTGCAATCAGAACTGCAATATACATACGGTTCATTCGAACAACGCCACATCGACATTCTCCGCCGCATCAAGCAGACGGTTAATATTCCCGTTATCATGAAGCTGGGTGATAACCTGACCAACCCTGTGGTATTAATCGATCAGTTGTATGCCAACGGTGCAGCCGCAGTTGTTCTCTTCAACCGCTTCTATCAACCGGACATCAACATCGAAAAGATGGAGCATATTTCAGGAGAAATATTCAGTAATGCTTCCGACCTCGCCAATCCGCTCCGCTGGATTGGAATTGCATCTGCAGTAGTAGATAAGATCGACTATGCGGCTTCCGGTGGTGTTGCCAATGCAGAATCAGTAGTGAAAGCGATTCTTGCCGGTGCTTCAGCCGTAGAAGTATGTAGCGCAGTCTATCTGAATACAAACGCATTTATTGGAGAAGCCAACCGCTTCCTCTCTGCATGGATGGAACGCAAAGGATTCGAAAATATAGCTCAATTCAAAGGCAAACTGAATATCAAAGATATTAAAGGCGTCAATACATTTGAACGTACACAGTTCCTTAAATATTTCGGAAAGAAAGAATAAGGCAAATGAAGAATGAAAAATGAAGAATGAAGAATAAGCTGCGCTATTATGCTGCATAGTAAATTCTTCATTCTTCATTTTTCATTCTTCATTTCCTACAGCAGGTTGCTTGCCAGTTCACTCAATTCACTTCGTTCACCTTTCAGCAAATTGACGTGTGCAAAGATATTCTGGTCTTTCATACGATCAATCATATATACCAAGCCATTGGACTGACTATCCAGATAAGGTTGGTCAATCTGCTGGATATCTCCCGTAAATACCATCTTCGTACCTTCGCCTGCACGGGTGATGATTGTCTTTATTTCATTTGGGGTCAGATTCTGCGCTTCGTCAATGATGCAATACATTTCGCTCAAACTACGACCACGGATAAATGCCAGAGCTTCAATCACCAGCTGTTCGCTTTTCTGCATATCTTCTATGCGCTTCACTTCGGTAGAGTTTGCTGCAAACTGACGTTTTATCACGTTCAGATTGTCAAATAATGGTTGCATATAAGGAGCTACTTTCTCTTGTGCATCTCCCGGAAGGAAACCGATATCCTTATTGGAAAGCGCCACAACAGGACGTGCTAGCAAAATCTGTTTGTAATCCGTCAGCTTGCCCAAAGCAGCAGCCAAAGCCAGCAAAGTCTTACCTGTTCCTGCTTTTCCTGTCAGAGCTACCAGTTTGATATTCGGATCATTCAGGATCTCAAAAGCAAAACTCTGTTCCGCATTCCGGGGTTCAATTCCATAATTCTTACCCTTCATCACGCGGATAATAGAATGGGTAAAAGGATTATAGCGTGCCAATACACTATTCCGGTCACTCTTCAATACAAAACATTCATTGGGATGAATCAAATCCTTAAAGTCGAATTCACTCAAGTCAATACCTTCTTTTGAAGAATAAATACGGTCAATCAATGCAGGATCTACATTTTCGAAAATCTCATTCGACTTCTCGAATACATCTACATTGACCACCTTATCCGTAATATAATCTTCGCAAAGCAGACCGATTGAACGAGCTTTCATACGCAGATTCACATCCTTGGTCACTAAGATAGATTTCACATTCGGATACTTATCGGTCAGGTATTCGGTTGCTGCCAAAATCAGATGGTCGGGTTTCTTTATTGGAAACGATTCCCAAACTTTGGTAGCCGGCACATTGCTTGTCACAACAAACAGACGTCCCAATCCTTCGCCGAGTTTCACCCCTTCGGAGAAAAGCTCGTCGCTAGTCAATACATCCAATTCGCGCACAAACTCACGAGCATTGAAGTTAATCTGCTCGTTTCCTTTTTTGAACTTATCCAGTTCTTCGAGTACAACAAGAGGGAGGTAAATATCATTTTCCTGAAAATTCTTCAAGCAATTGTAGTCGTGAAGAATAACATTTGTGTCTAACACAAAATTTTTCTTAGTTCCCATGATTTCTTAGATTTAAATGTTGATATTTGCAATCTCATTCGCCAATCCCTGCATTTACGGTTAGATTGACGGTTCTAAAGATAAACAAATTAGCGGGCAATAAAGATTGCCCGAAGTTAAATATTATAAAACATGGACTATCAGAACACTTTAAAGTACTTATATGAGAGTGCGCCAATGTTTCAACAAATAGGAAGCAAAGCATATAAGCCAGGTTTAGAGACTACTCATCGATTAGACGAACATTTCGGGCATCCCCATCAACAATTCAAAACGATACATATCGCCGGAACCAATGGAAAGGGTTCCTGCTCACATACTATCGCAGCCGTATTACAGTCCGCAGGGTACCGGGTAGGCTTATTCACTTCCCCCCATTTGGTCGACTTCCGCGAACGCATCCGCATCAACGGAGAAATGATGCCGGAAGAATATGTAGTCAACTTCGTAGAAGAGCACCGCTCATTCTTCGAACCGCTCCATCCTTCGTTTTTTGAACTGACTACCGCCATGGCGTTCCGCTACTTTGCGGACCAGAAAGTAGACGTAGCCGTTATCGAAGTAGGAATGGGCGGACGTTTGGATTGCACCAACATCATTCACCCCGATTTATGTGTCATCACTAATATCAGTTTTGACCACATGCAATATCTAGGGAATACCCTGACAAAAATAGCCAAAGAAAAAGCAGGCATTATCAAAGAAGGGGTTCCGGTAGTCATCGGCAGAGCTAAAGGCAGCGTTAAACGTGTGTTCACCATGAAAGCAAAAGAAATGAATGCACCTATCAACTATGCAGATTCTATCTTCCCATATAATCCCACAGACTGGCTTCCTTATCCGGAAATGCAGGCGCTAAGAAAACGTCTGGATAATGTCCTGCAAGACTTGATAAAAGAGACTCACCAACCATCTGAAAGCGCACAAGAATCCAAAGAGATATTGCTTTTCCTGCATCCGGCAGACAGTATTAAAGCATTAGACAAAATACTCGACAAGAGAAAAGATGCTATCCGAATTGTCAATGAAATGTTTCCTGCAGGTCTTTTTATGGAATTAAGCGGTCTCTGCCAGCATGAAAATATCCTCACCATCCTGTCTGCTCTTGAAGAGCTGACAAAAATAGGTTATCGCATCTGTCCCAAAGACTATCTCAATGGTTTTGCTGATGTGTGCAAACTCACCGGGCTGATGGGACGCTGGCAGAAAGTACACAGCTATCCGGATATCATCTGCGACACGGGACATAATGTAGATGGAATCAAATATGTCTGTGGACATCTTGATTTCCTTCATCAGAAATTCAACCAGGAGCTGCACATCGTATTTGGCATGGTGAACGATAAAGATATCAGCAGTGTCTTGCAAGAGTTACCGAAAGATGCCACCTATTATTTCACCAAAGCAAGTGTGAAACGTGCACTTCCGGAAAATGAACTATTGGCATTGGCAGAAGAAGCCGGATTGAAAGGTACCACCTACCCCACTGTTGTAGAAGCTGTACAGGCGGCAAAAAAGAACTGCCCCCCAAAAGATCTGATCTTTGTAGGAGGCAGCAGTTTCATTGTCGCAGATTTGTTAGCGAACCGCGATACACTCAATCTCTACTAACGCATCCTTGGGCAGAGCTTTTACGGCAACCGCCGAACGTGCCGGAAAAGCTCCGTCAAAATACGTGGCATACACGCCATTCATCCCTGCAAACAGGGACATATCCTGAAGAAATACTGTGGTTTTGACAATGTTTCCCATTGTCAATCCTGCTTCTTCAAGAATGTGTTTGATATTCTCCAACGACTGGCGAGCCTGTCCTTCTATCCCTTCAGCCATCTGTCCCGTAGCGGCATCAATAGGCAACTGACCGGACACAAATACCATACCATTAGCTTCTATCGCCTGACTATAAGGGCCGATAGCCCCCGGAGCTTTCTCACTGCAAATTACTTTTTTCATATCTGTTTCTTTTTCTGTTTATAATGGATTTCAAAGATAAAAATAAATTCTGAATAAGGTTGTTGCCATCATTCATCATCTATTTTTCATCCTTCGAAATCTTAAACCCCAGTTTCATTATCAGTTTCAAGGTTTCCACTGAAGAATTTCTGTCATATACCTTTTCTTCTTCAGGCAATTCTTCATACGGAATCAGGCACGGATGCTGTTTCAATGCATCATCCCGCTTTTCGCCATACGTCCAACCTTGTTCTATTCTGGTTTTCGACCAGACCTCATGAACATTCTTAGCCATTTCTTCTACCAGGTATTCCAATTCCTTCGGGAGTTGGATGTGTCCTGTATCCACCGGATTGGGAATATACTCTTTCATCTTACAAATCATTATTTATTATGTTACACTTACAAATTTAGACAAAATATTGAATAACAAACAGGTTAATAACAAAAAAACCTCCTGCAAAACGAATTTCGCAGGAGGCTCTATTATTTCTTCTTTAATAAGATTATTCAGCCTTTTCTTTATCTTCTTCTACAGGGGCTTCCGCAGGTGCAGGAGCAGCTTCTACCGGCTTGTCAACTTTTACATCTTCTCTTGAAACATTTACAGTCACGTTTACAGAAGCAGGTTGTGCCTGATACGGCATACGGTTTTTCGGATCTGCACCATAAGGATTAGGACCTACCGTGCCATCTGCAAACAGCATGTACAATGCAAAAATCCAACCAACAATAGGCACACAGCACAACAAAATCAGCCAACCGGATTTATTTAAGTCGTGCAGACGTTTCACCCCCTGTGCCAGAGAGAACCAAACAGATGCAATCATAGCAGCAAGACCGATCAATAAACCAAATACTGATCCCCCGGCCGATCCGCTGGCAGCACCCAAAACAAATGTACCTACGCCTAGTGCCCATGCAATACTAGAAACGACACCACCGATAATGCCTGACAGGAAATATTCGATTCTACGAATACGACCGTCAAATGAGAAAGGAGCTTTGAACATAATTTATTAAGTTTATATGAATAAATAAGTGAGTTTTTATCCGTGTTTCTCAATATGAAAGCAAAGATATAAAAAAAATTAAATAAAGAAAGGATTCAGGCAAAAAGATTGAAAAAATGCCCTATTTTCTGTAGAAATCACAATTTCACCCCATCCCATTGCATCACTACCACCCACTCTCTCGGTTGGCAAATCCCATGAAAACGGTGCGGAACCGTAGCAACCACCAAATCACAATTGGAAGCTAATACGGTTCTTAACTCCTTCAGCAACATATCCATCCGGATGATTAAATGAAGATACTCCGTCATACACCGGATCACGCGCACATACTGATAAATACACATATCCTCTCCCCGTCTTATCTCACTCAGTGTTTTGGGAGAGATATCAAGTTCGCTCGTAAAAAAACTGTTACTGAAAATACGATCCATATCCATTAAAGCCAATACCAAATTGCTCAAAAACTCGTATGGTTCCTGTTTTTCTTTTGCCATGCCATTCTATGATTAATAATTTATAATATTTCAGTTTTTATTTGCTTTATCAAGTACTATTCACATAGGGAAGCAACCCTATTTTTAATATCCCGACCTTTGTTCCCGTTATCTGATAGTCAGGTAACTCAATCTTACAAAAAACAATTTTATATGAAAGCCTTAGAAGAAATCAAAGTCTCGGTTTACGAGAACGTGTATTCAAAAAAGCCCAAAGTCATGTCTTTCCTTGAAGTCATCATTATGTGTATTCACCCGGTCTATGCTTCTATCGTAAACGCTATCCGCCGATACTATGCAGAAGGAGACCATGCCGCGGCACAGAAGTTGAAGAGCCAGCTCCCCTGTTTCACTCCGGCAGGTACTTTTGACGGAGCACATGCCATCAAAAACTTCCTCCTCCCCAGCCATATTGTCGGGCTCGATTACGATCATGTAAAAGATCGTCTTCAAGTCATCCAACGTTGTGCGGCAGATCCTCACACGGTAGCGGTCATAGAAAGTCCTACCGACGGAGTGAAAGTTTTCGCCTATGTGGAAGGTATCGAAAACCGCCATCGTGAAGGGCAGCAATTAGTGAGCCGTTACTACAATCAATTGTTGGGATTGGAGAGTGATCCGGCCTGCAAGGACGAAAGTCGCCTATGTTATTTCAGTTATTCGCCCAATGGATATGTTGCCGGTCTTTATCAGGCATTTGTGTTGGAACCACATCTAAAAGAGGAAACAAACGTTTCCTCTGAAAATAAAGTGCTTCCTCCCTTTCCTCTCCAGGATAATACCCCGGAAAACGTGTCTGAAGCAGAAATCGCCCAATTTATTTCGTCCTATATTTTCCTCCATCCCCTGACAGCCGGACAACGTCATTCCAACGTCTTTAAACTTGCCTGCGAAGCCTCCCGCCGACACTATCCGCAAGAAAGCATATTACGTGAGCTTACTGCATTTTTCGAGCATACAGATTTTCGTCCCGAAGAATTGACAAGTGTTTTATCATCTGGATACAAGCAAGTTAACGAGCACGCACCTGCTTCCTCTACAGCCACCTCTTCTTCCTTTCAAAAGGACATAAGGACAAAAATCCCCTATGGTACTTTAGAAAACTCCGATAGCACCGAAGAAGCCTATTGGCTGGGAGAAGAATTCAGGAAAGGAACACCTTTATTCCCGCGCGATTTGTACAATAATCTTCCCGATCTACTGAATGACTGTATCATTGAAGACGCAAGCGACCGCGAACAAGACATCTCCCTCCTTTCCGATCTTACCGCACTAAGTGCGGCACTTCCACAAACTTTCGGAATTTATAACCACAAAAAATATTCCCCCCATTTGTTCAGTGTCATATTTTCTTCTGCCGGCAGCGGTAAAAGCATTGCCCAAACCGGACGCTATCTATTGGAAGAAATACAGACTGAAATACTGTCTACCAGTGAATCCATGTTAAAAAACTACCATACAGCGCACAATACCTGGCAAGCAGAATGTCAGCGGAAAAGGAAAAAAGGAGAAACGTGTTCCGAAGAGCCTCAAAGACCTCCTTTTAAAATGTTATTCATTCCCGCCACTACCAGTTACACCCGTATGCAAATTCAGATGCAGGACAACGGTTCGCAGGGAAGTATCATTTTCGATACGGAAGCCCAAACGCTCTCCACGGCCAATCACCTGGATTGTGGTAACTTCGATGATATGCTCCGCAAAGCTTTTGAGCACGAAAACATTGATTCTTCCTATAAAGCCAACGGTATCATCCCAATCTATATCCGTTATCCCAAATTAGCTTTGCTTCTAACGGGCACTCCCGGACAGATAGACTGTTTGTTAAACAGTTACGGGAACGGACTTCCCAGCCGTATTCTGGCTTACACTTTCCGTGAAGCTCCCCACTGGAAAGAGATGGGTGATGATTGTATTTCATTGGAAGACTCTTTCAAGCCGATTGCCCATCGTGTCTACGAACTATATAATTTCTGCCTGGCGCATCCTGTTTTATTTCATTTCACCCGTCCGCAATGGAACCGTCTGAATGAGATTTTCTCACGTATGCTGTCCGAGGTAGCGATGGAGGGCAATGATGACCTCCAAGCCGTAGTGAAGCGCTATGCTTTTCTGGTGATGCGTATCAGCATGATTCAGACCCGCATCCGGCAATTTGAGGCAACCGATCTCTCCTCCGAAATTTATTGTATAGATGCCGATTTCGAACGATCTCTTCAAATCGTTCTATGTTGTTACGAGCACAGCCGTCTGTTACACTCATCCATGCCGGCTCCTGCGGTCCGTCCTCTGAAGAATCCGGACATTATTCGTAATTTCGTCAATGAGTTGCCTGACAGCTTCACTACAGATGAAGCAATTCAGATTGGCGCAAAATACGATTTCAACCTTCGTAAGGTTACACGTCTTCTAAAATCACTTAACGGAATAAAAATCAGCAAGGTATCTCATGGTTCTTATACTAAGATGAATAAATAACAGTCATAGGTGTCTTTTTGTCCTTTTGTCCTTTTGGAGAATTGGAAAAACATCGGGAGATTTGAAAAAAGCATCTCAATAATTGAAATCAAACATTGGGAAGTTTCGATACAAATCTCCCAATGTTTTTTCTTTTTATCTATGCGCCCGTGTACGTCACTATGCGTCATGTCACTTTTCCAATGTATTACTTTTGTCATGTAATCGATTACAAGAGAATTAAACAATTAAAAATTAGAAATTAAAAATTAAAAGTTTATGGCACAGAATTACACTCTCATGGCTCGCAAGAACCTGTTGAAACCTGATGAAACTCCGAAGTACTATGCAGTGGCGCGCAGCGGTCGCAAAGTAACGGTCAAGGAAGTCTGCAAACGAATTACCGAACGTTCTTCTTACTCCAAAGGAGAATTGGAAGGTTGTATCGGTGAGTTCCTGCTCGAAATCGTCAATGTACTGGAGGAAGGAAACATCGTACAGATGGGTGATCTGGGCAATTTCCGTATGAGTATCAAAACGGGTACTCCTACTGATACGGTAAAAGAATTCAAGGCATCGTGTATCGATAAGGGCAAAGTGCTTTTTTATCCGGGAAGTGATCTTCGCAAACTGTGTAAGACGCTGGATTATACATTGTATAAAAGTGATTCTTCTGCAGATTCGGATAAAGATCCACTTCCTGATGATGGTAACGACAATCAAGGAGGCTCCGGCAGCGGAGAAGCTCCGGACCCGGCGGCATAATCAACCGGTTGTTGATTGGTTCTTGAGTTTATAGTTTATAACGCATGAGTATCTATTCTTTAATTTAAATTCGTATGAAAAAGCAACTTTGGAAAAACATTCTCCAGTTTATCGTGACTATCGCGACTTCTATCATCTCGGCTATCGGTGTAACGTCCTGTGTAGGGCATTAATCTCCTGCTGACCGATATGGAAAATTCAGAAGAAAGCTATCTCCCACGTGAGATTAAGTTGTTGGTGATTCATTGCAGCGCAACGCGCTGCAATGTTCCCTTCACCGTAGAGCAGCTTCGCCAATGTCATCTGCAACGAGGTTTCAAGGATATAGGTTATCATTTTTACATCACCCGCAATGGGGAACTTCACCATTGCCGACCGGTATCGGAACCGGGAGCGCATGTGAGAGGATTCAACCGGCACAGTATTGGAATCTGCTATGAAGGTGGACTGGATGAAGAGTAAGCATCCGATAAAGTACCCGTTTTCTTTGTTATATTTTCATTGCACCTTTGCCTTTGCAATATTGCATGAACTTCTAACATATTTTCATTATGACACAAGAACAATTTAGCTCTTTACAGGAACTGCATCGTTTAAGCGGTCTGAGTCTTGTGAAATTTCTGCAACGTGAACATGTCAGTTACTCCACGTACAATTATTGGAAACGTAAATCTTCCAGTGTTCCCGATCACGAAACATCTGCTCCCCAATCAGTCTTAGCTCCCATCAGCCTCAAGTCCCCCTGTATTGCTTCCTCCTCTTCCGTTTCCGGAATGACCCTGTTGTTTCCTAATGGCGTCCGCGCCCATTTGGGTGCCGGTATGGAAGAGGCCGCTTCCCGTTTGATTAACCAATACACCTGTTGCCATGTTCTGTCTGAATGATACGATGCGGTATTTTCTCTGCCCCGGCAGGACTGATATGCGCAAGGGTATCAGTTCCCTCTGCGGTGTGGTACACGAGCGTATGGGCTGCAGTGTCAGGAACGGTGATGTATTCATCTTCATAGGCAGCAGCCGTAAGTTGATGAAGCTTCTCCATGCCGAGGATGGCGGTCTGGTGATGTATGTCAAACGCCTTGAAGCCGGTCATTTCAAGGTTCCCGAATATGATGAGAAGTCGCGCAGCTATCCGATGGAATGGCGCGATCTTGTCATTATGGTGGAAGGAATCCGGGAATCTCCCGGGCAGCGTTTGAGACGTCTGAGGGCGGAACGAAATGTATATACCGTATAAAAATAGATGTCGTATTCCTTGTCTGTCCGGGATATATTTTGTACATTTATAGTGTAATTAAAAGAAACGGATTATGACTCAGGAAGAGATGCTTTCACAGATGAACTCAATGCTGCAGTCCCTGCAGCAGGTGAACGCATCCCAGGCTGAGACCATCATCAGGCTTACCCGGCAGAATGAATCCTTACAGAATCGTCTCAATGAGCTGACGGCTCAAGTCGCATGGCTGAACCGCCAGCTTTTCGGTCACAAGTCAGAGAAACTCCCGTCTCTTGATTCCAGCCAGCCTGACCTGTTCGGTGACTTTCTTCCTGATAATGCGGCTGAACTGGAAAAAGCGCGTGAAGCAGCGGTGCAGACCATCACAAAAGAAACGGTGGAGAGCAAGAAACGGGAACGGAATAACCGCAGGATAATGGAAGGTCTTCCCGTACTTGAAAGGGTAATCATCGAGCCGGAAGACATTGACCTGGAACTGTACAGGAAGATTGGTGAGGAAGTGACCCGTGTGGTGGAACATAAGCCCGGACAACTGTATATAAAGGAGATTGTACGCCCCAAGTATGCCCTTAAAGACAACACTTCACTTCCACCCCTCGGCAGAAAAGGAGTGGAGATAGCAGCCATGCCGCTGTTGCCTATATACAAAGGGATAGCGGGGCCTACACTTTTGGCGGAGATACTCCTGCAGAAATATGAGTATCATCTTCCCTTCTACCGCCAGGTGAAACAGTTGCATCACCTGGGCTTCAAGGCCAGTGAAAGTACCATAGACGGATGGTTCAAGCCTGCGGTTGAACTTCTCAAGCCACTTTACGAGGTACTCAGGCAGGAAATCATGAAATCCGACTACATACAGGGGGATGAAACGACCGTACCTGTACTGGACAAGGCAGGACATCAGACCAACAAGGAATACTTGTGGATGGTCAGGGCAGTAGTCGAACGACTGGTGCTTTTCCATTATGACAAAGGATCACGGTCAGGTACGGTGATAGGGCAACTGGCTAAAGACTTCAAGGGTTATTTCCAATGTGACGGCTTTGAGGGTTACGAATCTGCTTTCAAGGCCAACCCGAACGTGCGCCTTGTTAACTGCATGGCTCATATACGCAGGTATTTTGAGCAGGCACTTGCTGAAAACAGACAGATGGCGGAACATGCCTTAAAAGAAATACAGCTTCTATATCGCATAGAACATGACTGTGACCAGATGCAGCTTACAGAAAATGAACGAATGGGAAAACGTCAGGAACTTGCCGGCCCCATTATGGATGCCTTGAAGCTATGGATGGAAACAGAAGGGATAAAATACAGCCCAAACAGCCTGACCGGGAAGGCGATAACCTACGCCTATACCCGCTGGGAGAACATGATGAGGTATCTGCAGGACGGACGTATCCATATTGATAACAATCTGGCTGAAAATGCCATCCGACCAATCACACTGGGTAGAAAGAACTACCTGTTCTGTGGAGACCATCAGGCGGCCGTCAGCATGAGTGTCGTCTGTTCGTTGCTGGCAACGTGCAAAGCGCATAAAGTAAATCCGCGCACGTATCTGAATGACGTTATAGCAAGAAGGCCATATATGCAGAAGGCAAATTATGAGGAACTGCTACAAATGTTGCCACACAAATGGAAAGAAAGGAATAAAGAATGATGGAGATACAACCATAGATGGCTGCTTAACTTGAAAGGAGATACAGCCTTTTTTTTATAGTGTACTTTATCGGATGCTTACGATGAAGAAGGCCGTCCGGCAGATACGAGAACGCAAGCGCAGCGTTTTGCGTTACTTGACTTGTTGACGATTCTCAAACATCAGTATCCGGAAGCACAAATCATGGGGCATTATCAACTTAGTGCTTCGATTCATAAGGCTTGTCCCTGTTTTGACAGTCGCAAGGAGTATATGGATATATAAAAAGAACTACGGGAGCTGGCGAAAGTGCAGTCTCCCGTAGTTCTTTTTTTATGTTTATATCATTTATAGATTCAATTATTACAGCATTTATAGCTCTCCCGGCTTTCCTAAATAATAGGTAATAAGCCGTACCTCTCTCACAGAAAATGCCTTTGTCTTCGGATGAAAGTCGGTAGACAGTATCTCATTCATCAACGGCTTGCATCTCCTCATCCAGCGCCGGAGTTTATTAACCGAAGCACGAATCGTCAAATCAGGAAAATACATCTGCGCCAACTCTTGCTTATTATAACATTTCACTACAAATTCTAAATGTTCCATCGTTTCTTTATTACTGTTTTATATGCTATAAAGTTACAAAAATTAGAACATATAAACAAAGAAAGAAGAGGCTATTATCCGGTATAATGAGAATAAAAAGAAATATCAACGATCTTCACAGACAGTTGATATAGTGGGAAATTCACATCGGCTTTAACCTCCGATGTCAGGGCGTAGATTAGAAATGCGCCGTCGCGCTATTTCTAATCCACAATGTAGGAGAATCATGCTGTTTACAGCATGAAGCTAGGGACCTACATTTTTTTCATCTCACATACGAAACACTCACGTGTTTATTACATCTCAACATTTTATTTTATACCCAATTCTTTATTACTATCTCATTTAAAGTTTAAAATAGAATGGTTTCAACTATTTCTCATTCTGATGGCAAAGCAATTTATTATATCTTTGCCAAAAAAATCTTTCCCCAATAAATCTTAGCGGGAACAAGAAAGCTGCCAATAGATACCTCTTGCGAGTATGTTTTTCCTTATACATTCTATAGACGAATCTCATATTAATCTTATCCACCCATTTGGGATAATAATTTATTTCACTTTTAAAAGTTTGATGAATAAATCCACCACATGTGAATCCTACACCTAAATAGCCGTTTTTCTTCACTCTAAATAAAAAATCTTCTTGCATCAATACTCCCATACCAACAATTAAGAAATCTGGATTCAATTCTACAATATGCTCTGCCTCCATTCTCATTTCCTTTTCTGAGGAAAAATATCCATTTCTGTAACCAATAATTTTCACCGCAGGGTAGCATTCTCTAATTATCTCAACCGCTCTCTCTACTGCTTCTTGTTTTGAGGCCACTATATAAATGGTTTTATCATTCTCGATTACATAATCTAACAACTTAGGAACAATAGATGTCATATCAAAACTACGCCTTGTGATTCGTTTACTATATAATAAACGTATGGCGGAAACCAATATTGAACCATCAGCAAAAATGCCATCGAAACTACCAAATATCTCTTTATTTTCTAAAGCAAGCAAATATGACACTGGATTCAAAAAAGTATATATTCGCCCCCGTCTCTCAAATATTTCATTAAGAGAAAAATCCTCTGTAATAACTATTTTTCTAATCAATACAGAATTACATTTTATCATAGTGAAGCAATAAATCAATATAGATTAAAACTATATTTGACACTGGGTAGGATTAGGTATTTTATTAAACTGTATATACAAGTACTCCCCGTACAAAAATAACGACATATTTAAAAAACAGTTCAAAAGAAAAGTTTCACTTATTCCATAGATAGCATACATAACCAATATAGCTACCTCGACCATTCTGTTATTATTATACATATACTTTATTAGTGCAGTGCTAACAACAATCCATAATACTGCAAAGATCAATCCTTCACAAATCAACATATCAAGATATGCACAATCCAAGTTCCAAAAATCACCATTTTCAGCCCCCTCATATATATGTTGTCCAAATAGCTTTATGTCATACCGATCTAAATAAGCATTATTCTGAGCAATTCTGCCCTGTAACATCATATCTAAAATTTTAAGAAAGCTATATTCATCATACTTCAGCCCAGCAAAAATAGAAAATACCATACAAACAAGAGGTGCAAAGATACATCCATATTTAATAATTTTCAATCTTCTAAAATACTGATTTCTAAACAATAAAACAAGAATTACAAGAAAGAAAATTGAAACAACCCCTGTTCTTGAACCTACATACATATATATTAGATAGTTAACAATAGCAACACCCAATATTCGCATATTATTTAATTTATCTCTATATATCAAAAGGTATAAAGAAACCAAAGCTGTGAAAGCAACATATAATATATTACTACGTTTATTCATATTCACCCATTCTCCATTCATAAACCGCACAGCTTCTGCCCCATCCTTATTTAAGTAACATGCAACAATAAAAAAAACGGCTCCGACCCAGAAACAGATCTTATAATTTTTATTATCCATATTAATATCTTTCATAGCTAACAACATCACAACAGAAAAAAACGCTCCCTGTTTGCCACAAGTAAAAATGAGTATTACCGTATAAATCAATAATAAAAGAAACAATTTCAACAACCGATTATTGAATTTCATGTAAAACATATACATGGCAAACAATATAAAACAACAGCCTGCTGTTATCTTCAATAGATTATTATCAGCAGTAATGTCAAGCATTTTCAATACAAATAATGGCAGAAAGTACACAAGAAATGCCAGTTCCCTAGTACTTATTTTCATCTTAGCAATTTTCTATTAATACAGTTTTTCAGCACTATGCGATATTTTGTCAATCAAATAAATCTTAATTGCTAATCTTCTGCTTTAACCAAGCAGCCAAACGAGGAAACTTTATAGAAAATGGCACCCATAAATAAAGTAAAGTTTTTTTCCACCCTGGTTGCCAAGTCCCTGCAAAATGATGAATTGAATAAGTATTCTCCGTAATTACTATTTTTTTTGTTACATAGTTTTTAGGGCTGAAATAGTCCATCGGTAACACGAAAACCGTATTTTTATTTACATTAAATTCTAAAGGACTATCGATATAACAAATATCAAAGTTTCGAGAAATACAATCCTGAAGAATCGATGGCAACACTGCTGTTTGTTCCTTGCCACTACTATCAACAAATGTCTTCTCGTTATAATATTCAAGGCATTTTATCAACCAAGAAGTCCCAGCCTCCGCTCCTATTGTTGCAGCTTCAACACCTTGGGGACTATTCTCCTTACATATAAAAAATGGAAGATGCAGTAAGTCATCAAAAGTTTTCAATACCTCAACATCACTATCAAGATATATACCACCTTCCGTTACAAGAGCATATAGTCGAATATAATCAGCAGCAAAAGCATATTTCTTTCTCTCATAAGCTTGCCTAACCCAAATACTTTTTTCTAATGGAAACTTTTTTAAATCCCATTTTATAATCTCATAGTCGGGAAGTTTCATTTTCCAACTATCTATACACCGTTGCAGTTTTTCAGGCATAGCATCATTACTCAACCAGCAGTAATGAATTTTTTTGGGTATCATTGCTCTATTATTATCTACTAAGTGTCTTCTAATTAAAATAAATGCGACAACAGCTAATTGACACTAATTCCTAAAATTCTCCTGACGAATCTCTTTATCATAAGCAAACGGCTGAAATTCTGCTGTGACAGATGACCCATCATATAACAAAATCCTTTATAATAAAGAGTAATTATTTTTAACTTTCTATATACTTTCAATTCATGTAACAAATTAAACTGCTCTTCTCCATATATATTCTTCAAATAGCTTTCTTGTTCTTTCTTATATAAAATGGAATTGTTACTACTTGTTCCATCCATTTTAAAATGAGCCACCGTTAAGTCAACATATTGGGATTTTACATTATGAAGCACAACACAATCGAAAAAGAATTTCCAATCTGAACATAATCTATAGTCTGTTGAATACAAGCCAAACTCTCTGAATAAAGAATTCTGTATAAGACAAGCCTGATGATGAAAGGTATTATCAAACATATCCATAAGATCAGGCTCCTGTGTAGTAACACCAACAGATTTTACTTTGAATTTAGGGTAAATTCTTATGATATTACCACGTAATATTCGAGTTCCAGGCTTTATTGCATCCGACATTTGTTGCAAAATGGTTGTCGACGAAAATAAGTCACCTGCATTCATAAAGTTTATCCACTCACCTGTAGCTTTCTGTATTCCCTTATTCATCGCATCATAAATCCCCTTATCAGTTTCACTCTGCCAATAAGTTATTTTATCAGCATACTTTTTAATAAGATCAATAGTCCCATCCGTACTACCCCCATCAATGATGATATACTCTATATTGCTATATGTCTGATTAAGAACAGAAAGTATGGTTCTTTCTAAATTATTCTCAGCATTATAACATACAGTTATCACAGAAATAAGATTTTCTTTTATCTCAGCCATAATATATACTGGTACTTTAAAGACTCTTGGATGAAATATAATAATCCTTCAACTTATCAATATCAGAAAGTAGTTCCCAATGTTTAAGAAACCACTCTTTATCATTATCCCACCAATGGATACCCAACAAAAAATTTATAGTTTCTTCATCATAACGATAACGCAGAATCCGTGCTGGAACTCCACCAACAATAGCATAAGGTGGAACATCTTTAGTTACTACTGCTCCTGCCAATACCACAGCTCCATTGCCTATCACAATACCACCAACCAAAAATACTCCCGTACCAATCCAACAATCAGATCCTATTTTCACATGGATTCCGCGCAATTTATCGGCATAGGCAAATTCCTCAAAAAGTTGTTTTTTTGCATAAGTAGTACCGCATTGGTCGTGCTTCGAATTGAGTGAAAAAAAACATGGTGAAGTCGTTGCAAACGGAGATTGATATGGATGTCTTCCAGCAGTACTGCGCACAAAAGCACCAATAGAAGTAAATCTCCCTATATCAGCAGATAATATAGACCCACAAGCTATATATGAGCCCATTCCCATACGTCCTCGATATACTACGTCAGAATGTATTTGACATGGTGCTTCGAATTCCGATTTAATACTAACATTAGAAGTTATACTAATACGAACTCCCTGATACCATTTTGAATTCCAATATACCTTTTTCACTATTTTCTTTAAAATAGAGAGTAAATCCACATGCATTATTATAACTTATTTATCAGATATTCTCAAATTAAATTTATCAAATATTTTAACTTGCAGTACAAGCTTCACTAAAAATATATCATTGTTATAATTAGAATCTTTAATGGCAGATAATAAGATATCTTCTGGCAAATAGCTATATATTAAATTCTTATTCTGGGGATTTTCTACTAAATCCGCTACATAAGACGGATAAATAGTAAACGTTTTTTCAATTCCTACTATTTTTTTTAGTCGCTCTTTGAATTGATATGAAAGCGTTCTCGAAATGCGATTTTTCAACGTCCAAGAGTAGTAATCCACAATTTTCATTTGACTCTTTACATATTTTTGTTTCTTACAATGACTAAAGAAAGGGATTTCTAATGACTCACTATATAGTTCACTTAAAATTTCAAGCATAAATTTAGCGGATAATTTCTTATTTATAGGAACATAAGCTCTTCTAACAATTTCGAATTCCGACATCAGATAGTGACAATATTTCATCCTATTCAAAAGATTCACAGTATGCACATCGGCTCTTCTTCTATACTCCATATAAAAATAAAAAATATCATCCTTATTAATTGCTTTCGGATTGAGCCCATATTTAGAACAGATATTTATAATCTTATTTTTTATATGCAATTTTAAATCAGGATAACTATCAATTATGTTTCTGTTTTGAGACTCATAATACCAACCATCTAAGAACTCCTCTACAGTAATTACATCTTTCTTACACTTAGTAATCCAATCCGTTTCACGATATAACTCCCCCCAATACCCATAAATAACATATGGCTCACAAGGGTTCTCAAAATATTTCATAGCATCATCACAACCTTGATATACAAATATTCCATCTCCATATAAAGAGGTGTAATAGTCCCAATATTTATCCAATGGTAAAGTTTCATTCCATGGATATTCCTCAAAAGTCAAATGAAATTTATCACTAAAGAGTTTATCTATTTCTTTATCTTCTTTTTTAGAAATAGCTAATATACTATTTCCTAATCCGTATGTGAGTTTAGGTTTTGATCCAGCAGCTAAGAAAGCAGCTAGACACATTCTTGAGTCTAAGCCTCCAGTAGCACCCAATGTAGGATCTCCTAAACAATTGGAAAAAATCTCAGCATCACTCTTCATTATTGAAGCGATCTCTAAAATATTATTCGCATAATTTTCACTGGTTATTTTCTTAATTGGTAAACCGAGCTCTTTAATACTAAACTGATCATTAATAATTTGAATACATTGCTCTCCGGACAATCTTTTAATTTCATTAAAAACAGTCTCATCATTCAGAATGGCATGGCGACTAAACCATTCTAATACATTCAATTTATTTATTGAGAGTTTTTCTTTTAATGGTTCAACCAAATCATACAATGAAGAAGATATAGCCCAAATATCATTATCAACATAATAAAAAACATCATAACAATTACTTTGTTCTGTAAAAACAGTCAGGACATCCTCTTTAAATATACCCAGAACATAATTACCCAAAGTATCATTTCTTATGGCATTGATGTTTGCATTATATGCTTGAAATATATCTTCCAGAATCGTTATATCATTTTTTTTATTATAAACTATTGTCCCATTTTCTATTACAAAACCATCATGTAGCAATAATGCATTTTGATTCTCAACAGAAATTTTTTGAGTAGTTAAAGCGTAAATATTATTATGTGCATATTCAAATAGTAGTTTATATGGAGATTTAGAGATATCTCTCTTAAATGACGAATATAAGTATTCACTATTTGTTAAAAACATTTTTGACATAACCGGATATATTTTTATTAAAATTGATATTTAATATCTTCAAAGAAACAAAGACATACATAGCAATTACTATTATCTTTAGCATCAGAGTTCCCCAATTATCTTCTAAAAATAAAAGCAAAAGCATAACTACAGAAATCGAAAATATTTTAATTAAAGAAATCCAATCATAATGTATTTGCATCGCCTTATTGCTAAAGTACAAAATCAAAACAAGGGTAAGAGAATAAGAAGTAAGTGAAGAAAAACATGCTCCATATATTCCGTATCGTGGAATTAGATATATATTTAATAAAATATTAAATATAGCGGAAACAACCCAAATTAATGACTTCACCTTAGTATACTTTATATTATATGATAAAGGCTGCATATATATGACACGATAGCAATCAACCAAAGATATTACAAGCATCACAATAATAACAAAAAATGCAGATGCATACTCAGGCGCTAACAATTGTACTATATTATTTGATAATATTATCAGGATTGTTATTAATACCATCAAAATTGAACTTACGATTGTTACAGTTTTTACCAACTCTATTTCACTTTTTTCCACCCCACTATTCATATCCTTATATTTACTAAATATATAAGGTACTAATGCAGAATTTAACGACATGAAAAGAATCGTAGGGATTTGTCCTACAGTACAACCAACCCCATAAATTCCAGTACTAGCAGCACCAATATACTTATTAATAAACAACCTATCTGTAAATTTGACAAGCCACCCAGATACATCACTTGGAAATTGAGAAAAAGAATAATACATATATTTTCTCGCACGCGAAAAATCAAAATTTACAGTAAAAAAAGGTTTTGAGTAAAAAAGAAAAATGATGAATGTCAATATACTATTTAAGAATAAAGTCCCCACTAAAGCCATTGCTTTATTTTCCAGATTTACAACTAATAACAGTTGAATAAAAATCTGAAACACACCAACACAAATAGATGTAACCGATACCTTCTTTGCATTTTGTTTAACATATAATAAAGCCAAAATAGCATTATAAAATACACCAAAAAAGGAAATAATCAATGCTAATTTAAAATATACTGTTGGAAGATTAATCAGAACAGCAAGCTGTTCATTAAAGCACCACAGCAAAGTAAATATTATTACTGAATTAATACTAATAAATAACACAATTGTGGAATATAGCCTTTTAACACTCTCCTCATCTTCACAATCAAAAAAGAAACGAGAAATACATGCATGCATAGAAAATTGCATTACCATATTAAAAAAAGTAGATACAGCAGAAACCATATACACATATCCGTATTCTTCCGGTGATACTAAATGCGAATAAAAAGGTAGTAACAAAAAAGATGTTGCACGTATACTTATAGTAGCTATCAAATATAAAAAACTATTTTTTAACAACGACGATGACGATCTGCTCATTCCTTACACATCTTTACTAAAAGCATCAATAAAAGAACCCTCCGTTTTATTTATAACTTGACATCCTATATGACAATCAGATATATATTTCTTTATTTCCCAATAAGACTCAAACATCCTGGCATAGTTTTTAAGTATTAAATAAAATGGATATTCTTCCGTATGTTGAATCTCCTTTACAGGTTTAGCTACAACTTTTTCTTTATCAAAGAAATGAGGGTTTTCTAAATAAACAATATTATCTTTATCAACAAACAAATATTTAGTCCAAGTGTGTTCAACTCCATAAAGCTCAATATTTGAATATTTAAACAATATCCCTAACATTATAGAAGCTACTAAAACATTTTGCACTACCGGCATAGCCAATTGCCATTTATAACAAAAATATTTTACAAATTTAAAATCACATAAAAGATTAGTCGCATTATAATATAGAAGATTAATATTACTATTAGTTATAGTCATAAGAATCTGTCTTTTTACTTCTCTTGAAAATGGAATACAAAGAGTCATTCTCCAATTCGTCTTCTCATTTATTTTTTGCAATATTTCCAATCCTTCAGAATGATGAAAAAAATGCGGATCAGCTAATACATAATATAAAGGCTTTACAAGTACATAATTATCTGAAAGAACATGACGATTAACGACCATATAATCTTCAAGACCTTCATTGTCGAAATTGACATTATTCAACGAACTACCATTACCTAAAATTCGTAATTTACGATTAGCAGAGAGTCCCTTTATACGTTTCTTTGAGAAATAATTCCTATTCTTTAGAATACGCATAACATCTAATACAAAATAAAAGAAATTATATATCATAAAAGTATATCAACAAATTCCCTTATACAACCATCCCCTCCCTTTCTATTTAAAATTTTAATACCCTGAATATTCACAATTTTCATATGCGCATCAGAAGGACATGCCGGAAACCCTACAGCCGAAAGAAGATCAATACAATTAATATCATCTCCAACATAAGCCACTTCTTCAAGTGTTATGCCCATCTCTTTACAGATTTCAAGGGCGGCAGAGAGTTTTCCACCTTCTCTTTTGCCTTGATATAAATAATCAACTTTCAACTTTCTTGCTCGATTCTCCACTATTTTTGTATTTTCAGAGGTTATTATGCCTACCTTGATTCCTGCTTCCCTCAATAATTGAAATCCCATACCGTCACGAGTATTAAATTTCTTCAATTCATCCCCTGTCTCCGAATAATACATACTGCCATCTGTCATCACTCCATCAACATCAGTAAGAAATAATTTAATTTTCCCTTTATCCTTTGTAGTTCCTGACAATATATATTTTCTCATTAAATTTTCTAATATAATCCAATCATCAGGTTCATCCAGCTCAGTCGCTGTATACTCTGGCATTTCATAAATACCAATCCTACCACTCAACCGGTTATTACTCGATAAGATGTTTTCAACCGTATTAATATAAAAAGCTCCATTTTCCATCAATTCTCCTTTAATATTTTGACGACGAGGCCTCTTTTTATAATCATAATTTTTAGAAGTGCCATCTGCATTCCAGAAAAAACGATAATTTCGAACACAACTCAATATCGAATCATATTGTCCCTCATTATATAATGATAATGCTTCTTCAAAATGAACTGATTGAGTTAATGGAGATGTAGCTTGGACTAATAAAAAAATATCTTTCAAATTTAATGATACCTTATTTATATATTCAAGCATCACACTCTCAGTGCTTGCTGTATCACACGCATTCTCCGCTGAACGACGAAAAACAGTTAATTTATTCAATTTAAAAGAACGAACTGTTTCTTCTATTTTAGACGAATCCGTTGCTATTATTATTTTATCCACTAAAGAGCAGTTCTGCAACGCTAATGCACTCCAATATACCAACGGTTTACCACAGAAATCTTTTATATTTTTAAGAGGAATAGATTTGCTACCTCCCCGAACTGGAATAAATGCGATTACCATTTTATTTGATTTTTCTTTAATTTATTACGCTGAACAGACTCTATATCTAAAATATCTTGTTGCTTATAAGTCAATGCTTTAGCTACTGCACGACAATCGCGAACTAATTTACGAACACCATCTGGCTCTAAAGATGCAGCATGATCTGTACCTTTCCAAGTCCTATCTAATGTATAATGCCGCTCTATCCATTCTGCTCCCAAGGCAACTGCTGCCGAATCTACTGCAATACCAAGATGATGGCCTGAGAATCCAATAGTTTTTACCCTATCAGCATACTCCTCACGAAGTCGAACAAGTTCTAATAAGCATATATCCTCAAAAGGCACTGGATAACCTGAAGTGCAATTGTAAATTACTAAATCTTTGTTTCTCTTATTCGCTTCAAAAAAATCAATAATTTCCACTTCTTCATCTTTTGTAGTCATACCAAAAGATAAATGTATTTCTCCTTCAAAATTATCACATAAATATTGCAATAATCCCTTATTCAAATTACAGGCAGATGGAACCTTTATTAAATCAGGATGTAATGTACAAATTTCTTTAGCTGATGTAACATCCCAAACAGATGTAGAATATACAATACCCAATTCTTCACACCATCTTTTGAGCTGTCTATGTTGATCTAGATCAAACTCCAGAAATTCACGATGCGTACCATAAGTCTGACCATAAGAATTTTCAGGATGTGGATGTGGAGCATTATACTCTTCACTAGTCAACAATTCCTTATTACAACGTTTTTGAAATTTTACAACATCAGCTTTACAATATGTTGCTGCAGTCATTATCAACTCTTTTGCAATAGACATATCACCTTTGTGATTACAACCTATTTCCGCAATTACTTTAGGAATTTTCATTACAATAAATTTAATCATTTTAATTCGCATTGTAAATACCTCCATATGCAAACTAAAACATATTCATTCAATCAAAATAATACAGTTATTTACTACCTTTTTATATAAACATTCTCTATCTATAGACAGACAATTGATATTTTCTGCATTACTAGACACTTGTAAAGTTCATCAGTCTAAGTTAGTGAAAACTGATATTTCACACCCTAGTAAGCATTCTTCTCCCCAACAACCACATTCGCTATAGTCTTATAAATGATATATAAGTCAAGGAATATTGTCCAATGTTCCATATACCAAATATCAGCTTTAATACGTCCTTCCATCTGTGACAATTCTTTAGTTTCACCACGAAAACCATGTGTTTGCGCCCATCCGGTTACTCCAGGTTTAATAAAATGGCGCACCATATATTTATCAATCAGCCGCGCATAAGTTTCCGTATGAGCCAACATATGAGGGCGAGGACCTACTATCGACATTTCACCTTTAAAGACATTAATAAACTGTGGAAGTTCATCAAGATTAGAGCGTCGAAGAAAATTTCCAAAGCGAGTTTTCCGGGGATCATCAACTGTTGCCTGTTTATTATCCGCTTCTTCATTCACTCTCATAGAACGGAATTTATAGCATTTAAAATCAACACCATTCAAACCAGTGCGCATTTGCTTAAAAATGATAGGACCGGGGGAAGTCATTTTTATGACAACTCCCACGATCAGGTAAATAAGTGGGAATATAGCAACTAGAAAAATTCCTGATAACACAATATCGAATAATCGCTTTAAGAAACGATTTTCCACTTTACTTAATGGTTCATATCTCAAATTCAAAATCGGCATATTGCCAACCATGCTATGCCAAATACGTCGGGGGAATCCCTTACAAACATTAGGAACCCCATGAAAATAAAGCAAATGGTTCTCACAATAATTGATGATGGAAACATTATAGCGCCCCTGCTCCATTGACAATGAACAAAACACGTGTTTTATAGCTGTTTTTTCGGACATAAAATCAACAAAATCGTTAGGATTACCAAGATAAGAACATTGGGTTGAAAAACTATTATTAGGTTCAATATCGAAATAACCGACAATTTCATAAATAGATGCCAATGAGCTTTCCATTTCCTCATATAGCATCTGCATATTATTCCCCCCACCAATAAAAACCGCATAATGTTTGTGCTTACCCTTAGCACAATAACCGATCAACGAATGACGAATGATAATTCGATAAATACTTAATATAACAAAAAGTGTAAAAAAATAGACAACAAAAAAAAGAGGAAAAATGATAGATATTCCACTAAATGCCATAATACATGCCCAAAATACTGAAAATGTTATAATATTTTTCAGTACACGCAGTACAAGCTGATCTGCACGAATTTCCCTACTAGTCCAAACTTTTCCACGAGATGCCGAACATGCTAAATAACAAAGGCTAAGCGAAGTCATCATCAAAGAAGTAGTACATGAAAAAGGCGAATATATAAATACATTTTCCCAAAAGAACAGAAACTGAAACAAACAGAGATTCAGAATGACCAAATCGCCCAGAACTGCAATAAATTCTACTACTTTATTTATTTGGTTAGTTGACGTCATATCATTTTATTAATGGATACTAAGCTCGTATTTCTTTAATTTTATCCAGAAACTCTTCTCCAAAGAGTTTCCAAAACATGACAATGCAAACAGATAAGAAGATAAATACCAAGACGTATACTTTTTTACTAATTCCCGAAGGTTTCAATGGCACTACTGCAGGCTCTACAACCGCAAATACAGGCTTTTCTTCCTGAACTTTAGCTCTGGCAACTTGAAGTTGATTTGCCACTTGACTATAAACCTGATAAGCCAAACTCATATCATTTTGTAAGCGCTCCTGTTCAGCACGAACACTCTGCAAAATGATATTATCATGAGAATCTATATAATTGGCATATTCCTTTTGAGCTGCATAATATTCTTGTTGACGCTCTTTAAACAGTTTCTCTAAATAAATACAATCCTCTTTAGCCTTGGTAGTACGATAGTCTATAATATACTCCTGCAACTTCTTCACAACAGAATCAGCGAGCACTGCGGCAACTTTAGGATTTTGCAAAGTCACAGCAACCGTAGTCATGGATGTTTTCTTATCTACAATAGCAGTAATCGTATTTTTTAAAACTTCAATCTTCTTCGATTCTTTTTGGGATAATTCAATTACACCTTTATTGGTTCTATTAGAATATACTAATTCATCTTCTTCGATAAACAAAGACTTTGCTCCATCAATTATTATACTTGGAAATCCGATTACATAGCTCCACCAAGGGACATATTCTTCATCTAAGTAAGTGTTCAAAGTCATATTCACACCTTTCGATGCAGGTATTTCCATTGTAGAAAGTTCTAATAAAAAAGGAGTAGAAGATACAATATCAGCAGACAAAGAAGCATTCAAAGCATCAGTACCATCCCCCATGGCAACGTCACTTCCCAAAAAAGAAGCTGCCAAACCAGATAGACCAGTACCTTTATTACTGCTCATCTCCGGAGAAAGGGTTACTTCAGCGGTATATTGCTTTGGAATACAAATTGCTATAATAACACCAATTATCAAACCAATACTAGCAGCTTTATAGATTGTCTTACGAATACCTATAATCTTACGAAGAATATCCATCAAATCTATTTCGGCCTCTTTATCTATATGGTTACTCTGACCCTGTTCTATTTCTTTTTCAGATTCCCCTTCTGTCATAATGGTATAAACTGTTTTCTTTTATTTCTTTATCAGATTAGCAATAGATGCAACCATCATTCCCAACGTACTGAATGTAGTAGCATAACCTAAGATATTACCAATATTAGTCCTTTTCTTAGCCTTACTAGGCACAATGATCTCACAACCCGGTTCGATCTGTTTCTTACCGCTACCTTTCACTTTAGTTACCTGACCGTTCATATAAACGATGAATTTTTTACTCTTCTTCGCATTCTCAGAATAACCACCAGCTTGATCTAGATAATAATCTATATTCTTTCCTTCCATATAAGAAACGGTATTCGGAACCATTACAGCACCATTGATTGTAACCGTATTATTGTTTTTCGGAATAGAAATTACATCACCCTCACGCAAGACAATATCCGCTGTACTTCCAGGATTCGCTAGTGCGTTTTCCAAGTCAATACCAACACTAAAGGTATCTTCTACACGAACACCCAAAGAGTCCATCATAGCCTCACCCAACTGTCTGCTCATCAAACGAATTACATCACCCATGCGTTTCTTTTCACTCGCATTGGCCACACGAGTCAGTTTTGCACCACGTAAGTAGGCATAATTCGTTGCACCTCCCGCTTTATTGATCAAGTCTGAAAGACGTTCTTCACGACTAGTCATAGCATAAGAGCCTCCGAACAGAATTTCACCTTCAACAACTACATTCTGCTGAGCCTGATAACCCGGACTACGACGTACATAAACTTCATCATAAGGTTGAAGTACAAAGCCAGGCGTTCCATCTACAACAAAACCTTCTTTCAGGGAGAATGTATATATATGGCCAATAGTATCGTTATCTACCGTACTACGAGGATTCTTGATTCTACGGGATACATCCACACGGACGACGGAAGCGGCCTCACGTAAGCCACCTGCTTGAATAATCAAGTCTTCAAGGGTCATGTTATCAGCATAAGGATAAGAATCCGGTTTGGCTACTTCACCATGGATTACAACATCACCTCTATCTTCTAAGTCATGGATGCTCGGAATATAAAGGATGTCATTTTTCATCAAGATAATGTTTTGGAAAGTACCATTCATGATGGCTTTAATATCTACAGGGACAACTTCAGTAGTAAGGTCTTCACGCTGACGATAAAGGACAGCACGATTCAAGAAAGCATCACCTGTCAAGCCTTGGGCTTCGTTTACCAGTTCGCGGACTGTGTTTAATTTTCCATTCAATTGATAGATGCCAGGACGGTAAACAGCTCCGCGGATTTCAAGTTTATTGATGAAGCGGTTAAGGATGGCTTCAGCTGTCACAACATCACCATTCCGCATTTTATAGACACTATAATCGAGGTCTTTGACTGTGTTTACTTCATACTCCTGTCCGTTCTGACGTACGACACGTAAGGAACGGGTGTAAGCGTCGGCTTCAAAGCCACCGGCATAGCTGATAAGAGTGGATAGACTCTCATCCTTTTTCATTTCGAAACGCATCGGGCGTTTAACTTTTCCATCGATCTTAACCAATACGTCATAGGCGGGAACAATCACGACATCACCTTCCTGAAGACGGATGTCATCCTGAATGTGGCCTTTCATGATAAATTGGTAGACGTCAATCGTGGCGATGTTCTTACCGTTACGTACCAGCTGGACATTACGAAGGCTACCTATGTCACTGACTCCACCTGCACGATAAAGTGCATGGAAGACAGTAGAAAAGGAAGAGAGAGAGTAAGTGCCCGGCTGGACTACTTCACCCATCACATTGATTTGAATAGTACGGATGCTGCCCAAAGTCAGACGGATGTCAGAAGTGGGGTCATTCGTATTATTGAGACCATTATATATTTTGTTTAATGTTTTTTTAAGATAGTCGTTGGCTTCAGCAATAGTTAGTCCGTTCAGGTTGACAGGACCTATTTTCTGAATGTTGATAGTGCCGTCAGGAGAAATCTGTTGGCGGATAGTGTTCTGGCTGGCTCCCCAAATATCAATAATCACTTCATCACCGGGACCCAGACGGTAATTTAAAGGGGTGGCGATGTTGACACTGGGTTCAAAAGTCAGGTTACGGGTATTAAAAATGTTACGTCCGAAAACCTGATTACCACGTGCGAGGTCTTGAGTACTCGGATGGTCTTCCAGCATATCGGAGGTGTTCTCCTTCATTTCTTCACGTAAGCGTGATTCATTGACATCCGTACCGGTAGCGTTGGAAGCATTGACATTGTTCTGCTGCTCATAAAGCTGCTTCACACGCATAGCCTGTTCTTTAGTCACGCCCTTACGTGCAAGTTCGGAGGCTAATTGTTTTTGTTCTTTCCCTTGTCTAATCCCCTCTTTGACATACTCCAATACTTGAGAATCACTCATATTTTGAGCCATCAAAGGAGAAAAAACTCCTAACAGTAGAATGAATAGAAATACGTTAAAGTTTTTTTGTGTCGTCATTACTAATCTTTGTGGGTTCTACATAACCGATTGGCATATCTACACAAGCACAGCCAAGCATATTTAAACGAACGGCAATCTTACTCTTACCCCCGACAGTCACGAGTTCGCCAACAAGGCCGCTCAAAGGACCTTTTATCACACGAACTTTCTCACCACGCGCCAGTGGAGTATCATTCATACAGACTGCTTCTTCGGAATAATCGAGCATGAAACGGAAACGCGCCATCTGCTCGTCAGGAATAACGGCAGGAGTGCTTTCACCACGCATCACCATATAACGGCTGACCGTGGAGAAGCTTAGGACTTCCATACGCTCTTTTGGATTGACATGAACAAAAACCATCATGGGAAGCAAGACTGTATCAACCATCTTTCGACGGTCGCTCCATTGATGGATCTGTTGCTGAACGGGAACAAAAGAATCAATTCCCATCTTAGACAAACGCTCGGCAACTTTCTTCTCATGATGCATTCGAACGAGTGCTACATACCAGCGTTTTGAGTGTGCTACGCCTTCCCCTGTCCCACTAATAGGCCCGGCATTTACTGATTTTGGTTTCGTTAAAATCATATTTTTTTACCCCATGTGATTCCGTTACTTCTTAGGTAACGGATAACACACATATAGGATACACATAGCAGTGAAAAAAGGAAAAAATCGATTATGAGGGAATATAAAAGCGGGTACCTAACATTCAATATAAGACTTTTTTGAATTTAGGTAATAAAAATCCCTTGAGCATGAAGACGTTATCTTTCATGTTCAGATAGATTCATGTTGCATATTTGAGAGAAAAAGGAAAAAAAGAAGTTTTTTGCTTGTTTGCTATTAATATTTTTACCTATCTTTGTAGCGAATATATTTCCGTTACCTAAGAAGTAACACCAGCATTAAGTCCCTAATCCATAATGCTTTAATAATATTAATCAGAACATTTTAAAACTACATACGTAAGAATAATTCAAATTATTAACCTTTGTTCTTTCTTCCAATTCGAAACCCTTTAAATATATCTGTGTTGTTTTAATAGATTTGTGCCCTAATGATTCGCTAATCATCTCGATAGGAACACCTCTGTACTTGGCAGTCGTAGCCCAAGAATGACGAAGCGTGTAAGACGTGACGGATGAAGATATCCTTAATTTTCTGGACAGGCTTTTCAAGTCATTATTGAAACGTCTCAAGGCTGACTGATATTCACGATAAGCCTCCTCTTCATCTCTCTTATATGCTCCGCTTAATATCCGAAAAAGATAATCAGGATAATCGGGACTTCGCGCATCGGTTTTATTGTATAATCCCCCGATTGCATTGTGCGCTGACTCCAGCACTTCTATACTCATAGGAGTACCGGTCTTGAGACGGTTGTACTTTAAAAGACCTTGTTTCAAATTGGATTTTTCCAGATGGGCCAAATCAGAAAAAGGCATTCCACAAAACTGAAATAACAGATTGGCAATGGCCTGTGTCCGGCGAAGCTTTTCCGATTGAGGATCTTTGTTTAGTAATATGTGAAGTTCACCGATCGGGATGGCTTTCTTCTGACGTGTGTCCACCCCGGTAAATACATCCCGGAACAAGCCATGTACATAAGGAGCCTGATGCGTATCAACTCCGCGATTGTAGATACTACGAAGCATACGCATATACGTAGAAATCGTATTAGGCTTCAAACGGGAAGCCAACAGATAGTTGCTATACCTCTTTAGAGTTTCGCGGTTTATCCTACTAAACGTAATGGATTGGGTTCCACAAAACTGCGAAAAAGAACGAATAGCGTGTTTATACACGTGGGCAGTAGAATAACGCCCCTCTTGTCGCAAACAATCGATGTAATTGTTTGCACAAATAGTAAATCGATTTTTTTCCATAAATTATAACTTATCTCATAAGTGTTATTAAAAAACGTACGGAATATAGTAAGATTATAGATAAAATGAATCACATTTTTAAATTTAGTCGCTGTTTTAGATCGAAAATCGAATAATTTCTAAAAAAAATAAGTGAAGCCATGCAGTATTTTCAATAAGCGTGCATTTAACTTATAAAAGAGGGGAAAAAGGGAAATCAAACCATATATCATTAAAACCTACAACCTGAGCTTAACAAGTGAAGTGGGGAAAAATAAAAAAAAGAGAGAGAGTTTTTTATACAACGTCCCCCAAAACGAGGAATCCCTGCCAATTTTCGAGTTGGCAGGGATTCATTTTTACTTATGTTGTTTTTCGAAGAGGTAATCTCTTACTTGCAGTATTTGGTAATCAGCTCATCTACATTCGGATCACCCAGTTCTTTCGCTTTCTTAAAGTTACCGCAAGCTTCATCTGTCTTCTTCAACTGTATCTGACAAAGTCCCAGTAAGCGGTAAGCCTCGGCATATTTAGGATCAGCCTTCAGTATATTATTCAAAATCTGAATAGCTTCTTCATAACGTCCTACACGCAGGTTGACCACTGCATGTTCCGCCTGATAGGTCAGGTCTGTCGGATTCATTTCGATTGCTTTAACTATATCATCCAAGGCGCGTTGGAATTGGCGTGCTTTCAAAGCGGCCTGTTCGCGATAGTAATAGAATACGTCGTTCACTTCTCCTTTGACTGCTGTATGATAAGCATCATAATCGAGCATCGCATTCCGTGGCTGGCCGGCATTCATGTTCATCTGCGCACGTTCCAACAAATATGGAGCAAAATCTGCTGTGATCGGTTGCGGGCAACGGGCAATACAGCTATCCATTAAAGCTACAACTTCTTTCGGATCACCTTTCGCCAGTTCCTTCGTCTTGGCAGCACTAAAGAAAGTGGCCGGAGAAGCAATGTTACTGGCATTTACCTTCTCATAAGCTGCCAAAGCACCGGCATAATCTTGCTGGGCAAACAGTATATCGCCTTCCATTTGAATATAAATAGGCAGCGGATCAATGGCGATTGCCTGACGAACATTCTGCAAAGCAGTGTCATACGTCCAGTCTTTATACGTTTTTTCCGGCTTCGACAATTGATAAGCATATATCAGCTTACCTATATTATAATATACGTCATCTTTTTTCTGGGCTACTTTCAAAGCCTGATTAAAGTCGGCAACTGCTTTATCATACCAAGTCTGGTCGTCCTTACCTTTAGCTGCATAATAATTGGCACGACGAAGATAACCATCCGCATTGGCAGGGAACTGACGGATGAAATCATCCAACAGCTTTTCGTAATCGTCGCCTGACAGGCTCGAAGATGCCATAAACAAGTACACTAATGCTTGGTCTTCCGTTTCGGGCAGGCCTTTCCGGATGCCAATCTTTTTCAAAGCAGCGTCTCCCAAAGAAAGAGCACTGATTTTCTGTGACATGGCAAAAGCTGCTCCTGCCGCGTAGCAAGTGGTCACCGTATCGATGCCGGATGATTTCTGCGCAATACCAAATACCTGACCTTCAGCGTTCATCACCGGACAGCTCACCATCTTATCTTTCATCTGCATACCCAATGTATAGTAATGATATTCTCCGGCTACTTTGGAAACTTCTTTCACTTTACCAGTAACGCAAGCGATACTTTTCTGTGTAGAATAAGGAAGCATCCACGCATCGGCTCCCACTGCCGGAGCTGTTTTAGCCACAATGAGCGCAGGCACTTTCTTCTCGGTGATAGCCACACGGAACTTAATGACATCATACATATCATTCGCTCCAAGTATCAGGCTAACCGGCATCTGCTTGCCTTCGGAAGTGATTACCACCGCACGTTCGGCTCCTTTAAAAAGAGTATAATCTGATAAAGCCAATCCATCTTCGGATACAAAAAATCCGTTTCCGGTATTCAGCATTTTATCATTCTTGTCATAAGTCACCACAGAGAAGACTGCACGTTTTGCCTTCTCTACCCATTTGGGAGTTTGCGCCATGCTTCCCTGCATCAGGAAGAAAAGCAGTAAAGGTAGAATTAAAATCTTCTTCATATCAGTCATTATTTCTTTGTTTCACAGCTTCGTAAACTAGGATACCGGCAGCCACGGAAACATTCAGAGATTCGATGGTGCCCAGCATCGGGATTTTCACCCATTCGTCGCAGAGCGCAAGGTTTTCATAAGAAACTCCCGTATCCTCCGCTCCCATAATGATGCACAGCGGTCCTGTATAATCGGCTTTTGTATAGTCGTAATCTCCCTTCTCGGTAGCAGCTACAATGCGGAAACCACTGTCTTTCAGATATTGCAGCGTTGAACGAAGGTTCTGCTCACGACACACAGGCAGCGTGTGCAGCGCTCCTGCCGATGTTTTCACGGCATCAGCATTGACAGACGCACTCCCGCGGGCAGGAATAATCACTGCATCGACAGCTGCACATTCGCAGGTACGGGCAATGGCTCCGAAATTACGTACATCGGTCACTCCATCGAGCATAACAAAAAACGGATTTTTCCCTTGTTCGAACAGGAAAGGAACAAGATCTTCCGTTTTCTGATAAATCACAGAAGAAATGAAAGCAACCACTCCCTGATGATTTTTCCGGGTAATGCGGTTGATACGTTCTACCGGAACACGCTGAACCGGTATCATCAGCCCTTTCAAAGCAGCAAACAGTTCTTTGGAAAGATCACTCTGAATGTCTTTCTTTACCAGAATTTTATCAATCTCTTTACCTGCCTGAATGGCTTCTATCACGGCACGAACACCGAAAATCATTTCACTTTTATCCAACATCTATTTGATTTACTATTTTACTATTTACAATTTACTACTTATCAGTTACCGCTTAACAATTCACTACCTCAACTACTTTGAATGAATCAATTTAGCCATTAATTACTTAGCATCAAGCAGGGATTTGGCATTGCTAAGGGCGGCCTCGGTCAGAGTGGCGCCACTAAGCATGTGAGCTATTTCCTCTACTCGTTCTTCATCGGTGAGACGGCGGATATGACTGTTTGTTTCCGTATCGCTGTCTTTCTTATATACTTTATAATGTGCACGTCCGCGGGCAGCAATCTGCGGCAAGTGGGTGATGCTGATTACCTGACGGTTCCGGTCGCCCATTTCCTGCATCATGTCCGCCATGCGGTCGGCTATTTCACCGGAGACACCGGTATCTATTTCATCAAATACGATAGTCGGCAGTTTCACGGCTCCGGCAATCAATGCTTTGATAGAAAGCATAACACGGGCAATTTCACCTCCCGAAGCTACGGAAGAGATATTTTGCAAAGTACCGTTCTTATTGGCAGAAAACAGGAAGTTGACTGTATCTTCTCCTTGCAATCCCGGCTCTTTCTTCAGTCCCATTTCGATCTGAAAACGAACATTCGGCATACCCAGCGGAATCAAGCGGGCTGCCAATTGCTTTTCTACTTCACGCGCAGCTTTCGTACGGGCTTTGGTGAGCAGTTCTGCTTGTTGTTTCACTTGCTTATATTGTTCCTCTTTACGAGCGGTCAGCTCAGCAATACGCTCATCGTATGAAGTGATGTCAGATAATTTGTTACGATATTCATCCGTCAACGCTATCAACTCGTCAAGAGTCTGTACCCGGTGTTTCTGTTGCAGGGAATAAATCAGATTCAACCGTTCGTTCACTTCTTCCAGGCGGACCGGATTAAATTCAACGGAATCACTTTGCGAAGAGACTTCGTGCGAAATATCTTTCAATTCGATATAGGCGCTCTCCATACGTTCGGTAAGTTCCTTAGCGGGCTGATAGACTCTTTGCAAGCTATTCAGCGTATTCAGACTATCTTTCAGGTAAGAAAGCAATCCGCCTTCATCCGAGGCAAATGACTGTTCGACCCGGTAAAGTCCGGCTTTAATTTCCTCTGCATGACTTAGTGTTTCGGCTTCCTGTTCCAGTTCCTCCTGCTCTCCTTCTACAAGATGGGCCTCTTCAAGCTGTTCGAGTTGGAAACGGATATAATCTTCATCGGAACGGCTTTTTTCTGCCAGTGACATTAATTCGGCCAATTCGCGTTCTGTCTGCTTCCATTCGCCATAATGCAGATGGTATTTCTCCAATGCTGCATCATTATGCGCCAGAAGATCAAGCACGTTCAACTGGAATCCTTCTTTATTAAGTAACAGATTCTGATGTTGAGAATGTACATCTATCAACTGTTCGCCCAGCTCTTTCATTTGTGCCAGTGAAGCGGGAGTATCGTTGATGAATGCCCGGCTTTTGCCGGAAGCCTGTACCTCACGACGCAAAATACACTCTTCATCATATTCCAATTCGTTTTCTTCAAAAAACGGACGCATACCGTAGGCAGCAATATCGAACCGTGCCTCTATAATACATTTGGAAGCTCCGCGACGAATCGCTTTCACATCGGCACGCTGCCCCAGCAGGAGCCCGATAGCTCCCAGAATAATTGATTTCCCGGCTCCCGTTTCACCTGTTATAACGGAAAAGCCTGTTTCAAAACTGATATCCAGTTTTTCTATCAACGCGTAATTCTGAATGTATAGTGAACGTAACAAACTAATTAAAAATTAAAATTTGAAAATTAAAAATTGGGAGACAGGGTGGCTACCAGACGATCAATGATGTCTTGAGCTACTTCTGTTTTCGACTTCAAAGGATAGTCTGTACGACCTTTCCTGTCGATTATGCTTATCTTATTGGTATCATGGCGGAAACCGGCTCCAGCATCATTCAACGAGTTGAGCACGATAAAATCGAAGTTCTTGCGTTCGAGCTTTCCTTCGGCATTCTGCTGCTCATTATTGGTTTCGAGCGCAAAGCCCACCAGGCATTGTTGTTTTCTTTTTATGGCTCCTAAAGAGGCAGCAATATCTTGTGTTGCCCGAAGGTGCAGGGTCAGTTCTTCTTCTTTTTCCCGCTTAATCTTCTTATCAGCTACCGTTGCCGGACGATAGTCGGCTACTGCCGCACAAAGAATACCGGCATCAGCATCCGGGAAATGGGCCTGCGCTGCTTTGTACATTTCTTCAGCAGATTCGACATCGACACGGATGATACCAGAATGTTGCGTTTTGAGTTGCACAGGACCTGTTATCAGGGTCACTTGCGCTCCGCGACGGGCACATTCTTCTGCCAACGCGAATCCCATCTTTCCGGACGAATAATTGCCGATGAAACGCACCGGGTCTATCTTTTCGTAAGTCGGTCCGGCGGTAATCATCACTTTCTTTCCGGACAGTTCGCCGCTCGAAGCAAAGAATTCATCCAATACCCGGATGATATTCTCCGGCTCTTCCATTCGCCCCTTCCCTACCAGATGGCTGGCTAGTTCTCCTGTCCCCGGCTCGATAATATGATTACCGTATGAACGCAGAATATCCAGATTTTTCTGGGTGGCAGGATGAGCAAACATATCGAGGTCCATTGCCGGAGCAACAAACACGGGAGCTTTTGCCGAAAGATAAGTGGTTATCAGCATATTGTCGGCTATTCCGTTGGCCATTTTACCGATGGTAGAGGCAGTGGCCGGCGCAATCAATACGGCATCCGCCCATAAACCGAGATCGACGTGGCTGTTCCACGTTCCGTCACGTTGGGCAAAAAACTCACTGATGACCGGTTTGCTGGTCAACGCCGAAAGAGTGATCGGAGTAATAAATTCTTTTCCCGCCGGAGTAATGACAACCTGCACTTCCGCTCCTTGTTTTATCAGTCCGCGAATGATATAGCACGCCTTATACGCGGCAATACTGCCGGTAATTCCAAGAATTATTTTCTTTCCTTTTAGCATTATTTTGTAATCAAATTACTCATTTCACGCAAACGGATTTTTGTCAATGCCGCCTTGGTGTTCAGCGTGAAGTCACTATTCAAAATCCAACTGTAATATCCGGGATCTTTCTTCAAAACCTCGGCTACAGACATTCCCTTATATTTTCCGAAGTTGAACACTTCTACTCCGTTATCATCGTACACCATGCGTCCGGCAAAATCGACATTCTTGCTGAAACTTGAATAATCTGCCAGGAACGCAATATCATTCTGAAGATCGGAGTAACGGTCGAGCTGTGCTTTCAGCACTTCGTAAGTAGCCCGTGTATCTGCTTCGGCAGTGTGTGCATCTTCCAGATTCTTGTCGCAATAGAACTTGTAGGCAGCAGACAGGGTGCGTTGTTCCATTTTGTGGAAGATGACCTGTACGTCTACAAATTTACGTTTTGTCATATCAATATCTACTCCGGCACGAAGAAATTCTTCGGCAAGGACAGGAATATCAAAACGATTGGAATTAAATCCTGCCAAATCGCAACCTTCAATGTCTCGGGCTATGTTTTTCGCTACTTCTTTAAAAGTAGGACAATCTGCTACGTCGGCATCATAAATACCATGTATAGCAGAGGATGCTTCCGGAATATGCATTTCAGGATTGATACGTAATGTCTTTGCTTCTTCATTTCCATTCGGATATACTTTCAGATAGCAGATTTCAACAATTCGGTCTGTGTTGATATTGGTTCCTGTTGTTTCTAAATCAAAGAAAACAATGGGATTTTTCAGGTTTAATTTCATTTCTGTTTATTTTATTGAGTCACCACAGATTAACACAGATTCACACAGATGTTTTTTCTTTAGAAGAAGTAAAATCTGTGTGAATCTGTGTTAATCTGTGGTGAAACGTATTAATCATTTAGCATCATCGGCATCAGCAGCATCAGCAAGTCTTCGTTTTCTTCCTGCTCTACCGGGATGATTACTCCGGCACGTGAAGGATCTGCAAGTTCGATGACTACTTCATCTGCCGAAATATTGTTCAATATGTCGATAAGGAACGTCGATTTAAAACCGATACTCATTGCAGCACCTGCATACTGGCAAACTTGTGTTTCTTCGGCAGAAGTAGAGAAATCAATATCTTGTGCGGAAATCACAATCTGGTTTTCCTGCATACGAAGTTTAATCAAACTGCTGGCTTGTGACGAGAAGATAGACACACGGCGCAAAGCTCCTACCAACTGTTGGCGGTCTACGGTCACTTTGTGCGGATTGTTTTGTGGAATTACCGAGTTGTAGTTCGGGTAACGTCCTTCAATCAGGCGGCAAACCATCCGGTAGCTTTCAAGCATGAATACAGCGTTGCGTTCGTCAAATTCGATGGTCACTGCGCCTTGTTCTTTCGGCAAAAGATTCTTTAGCAATGTAGCCGGTTTCTTTGGAAGGATGAAGGCTGCACGCTCGTTGCCTTTGGCTGCCAACGTTTTGCAACGTACCAGTTTATGACCGTCCGAAGCAACCATTGTAATGTCTTCTGTTGTAATATCGAAATAAATACCGTTCATCACCGGACGAAGTTCATCATCGGCAGTAGCAAACACCGAACGGTTGATACCTCCCAGAAGTACGCTTGCTTCCATTTCCACGCGGACAGCATTATCCCCCAGTGTAGCCGATTGCGGGAATTCATCCGCATTCTGCCCCATCAGGCTGTATTTTCCGTTCTGGTACTGCACCGTTATTTCATAATTATCCGGATTGATATCGAATGTGAGTGGTTGTTCCGGAATTTCTTTCAGTGCGTCAAGCAATGTTTTCGCTACTACGGCAAAACGCCCGTTCGTATCGCTTTCATTCACTTCTACGGTAGTCACCATCGTTGTTTCACTGTCGGATACAGTCACAGACAAAGTTCCGTCTTCCAGTTCGAAGAGGAAACAATCGAGAATTGGCAGCGCATTTTTTGAATTAATAACACGGCTGATGGCCTGTAAATGGCTGGAAAGAGCAGTACTTGAAACGATAAATTTCATATATTTTCGTGTATTTAAGTTTTAAATGTTCTATCGCACAAAGTTACGAAAAAAGATTTGGGCTGCCCAATAAAAACAAAAGAAAAAAACAGGTATTGTGCGAGGGATATTACTAAAAAATTGTAACTTCGCCGCAGAATTTAAAATTATCGCAATGGAATTTACAGGAAAAATCATCGCTATCCTCCCCCCGAGAGGCGGAGTTTCAAAAACTAGCGGCAACGAGTGGAAATCACAAGAGTACGTTATCGAAAACCACGACCAATATCCACGTAAAATGTGCTTCGACGTATTTGGCGCAGACAAAATCGAGCAGTTCAACATTCAAATGGGCGAAGAATTGACTGTATCATTCGACGTTGACGCCCGTCAGTGGAATGATCGCTGGTTCAATAGTATCCGCGCATGGAAAGTAGAGCGTGTTAGCACAGGTGCTCCAATGGCTTCCGGTTCTCCCGTTCCTCCTCCAGCTCCGTCGGCTATGCCGGAATTTACTCCGGGCGATGCCAAAGACGATCTGCCATTCTAAACCGAAAGTCATTCGTTCGATGAATAAGCATAAAAAACTCCCGATAGGATTAAACTCCATCGGGAGTTTTTTTATCTCCTTTTCTCCCGAAAAAAACAAATCTTTTTCTTCTTCTTTTTCATCTTCAGAAGAAGAAGTTTTTTTATTTATTTCTTTGTTTATAATGGGGGATGAATTTTTCTGTATATTTTACGTATTTTCTGTGAATTTTTCTGTATATTTTACAGATTCAAATGTTAAAATCACTCATAATAAGCTGACCATAGGACTATTATAAGCACACATATAAAAACGGCAAAAATGCAAAAAGAAAAAAAACAAAAAGGCGTTTCTCCAAAAGCAGAACGCACACAAAAAAGTATGGGTCAATGGAGCAAAAAAAACGATAAACAGCATCTTGAAAATGTATGGAGGAAGCAGGCAAAGTTTATGGATAATCCAGCCAAAAGCTATGGAGGTTTTCAGAAAAATGATCGCAGACAAACGATGATTTTTTATTCTGATTTATATTTCAAAACAATATTAGGATATACCACTCCATCTGCACAGGCAAACTGAACAAAGAGGGTGAAATGACGGAAGAAGTCGGCGTTGCGCAGAAAGAAATCCGGTACAAAACGAACGTGATTTTCTGATTGTTGGAATATGTGGTCGAAATCCGCCATCAGCATAAAATGGTAGGAATCGGACAAATGATCCATGCCTGTCTGATAGACCATCGCTCCATTGAGCACCTCACCTTTATCCAGTTGGCGAATATAATGCGCGAGAGCATCCGCATCAGGAGCGAGCAACAAGCGCCCGCCATAGAAGGCTGCATATACATCCAAAGTTGGTTCCGCAAAACTGGTTAGTTGTTCAAACAATGTTGTTTGAGGTAACCGATAGATAGGATATGCTTTATTTACAGTATAACAAAAAGTTATACGCGGATTTCTTCTTCCTTCGTCCGCCGAAGCGGCATTAACAAGAGCACGAAGCATTCGCTCGGCTTCCGTTACATCTGCCACCGACAGGCTCAAGACTGCCGCTGCACCCTGCAAAGTATCTTCACGCTGAAAGAGACAGGCAACCAAATCCTGCCCGGCATTTTCCATCAGATAGCGTGAAAACTCTTTATCCCTATTTTGCACTTCACTCGTGCGGGCAGGCACGCTCTGTCCCTGGGCATTTCCATAAGAAAGTAGAGACACCCAGTCCGTAATCCCTTGCCTGCTGAAATAGAAAGCAGTAGATGGCAACACTTCTCCCGGAAATCCCTTGACGGATTGCTGCTGGCGAAGCTGGTTTATAAACGCAAAGCAAGTGTCTGCATCGTGAGTGATGCCGGAGAAATAGATGAAATCATCTTTCATTTTCATGTCAAATTCCGTCCATCCCATCATCCCTTGCATACGGGTATAGATGGTAGCGGCCGCCGCACTTTTTTTCGGAGCACGTATTCCTGTAAAGGTAGAATCATCAGCCAATGATTTTCCACTTTTATACGCATCAATAACGTTTTCAATCAGTTTTTTCTGAAAGCTCAATGCCATAAAATCGGATGTCAGATAGCAGGCAAGAAAATCACCGTCCGCCATTGGATAAATAATTATCTCTTCTCCTTTGTAAATAAATGTTTTCGGCGGATAAAGTGAGGATATATATTTGCGTACAAATCTGTTTACCAACTCCTTATCCCCATTTCCCAATCTACAATAGAGCACTTGATTACGTTCGTTATCCGGCTCGTGGAAACTAATCAACATTTGATTCATTTGCCGGCTTAAACCGTGGGGAGTATCTTCTGAAAGGGCGTAAAGACTCTGTTTCAGATAAGAAAAGAGTTTGGATACATAAAGATATTGCTGATTTTTACTGCAAGTCAGCTCATCGACTTCTGCTACAAATTCGAGCACGTCATCAGTAACGAATACTGCTGAAGTTGTGGATGGCACCAGTTCATAAAGATTAAAGTCTTTCTGCCCTTCAGCTGCTGACAGTCTAAAAAAAGAGTACAATGCGAAACCTGAGCACAAAAGTACAACAGAAGATGTGATCGCTATTTTCACTATCGTACGAAGTTTCATAATATTCGCTGTTTATCGGCTAGGTGCAAAAATAATAATTTCTACAAAGAAAACAAAACTTTTGCTAAAAATTTCACCGATAATCAAACATAGATATCCAATCCGTCGAACGCCAGGTGAATATTTTCCGGAAGGTTCTTTTCAACCTCCGCATGCAAGCCCATATCATGACTCATGTGTATAAAGTATGTCTTCTTTGCCTGAATACGTCGGGCCACCGCCAATGCTTCTTCCAAATTTTGGTGAGTAGGATGCGAGGCGATCCGAAGCGCATTCATTACCAAAACATCTATTCCTGCCAATTGTTCATAGGATTCTTCGGGCATGGTCAACATATCAGTGATATACCCCAACTGCCCGATACGATACCCCAGAATCGGCAGTCGGCCATGCATCACACGCAGAGGAAGCACTTCCGTGTGATTTATAGAAAAGGATTGCCCCGCCGAAATTTCCTGTAAAGGAATATCGGGAACACCCGGATAACGATGGTCGACAAAGCAATAGGGCATACGCAAACGCAATCCCTGCGCTACATAATCTTCCGCATAAATAGGCACGGAACCGAACCGGCAAAACGGACGTAAATCATCCAGTCCGCCTACATGGTCATAATGTTCGTGCGTAATGAGCACACCATCTATCCTCTCAAAAGGGAGATGTAATACCTGTGTCCGGAAATCGGGACCACAATCTATCAGAATCCGCGCGTCATCTGTCTCCACAATAGCAGAGGCACGCAATCGATTATCTTTCAGATCGGAAGAAGTACAAACCGGACATGTACAGCCGATTTGAGGTACTCCCGTCGATGTTCCACTTCCTATAATTCTTACTTTCACTTGTTTATTCTCAATTTATAAAGTTGACTTCCGGATGGATATCAATACCGAACTTCTCACGAACAGAAGCCCGAACTGCATCTGAAAGTGCAATAATATCACTACCTTTTGCTCCGCCACGATTCACCAGCACCAGTGCTTGTTTATCATGCACGGCAGCCGGTCCCAAGGCTTTTCCTTTCCAACCGCATTGGTCAATCATCCATCCTGCCGGAATTTTTACGCGGCCGTCGGCCAGCTCATAGTAGGGTATGCGGGGATATTCCTGTTGCAAGGCTTCCAGTTCTTCTTTCGGCACAATGGGGTTCATAAAGAAACTACCGGCATTACCCATCACTTTCGGATCGGGCAGCTTGCTCTCGCGAATAGCAATAATCACTTTCCGAACAACAGAAAGTGTCAACGACGGATATTTTTCAAGCTCCTGACGAATGGTGCCATAGTCTAATGTATAATGCTCTTCTTTACTCAATCGGAAACGAACATAAGTGACAAAGGTCGCTTTGTTTTCCGGACGTTTAAAGATACTGTTGCGATAGGTATATCCACATTCCTCTACTAAATAAACGCGTTCTTCAGCTTGAATGTTCACTGTTTCCACAGCCGTTATCAGATCTTTCACCTCAACGCCATAGGCTCCGATATTCTGCACTGCACTTGCCCCCACCTCACCGGGAATCAGCGACAGGTTCTCTGCTCCATACCATCCATGCTCTACACAATAGGCTACAAAGTCATCCCATACTACCCCTGCTCCCACTCGCACTGATACAAAGCGGTCATCTTCTTCCGTCACTTCGATTCCTTCAATGCGGGAATGCAATATCAACCCGTCGTAATCTTTGGTAAACAACAGGTTACTGCCACCACCAATATGCAAAAAAGGTGTCGTAACGGCACCTTGCACAATCAGCTTCTTCAGTTCTTCAACCGAAGTGTACTCTAAAAAACGAGCGGCACTGACATCAATACCGAATGTATTGTAGGGTAAAAGAGAATACATATATTTTTAATTATAAGTTATATCATTATTCGTTATAAGCCGGCAAATACTGTTATATCATTAACAGCAAGGCTATTTCTTGTAGCGTATTACTACCTGCATCAAATGCTTGTATCTTCAAACTTATACAATTCCCATTCCCCGGCTTTGCGACGGAAATAGAGGATATTGGAAAAACCATTACCGATACCTTTCAACGCCAGAATTTTCGTTGGCGAATCATCGTCATTCCGCTGCCCGTAATTGATATTAGAAAGACGATCGGCAGGAAGTCCCGGTTTAAAAGCGAACCACTGATTAAGATCGAGGGTGGTCTCCAGAATAGAGAAATCATCGTCCGGATCGGTGGTTACAAAAGCCAGAGGCTCACACACACGCTTACTCTGAAAAAGACTATCTGCGGCAAAGTGTCCGAAAAACTCCACGAAATTTTCATTATCATTTTGCTTAATGGGACGCAGATTAATTGCCTCTAGCATCCATGCACCTTTGATACGCTCAAAATAGTATTTCTTTACCATTCGTGTTTTCACAAACACCCATTCTACCTGTACGGAAGTGAGGGAGGTATCTCCTACTAAATCCATATCTTCTTCTCTATCAAACAGAAGCGTATAATAATGCTGTTTGGTAAACAAGTCATCATGCTTCCAGTTATGCTCCTCGATATTCGTTTTTTTATCTCCATTGTAGTAAGGCAACGGAAATTTCACACGCTGACGCTGCAACACGTCATCGGAAGCAAAATTGTAGATAAAATCATCGAAAGATTCATCTGCCTGTATAGGTTGCGGATCTTCCGGCGATTCATCACAGTGAATAGAATCGGCTACCCGCCGGATAGAATCCACTTCTTTTGTGATAGATGCGAAGGGGTCAATGTTTGTTTTCTTGTTTCCACAAGCACCCAGTATACCGAGCAACATGACCCCTACAATTAGTTTTTTCATTATTTTAGTTTCTCTCTTAACTTTTCAAGCATATCTACCGTCATGCTTTCCAAATCGTAGGCCGGCTTCCAGCCCCACTCTTCACGAGCGCAGGTGTCATCCAGACTATCGGGCCAGCTATCGGCAATGCGCTGTTTCAAAGGATCTATATCATAGATCATCTCAAACTGCGGCACATGCTTCCTGATAGCCTGATAAATCGTCTCCGGGTCGAAACTCATCGAGGCGATATTGAAAGCATTTCGGTGTATCAATTTTGTCGGATCAGCTTCCATCAGCGTAATTGCTGCGTTCAGCGCATCCGGCATGTACATCATATCCATCAAAGTGCCTTGCTTAATGGGGCACACAAATTTTTCTCCTTTCACTGCCGAGTAATAAATATCGACAGCATAATCGGTCGTACCTCCTCCCGGAGGGGTCACATTCGAAATAATGCCCGGAAAACGGACAGCACGGGTATCAACACCATATTTATTAAAATAATAATCACTTAGCAACTCGGTCGTTACCTTGGTGACTCCATACATGGTGCGCGGACGCTGAATTGTATCCTGCGGTGTTTTCGTATGAGGCGTACTAGCGCCAAACGAACCGATAGAACTCGGAGTAAACACTGCACATCCTTGTTCGCGTGCCACTTCCAATACATTCCATAATCCATCGATACCTATTTTCCAGGCCAGCTTGGGCTTCGACTCGGCAACTACGGACAGCAGAGCAGCCAAATTATAGATTGTATCGATGTGATACTCTTTTACCACAGATGCGATCGCCTCTCCATCCGTTACATCAGCAATTGCCGACGGTCCGGACTCCTTTAATTCCCCTTTAGGTTCTGCACCCGGAATATAACCTGCTACTACATTTGCATTTCCGTAACGTTTACGTAGCTCCATCGTTAGCTCCGACCCTATCTGTCCGGTAGCTCCAATAATCAAAATGTGTTCCATTTTTTCTTCTGACTTAGAATATCAAGCTTAAATAGTGCGCAAAGTAAGCACTTTTTTTTCAGATTTTAATCAAAAAGACATTGTTATTCCAAGAAAAATTGTGTCCTTTGCAATATAACTTAATCACCCAAACACTATGTACGGTAAAATGCAAGAATATCTCCGCCAAACATTGGCTGAAATCAAGGAAGCCGGACTTTATAAAGAAGAACGACTGATTGAAAGTGCGCAGCAAGCTGCCATCACTGTAAAAGGTAAGGAAGTGCTGAACTTCTGTGCAAATAATTACTTAGGATTATCCAATCACCCGCGATTGATTAAGGCTTCGCAGGAAATGATGAATAACCGTGGTTACGGAATGTCGTCCGTCCGCTTCATTTGTGGAACGCAAGATATACACAAAGAACTGGAAGCTGCCATCTCGGAGTATTTCCAAACGGAAGACACGATCTTGTACGCCGCTTGCTTCGATGCTAACGGCGGTGTATTCGAACCGCTTTTCTCTGAAGAGGATGCCATCATCTCGGATTCTCTGAATCATGCTTCTATCATTGACGGAGTACGTCTTTGCAAGGCAAAGCGCTACCGTTATGCCAACGCTGACATGAAGGACTTGGAAAGATGTCTGCAAGAAGCGCAGGCACAACGTTTCCGTATTGTTGTGACGGACGGTGTGTTCTCTATGGACGGCAATGTAGCTCCAATGGATCAGATTTGCGATCTTGCCGAGAAATACGATGCACTGGTAATGGTGGACGAGTCACACTCTGCCGGTGTGGTAGGTGCCACAGGGCATGGAGTAAGCGAGTTGTATAAGACTCATGGACGGGTAGATATTTATACCGGAACATTAGGTAAGGCTTTTGGCGGTGCACTGGGAGGTTTCACCACCGGTCGTAAAGAGATTATCGATTTGCTTCGTCAACGCAGCCGCCCGTATCTGTTCTCGAATTCTTTGGCTCCGGGCATCATTGGTGCCAGCCTTGAAGTTTTCAAGATGCTGAAAGAGAGCAATGCATTACATGATAAACTTGTTGAGAATGTAAACTACTTCCGCGATAAGATGACGGCTGCCGGATTTGATATCAAACCGACACAAAGCGCTATCTGTGCCGTTATGTTGTATGACGCGAAGTTATCCCAGATTTACGCTGCACGTATGCAGGAGGAAGGTATCTATGTGACAGGTTTCTATTATCCGGTAGTGCCGAAAGATCAGGCACGCATCCGTGTGCAAATCTCTGCAGGGCACGAGAAAGCACATCTTGACAAGTGCATCGCTGCCTTTATCAAGGTAGGCAAAGAGCTTAATGTGCTGAAAGCGGAATAACTCCGGGGCAAGGTTTACTCGCAGCATCCATTTTTAGGCACGGATTACACAGATTACGCTGTTGCTTTATGCAAGCATATTTCTAAAACCGTGAAATCCGTGTAACCCGTGCCAAAAAATTCTCTTTTATAAAATGAATTTTGAACCGCTACTTGACTATAAAAAAAAGATTATGGAAGAATTGACTCTCACTACTCCTGCCCTACTTTTCTCGGCAGTTTCATTGATATTGCTGGCTTATACTAACCGTTTCTTATCGTATGCCCAACTTGTGCGCCAACTGCGTGACCGCTACATGGAAAACCCTTCGGATATCACTGAAGCACAAATCGAGAATCTACGGAAACGGTTAAACCTGACCCGTAGAATGCAAGGACTAGGTATTGCAAGCCTTTTTTTCTGTGTAGTCAGCATGTTCCTTATTTATATCGGGCTTCAATTATTCTCTGCTTATGTATTCGGATTGGCATTGATTCTGCTGATAGCTTCTTTAGGCGTATCTTTCCGCGAAATACAGATTTCCACCCGTTCACTGGAGATTTACCTGGGAACGATGGAGAAAGGAAAAAACAAGAAATAAGATTGTTCGTATTCCCGTTAAAGTCTATCATTATCAAGATACCACCCGGCAAGGAAGAATAACCGTAAAGCGGCTTCCCTTGCCTACTTCAGATTTGAGTTCGATCTTTCCACCCAGCTTCTCTATAATCACCTGACAAATAGAAAGTCCCAATCCTGCTCCCTGCGAGAATTCGTTTTGTTTGTAGAAACGGCTGAAAATCATCCGTTGTTCTTCTCGTGGAATCCCTCTTCCGCTATCTTCGACATAAATCTGCACATTGCCTTCATCCGGCAGATAACTATATCCTAATTTGATATATCCGGTTTCCGTAAACTTGCAGGCGTTATTCAGAAAGTTTGTCAGAACTTGTATCAAGCGCTCCCTGTCCACATTGATTTCCAGAGGTGTATCATCCACTTCTTTCAGGAATTCCAAATGTGGAGCAATCAGAACCTGATGTGTCATATAGATATCGTCAATCAACTCTCTCACCTTGCATCTCTTGAATGAGAAAGACATATATCCTGATTCGATACGGGAAAGTTCCAAGATATCATTAATCAGTTTGAGTAATAACTCGCTGTTCTTGTTAATAGTACTGATATACTCTTCGCGTTCTACGGAACTCAATCCATCTTCCAATGCCAGTATATTGGCAAAGCCAACGATTGAATTAAGCGGAGTACGTATCTCATGGCTCATATTTGCGAGGAATGATTGTTTCAATTCCGCCTTTTCAGCCAATAAGCGTGCTGCTTCCAATTCTTCTTCACGATCTTTTATATCCTGTATATTAAGCAACAAACCTGCAGTTTTATATTCGCCTCCAGGTAGCTGTTTGGTGGTATAACGGAACTCCCACCACTGATAGCCTTTGCCGTCGAAGTTACAAAGCTCCTGCACAATCTTTTTATGAGCACTTTTCAGATTTCGCCAGTTGAACTTCACTCCTTCCCAATGGTCGGGATGGATAAAGCTCATGAATTCCTTAAACGAAAGTTGTCTGGGATTTAACCCTTGCGACGCCCAGAATGCATCTTCAAAAACAAAACAACCGTTATCCAATCTCCAGGCATACGTCATTCCACCCTCAATGGCTAATGACAATGTTTCTTTTTCATCAGCCAATGCTATAAGAGCCTGCTTTTTCCTCATCTGTTCCCGAAGGTATAGCCACCAAAGAGAAGCGAAAAGAATAATTAGTATAAGAATGAACGATGCGACTGAAATTCCCCACAGCAAAGGGTATTTATCACTAAACGGAATATTGATAATACGATATTTAGCAGGAATACTTTCCTTACTCAAACCTATTTGCGTCATTGTATTCCAATCAACAACATACTCTTTCCGGCTTTCAACAATAGGCATGTCCGCCGGACTCGCACCGTGTAATATACGAACGGCTGCTTTCACCTCTTCTTCCACCTGAATAGGCAACGAAGTGATGTATCCACCCAGCAACTTCTCACCAAACCCGAAGGCTTCATTGATGGCTGTCAGACTGGGACTGCCACAGATGCTTCCAATATTAATGGTAGTATAATCCCGTTTCAGCTGAATATAACATTGATCGCGATAGCTTCTGTTCAACACCCACATAAAGGTGGCATCCGAATGATTTCTGGCATTACGCAAAGGAATAGCCATGAAACGAGTATAACCTTCTTCCTGCGTCAAACGTATCTGTTCTTCAGGAGAAAGTTCGGGGTTATCGATGAATCCGGTCACTTTATGACCTTTAAACTGTTCCTTTGCATCTCTTCTGATTTGTTTATCGATATAAGTGGTATCGAGCATGGTAAACAACCGGACGTGTTCACCGAAAAGTTCTTTTGCCACACTGACATTTTCATTAAAGGCGATCTTATCATGGAAACCCGTCACATTAGGATGGCGTTTCAGCAATCCCCAATTCGGGTAATTGACACCACCAAAAACCACAGGTACTTCTTTGCCCAACTGAACCCCACATTTCATCAATGAATAAGTAGCCTGGTCTTCATTCACCAGAATCACTTCCGGCCGCCAGTCTTTCGAAACGGAATCAACCAGAAAACGCATTCGTTCCAACTCCGGTTCCTCCCAATAGGACTCACAATCTAAATAAACGGTACGAATATCAGCATCTATTTTCTCTTTCTCAAATTGCTCCGCTATCATCCGGTTAAATTCCGGATAAGCCGCGTAAGTCTCCTCATAAGAGTGGATAACTAAAATACGCCGTTCCTCTTTTTGAGAACAACTGCTCACCCCCAAAAAGAGCAATAAAAATATAGGGAGCAATCTAAAAATTCCTCTGTTCACACCATTCATTTATAATAATCGGGATTAATTTCTCTCTGACTCTTAATACAAAGGTAGTTTATTTCCAGATACGAGCCAAATAAGTGAAAAAAAAGAAGCTACTTGAAGAAATTTCGAGTAGCTTCTTTCTATATAAAAAACTATTTTTTCAGAGTAGCATCATTAACGCTGTCCCAATTGTGAATCTACAAAGAAAATTCCAGTATCACCGGCTTTCTTGATTTTATCAACAATGCCTTGCGCTGTAGCTTCTTCTTCTACCTGTTCACGAACAAATCCCCACAAGAAATCCTGTGTTGCTTTATCCTTTTCAGCAGCTGCTACGTCTACCAGCTTGTCTACCAATTGAGAAACATGACATTCATGTTTGTAAACGTGTTCGAATACTTCGAGAGGTGTACCCCATCCGTTAGGAACAACATCTATTTTATCCACTTTAGCAGTTCCTCCACGTTTGATGATATAATCTGCCATTGCATAAGCATGTCCCATTTCTTCCTGGGATTGTTTTTTCATCCAATGAGCAAAACCACTGAAACCTTCTTTCTCAAAATAGAAAGACATTGCTAAATACAGGTTAGCAGACCACATTTCAGCAGTAATCTGTTCGTTAATTGCATTCTGTAATTTTTCTGAAATCATAATCGTATTTTTTTATTAAGTTGTTAATGTAGTTTCTTTTTGAACTCATTACAAAAATAACACGCTTTCAGTTAAAATTGTTCCATGCACCCTATATTTTTAAACTACATTCACATTTTGATTATAGCAGTTCATTTTTTACTTACACCAATTCGTCGGAAGTATATCCTTTCGGCAGTTCACGACAGTTGTATCCGGAAGCCATTATTTCACCGTACGCACCGGCAGAACGAAGGGCGATCAAGTCACCACGCTTCACTTTGTTCAAGTCAATCGCTTTTCCGAAAACGTCTGACGATTCACAAATCGGTCCTACTACATCGTAGGCTTCCAATGGTTCTTCAGAAGTTATATTTTCCATTTTATGGAATGCCTGATACAAAGCCGGACGGATCAGGTCGGTCATACCTGCATCAAGGATGGCAAATTTCTTCCGTGTTCCTTGTTTTACATAGAGGACTTTGGATATCAAAGAACCACACTGACCTACCACTGCACGTCCCAGTTCAAAATGCAGTGTTTGATAAGGACGCAATTTCAATTGTCCGGCATAGGTAGCAAAGTAATCCTTGAAATTCGGGACAGCCTGACGGTTGGGGTGTCCGTAATCAATACCCAAACCACCACCTACATTGATATGTTCTACCAAAATTCTTCGTGCTTCCAGTTTGTCCTGCAACTCATTAACACGATTGCAGAGGGCTACAAAATCACCCATATCCAGAATCTGCGAGCCAATGTGGAAGTGAAGACCGATAAACTTTACGTTTTTCATCTCTTGTGCTACGTCTATCACCTTGTCCATGTCCTGCATACTGATACCGAATTTGTTTTCTGCCAAACCGGTAGTTATATTGGCATGTGTATGTGCGCCGACATCGGGATTGATACGGAAAGCAACATTAGCAATCTTATTTTGAGCAGCAGCCAATTCATTGATTACTTCCAGTTCGGGGATAGACTCGACATTGAAACAGAAGATGCCATACTCCAGTCCGAGATTGATTTCCCAATCTGCTTTGCCGACTCCTGCGAAAACAACTTTATCGGCAGGGAATCCGGCACGGATAGCGGCACGGATTTCTCCGCCGCTCACACAATCGGCTCCCATTCCGCTCTCACGGATAATGGTAAGTACTTTCGGGTTGGCATTGGCTTTAACAGCGTAATGCACTGAATAATTAGGATATTTGGCAACCTCCTGGTTAATAGCCGACAATGTATCACGCAGCACTTTGGTATCATAATAATAGAAAGGTGTCTGCAAAGTGCGGAATTTATCGATTGGAAATATTCCCTTCATAATTCGAAAAACTTGTTTAGTTGGTTAAAAAAGAGCGCTTTTATCAGTTCGGTAAAAGCGCTCGTGTTATTTGTGGATTTATTTGTCGTTGAAAAGCATATCACTCAACGACTGTAAAGCTACTTTCTTATCGCACTCCCGAATGAGGAAGGAGATATTGTAGTTACTTCCTCCGAACGAGATCATTCGCACCGGTATATTCCGCATCGCATCAAGAGCTTTCGCTTCAAAACCGACATTTTCCCATTCAAGGTCACCTACAACGCAGATGATACACATCTCTTTATCAACGGTTACTGTTCCGTATTTCTTCAGGTCGTCCAGAATCTCGTTCAGATGCTTCGTGTTATCGATTGTTACAGATACACCTACCTCTGAAGTACAGATCATGTCGATAGACGTCTGATAGCTTTCGAAGATTTCGAATACCTTACGCAGGAAACCGTGAGCCAATAACATACGGCTGGATTTGATCTTGATCGCAGTAATGTTTTCTTTTGCGGCTACTGCCTTGATTTTACCTTTTTCCGTGTCGTTGGAAATCAGTGTGCCCGGAGCTTCCGGATCCATTGTGTTCAACAGACGAACAGGGATATTGGCATATTTAGCAGGCTGGATGCAGGTAGGGTGCAGGATTTTTGCACCGAAGTAAGCCAACTCGGCTGCTTCTTCGAAGTGAAGCTGACGAACCGGAGCGGTCTTGTCAACAATACGCGGGTCGTTATTGTGCATACCGTCGATATCTGTCCAAATCTGGATTTCAGAAGCGTTTACTGCGGCTCCAATCAAAGAAGCAGTGTAGTCACTACCACCACGTTGCAGATTGTCTATCTCACCGTAAGCATTGCGGCAGATGAAACCTTGCGTAATGTAGATTTCTGTATCCGGATAGAGATCGAGCTGTGCGCGCAATTTATCCTTAATATATACAGGATCCGGCTCTGCGTTCTTGTCAGTACGCATGAATTCCAAAGCTGGAAGCAACACGGACTTCACACCACATTCCTGCAGGTAGAAGTTTACCATTGCCGTAGAAATAAGCTCTCCCTGTGCCAAAACCACTTTCTCTTCGAACAAAGTGAAAAGGTCTTTAGTATAGGAGCGGATGTAGTCGAAGTGGGATTTGACAACTTCAAGACCTTTCTGTTTATATTCCTGGGTTGCAAAAAGTTCATCAATGTGCTGTTTATATTTTGCTTCCAGCTTATTGATAATCTCGTTGGCACCCTCCGGATTCTTCTTATACAGATAGTCCGAAATTTCCACCAATGTGTTTGTTGTTCCTGACATAGCAGAGAGAACAACAATCTTTTGTTCACCATCGGTAATCAATTTGGCTACTTCCTTCATGCGCTGAGCAGAACCTACGGAAGTTCCTCCAAACTTTAAAACTTTCATTTTCGTTACTGTTTTAGTTATCTATATTTAAATCTATTTCTATTGTTCTCTGTCTGGGCATGTATTCGGCTGTCACATCTACAATTTGATGGTCGGCGCAACGATATACCCTGCCCGGATACTCTTTCAGCAATTGCAAATTGTGCGTTGTCATCACTACGGATGAACCGGATTCACAGATATTGTGCAACAATTCTACAATAGCCTTACCGGTCTCTACGTCCAGATTTCCGGTCGGTTCATCCGCCAGAATAATAGCCGGAGAATTGAGTACGGCACGTGCAATCACAATGCGCTGTTGCTCGCCACCGGAAAGCTCGTTCGGGAGCTTATAACCTTTGTTGGACATTCCCACCAATTGAAGCACTTCTTCAATGCGGTCTTGGATTTCCTGTTTGTTTTTCCAGCCTGTGGCACGAAGCACAAATTCCAGATTATTATATACAGTACGGTCTGTGAGCAACTGAAAATCCTGAAAGACAATGCCTAATTTCCGACGCAGTTGCGGGATATGCTTACGTTTGATAGAACGCATGTTATAACCCAACACTTCCGCTTCACCGTCAATTACGTCCAGTTCGCCATACAGAGTCTTGAGCAAACTCGTTTTTCCCGAGCCTACTTTTCCGATCAAATAGACGAACTCTCCTTTGTGCAGTTCCAGATTTACATCGCTTAGCACACAGAGTTCCTGTTGATGGATTTCTACGTTCTTATATTGAATCAACGCCTCGTCATCCATGCTGACTCCCGTTTTAATTTTTAATTATTAAATTTTAATTGTTTAATGCTTCTTCCATGTACTGCTGTGTCTTTCCTGCAATTCACGTGCAAGGTCTTCGAGACGATAGCCTTTTGAAGTAAGCAATACAATCATGTGATAAATAAGGTCGGCTCCTTCGTAGATCAAACGTTCGTCAGTACCGTTTGTTGCTTCGATTACTGTTTCTACAGCTTCTTCACCTACTTTTTGAGCTATTTTATTGATTCCCGACTCAAACAGACTGGTAGTATAAGAGCCTTCGGGCATTTCTTCATGACGTTTGTCAATGAAATCTTGCAATGCTTTCAGGAACATAACCGGTTCTTCGTTTTTCTCACCCCAACAAGTATCTGTACCAGTATGACACACGGGACCTACCGGGTTTACCTGAATCAGTAGTGTATCATTGTCGCAATCGGCCTTTATAGATACCACATGAAGGAAGTTACCGCTTTCTTCGCCTTTTGTCCACAAACGATTCTTAGTACGGCTAAAAAATGTAACTTTTCCGGTTTCTACCGTTTTATCATAAGCTTCTTTATTCATGAAGCCTAGCATCAAGACTTTACGTGTCTCGTTGTCCTGTATGATAGCCGGAACGAGTCCGTTCATTTTATCGAAATCCAAATCCATTTTTATATAAGTTCTAATTACTATTTCAAAATTCCTTCGCCGCAGCCTAAAGGCTATTTTTTGCTACGCAGCAATTACCTAGTGGTAATTCCTTCGCCGCAAAGATACGATTTTAATTCGGGAATTTTAATTTCTCCGAAGTGAAAAACGCTGGCAGCCAATGCGGCATCTGCCTTTCCTTGTAAAAAGACATCGCGGAAGTGCTCTTTACAGCCCGCACCTCCCGAAGCAATGATAGGAATGGAAAGCTGATCCGCCAAAGCGGCAAGTGCATCATTTGCATAACCGGCCTTTACCCCATCGTGATTCATGCTCGTGAAGAGAATCTCTCCTGCTCCGCGTTCCTGGGCCTCTTTTGTCCACTCGAACAGGTCTTTATCTGTTTCGATACGTCCTCCATTCAAGTAACATTTCCAACCATTTTCGGTTTGTTTGGCATCTACTGCCAACACACAAACTTGCGAACCGAAATTCTTTGCAATCTCGTCAATCAATTGAGGATTACGGATAGCGGAAGAATTGATAGAGATCTTATCCGCCCCTGCATTCAACAAGCGGTCTACATCACTTAATTCGTTGATTCCGCCACCTACGGTAAATGGGATATTGATATTAGCAGCAATCCGTTTTACCAATTCCGTAAAAGTCTTACGTCCTTCATGACTTGCAGTAATATCCAGGAAAACAAGTTCATCTGCTCCTTGTTCACTGTAAGCACGGCCTAACTCTACCGGATCACCGGCTTGGCGCAAATTGACAAAATTCGTTCCTTTCACGGTTTGTCCGTCTTTTATATCCAGACAAGGTACTATTCTTTTTGCTAACACAATCCTACTTTTATTTATTGTTCAACAATTTATAATCTATATCCCTGAAGTTTGATTCTTTGTTTCCTCTTATAATAAGGTAGCTATTTATAATATAAACAGCCATTTCATTCTGGTACGCTAATTATAAAAAGATTCTCAAATCTTTTAAGGTGATATGTCCTTCGTATAATGCCTTACCGAAAATAACTCCGGGAACACCAGCTTCATCCAAAGCAACAATATCATCCACCTTACTCACCCCGCCACTAGCCATCAGATAGAGGTCAGGGAATTTTGCCAGCATCTCCTTATACAAATCAATAGAAGGCCCACTCAACATTCCGTCACAGCTAATATCCGTACAGATTACCTTGCGTATACCTTTATCCATATAATTTTCAAGAAATGGAAAAAGTTCACAGGCACTTTCGTCTTTCCAACCGTTGACGGCTATCTTATGATCTTTCACATCTGCCCCCAAAATGATTTTTTCACTGCCATATATTTCCAGCCAATGACAGAACAATTCCGGGTCTTTCACCGCAATGCTTCCACCTGTAACCATCTGTGCTCCACTCTCAAAAGCAATTTTCAAATCTTCATCACTCTTTACTCCACCACCAAAATCGATAACGAGAGAAGTGTGCGCAGCAATCCGTTCCAACACCCGATAATTGACTACATGATGAGAAGCAGCACCGTCCAGATCTACTACATGAAGCCTGCGAACACCGTTCGCTTCAAACTCCTTGGCAACTTCCACCGGATTTTCGTTATATACTTTCTTACTGTCATAATCTCCCTGGGAAAGACGTACGCACTTTCCGTCAATAATATCAATGGCTGGAATAATTTCTATCATCTATTATTTATTTGCTAAAAGTTTATTATAAACGATGAACGAGTTTATTATAAATTATGATGGAGTTTATTATAAACGGCAACATAGTTTATTATAGATTCAAAAAGTTTGTCAGAATCTTTTCTCCCGTCTTACCGCTTTTCTCCGGATGGAACTGGGTAGCATAAAAGTTATCTTTATGCAATGCAGCACTAAACGGGTGAATATAATCAGTTGTAGCAGCAGTAAAGTCACAGACAGGCACATAAAAGCTATGTACAAAATAGACAAACTCTTCTTCGGTGAATCCTTCAAACAATTTGCTATTCGTTTTTCCAATGGTATTCCATCCCATGTGCGGCACTTTATCTTCATGTTTCTGCGGAACAAAACGCTTCACGTCCACATCAAAGATATTCAAACAATCGACCTCTCCTTCTTCGGAATACCGGCACATCAACTGCATACCGAGACAAATTCCAAATACAGGCTGACGGAGATTTTTTATCAGTTTGTCCAGTCCCGTTGCTTTCAAGTGGTTCATGGTAGTTTCTGCCTCTCCCACTCCGGGGAAAATAACTTTATCTGCCGATTGGAGTTCTTCTTTATCAGCAGTAATCACCGCTTCCACACCCAACCGCTTCAAAGCATAATCCACAGAACGAATATTGCCGGCATTGTATTTTACAACTGCTACTTTCATCAGCTAAATATTACTGTTTTATTTTTATAAGCCAAAACTTTACGTTCGATGTGCTTCTGTACTGCACGTGAAAGAACGATTTTTTCCAAATCCTTTCCTTTATTTACAAGATCTTCAATAGCGTCCTTATGAGTAATACGCACCACGTCCTGCTCAATAATCGGTCCGGCATCCAGTTCAGTCGTTACATAGTGACTGGTTGCACCGATAATCTTCACACCTCTCTGGAATGCCGCATGATAAGGCTTCGCTCCTACAAACGCAGGAAGGAAAGAGTGGTGGATATTGATAATCTTATTCGGATAAGCATTAATCATCTGCTCGGAAATTACCTGCATATAGCGCGCCAATACAATAAATGTAATATTATGCTTGGCAAGCAGTTCCATCTCCTTACGCTCCTGCTCTTCTTTCGTCTCTTTTGTGATAGGAAACAGATAAAAAGGAATTCCGAACCGCTCTGCTACATGCTGCAAATCCGGATGGTTACTTATAATAAGAGGTATTTCTACATTCCATTCTCCGGCTGTATATCGTGCCAATATATCGAAAAGACAGTGTGACAGCTTGGAAACGAAAATAGCCATACGTGGTTTTACATCAGAGAAATAAAGACGAAAATCCATTTCATATTTTTGCCCGTAGAGAGTTCTGAAATAATCTTCAATTTTCTCCTGCGGAACCAGAAAGTCTTTCAGTTCCCATTCAATACGCATGAAGAATATGTTCTCTACATGATCTACATATTGATCCAGATAGATAATATTTCCTTTGTTTACCGTAATAAAGTCTGTCACTTCCGCAAGGATTCCCGGTTTGTCGGGACAGTGCAATAACAGTTTGGCTGTTGTCATCATTCTTTTTACTAATTAACGATTCTAGGCGGATAATTTTCCACCTTTCTTATTTTAGTCCGCAAAAATAACGATTTATTGCAAAATTACGAATTATTCAAGCAGAAAGTTGATATAAAAACGGTGATTTCTTACAGATAGAAAGATATCGGGAGTTATTTTCTATGAATAGAATGACAAACTTCAGGATAGTGACGCTATTGACTTCGGACAGTGACGCTATCCTATCGTGATGGCGTCACTATAACAACCGGATAGCGTCACTATCCGAAGAGAAAAAAAACAATATTTTTTTCATTACAAAAGTACTCAAAATGAGACACTAAGCATTTTTATCGTTTTTTCTTGAAAAAAACTTTTCTCAAAACGCTTGCAGATTTATAAAAAACAACTACCTTTGCACCCGCAATCGAGAGAGATGCAGATTAATAAATTGAAATTCTGGTGCGTTAGTTCAGTTGGTTAGAATACATGCCTGTCACGCATGGGGTCACGGGTTCGAGTCCCGTACGCACCGCTTCTTTCATTAAGAAGTAAAAGAGAATAGAAATGAGTTAATCCAATTAAAATTTGGTGCGTTAGTTCAGTTGGTTAGAATACATGCCTGTCACGCATGGGGTCACGGGTTCGAGTCCCGTACGCACCGCTTCTTAAGAAAGTGAAACAAAGAAAAAGCTCTGTAATTCAATGATTACAGAGTTTTTTTTATTTCACTTTTCTACTTTGTACACAGTTGGCTATCTAGCCGGAAATCATATTCTCGAAGCTAACTTCAAGGTTTTCAAATCATAGATTAAGATTTCATCCTTATCTGTTTTGTCATACTTGTTATTATTGTTTGTATCATAATAACCTGCGACGACAAGTTTACCTGTTTGTGTATTGACAGTCCCAGTACGGACAAAAATTTATCTTCCGTTAATTGAGTCATTTCTTTTCCGAGCGTATCGCACTCCCCCATAAGGTATTGTACCTTCCAATTCATTTTTCCTGAATGGAAAAGTTATAGTTTTTACTTCACGCCCTTCATCATTGCTCTTTGAATGATAAAAAGTTTCCTATTGTAAACTGAATAATCATATTTTAATTGTATTATTCGATATTTTACCACAATTACTACTACAAAAGTCAATTAAATATCACACCTTTGTACTCACTAAAAATTAGAATCATATATGAAAGAAGTAATATTTGTAATTTTAGAAGGGTTCGCCGACTGGGAAGGCGCATATATAGCTACCTGTTTGAATCAGGGAGTCAAGCCCGGAAATCCTATTAGTTATAAAGTGAAAACCCTATCAATAACTCAAGAACCCGTAAGTTCAATAGGCGGATTCAGAGTGCTGCCTGATTATGGGCTAAAAGATATGGCGGAAGATTATGCGGGGCTGGTGTTAATTGGCGGTATGAACTGGTTCTCACCTGAAGCTGAATTAATAGTTCCACTTGTAGAAAAAGCTATTAAAGAAAAGAAATTAGTTGCCGGAATATGTAATGCTTCTGTTTTTCTGGGTATGCACGGTTTCCTTAATGAGGTAAAGCATACCAGCAATACGCTCAATTATCTAAAACAGTATGCTGGGGATAAATATACAGGCGATTCGAACTATATCAATGAACAAGCTGTAAGAGACGAGAATATTGTAACTGCCAACGGAACCGGGCAATTGGAATTTTGCAAAGAAATATTATATGCATTAGAAGCTGATACTGCCGATGCGATAGAGGAAAGTTATCTGTTTTATAAAAACGGATTCTGTCCGGGAGCATAAAATGAATGAAAGAATGACCATTCTTAAAAAAGGAATATTTAAGCAATCAGAAAGAGAGACAATAGCATAACGATTTAAAAAAAATAGAAAAAAGCCCGGCATCTGTCGGGAGAAAGTTCTTTATTATTATCATTTGGGACATATATCATCCAAATAGCAGCTATTTTCCATTATTCATTCACCATTCAACATAAAATATTAAGATAACCGTTCTTTTTATTATTCCTATCCTTTCTAACAGTTATGCCAAACTAGAGAAAAACCACCCTCAAAAAGACCAGTTTCAGCTTCCTCACCGATGACAAACAAGTTCCTCGGTGAGGAAGCTAGCGACGCACACCGAGGAACACCCCGCTCCTCACCGAGGAACGAACGCTTTGCCAACAAGAAAAGATGCATTCCGTATGTAGTTTTATGCGAAATAGACCTGTATTTCCGCATATTATTGCACTATTTTATGCCGTTTATTCACTGGTTCATTGTTTTTAAAGTTGCTATTCTTTTATACAATCTTAAAAATAGCACATTGAGACTATAAAAGCGCTGTCTCTTAGTATCTCTTATATACTATGAGTTTTATTCTACGATAAAGCTCTCCGATTTGAAATTACTATAAAACCTACCGGAAGTTGCCGTAAATTTCAATACACAATAGTCGGGTTCTGTCACTCCTTCCGGGTAATACATGGTATCACCCTCCTGCCAAATCATTTCTTTGCTGGCACTGTCTGTCAATACTTCCATTGTACCCCGCAGCATCGCACCTCTAAAAAATCTTGTATCACAAAAGTAAATACACGCATGATTGTTTTCCCGGTATTGCGCCACACGCATGGATGAAGTATTCGTTGTCAGATAAATCGTTTTTATCCCTTCCCTTTTTCTTGGCTGCAACATTGCCTTGATATTAGGAAATCCCTCCCTGTCTATAGAACCGATAAAAGCTGTTTTCAACTTATCAATCATGTTCCCTACTGTTTTTTCTGCGTCTCTCATCATTTCATTTTTTATTGTTAGTTATTATCTGATGCGAAAGTAGAGAAATAGAAGAAATACGGCGTAATAAAAAGAAAGGGGAAAATAGCACTTTTTACGGTTTATGTGTTTTCCGATAAAGTAATGGAGTTTCTCCCGTATGTTGCCGGAAGCTGCGAATAAAATAGGAGACCGTTGAAAAGCAGAGTTCAAAAGCAATATCCGATATGGGGAAATTTGTATAAACGAGCAGTCTTTTAGCCTCATCCATCACTTTATTCTGAATATATTGTTTGGCACTAAACCCCATTGTCGAGGTTACCATCTCATTCAAATAGTTTGAAGTAATGCAAAGTTTATCCGCATAATACTGAACCGAGTGTTGCTCTTTCGAATGGATATTTACCAAATTCATGAATTTACTTACATGGTTATTAGACGCTTCTCTGCTCCTGCCCTCCTCTATCGAAGTCATTTTAAGATAAGCCCGGTCCAATAACATCAGGACTTCATAAAGCAACGCTCTCAATACATGCACATCGTTTTGCTGATACGAGTCGATCTCCATCTTTATATGATGCAAAATTTGGAGTATACGGGCATAAAGCTCATCGGGCAAATGCAGTCTTGATGAAAAGCTTTCCAGCTGAAAAAACGAAAGATGCTGTACAAATAAAGAATCTTTAAAGAGGGAAGACAAGAACTCTTCCTCGAAAATCAGTGCATAACCATTGATGATATGACGCGTATCCCAGTTCCGGATTTCTCCCGGTTTAGAGAATAGAACGTCACATGGGGTTACTTCATAGTTTTGGTTATCGACAGAAAACGTCCCTTTACCTTCTGTTATAAAAGTAACATCATAATAATTCAACGTATGAATAGCACTTTCAGCCAAGAACTTCTTCACATATTTCAGTTCTACCACATCGACCAAAAGTTCGCTTCCATACTTATTCTTATAAAAAGTATATCGAGGTATTGAGTTTTTCATTTGGAATACAAAAATAATATTCCTTACCAAATAATCCAAAGACTTTTCAAACTCAATTTTGAATAGTCAATGAACCATCTGATAAGGAATACATAGAAAAATAGATGTCCAGGTTATATTTCCTATTTAGAACTTCCAGCCATATATCCCAAACTGGTTACATCGGCACCCAGATAATGAGTAATATACTTCAAAGGTACCCTGTACAGAATATCCGGGATTTCTGCCAATAAAGAAAGATACCTCTCTCTTACCGTCAGTTTGCGAACGTTCATATTCTCTTCTTCTTTAAAATAGAACTGATATTCCATCAGTTGACGAACCAAGTTGGCAAACGAAATAGATGTTGCGCACAACTCTTCAATCTCCTCTTCGCTGATGTAATAAGCAGCACATTTCGTCAGCGCCTTTACAGCATACTGACTGGAGTTATAGCACAAAATAGCATCCCCTTCAGATAAAAACCGGATGGTTCTGTCCTCTCCTTCATGGGTCGTGTATGTATGCAGAATGCCGGAAACAATAATATACAAGCTCTGCTCGGGCATTGTGGCAGATGCAATCGTTTCTCCTTTATCCAGATACACCATTTCCATACGAGCCAACAGCTCTTTCACTTCTTTTTCATCAACCTGATACTCAAAACAGAGTTTCTTCAAATAAGCTTCCATACAAAATAGATTTTAGTTAATATATGTCACTTAAAAACACCTAATTCGACATAGCAGGCATCAATGTGCCTCTCAAGTATAATTTCCTTTGCGTATATCGCAAATACCAGATACAAATCAATAATGAAACCACCGTTGAAATGGGTGGAGCAAATCCCATGATAAACAGCGACGAGCTATCCATCTGACTGAACCAGTATGACAATGGTATACGGAACAGGAAAGTAGCTATCAGACTGTGAATCATCGGGAATAACGAGTTCCCTTGTCCGCTGAAATAAGAATTGATGCAGAACACAAAACTGACTACGATACAGTCGATGCTATATCCCCGCAGGTACTCTGCTGCCATTGCCACCACAGCGGCATCTTTCGTAAAGAAAGCGGTAAGAGTCTCCGGCAGGAATTGCGAATACACGCAAACCGACACACCGAAAACAAGAGCAATCCCTATTCCGGAAGCAAGACATTTATTCATTCTCTTGATAAGTCCCGCCCCGTAATTTTGTGCAGTCATGGTTGCCACAGCCGATGATATAGCCATCGGAGGCAGCATGGCAAACACTATGATTTTCTCAACAACCCCTAAAGAAGCAGACGCAACGACTCCCATCTGATTCACAATGACAGTGATAATCAGAAATGAAACATTGATTAAAGCATCTTGCAAAGCAATAGGCGCTCCCAATACCATGATCTTTTTAGACAGATTCCGGTTCAAACGGATATCCTTCCGTGAGAAATCAAAGTGGAATCCATGCCGGTATAAGAACCAAAGCGCTATTCCAAAGCTGACGCCTTGCGCGGTTACAGTAGCAATAGCCGCTCCTGTAGCTCCCCAATGGAAATAGCCGACCAGTATAAAATCGAGCATTATGTTGATTACACATGCCAAGCCTACAAAATAAAGTGGTGTCTTTGAATCACCCAATCCACGCAGGATACCACATACAACGTTATACCCTATTATGAACAGAATACCAGCCGAACATACCAGAATATAGTTTTTAGTATCAGCCATCGCTTCCGCAGGCGTGTGCATCAGTTCGGTTATCTGCCCATGAAATGCCAGCATGACCAAGGTCAGCAAGACTCCTACGATTGAAAATAGCCACACGGAAGAACCGATTGTAAAAGCTACTTTCCGGTCATCTTTTGCTCCGATAGCGATAGCAATCAGCACGGTTGTGCCTGTCGTAATGCCAAGAATAATACCTGTAATCGTCTGCATCACCTGACTGCCGATAGCCACAGCCGCCACACTTGCCGAATCATCATATTGCCCCACAACAAACAAGTCGGCTCCACCATAAAGTGCCTGAAGCACATTGGCAATAAGAAAAGGCACTGCAAATTGCAGCAATACCTTCGGAACACTTCCTTGTGTCAAATTTAACTCTTTCATAGTTTCTCCGCTACTTTACCTCTTATCTTAAATTGTTACAATAAAAAATAGTGCCGGACAAGCGAATGATTTACACCATTCATCTTATCCAGCACTATAATTATCTATTATAGCACCCTCCGATGAGGATTTTTATGCCTGTCCCTATTTTCGGGCTGCAAATATGGGCTTTGTTTTTATAACTACCAAATTATAACTGATTTTTATTTTTGAATGGTACAATCAGGTATCAATGTGAAGCTTTTATTGCAGCCGCTTTTCTACTCCCGGAAGCGGAAGAAAGCAGCCAATCGGTCCGGATTCAGCGTGTAGCGGGCACGTTCTTTTAAAAGTGGTTCGGCGTTCATCACTGCACAAGAATGAGACACCACTGACATCATCTCCCAATCCTTCAGTGAATTTCCGACAATCAATACTTGGTCAAGGGGAAAAGCTAAAGCCTTGCATATATGAAGCACTCCTTTCCGTTTGTCAACGTCCTTATGGATAACCGTAATAAGAGGTGGTTTATAAAACACCTGATAAGGTTTCTCTTTTAAGCGAGAAAGAATATTTATTCTCTCTTCCTTATCATAAACCAGCATGCTGTACTTATAAACTTGGCCTTCATAGCTATGCGCCGTTATCTTTGCGGATTCTTCGTTTATGTCCAGTAGTAATTCAACCGGCATACACTGGCTCTGCCCGCCATATACCAGTAATCCACCGTCGGCAAACACCCCTCCTTCAAACAGGCTGAAAAGAGTCTTGCCTAACTTTCTCCGTGCCTGTTGCATAGATAAAGAAGTAGCAAGATATAAGGGAACAAATTGCGCTATGTACCGCAAAGCATGGGCATAACTTTCTGAAACCCTTCCCTGTGCATCGGTAAGTGTTCCATCCACATCAAAAAACACGGAAGTAATGAAAGGCTTATTCGGGATCCGCCAAAATGCACCTGCTCCCATTATTCGATGCAAAGGATGATTAGTCAAATTACTGAAAGCAATGTAACAATCACAGACCTTCCGCCGACAAGGAAGCAAGGGGTCCAAGATCTGATTCTGATAAAGATTTCCTATCTTCACCTGACTTCGGGGACAAGCAAAGATATCTCCTTTCCAATCAATAAAACAACTACTTCTCCCTCCCGAACAGATAGTCCATTGAGCCGAAGCGTTTTTTAAATCATACTCAAAAAGGTTATCCAGTTGCGTAAAAAAACGAATATCTTCTACGCTCAACGGAGACTTCAAACCTTGCATAGCATTAATAAACAAATAAATATCCGGCAAAAGAGCATTTCGCAAATCGCTAAGTACACTTTTTGCCATCGGATTGCCTACCGCTCCGGCACAGACCTGTATTCCTGCATTATAAAGCGTATGAAGTCGCCGGACAAAACTTTCTACTGAAGTCATTTCCGGATGAAAGCTGGCCCAAATCTTTATCTTACTTATCAATGCCGGTGTAGCCGGAAATTCGTCCAGCCATTCATCGGCCGAAAAAGAAAGATTAGTCTGACAGGAAATTCCGGCCACTTGTGGCAACGCCGCTAAATGAATGATCCCTTTCCGATAATAACGATGTATCAATGCTTCACCGTAAGGAATGATAAATAACTGCAACGGGCCTCCTTGCCATTGTTCAATAGCCGTAATAAAACGGTTCCACGCCTGTTCATCCTGCGTAGTGGCTATCAGATGTGACTTTTTACCGAACGGACAATAAGAGCAGGTATAATTGCAGCTATTCAATTTACCGCGATAATAGATACGCTTGATGGAAAGTAAAGACCCCTCGTTTTTCATTTCCATTTCGTTCAATAAGAATAAGTTTCCATCAGCCCTCTTATTTCAGGGGTAATGAACAACTGACCAATATAATCAGAGTATCCCATTCCTTCGGAAGTAAGACAAATGCGGCCATCGGTATTTTCTATCCATTGCCGTTCTGCCAGTTGCCGGAATAATGGAATATCATCCGGTGATTCGCCAAAACGACGCTCATATTCGGCTTTATCAAGCCCCATATAATACATCAGATTTTTAATGATGAAACGTTGCCTTCGTTCTTCTTGAGAGAGAATAAATCCATTGCGAGCTACTGTAAAATCAGCAGTGCCCACATAGTCATCTATCTCTCCGGCAATGCAGTGTTGAGAAACAGTATACCGGGTGGCATAATGCAAATGACCCAAGTAACTACGTCCACCGGAACCACACGAAAGCATCACTTCATCTCCACAGGAAATTTCCGCATCAGTAGACGGATGATGAATAAAACGCCGCATCGAAGTTTGTAGAAAGCCTCTGTCTTTCAACAGATCACGGGCGGCACAATACATCCGGAAACAGACATCATCAGATTCCCGCTCCGTGATAGCTGTTCCCTGTCGCACATATAACGGATAGATAAAGAGTTCGTTAGGCTGAAACAGAAGAGCCTGCTCCAACGAATAGAGAAAACTATCCACTGTTTGTCCTTTGATTCCGTAAATCAAGTCGATATTAAAAAAAGGAAATTCCATCTTCCGGATAGTTTCCAACGCCTGATTGATCGTGTCTTGCCGGGGACGTCTTTTCAAAGCGGTTAACTCTTCGTTGAGAAAACTTTGTATACCGATACTTATACGAGCCACTCCTGCCTGTTTCAACCATGTCAAACGGGCAGGATCAGCATACTCCGGTGATGTTTCTATGGAAGTAAAAGCATGTGAAGGATGGACTCCGAACAGGGCAGCCGTCTCCAATAAGTATTCCAGTTGGGAAACGGTGAGAAGCAATGGCGTGCCTCCTCCAATGGCGAAACTGTTAAAGATCAGTCCGGTGGTGAGAGGTGACAATTGTTGTGCCTGCTTATGAAGGGTTTCCAAATAAGTTGCGATATAATCCGCACGATTGGTTTGTAGAGAAAACAGGTTACAATATCCACATTTATGACTACAAAAAGGAATATGGAAATAGAGTGATGCCTTCTGCCCTTCCACCTGTTCCAGGTAAGGAAGCAGCGAAACCGGAGATGGAAAAGAACGATAGGCAGTTTTATGTGGATAGCTATACATATAGTCTACATATCGTGGTAGCGGTTGATTCATTGTTTCGTTAAAATAAAGTGTTTGTAAGGGACTGTATAAACCGTTTCGTGAGATATGCAATGGTATTCATACCCATCTTCACCATAGCAAGTGCCATGATCGGAAAGGGCAATCACCAGCGTATTGCTCCGTTTCTGAAAAGCCTGAAACAAACGAGGTAGCTGACTGTCAATATATTGCAGGGCAGCTGCATGTGATTCTTTATCATCTTTCATTTTACCCTCCACATAATGACAGTTCGGATAATGGATAGCAGAAAAATTGATATACATAAAGATCCGTTTGTCGTCCGGATAATTTTCTAGTTTTTTCAATGCAAAATCAATCTGTTTTTCAGTACTATCGGGTGCTGTGCATCCAAAGGTAGGCAGCCAATAACCTTTAGTAAAGTAACCGGGGAATACACGCCCCAGCTCATTACGCTTGCTAAAGAAATTTACGCCACCTATACAAATCGTTTCATAGCCTGTATGGGCAAGACTCTGCACAAAAGTCGCTTCTGTAAATGGATAACTTCCTTTGGGCGGAATACGTCCTGTACCCGCTTGCACGGGGAAAAACAACCAGTTACGGCTACGCAACGAATGAGGTTCTGCCGGAGAAGGCAGAAATCCGGCAAAGATGGCAAAATGAGACGGGTAAGTGAAATTTCCCGGAGCATGTCTTTTCTCCCATTCTCCTCCATGGCTGTTCAGTACAGGCGTTCTTCCGGCCGCTTCTTCCTCTTTGCTGACATCATACCGCAAGGTGTCAAAGCAAAGCATCAATATATCATGAGTACCCACCACCTGATTCATATCCAGATCCGGATGACGGGTCTGTTCGCCAGCCGGCAGTTCATCTATTTGCATGGTTATATTTCTTTTTTATGTTTTTTATTTGTTGAGTATAAATAGAATTATGAGCAAACATATCCTGATAAACATGGTCTCCTTGTCCGTTGACTTCTATTATATAAGGAATATCCGTCCCTCTTTCTATCAATACATCTACTCCTGCATAACGCAAATCCAAGGATTGCACAGCTTCCTGACATTGAAAATAGATTTGTTGCCGTACCTCTTCGGATAGAGACAATTCATTCCACCAATGCGCCTTGTTGTTCAGGTGTAAATTCGTTATGCTTCCTTTACTGCATCTCACAACGATATAATCTATTTCAGACTCCCGGCACACTACCCGAAGGTCGTAATTTTCTCCTTGCAATTGTGCTTTAGGAATCCATTCTTCGAGGATAGCTCCTGTTTGTATCACAGCTTCTGCCAACGGGATTATCTCTTTTTCCACGCTCAAACGATTGATTCGTTTGGTATTATGAATCACTCCGTCCACTTGCCGCAACGTAGTATAGACTACCCACTTATTCCGGTTGGGCTGATAACGAATCACCATAATGCCTCCCGCACCCGAACCATAACGGGGTTTTAAAAAGCATCCTCTACCGCAATCGGCAAGAAGCTGCCGTAACTCATCGAAGGATTGTGGAGACGGTAACATCGGAGTCACTTTCAGCCCTTTGTCCATCAGGACTTCTTTTGTTTCCTTTTTATCAAGAGCACGCAACAAAGCATCAGGAGTATTTAAAAAGCACACATCATCAGGCAGGCTCATCTCGCTCAAACGTTGCAATGTCTCCTTATATGCCTGATTCAACAGCGCATATTTCAGGAAATCAGTTTCATCACTTACACAGGGTTCCAGTTTGATAACTGCCTGCCGCAATAGCGGCAAGCAGCTAAAAAGTTCCTCATAAGTCATAAAACAAACTTCTGTCTGCAAGTGCTTACCTGCTTCAACAAAATATTCTATACGTTTGGATAAAGAGTTGCTGACAACGATTATCTGCATCTCCTATTCTGTAATCATCGGGTAATACCACAATTCACCATCATATTCATCCGCCTCTTCGGTTTCGGCAATGTCTATTTTCATAGGAAGGTTCTGCAACTGTTTCTTCATGTCCTTGCTCAAATAATTATAGCGCATATTGATAAACTTCAAATGAGCGATTTTATCCATATTATCCAGCAACAACTGTGCACCTTCATCTTTCAGAGTACCGGCCGAAATATCCATGGTTTCAAGTTGAGGTAGAATATCCGATTCCAGGAACATTTCTACAATGCTGTCCTGTTCTTCAGAGTTAACAAGCCCCAGATAGGTCAGCTTCGGGAAACGCTCTTTGGAGAAAAGCGGACGGAAGATCTCAATATCACCTTCAAATCCGTAATCTTCCACACCAACATATAGAATCAGTTTTTCCAGATTGGGAAAGTCAGAAGCAAGAATGTCCTCTACCACTTCAGTAGGCATACCACCACTAATTATTTCCAGCGACCGCAACTCCGGACGTGAAGTTTTTCCCAAGCGCAGATTGTTTGTTCCTTTTATTTTCAGATCCTTCAATTTAGGCATACTATCGAGCAGCGGACTAAGGTCGGCTTGTTCAATCCATGAAATCTCCTGTTCTTCCTGTTCAATATCACCCCAGAACAGGCCTTCTATCTGCGCAAACTTGTCCTTATTTTCAATGAGGCCCTGTAATAAAGCCGAACAGTCATCACCTTCATAATCCCAACAGCCAATCGTTATTTGCTTATATTCAGAGAGATGCTTGTCTTTCAATATCTTATCCAAAAGCTTCACATCGTTTTCATACTCATCATAGCTCAATGTATATTTCTTAGCTTCCACTTTCATTTCACGTGCCGTTTCTTCGGCAGTTTCCACATAACCTTTCTTTGTCTTCTCTGCAATCAGTTTGTTGGCAGCCTTTTCAGCTTCTTCAGTAGTTGCGTAGTTTTTCACTTGTGTTTGTCCGGCAGTCCCCAGCTTACCATAATTTACAGTAACATCTGTCCCGACTACCTCTATACTCCAGAATTTCTGCGATTTAAAATCTTGAAAAACGAATACTCTCTTCATAATACAGTTTTTAATGGTTGATATTTGCACACTCAACACAGAACGCGCATGAACAATACTTGCAAAAATAGCTATTTTATATAATGTACAAAGAAATCTGTTTACTAATCTTTCAGGCTTATTCAAAAATAAGCCGCTTATCTATAAAACCAGTACATACAACAAAGGCTGCCTTGTGGGCAGCCTTCATTATTCTATTTATGTAATCTATCTGTTTAATCTTCAATCGTACATATACTTACACGGTTCCAATCCGGTTCGGTAAACATGTCGCCTACGCCCTGACCTTCAGCAGTGATGCGGGATGCACTAATCTTGTATTTATTAACAAGGATAGTTTTTACAGCCTCTGCACGTGCAGCAGCGATTCTTGCGTTGACCTCCACACTACCTTCCGGAGAAGCGTATCCTTTAATAACTACTTTTGCATCGGCATATTTCTTCATGTAGGAAGCTACACGTTCCACGTTAGGAAGTTGGGAAGCGTCAACCGATGATTTACCTTGTCTGAAAGTAATGATAGATTCGGGCACACGGGCGGTTTTCACTACTGTCTCTACCGGAACAACCTTTGTACGGCAGGCTTCAAGTTCTTCTTGCAGTCCGTTGATGCGCTGGTTGGCGTTGCTGATCTGACCGTCTTTGTTGTTCACTTCCGAACGAAGCGCATTGATGGAAGAGTTCAATCCGTCAATTTCAGCTTGGTTGTACACTCTCACTTTTGCAAAATGATGTGTTCCGTTACTTGTCTTAAAGTGATATGTCAATCCGGCTGTCAATTCGAAACCTGCGTTATTGGCATTGAAACGGCTCTTTGTTTCGGGGTAAGTGCCTTGCATATCATATACAATGGCAGGTTTGATACCCAATGTCCATGCTTTGCTTTCACCCAAGTTGAAGTTGAAATTCAATCCCAAACGTGTAGACCAAGTGTTCTGATCTCCATCACCATTCACATAATAATGTAACCAGCCCATTCCTGCAACGGCTTCCACTTCAAACAAGCGGGGTTCGCCTTTGTAACCAGCAAACAGGTTCATCAGGTTGACTTTACCCAACAGGCTGACGTCGGAAGCATCAAAAGATGTTTTACTCGGAGTAGTATTAATGTATCCCATTCCTTGGAATCCCAAACCGAAGATAGGAGTTAATTGCTTGGAAACTCCCACTCCAAAAGCAGGACGCATACTTTTAAAGAAAGCACTGTGAGTAAGGGGAGTGATTGCACCGGCATTGACTTCCACAGACCAATTGTCTGTTACTTTTGTACCTTCTACAACTGATTGGGCATTTGCTGTAAGTCCACCCAATATCAAGGCTAATAAAATAATCGATTTTCTCATAATCATAAGTTTTATAATGTAATGTTTTATCTGCTAAATCATTAGAAATGCTTTATTTGTCCATATCTAACTTTCTAGTTCATTTTTTAATTCGTTATTCACTTTAAACAACATATCATATTAAAAATTAGTTCGCAAGCCTGGTAGCCAATTAACATCTATTGTGTTTTCGAGCAATCTAAAATATGAAAAATAGAACATCGACCGGGAGTTGTCAAAGGAAACATTAAAATCAACGTCTATATCGCACAGGGAACGGAGTAATGGAAGATATAAGCTATCGTTTCCTTCCTCGTCCTTCCAAAAAGATTTCTAAAAAAAAACGCTCAAACGGATGCTGTTTTACCGTTTGGGCGTTACTTTTGGGGGGTGAAATTATATACTATACTTTTATTATCAATTCCCTACTATCCTTCTTCCTCTACTAACCATCGACTCAAATTGCGTTCTTCCTTACTGAACTCTGCACCTATTTTCACTATACGGCAACCATTAGTAGTATAAGGTATGAGATAGCCGCGATTATCAATCTGTGCCAATGCTTCTTCTGCGGTACCGTTTAGCTTAAATTCGAAGACATAAACAGCATTTGCTGTTTTCACCACAGCGTCAGCACGTCCCAGGGCACTTTGCACTTCGGCGTTAATAAACTGCCCCAGTAGTTTAAAAACAAGATAGAATACCACTTGATAGTGACGCTCTGTCTTATCATTCAGTTCGTAGGGAAAATCGGCAAAGAACGCACGAAGACGGGTGAGGAAAGCCTCAACATCTCCTGCCCTTAGTTCTTTTACAAACTGTCCGATATAGAAGGGGGCTTTCGATTCATCCAACGAGGTATAAAACGGAGTGATAAAATTAAGAAAGCCATACTTCACCTCATCATTGGGGTAACCCAGCTTGTAGAGACGCACTTCTGTATCATATCCTTTAATGGTCAGATAGCCGCTTTGATAAATCATCGGCACAGGGTTGTTCACGTCAGCACGGTCGTCGGTAAGAGAGGCGGCAGTTACTTCCAATCCGTCCAGTTCACGCAAATCATAATGGGTCTTCTTCAGCATTTCGGCAAGGAAAGTGGGTGTTCCACTGGCAAACCAGTAATTCTCAAACATCCCGCTCCTAAGCACATTCAGTATGCTGAACGGGTTGTACATACCTTCCTTACGGACATAGTTGAAATGATATCCGTCATACATACGAGTAAGGTATGCCATACAATCTTCTTTTGTCAAACCGTTCCTTTCTGCCAACCGTTCCAGTTCCGGGACGAAATTGGCTTCAATTTCCGGGCGGGTCATACCACAAAGAGCATTGTATTGCGGGTCGAAGCTGATATCGATCAGTTGGTTGAGAGTGCTGAATATACCCATTTGAGCAAATTTGGTCACTCCGGTGATAAAGACGAAGCGCAACCAGGGGTCTGCTGATTTCAGTACAGTATAAAAAGCGGTGAGCATTTCGCGGAACTTGTCTTGTAATTCCGGATTATGCATGGAGCGAAGCAGCGGTTTGTCGTACTCGTCAATAAGAACAACTACGCCACGACCTGTTTGTCGATAAGCTTCTTTAATGACTTGCATGAAACGACCGGAATAACTCAAACCTTCCTCACTGGTTCCATAGACTTTTTCCCAACTACGAAGCTGCAATTCAAGTCCGTTTCTCAATCCTTCTATTTCAGAGTAATCCTCGGCATTAAGGTCAAGATGCAATACAGCGTGTTCGTTCCATTCTGTTTCGAGCTGCTCAATGGCAAGTCCTTCAAAAAGCTCTTTCTTTCCACAGAAATACGCTTCCAGTGTAGAAAGCAGCAGACTTTTGCCAAAACGACGCGGACGGCTAAGGAAATACGGATTGCCCGTTGAGGCAAGTTCGTAGACAAATGCTGTTTTGTCAACATACAAATAGCCGTCGCGACGAAGTCTCTCAAAACTTTGTATTCCGATAGGCAGATTGCGCCGGGGTCCTTTCAAACGGTCCATGATATCCATAACTTCTTCTCTTTATAAATGAAACCTTTGCAAAGATAACAAATCTTGCAGTGAATCGATCATCAAATATGAGGTTTTATTATCTCGTCCTGCAAAGTTTCCGACAGATAAAAACAGGTATTCAAAGTGCATTTCAAAACAAAGCTGATAGATAACATAGAGTAACAATAACAAGAATAGTGGAGAAACTATATTTTATAAAATTAAATTACCCAGTCAATATATCAATTATTATTATCACAACCACACAAGTTTCTATCCTTTAGAGAAAGGTTATACAAAAAAGATAACAACCTACCACATAAACATAAAGAGCGTTATTAATAAATACTGTGACCGTTTATTATAAACGTCCCTCCTGTTTATTATAAACTTTAAAACCTGAATTTGCAAAAATATATTCAATAATAGGTTACAAAAAAGGCTGCGAACTCTGTAAAGTTCGCAGCCTTTGGGCTATATCTGTTGCCTTATCCCCTAGTATAAGCTAAGGGAATGAGCTAAGTTCGTTGTAATATTATACTATTTTCCATCCATTTCATATCCATATTCCGTCTGTTTTTTCATTCAGTATTCATTCGTTTCATACTTTCCCGGACTACAAATATATAACATTAAAAAGCGTTTGTCAAGTCCCGGATAGATTTTAATCGTTATCTTTGGGGATGCATCAATGTCTTTATTACTTTTCCGGAATCACTTCGTTCAGACAGGCTATGGCATTGAGTGTGCGCGGATAACCAATAAATGGCAAGAGTTGCGTTACGACTGCCAGCAACGTATCTTTATTATTCCCTACGTTGGCATTTCCCTGTATGTGACTTTTTACCTGCGATTCACAGCCGCCTAAAGAAACAAGTATCGAGAATGTAATCAGTTCGCGGGTCTTTACATTCAGTCCGCTACGTGTCTGATAGTCGCCGAAACAGTTGGCGGAGAGGTAACGTTGGATGTGCTTCTGATTGTCGGGAGCGTTCTTATGCATCTGTTCTATCCGTTCACCAAATATGGATTTCTGCAATTCCAGTCCCTTATTGAAACGTGTTTCGGATGATACAACCGATTGTCCTTCCAAAGGAAGACGCACGCCACGGGCGAGCAATATATCATTGGTGATGCCGATAAAATCTCTGACCTTAGCCATGCCCGCATAGGCTACTGACTAGTAAAGGATTTCTTTTATTTCTATCGGAGCAATGCCTTCATTAAGTGCGCTTTCGAGTGTGATGCGGTATTCGGCCTGCGCTTGTGAAGCAATATTGGATGCCAATGTTACCATAAGACGGGTTTTAATGTCCAGTGCACCGTATTCTTGCACTTCTTTTGTAAAATTACTAAATATATCGTCCAATTCAGGATCGGTAGCTTGCAGTCCGATTGCTACGTTATCTTTCGTTACTTCGGCATACTGTTGGTCATCCACTCGTTCCAACCATGTATTCTGGTTGGTCTGCGGATTGCATCCGATAGCCAAATGTGAGAACCAACTATCGGGAGCGGCGCCATGCCAGTGTTCTATGTTTGGAGCAATTTCAACCACATCACCGGGAAGTAAACGGCGCGCCGCTTTACCACGTTCCTGATAATATCCCACACCGCCGACGGCAATCAGGAGTTGTCCACCCGTATGGCTGTGCCAATTATTTCGGCAGCCAGGCTCAAAAGTAACGTTGGACATGGGTACATTCAAGTCTTTGTTACCAGTCAGCGGTGCCAGCCAAGATCTACCCGTGAAATATTGTTCGAATCCTGTATTCGCTTTTCCTACCGGAAATGCGCTGATGTTTTGAGGTACTTCTTCTTTTTTCATATTCTGTGCATTTATAGATTGCATCGGGATTTGCATCATTCCGATAGCTGTTACAATAATAAAAAACAATTTTCTCATATAACTACGTATGGTTTATTATTTATGAACTCTCTAATAATGCAAAGTTAGCTATTCTGTTCCAACTCTTTATGATACAAATTACGGATATAGAAACCAATATTACTGATTCAATTTACTTAATCTTCAGCCCGGGAATGAGTGGAGTGGTATCTACCAGTTCGAGCGACTGCACCATATCAAGCGTTTCTTTTTTATATTTCTGAAAATGAGGCGTAGCAATATGGCTTTTATAAGCTGCTTCATCAACATAAATTTCAAGAATTGTCACATGGTGGGGACGTTCTTTCTCCGCTACAGCATAGAGTACCAGCACACCTGGTTCTAATCGCATGGAGGCTTCGATTTCTTCCTTCAGATAAGCATTATATTCTTCCAGTCGTGCCGAATCGACTGTTATGCGAGACAACCGTACTTTATTATTTTCGGTGGCAAACCGCTCAACCGGTTTAATGATGCTGGCCGAAATAACGGCAGCAAACAATAGAAAAGCAATCAGTAACTTTTTCATCTTGATAACTTATGATAGTTCGAATTTCAGTATTAAATTACCGATTACAAAGTTACTGGGAATCATCCACCCCGGATGTAGACGATTTACGGATATTTATACCCCAATCATGGATTTTGAAGATGGAGAACTAATTTTATGGATAAAAGAATTATATTTGTAACCTACTAAAAGCAGACAACGCTATGGAAGAGAATTATAAAGACGAAATGATTGTAATAGATAACGTGAATCGTTATAACGAAATATTCGGACTTGAAACCAAACATCCGTTGGTCAGCATCATCGATCTCACCAAGGCCACCACATGGCCTACACGCGCATGGTTTCGCTATGAAGTGTATGCGCTATTCTTGAAGAATGTAAAATGCGGTGATATTAAATACGGTCGTCAATATTATGACTATCAAGACGGAACCATTGTCTGTTTTGGCCCCGGGCAAATTACTGATTTGGAATTGATCCAAAATATTCAGCCCAATGCGCACGGCCTCCTATTCCATCCCGACCTCATACGAGGCACTAGCCTCGGACAAGAAATAAAAAACTACTCATTCTTCTCTTACGAAACCAATGAAGCACTCCATCTTTCTGAAGAAGAGCGACAGATAGTAATGGATTGCCTGCAAAAAATAGCAATCGAACTAAACCATGCTATCGACAGACACAGTCGCCGCCTGATCTGTACCAATATCAGATTGCTGCTTGATTATTGTATGCGCTTTTACGAACGGCAGTTTGAAACCCGAAACAAAGTTAACAATGATATTATCGTCCGCTTCGAACATCTGCTCAATGAATATTTTGAAGGAGATGCTCCGCAACATTTAGGATTGCCATCGGTCAAATACTTTGCCGACAAAGTATTCCTTTCTCCCAACTACTTTGGCGATATGATTCGTAAGCAAACTGGTAAAACCGTCTCCGAATATATTCAGGATAAAATGATTGAACTGGCAAAAGAACAACTCTTGTCTTCAGATAAAACAACGAGTCAGATTGCCTACGAAATCGGATTCCAGTATCCACAACATCTTAGCCGAATGTTTAAACGAATTGTCGGGATGACTCCTAATAAATTCCGCACGCAAACCTGACATTTTAAATACAGATAGCGTCATTATTAGATCAACACATTTCTCCCTAATACTCCCCGTTCTGGTATTTTTTACGTTATGAACGGGAAGTGCTTAACATAGCATTACAAGTGACTTTTTTACTGACGAGATAATACGAATATTAAAGAAGCGTCAATCCTCTATCTGTTTAAGGATTCTACACGGATTGCCAACCGCCAGCACATTGGCCGGAATAGACTTTGTGACAACGCTCCCTGCCCCAATAGTTGTATTATCGCCAATAGTTACTCCCGGAAGAATGATGCATCCTCCACCAATCCACACATTATTGCCAATAATCACCGAAGCTGTCTGCGACTTCCAAAAAGTACTGTTTTCAGAGGTTCTTTCCGATGCCTTTGTAGAATGAAAAACAGTATAAATATGTACTCCCGGCCCAATCCCCGAATTATCACCGATAACAATCTTGTTACAATCAAGAAAAACGCAATTCATATTAATCTCTACATTCTTCCCGATATAAATATTCTCACCATAGTCCACAAAGAAAGGAGCACTAATCCAGACATTATCCCCCCTTGAACCGATTAATTCATCTAATAAATCAGAAATTTTACCTGCATCAGTAGTGAGAGTATTATTATACTCCTGTTGAAGCTGCTTTGCTTTATGCCATCTAGTCAATAACTCATTATCAGCACAATCATAAACTTCTCCCGCCAACATTTTTTCTTTTTCTGTTCTCATTTCTCAAATTATTGGTTTATTCATCCTGATACAAATATAAGGAATTATATCATCGAAATGATATAAGATGTACATCGTTTTCCATTTATTGCGCTTTACGCTTCCGACTTATCAACATCACTCCCAACAGAATAACCATCAAACCGGAAACCTGAATAAAAGTAACCTGCTCGTTTCCTAAAAAGACTCCTAAAAGAACAGCAATAAAAGGATTGACATAAGCATGTGTTCCTACCTCCGTAGCCGGACGCACTTTCAACAGCCAAACGTATGCCGAATATGCCAGTAAAGAACCGAAAGAAATTAAATAAAGCAAGGAGAGCCAGCTTGCAACCGAGACTTCACGCAAATCGGCCTCCCGGACATCTCCATTGATAACAGCACAAAGCCAAAACATTCCACTGGCAAAAAGCATCTGCCAGGCAGAACCGGCAAAAGCATTCACTTTTTCTTCACGAGAAGAACGATATTTGGCATATAGCGTTCCCAAAGCCCAAGATATGCACCCGAAAATAAGGAGCAGAATACCACGCTCACTATGCAAATGTAACCATCTGACATTGAGTTGCTCTGCATAAAGCATCACTACCCCTCCGAAACCAATCAAACCTCCCATTATAGTAAGTGGATTACGGAAATTAGTACGCCACATCGGGACATCCAACAGCAAAATCCAAAGAGCCGTGGAAGAAGCGATAATGGCTACAAGGCTACTGGTCAGATAACGTTGCGCCAACATAACGACAGCCATATCTACAAACAACAATACAATGCCACTAACGGCGGAACGTTTTACCAAGCTTTTCTTTATAATTTGTTCTCCCCGCAAATAACAGATTCCCAGAAGTATAATCCCGGCAGCCGTAAACCGGAGCGCTCCGAGAAGGAAAGGCGAAAAGTCTTTCAAGGCCACACCGATAAAAAAATAGGTGGAACCCCAGACTACATAAATGAGAAAATAGGCAACAACAATACCTACCGTATTCCCTTTCGAACAATTCAGACTTTCCATATTACTTCTTTTCATTCGTATTTACGGGGAGTGAGAAGGGGGATCTCTCAATAAACTGACAATTATTTTATTATTTCAAAGCCCGCTTCAATCTGTTTAATCCGTCTATCAACCGCTGTCGCGGACAAGCAATATTGATACGGATAAATCCTTCACCAGCCTCTCCATACAGGCTGCCTTCGTTTACCCAAAGTTTTTCTTTCTTCAACAAGTCTTTGACTATTTCCGCTGACGCCTGATGCAGAACCGAACAATCTACCCAAACTAAATACGTACCTTCCAACATCATTACAGGAAACTCCGGAAGATAGGTCTCGAAATAACCTTTTAAATAGATGTAATTCGCAAACAAATAGATTTTAAGTTCTTCCAGCCATTCTTCCCCCTCATTATAAGCAGCTATCAACGCCTCCACTCCAAAAGGATTCACATCACAGACTTCATTTATATTAATCGCCTTATCTATCCGCCTCCGTACATCTGCATCTGCGGAAATGATATTGGCTATCTGAAGTCCTGCCAAATTAAAGGCTTTGCTAGGCGAAACAAAAGTGACCGAGTTCAGTAGGAATTCTTCTGATATAGAAGCAAAAGGAGTATATTCATGCCCCAGAAATACCAATTCACAATGAATTTCATCCGCAACCACAAACACATTATTTCGAATACAAATCTCACCTATCCGCCTTAACTCTTGCTTACTCCACACTCTTCCGGCAGGATTGTGCGGATTGCATAACAACAGAAGTTTTACCTTCGGGTCTGAAGCTTTCCTCTCCAAATCATCAAAGTCAATCTGATAGCCCCTGTTTCTATATACCAAAGGATTGGCAATCATCTCGCATCCGTTATTACGGATAGAGGAGAAAAAACAGTTATATACAGGTGTCTGCACCATTACTTTATCTCCGGGCAGCGTCAATGCTTTAATAACAGCAGATATTGCCGGCACAACGCCGGTGGTGTAAATAATCCATTCTTTCTCTATCCACCAGGCATGTCGCCGAACAAACCAATTTACAACTGCCTCGTAGTATGCATCAGGTACACGTACATAACCGAAAATCCCATGTTCCACCCGTTTCTTCAATGCCTCCACGACAGGGGGAGCCGTACGAAAATCCATATCAGCTACCCACATCGGCAATACATCCGCATCTTCAGCCGAATCCCATTTATAAGAATTCGTTCCCCTGCGTGGAATAATTTCATCGAAATTATACTTCATATTTCAGTTAAAACAGGTTAGATCGTCCCAAAGTTTCAATTCGCAGTTTCCTGGTGCTTTAATATTTTCGTCCCAAATGATTGCTCCGAAACTTTCGGCAACAATACTTCCCGTACGAGGATTTTTTACGCTATGAACGGGACTTTTAATCGTTGCCTTCACACTACTGTGTTCAAAAGCAAGGTCAGCATCTTCTGCCATCGTACAATTTTCCATCACCAGATCATGTGCGTAGCAAAGCGGTTGAGTCCCCGAAATCCTGCAATTTACCAAACGTAAGTTTTTAGAATGCCATCCCAAGTACTCTCCGTTCAGTTCGGAATCATAGACTGTTACATTTTCCGTATTCCAGAAAGCATCTTTGGAGTTGATAACTGCATTACGGATTTCTACATTCTTGCAATATTGGAACGAATAGTTCCCGTTTTGGGTATAGTTTTGTATCTTAATATTCTCACTGTGTATAAAAAGGTAATCCGCTTTATCAATCTGTACGTTCTTCAGTTCTATATTACGGCAATACCAAAACGTTTCCAAAGCATTAGGCAACTGCACGTTTTCGAGTTTTATTCCGTCCATTTCACGAAACATCTTCGGTGCTTCTACCAAGGTATCTGCCATTTGCAGACTTTGAGAGTACCATAGAGCAGCACGGGCTCCCTCTGTAAAGAGACAGTTTTTCACAATGAATCCGTTGGTATGCCAAAAAGGATATTTTCCTTCAAAGCGACAGTTGATTGCTATAATATTACTACATTCTTTCAATACAGATTCACCGGCGTGAATTGTTACATCTTCCAGTTGAAGGTCGTGGGTCGCGAACAGAGGACGTTCGCCTCCATATTCTTTATTTCTTATTTGTTCCATTAGTTTATTCTTTAATCTGTTATTTCAAAAGTTACATTTACACTTCCTGTTATCACTATTTCTTCAGATACTCCTTGAAGAAAGATTCCAGCTTGTCAAATGGTATAAGGCTTACACGGTCGTAAAGGTCTACGTGTCCGGCGCCGGGTACTATATACAGTTCTTTAGGTTCGGCGGCCAATCGGTAGGCGTCTTCACTAAATTCACGTGAGTGGGCATTTTCACCGGTGATGAAAAGCATAGGGCGGGGTGAAATAGTCTCAATATCTTCGAAAGGATAGAAATTCATAAATTTCACATTGCTTGAAAGTGTAGGATGAGTGGTGGTCATAGGAGTTGCTCCGTCGGGGGTAAATTCTCCTCTTTGTGTACGGTAGAACTCATAGAACTCCCGTTCAATCGGACTGGACTTTTCTGTCAGTTGATGTACAGTGCCACCTGTATATTTAGTTTCTCCACCTAAAAATTCAGCATAACGCTGTTCTGCCGCTTCAGCCATTATTTGCTTTCTCTGTTCCAATGTCAATGAGTGTTTTAACCCGTTACGGCTAGCGGTACCCATATTGTACATACTGATTGTCGCAATGGCTTTAAGGCGAGGATCTATTTTCGCTGCACTGATAGCAAAACTTCCACTACCGCAAATACCGATTACTCCAATCAGATTCCGGTCGACAAACGGACGGGTACCTAAAAAATCAACTGCGGCACTAAAGTCTTCCGCATAAACTTCCGGCAGAACAGCATTGCGCGGCTCGCCTTCACTCCCACCCCAAAAAGACAGGTCTATGGAGAGTGTTACAAAACCCCGTTCGGCCATTTTCGTTGCGTAAAGATTCGCGCTCTGTTCCTTGACAGCTCCCATTGGATGTCCTACAATGATTGCAGGGTATTTGTCCCCTTCTTTCATATTCTTAGGCAGAAACAAATTTCCGGCTATCTTCATTTTATACTGGTTGGAAAAAGAAACTTTCTCCACACTTACCAAATCACTTTTATAAAAGTTATCTGCATCTGTCTGTGCAGAAGAAAAACGAGTTCCAAGCATCATCATAAATACAGTTGTTAATAATAAAATCCGTTTCATATCTCTTATTTTTAATTATTAAAGAATTGATTGTCTACTTTCTACATTGCAAAAATACGATGAAAGAAAGAGACCGTTTGTAGATGAATTACTGACATAATAACCCCAATTACAGATTATATTTTTTTTATTATTCTGTTACAATATTGATATTAGCCTGCTTCCGGATATGTGCTACGCGAACCCGCAGATAAACGAATACAATACTCGCAATCAGGAAAAGCAACGAGCCGAAAACAGAATATCGTGTGCCCATCTCTGTAATAAAAGCTCCGCATATAGCTGTGCCAATCGTCGTTCCTAAATTGGCTGAAGTCAGAAACATTCCATTGGCAAAGTCTGGAGCTTCGGGAGCGGCATCTGTTATCATATATTGCATATTATTACTTGCTATACCCGCCAATACACCTAAAATAAGGATGACAATTACCATAGCTCCAATCCATTCTCCAACGATGAACAGACAGATATATGAAACCAATAATGCAAAAGGCATGAGGATAATTGAACGTTTGGCGTTTATTGATAGTAGTTTTCCCGCCATCACATTACCCACAATATTTGCCAAACCATATACGAGCAACACTGCACTTATCACATTATATGGGACCTCCGTTACTTTTTTCAGGTAATCCGACATATAGCTAAAGAATCCGAACATAGCTCCATTAATTAAGGTAACAGCAATAATTGAATACCACATCGTTGTTTTCTTCAATACGCTAAGCTGTGCACCATAAGATACTTTTTCTTTTACAGGCATGGAAGGGATAAACAGAATCGTAGCAACAAAGACTAATGCGTTTGCAACAGTGAAAAACAACATCGCCATGGAGAACGAAACTTCGCTGGCAATAAAACTAGTCACCGGAACGCCCAGCACCATGCCGGCGGACACACCGACAAAGACTTTAGAAACAGCCTTGGGAGCCTGTTCCTTGCTGACAGACGCCGCGGCTACTGTAAAAGCCATAGAGACATATACCGGATGCAGGAAAGCGGGAAGTATCCGTGCAATCAACAATACTGTGAAATTAGAGGTGAACATGGATATTACATTACTTATTGTAAACAATCCCAATGCCAGCAGCATTACTTTCTTCCGGTTAATCCCCGAAAATAATAAAGGTGTCACAGGGGCTGACGCAGCCACCACCAATGCAAAAACACTTACCGTCCAGCCGGCTTGAGGTACGGAAACATTAAAAGTTGTGGCTATCAAGGGCAGGATCCCCACTACTCCCATTTCGGTGTTTATAATTCCAAATACACCGACCGTAAGGATAAAGACGAGCAAACCGCCCGAATTGAGTTTTAATTTATTTTTTTGTTCCATAGTTACTATATGCTATTTATAATTCCAATCCCATTTTATAGGCGTTTTCAAGATGTACTTTATCAATCTGCCGTGCCAGTTTCTCGCATCCGGTACAACCACCGGCACAATATAATCCCACTTCATTCCAACCTAACGCCTGATTGAGAAGACGAAAATATCGTATGGGCTGTTCGAAGGTCGTATCATTATCATCACCGGCTGTCATCAGCAATACCGAATCTTTTTGAGGATATTTATCATCGACAGAAATGGCATAAAGTCTGTCTATGAACGATTTCAACTTTGCTGTAATTGTCCAAAAGTAAAGAGGAGAAGCCATAACCACTGTATCACATTCCGCAAACAAAGGATATATATCCTGCATGCCGTCGCGAACAGCACACTGATGTGCAAGACGCTGGCACACTCCACATCCCCGGCACCCTTCTATCCGCATACTACCCAGATAAACCTTCGTCACTGAATGTCCGCGCTCTACCAATCCTTTAATGTATGCATCGGTCAGTCGGTCTGTATTGCCGCGTTTTGTGCCCGCACTCATTATTACAAGTATCTTTTTCAGATTTCCCTGATGTATTTTATCGATTAGCGAAGGAAGCGAAGCGTCTGTCGTTTCTTTACTATTCAAATACCGATAAATAGTCGTACCACCTAATAGTACGCCTCCGGTTGTTAGTAACACGCCTTTCAAAAAATGCTTTCTATCCATATTCTCTATTTTATTAATTTCCTCTGATTCATTAAGTTTTATTTAACATGGCAAAGGTCGGAAGAATATAAAGAAACCGTTGTAGACGGATTACGGGTATGATAACCCCAATTACAGATTACAAAATTGGTAAGATTCCTTTCAGTATACAAATTACAGAATTCATAACCACAATTACTGATTACTCATTTCCCCACTATGAAAACAGAGCATTTATCTGTATCTTTGTTACCAATCCCAAATACCAAAAGCCATGGATAAAGTTATAAAACTAGAGAATGTAAATCAGTATAACGAACTGTACGGACTGGAAACATTGCATCCTTTGATTAGTGTCATCGACTTGACCAAAGCAACGAAAACAGTCAACCATATCCAGATGAACTATGGTCTTTATGCTCTTTTCCTAAAAGAGAGCAAGAGCTGTGACATTAAATATGGTCGTCAGTATTATGACTACCAAGAAGGAACCATTGTCTGTTTTGCCCCAGGTCAGACAGCCGGTGTGAGTACCATTGAAGATGAAATCAATCCGGCTGTTTATGGAATCGTTTTCCATCCGGACCTGATTCGCGGCACCTCACTTGGAAAAGATATTAAGAAATATACTTTCTTCTCTTATGCAGTAAACGAGGCTTTACATCTTTCAGATCAGGAAAAGGAAATAGTCATGGATTGCCTGAAGAAAATCAGTATCGAACTTGAGCATGGTATCGATAAACATAGCAAAGCATTAATCGCCATGAATATCGAACTGTTACTGAACTACTGTATGCGTTTTTATGAACGGCAGTTTATCACCCGGAACAGTGCCAATAAAGATGCTCTTACAAAGTTTGAACAACTTCTGGATGAATATTTCCAAGATCAACTTCCCATACAAAACGGGTTACCTTCCGTGAAGTACTTTGCTGATAAAGTCTATCTCTCCCCCAACTACTTTGGTGATATGGTAAAAAAAGAAACAGGAAAAACTCCACAGGAACATATTCAGACCAAAGTAATCGAACTAGCCAAAGAACGTATTGTCGATACGGAAGAAACCGTCAGCCAGATAGCTTATTCGTTAGGATTCCAATACCCGCAACATCTCTGCAGATTATTCAAAAGACGCGTCGGATGCACGCCTAATGAATACAGAAATCAGGCTTTAGCATAAAAATATAGTCCCTCAAATAAGGGAACTGTAATATAGGTAAAACAATCCGTAATTCATATACAAACAGATTTCAAATCCTGCTGTATCTTTGCAGTGTCATAAAGAAATAAGTAAAAACATTATTTAGAAAAACTGTTTGATATGTACTTAGAAAATATTTATTCTCCGGCAGATGTAAAGAAGCTGTCGGTAAAAGAGCTAAACGAGTTAAGTGATGAAATCCGTGTGTCACTCCTACAAAAGTTAAGCGAACATGGCGGGCATTTCGGACCCAACTTCGGAATGGTGGAAGCAACTATTGCCTTGCACTATGTATTCAATTCTCCAAAAGATAAAATCGTATTCGATGTATCGCACCAAAGTTATGTACACAAGATGCTGACTGGCCGTAAAAACGCTTTTCTTCATCCGGAAGAATACGATCTCGTGTCCGGTTATACCGAACCACAAGAAAGCGAACACGACTTCTTTGTAATCGGTCATACTTCTACTTCTGTCAGTCTGGCCACCGGATTGGCTAAAGGACGCGACCTCACAGGCGGCAATGAAAATATCATAGCTGTCATAGGCGACGGCTCTTTAAACGGAGGGGAAGCTTTCGAAGGACTGGATTATGCAGCAGAGCTTGGCACCAACATGATTATTATCGTCAATGATAACCAAATGTCTATCGCTGAAAATCATGGAGGTCTATACAGGAATCTGAAAGAATTGCGTGACAGTAACGGTCAGTGTGAATGTAATTTCTTCAAGGCTATGGGGCTGGATTATATATATGTAAATGAGGGTAACGACGTACAAGCATTGATTGAAGCGTTCTCCAAAGTGAAAGATATTCAGCATCCGATAGTAGTACACATCAACACTTTGAAAGGTAAAGGTTATGCACGTGCCGAACAAGATAAAGAGACTTATCACTGGCGCACTCCATTCAATCCGGAAACCGGAGAAGCAAAAGTCAGTTATGAGGAAGAAGATTACAGCGAAGTAACCGCTCAATATCTGCTGAAAAAGATGAAAGAAGATTCTCGTGTGGTGACAATCACTTCGGGTACTCCTGCCGTTCTCGGATTCACTCCGGACCGCCGCCAGGAAGCTGGCAAACAGTTTGTAGATGTCGGTATTGCAGAAGAACACGCAGTAGCTCTTGCTTCGGGTATCGCAGCCAATGGCGGAAAACCTGTTTACGGAGTGTATAGTACATTTATCCAACGTTCATACGATCAACTTTCGCAAGACCTCTGTATCAATAATAACCCGGCTGTTTTGTTGGTATTCTGGGGTACACTGTCCGGAATGAATGATGTAACTCACCTCTGCTTCTTCGATATTCCGCTCATCAGCAATATTCCTAATATGGTTTATCTGGCACCGACTTGCAAAGAGGAATATCTTGCTATGCTAGAATGGAGTATCCGCCAATTATCCCAAGCGGGTCTAACCATCGGAAATGAAAGGATAGTAAGGTGATGTAATATCACTGATTTACAGTCTATTAGGAATGAAAGCCGATTTTGGATTGGTTCGTTATTCTTTCCTAAATTAGCGGATTGTTTACCCACTTTTGTCTCGTTTTTGTCCCTCGCTGTATTATCTTTGTATCGCAAGTTAAATGCTTGATAATCAGTGATAAAAGAATATATTAACATCAGAAAAGAAAGGAAATAAAATGGGACGAAAGAAGAAAGAAATCCGTTTGAAAGAGCCTGTTCGTATTCGTGAGAAGAAAATCTCTGGCGGAAACATCAGCCTCTATCTCGACATTTATCAGAATGGATTGCGCAAGAAAGAGACGTTGAAACTCTATCTTGTGCCAGAAATCAACGCTGCTACCAAGTTGCAAAACGCCAATACAAGAAAGTTGGCAGAGCAAATCAAGGCGCAGCGCATTCTTGACATCCAGAGAGAGGGTCTTGTGGATTGGGACAAGGTGAAGAAGTCACGCATGACACTTACCAAGTGGATGGATGACTTTGTGAAGTACAATGCCGAGTTGTCTGAGTCTTCTATGAAGACCAAGCGCAACACTCATGTTCGCATTGACCAATACCTATTATATATAGGCAAGCCAGAGTTTCTGTTGAAAGACGTTGATAAGGAGTTTTGCAAAGGCTTCATTACCTTTTTGAAGACTTGCACATACAATGATGGAAAGAAACAACTCAGCACCACCACTTGCCGTATGTTCGTCAACTATTTCGGCTCGTCATTGGCAAAGGCAGTAAGGGACGGACTGATTGAGCAAAATCCATTCTTGCTGTTGGAGGCAAAGGAGAAGCCACAGAAGCGAGTGGCAGAGCGTGAGTTTCTGACGATAGAGGAAATAAAGAAGGTGATGAACACACCATGCCGTTATGAACTGGTGAAGAAAGCCTTTCTGTTCTCCTGTTTCACAGGTCTGCGATATAGCGACATGAAAGCCTTGAACTGGAGTGAAATCCACAAGGCTGCTGACGGCAAGACAGAATACATTGACCATATCCAAGTCAAGACCAAGGATAGAGTAACCATCCCCTTGTCGGAAGAAACAAAGAAGTGGATGCCTAAAAGAGAAGAAGGCATAGACAACATCTTCCACAACTTGACAATCACATCTACAACTGTAGAAGTGGTTCTGAAAGAATGGATGGAGGCAGCAGGAATAACCAAGCATATAACCTACCATTGCTCACGACATACGGCGGCTACGATGCTCCTGACCCTTGGTGCAAGTATCTATGTAGTAAGCAAGATACTCGGACACAAGAGCATCAAGATGACGGAGATTTACGCCAAGATTGTTGACAAGAAGAAGTTGGAAACCGTGAACCTCGTGAACGGAATGTTTGACCAAATACCAGTAATACAATGAAGATAGAAATCAAGGAACGTAAGCTGACGGAAGGCAAAAGAGCCTTATATCTGGAATACTACGAGACTGGCTTCCGCAAGAGAGAAAACTTGCACCTCTATCTCTTGCCCGATGATGCCGTTGGTGCTGCAAAGCACAATCGGCTTACATACAACAAGGCTATGGAGATACGAGCAGAGCGCATCCTCACCCCTCCTGTATTGGAGAAAGAGAATGCCAAAAGCGAAGAACAAGGCAACGGCTTGACTTGGCTACAATGGTGCGATGACTATATCAAATGGTCTGTTGATTGTGGCAACTGCAAGAAGATGATAGGTCATAAGAATGTTGTCCGCAAGCGTATCGCCACTTATTTACGGAGAGTAGATAAGAAAGACATCCTGCTGAAAGATGTCAGTAAAGATGAAATTTGCGGTCTTTTTGATTATATGCGCAACAAGTATCGCAACAAACGCCAAATCAAGACCAACGGAGGACGGTTGGCTGATTACACATTACTGTTGTTTGAGGAAACTGTCAAAGCGATATTTAACAAGGCTATGCGTGAAGGACTTGTAAAATTCAATCCAGTACACAGTCTAAACAAGTTGGAACGCTTCCATGCTCCTGACAAACACAGAGAGTATCTTACGCCCGAAGAACTCACACGTTTCCTGGCGGTGGAAGCTGAATGCGAGAATGAACGAACCGTACAACTCGCATTTGGTTTATCATCCATGACAGCCCTTCGCCTTGGCGATATGCAGCATCTAAGGTGGTGTGATATTAAAATGATAGATGGCGTACCGACAATCAGCATCATACAGCGAAAGACAAAGCGTCCTGCCATTATTCCGCTCAATGAAATGGCGCAATCGTTGTTGCCACCTCGGACGGATGACAATCCGGAAAGTCTTGTGTTTCACCTTGTCAAGAAGTCAGACAACGTATCGAAATACGTAAGAAGACTTAAAGAAAAGGCTGGCATAGAAAAGGATTTGACCTACCATTGCTCACGGCATACTACAGCATCGTTGGCTATCTCTGCAGGAGCAGACATATCAGCAGTGAAGGATGTTTTGGGACATGGAAGCATAACTTCAACCGAAGTTTATGCAAAAGTGGCTCTTGAAAAGAAGATAGAGGCGGTCAATCTGTTTAATGGCGTGTTTGATTGAGACATACAGCAGAGTGCGAACAACGGAGAAGTCTTACTTCTTCCCTTTTGTTGGAAAATTGCCGTCAGGCTGTATTCAAAAAACGCTTGTGTTCAAATAAATCTGCAAGACTTATCTGGACACAGGCTTTTTCATGTTCAATTTAATCTTTGATAAAGATGACAACAGGAGTAATATACGCTCGTGTCTCCAGTATTGGTGACAGACAGAGCACGGAAAGACAGGTCAAGGACTTGTCGGAGTATGCAAAATATAAGGGTATCGAAGTCTACAAGGTCTTTGAGGAACACATCTCTGGCGCAAAGAAGAATGATGAGCGTCCAGTGTTGTGTGAGGCAATGGAATACTGCAAGGCGAACCGCATTGGGATCCTACTTGTCAGTGAATTGTCAAGATTGGGTCGCAATGCGTTTGAGGTGCTTGCCTCTGTCAAGGAACTCATTGACTGTGGCATTAACCTCTACATTCAAAAGGAACAACTTACATTATTGGACGAAGAAGGACATCTGTCCCTCTTTGCCCCGATAATGATAGCCACGCTTTCGACCTGTGCGCAATTGGAACGTGATAATATCTCATTCCGATTGCAGTCAGGAAGGAAGCGGTATATAGAGAAAGGTGGAAAACTCGGACGCAAGGTAGGTTCTCTAAAAACGGCAGAACAGATGAAAACCGAATATAGGGAAGTAATAAGTTTGCTCCGCAAGGGGTATTCCATTCGGGATGTGGCGAAGTTAAGTGGAAGGGGCGTGAGTACGGTGCAACGAGTTAAGCGGTTAATGAAAGTACAATCATCGCAATAATACTATTGATTTTACGTTCTTTTCAAAGAAAGGGGTTGTGCAATAGTGGCTTAAAGGCTAAAAGCACTACCTTTGTACGCAATATAACAACAATACGTTTAAGGTCACAATTTGTGATCTCAAAAATAAAGATAGCAATATGGCAGATAATATAGAACATCAAGATAAAGGAGAACTGGTCGCAAATTGTGACCAGTTACAAAATGATGAAGTCGTAGTTACCACTCCTGTAGAAAGTCGAATAATGTCTATTCGTGGAAAGCAGATTATGATAGACAGAGACTTGGCTGAACTTTATGGAGTGGAAACTGCAAAGAAAACAGTTTCAAAAGGTGCTTCTGATAGAATTGAATAACAAAATAAATCACGACATCTTTATTGGATGTCGTGATTTACTTAAAAAAACAAGAAAATGAAACGTGTTACAAATAAGGAGCTTATAAGTGTCATATTGGTAAATATTGGTTTATTAGCAGCTGCTGTTTATATGTGGCTCATATACGACCGTAGACAGACGATAATCAAAAGTGAGGAACCAATACAAAATTATTCGGTACTGGAAGTTAATTGCCGTCGTAGAACTTCATCATCCATATTCATAGAGTTCAATGGAAAGCAATATTATGTAGCAGTTGCCAGAGATAAATGCATACAGTTTGATCCACAAAAAATAAAACTCTTTTATGACAAAGAAAGAGATAAAGTTTATGAAGAAAGTGGGGCGATGGTAAGACATTTAGTACCTAATTTTATTCTATATTTATGCTCATGTATATGGTTATTAATCGTGATAAAAAAAAGACTTAGTAGTAGTTGATTATATAATAGGCTGTAACAACTTCAACTAGACGACCTCCGTATATGACATGGGTGAACGCCGTACTGAGGTGAACCATCCTGCAAGCGGCATCACTAGCTTCACATACGATGCGCTCGGCAATGTGCTGACCAAGCAGACTGCCAACCTTGCAAAGGAAGGCAAGTTCATTACTTACGATTACGACTATCTGCGTCTGACGGGTATCAACTACCCAGACCATCCGGAGAACAACGTGAAGTATTACATAACCGTGTAAATAAAAAATAAATGAATTTCAATGATAGTACTCCCTGGGGAGTGCTATCATTGAATCGTAAAATTAGGAATTATGATATTTGATAAAATAATAAAAGATTTACTTCAGCTTAACTTTTTTTCTGAATATAAATTTAGAAAAAGAGACTCTTCCTTCTTGTTGAAAATAAAAGGTGGTAAGCAATTTATTGAGATGGATCACTGGATTGACGAAGCAACATCATCTCTCGTAATATATCCTATCTATGGTGTAAGATTCGATATTCTATCAAAATGGTTTGAGAAATTTAGTATGAAAAATTTGCAAGACCAAAGAGACAGAGCCAGTATCGCTTTTTCTGGGGATATGCTATCTATGCAAGACAAGTTTTATTTCAACTTGAATGGGGAAAAATATGCAACCGATTTTAATGAATTACAAGCAAAAGTTCAAAAGTGTGCAGAATATGTCTTTTCAGAATATTCGTCACTTGATAAACTCTATAATAAAACAATAGTGCCAATTTTAAACGGAGAGGTTTCTCTACCTGATGTTGGAGCTGACTGGATCTTTATTGATTTGGCTTTGTGCAAAATCGTAAATCCTTCAAATTTTCATAAGCTAAAACAGATAATTCTTTCCCATGTGAGAAAAATGTATATGTGTAAAGAACCGAACATATTGGATTATTATGATAATTTGGAAGATATTTTACAATATTTAGAATATACTCAATTATAAGTAGTGTTTTTTAGGATGCATATTCATTAGTGTCCCGATTTTAACGGGACACTAATGACTGCACATCATAATAACAATGAAATATGTGGTATAAAGAAAAATATAGAATAGTAACAGAGAATCCATATAATAAGGAAAAATTAAATGGATTAGGTTTGGTTATTTACAGTGAATGGAAAGATTCGTTTGTAAACATCATCCAGAAAAATGAAATAAAGCATTTATTCCTGAACTATTCATTGGGATGGAAATGTTCAGACTATACTTTTTTACGATATATAAAGCCGATAGAAACATTAGAAATAATAGATACTCATTCTGTTGGAATTAAAAATGTTGAGCAACAGCATGAATTGGTAACATTGTGTTTGAATTTACCCAATGCTAATGATATTGATTATCATGCCTTTTACCATCTAAAAAATGTGTTTTGTTATGGTGACAAACGAAATGATTCTTTATTTTCTTGTAATAGTATAGAAAAACTATATATTGATGATTTTAAAATTGGGGATAAACATTGTATTGGAAATTTGAAAAACCTGAAAGATTTAACAATAGCTAATTCCAATATAACATCTCTATCTTTTGCGAAGGAACTATTGCAACTTAAAAGTTTAACTATACTAAATTGCAAAAAGGTACAGTCGTTTTCGGACATTTCTTTTCTTAGAAATTTAATAAGAATAGAGATTAGAGGCGTCAAAAACCTTCACGACATCAACTTTTTAGCAAACTCAAAGAATATTGAGGTTGTTATAATAGAAACAGATAAATTGGCTTCAATCAAGTCTTTGGCTGGTTTAAAAAGGATTAAAGTTCTTGCTTTATTTGGGAAAAAATTCTTAATAGAAGATATGGATTTGACACCGATATACAATTTAGAGCAGCTTTCAATGTTGGATATTCCGAACCGAAAATGTTACCCAGTAAAAATAAATTGTTATTGGAACTGGGATGATTATGGGAAAAACCGTAAAAATTGGTTGACTGAAAAATAAATTTACCAATTTTATTGAGATGAGGAGAGTGTAAAATAAGCTGTGTCAAGCTATAAAAGTTATAGTTAGACGCGGTTTATTTATATTTTTCTATACTTTCAATATTAGAATATAGTTCTTCTTATCCTCTTTTTGGGGTTCATTACCGAACGAATCTATCAGAATAATATGGTTGGCATCCTTCACCTTGTAGAAGGTATGCTCACCACTTGAAGGATGCACAAGCATCAGGATGTTGTAGTCAAGCACTTGGAAAGTTCCTCTTAACCTTTCCTGTTTGTTCTACTTTTCATTGTATGACTGTATCAACAAATAGGTACCATCAGCATTTAATGTGAGTGTTGTTTCAACATTAGGTGGTAACACACCGTTATAAGTTCCAGCTATGGAATCCAAGCTGGCTCTATTTTCCAAAACTGCCGTATATTCTTCAAGCTTATCGGCACACCTGCCTCCAGCGTAATGAGGCTGGCGAACGAATGTTGTCCCGAATGGTAGGAATAGGTAAATCCATTCTCTTTTCCACAAGCACATCGAAAGCCTTTTGGATGGAAAGCAACAACTGCTCGATGTCCTTGTTGGTCTCCACGGCTTCCTTGCTCTTGTTCTTCTTTGGCTGCTTTAGTGCTTTATGTTAATTGAAGTACAATCATCGCAATAATACTATTGATTTTACGTTCTTTTCAAAGAAAGGGATTGTGCAATAGTGGCTTAAAGGCTAAAAGCACTACCTTTGTACGCAATATAACAACAATACGTTTAAGGTCACAATTTGTGATTTTGAAAATGAATATAAATATGACAGATAAAATAGCAAAAAAGGAGAGCAGCGAACTGTGTATATCACATAGGTGTATCCATTAAGGACTTAGGCAAAAAGTGGTTTGGTTTCTCCAAGATGGAGATACTTACACCAGACGAATTGGTGGAAAGAATAAACAAAGAGTAATCTGTAGCTTGGATTATATAGTATTAAGGCGTATCGCCAGTAAACGTCCTTTGTTATTTGATCCAAAATAGAACACTTAAAAAACGGAGGTAGAATGAATAGATATTTCGACTCTTACGGTTCAGATCCACGCCGCATCCAGTATGCTGGTAGTGAGACTGATGGCTTTTCTGTTGATTATAAGGTTATTGAATTTTCACTTGCGAAACTTCAATTAATTACACCTAAGCGAATTTCCACAAGTAAAAGGTTCTACTATCTTGCTGGATGAGTTTTATAATTTAAAATACACTATCTTCATGAATAAGTTATTAAAAATATTTTGTTTTTGTGGGTTGTTTTGCCTATGGAATTGTTGTAAAAATAGCATACATCCTAATCTTATAAACAAAAAAGTTTGTAAGCAAATATTGGTGAAAAATTATTTTAATGATAATGAATACATTATTAATAATGATATTTCAATCCAAGAACTGTATGAACTCTTACAGAATGCAACTCTCTGTGACATAACTAAATTGCCTCCAAGATTAGTATTAACTATAAAAGGCAGAAATTATCATCAAACTTTTTTTATATGTGATAATTATATAAAAGATGACAAAAGAAAAATATATAGATGTAAAAAAATATAGAAAAGGAGTTAAAGAAAATCATTAAAAACAGGTCAAAAACCAATTGAGTGCCGTAAAAAAGTAACAAATAAAGGTAATACATATGGGAAATTTTAAGAAAAGAACTCTTTTTTATACTAAAGATTGTTTATATATAGGTGTATCAATTTTCGTTATAGATATTGTCACTTTTGTTATTTTAATTTTTTTGTCTATGAGTGATAGTGAATCACCCATACTTACTGATTATGTACACATTTTTTTAAAAGAAGTTTTATCTTTACCATTATCATTGATTAACAATGATTACCCTTTCTTTTTAGATGACCACCAAGTTCCAAAATTAATACTGTTCACAATGCCTGCAAACATTCTAATACAATCAGTTTTTTTCTGCTTTATAAAGGAATGCATAACTAAAATCTTAGTTACATTTTCGAATAAAAAGAATATTGAATAATAAGAAACAATTCACTACTGCCATAAAAAAATCTCCTCAAACATTTGGGGAAATTTCTACGTCTTCAATTATAGAATATTATAAAAACAATAATAGTCGAAATGAACAGAAGAAAAAATAGATTCCAAAATAGGAAAAAAGACATTTGCAGTAAAATTACTGCTGCAAATGTCTATTTTATAATTTGTGCATATGTTCTTATTTATACCATTGCTATTCCTGTGTTAGCAATGATATTAGAACATTGGGGTGAACAAACAGAAGCTACTATAACATCTAATACGTCAACACTATTTCATAGATGGAGTGTAAGTTGCTATATGTATGAGTTTGGGTTAAATGGACAAATTTATACAGGAAACTCTTTAATAAAAGAGGGCGAAAGTGATAGTATAGGAAAAAAAATAAAAGTTTACTATTTTAAAAAAATTCCATCATTTAATAGGCCATTAAGTTATTATGATAATTAATTTGTAAAAACCAAAATAAAAATGAGGGTATGTTACTGTGTTTTTGACACACCTAAATAATAATATTTTAATTATGTCAATACAATTCCCTATACTTAATATTTCCTTAAGTAATTTAAGTTCACAGGATTTGGAAGAAACCCATATTGGAGACTTATGGGATTACCCTGGCGATAATAGTATCTTTGAAGAATACTACAATAATCAAAAATATGTTGACCAAAGTGGACATATATTTAAAATAATAGGAAAAAGAAAATCAAATTTTATAAATTCAATAATCCATTTTAATAAAAAAGAACTGATATTTGAGGATTGTGGTGAGACTATTAGCTTCTCTGTATTGAAGGATTTTTTAATCAATAGATACAATTCATTAGATGATAATTTAGCTAAGTCGGTTCTGATTAGATTAACAAAACAATCAAAAAATATCAAGGATTTAATTGGGTAAACGTAAAAACATAGCCCATTTTTTGAGGTAGTGTAAATAAACTGTATCAAGCGATAACAATTAAAGCCAACACAGTTTATTTTACACTCTCCATACTTTCTTATTCAGAGTATAGTTATTCCCATCCTCCGCTTACTTGTCTATGTATGATGCTACAAAATAGACGATCGAGAATATTGTGTACAGCAGACACGGCAAGAATATCCAAAGCAAAGTCTTTACCCAACCATTCGACAACCACACACCTTCATTCCTTGACATCATATTAGACATATCATAGAAATGGCGAGTGAGGATTTCCTTATTCTCCTTTCGGTGGTCTTCAAGAAGTTTGGACTCGTTTTCAATGAGTTTCTTCCTGTTGTTGATTGCCTGTTCCATATCGGCATCATCAACCTTAGCTTTGACAGTTATGTCTTTTACTTTGCCGATGTAGGCTTCAATAGCTTTGGTGACAGTATTCGCTTTATCTGAGGCTTCACTCAATTTGTCTTTTGCTTCATGCATGGAAGCAGTAGCCATTTCAACACCACTTTTTGCCAAAGTCAAACTATTGCCAGCATCCTTGTAGGCTTGAAGCTGTTGGTCAAACTTGTCCGAAGCCTTGTCTGTTTCGATATTCTTGTCAATCGTATTCTCGAAAGAGCCGAAATCCATATCCGAGATTTTGCTTTTACCTATCGGCATAGTATCAATGTTGTTGGTTGAACATTCGGTTATCTGCCATACCCTTGCTTCTTGCGAGGTCTGCACAGTCGATTAGCCATCATAGCGCAGCGATACGCCCAAGACAGTTCATCCTCGTCCTTGTCACGTCCCCAACCTGAGGTAGCACCACCTCCGCCACCGCCAGACTGGGCGGCAATGGTTGTGGCAGCATCAATGTATTCAGCAAAGAGAAAAATGGCGGTCTTCTGCACATCACCTATCTTGGCAAACACATTGTCGGCATCCAAAGCTATATTCTTGTCGATGACATCCAGCAAATTCTGAGGAATATCAACAGGATAATGATGAAACTCGTCCGTATAAAAGTCGAAATGACGTATCTTTGGAGTGTTGTCCGCTGTGGGCATGGGCTTGGGCACAGTCATAATCTTAGGCTGTTGGGTATTCTTTGTTGGAGTTGAAACTGGTTTCTCCAATTCTTGATGATGCAGTTTTGCCCAAGTGCCTTCAATCTTTGAGGGCATCAGACAACGACCTTTGCCAAGTTCCGAGGACTTATAAATGGAGTTGCCTCGCTTGATGGCATATCCACGCACTTGTCCTTTGTTGTCGGATTGCAGTTTGACATCATATCCCATTTGTGTGAGGCATTTTGTGTATAGTCCCCAATCAAAGTACGGCATCTTAGCCAAAACGGAAAGACAATCATTGGTTATCGCGTCCTTATTTTGGCGGCTCACCTCTTGTGCATCTTTCCAACCACGCTGTTGCCCAACCTTGGCGGCAGCAGCCATCGCTCTCTCGTAGATATAATGGGCATCATTCACGTTGCCCCTCATGTCTATGCGGTTCGCATCAATGTGAAGGTGCATAATGCCACTCTTGCTGTCATGATGGAGTGCAACTACATACTGGCTGTCTTTGAGGTTGGTTGCCTTTGCACTCTTGCGCTTCGACTTGGCTGAAAGGTCAACCGCATCAAACTCACGGATAAAGTCATCCGCCAACCTCTGCCATTCCTCTATCGTCCAACCTTGCGTTTCCTCCGAGGTTGGGGAAACCTCGATACGTATCATGTTACGTTTGAGCGGATGATAACGGTTCAACTTGTCCTCAAACTTCTTCTGCAAGGCAAGCATTCTTGCCCACATTGCCGTTGGGGAAATATCATCGGGCAAGAGATTGGTCTTTACAATCTCTGCCTTGTCCTTATCCACTGAGTAACGTATGGCATTTGCGCCATGACTTATTACCTTTGCTTTTGCTATCATATATGTCGTATGTTCTATTGGGTTAAGTATTTCTCTATCTCAATCATGCGATTCAAGATTACCTCTGCGCTTGTTCTCCATCGTTTCATGAAGATCTCGCTGCGGAGAATGTTCTCACGTTCCGTAAGCGGACGACCTTTGAGGAAGCCGAACAATTTTTGTATATCGCCCCTGGCATCCGATAGGCTGTTCAAAGCCTCCATTTCTTTGTCTGTCAAGCGTTGTTTGGGATATTTGCCCTCCAACCGCTTGCGTGCGTATGCGCTTGTGGTCAGTCCGCAAAGAGCAGCATATTCCGCTATCTCCTTATGAAGCTGCGGTGTCAGCCTTACTATCAGACGGCTCGTGTATTTCGGAGCCTCCTTATCTATAATTTTCTTATTCATACCAAGTATTGCTTCTATAAAGTGTGCAACCCAATGCGAGCTTGCGAGCGTTCAAGAGTCCATTGGCATACGGACAAACGAAGTGCGTTTGTATGACATTGGTATTTCTTGCATAGCACTGCTATCAGAGTTTACGCACAAGCACGATACGCACTGTGGTTGCACCAGTTCACAGACTTGTTGTATAACGGTTCTCAAATTACCCAAGCAACAGCAATTGTGGGGCATCCTCCGCTTCCATCTGTTCTTTGAAGAATTGCCTTCTGGCTTCTGCCTCCAGTTCCAAGTCAGAGACGCTTGGCGGTGGAACATCTTCCTCCTCGCCATTATCGCCATTTCCTGAAGTTAGGGAAGAAAAGGAACTGTTGGCAAGTTGTGTTGGAGAAGTACCGCCATTTTTGATGGGTGGATCCTCCTTGTTAGGGAATGCGGTTGTGGAAGTCATAGTATTAGACTTGCCGGAACAGTCTCTTTGGTTGATGGGAACATAGTGAGGATTGACATATTTCTTGTCGTCAACAATCCATGCAGAAATGCATAGCAATGTGTGAACACTTCCTCGTCTTGTCTGTACAGAAGAAAGGATGCCCAATTTGTTCATGTGGTCAAGCATCTTGGAGACGGTTTTTCGGTCACACTTCCATAGTTTGGATAGAGCCACCTCTGACATGTTCACTTCCCACAATTCTATTGTGGACTCCCCAACCTCATTTGATGTTTCAATCTGTCGTGTCACAATCTGAATGAGTTGATAAAGGCATGAAAGGCGATTGATGCCAGCCGTGCCACCCATCAGATAGTTTACTTGTTCGTTACTCAGGATAATGCTGTTGAAAATATTACTGTTCATCGTTGTTTTCTTTTTGTTGTGTAAATCTTTTCTTGCTGTTATGCGGAAAACTCTCTGCCGTCAAAAGAGAAACTATCGTCTCATGCCGAAGCCTCTCTCTGGCATATAATACTCCTTGTCGTATGCGATATGGTCAAGCACACGTTGCAGTCGGTCAAGTTGGGGACTGTCAAGCACTTGTATGGCATTGATGGTAATTTTCTGTGATGCAATTCTTCGATGCTCACAGTTTCTTTCCGACATGGTTCCATCACCGTCGGCAAATACAGAATGCAGGTAAGTGTTGACGGATTCCGTCTGTTCCTTGCTTGGGTAAGCAGCAGGAAAGCGGTCGGAAATGTAGTCTACCATATTACTGACCGCATTAGCCAACAGAGGGTCACGTTTTTGCAGACTGTTTACAAGTTCATCTTTCGTCATGATGCTATGGTCTATTGTTCATTTCATTCAGACGGTTTGCAGCCTCCAGTCTTATCTCCTCCTCCGACATGGCTCTTGCGCCACGCACCCAGTCAAGCAAGGCTTTCTTCTCAAAGAAGATGAGCTTGCCAGCAGGCTTGAAGTATGGCAACTGGTTAAGATGCGTCATCTTGTAGAGTGTGCTCTTGGCAATGCCGAGAAAGGCGGAAGCCTCTTCAAGGTTCAACACTTCCTTTGTCATATAGCAAAGGTTCTCCAACTTGTTCACTCTCGACTGAAGCTCCACTATCTTGCGCTCATGGTCGAGGTTCATCTTTAATGCGTTCTTTTCTGTCATAAATCTGATATTTTGTTTATTTCGTTATCGATTTCGGCTGCAAAGGTATATTGTTGCCAATGATATTCAAGCAGCCGTTATAGTTTATTAAAAGTGCTGATTTTCAATTCTTTGGTTCTATTTTACCATGCTGCAATGTGGTAGATTGGTCGGACACTCACTTGAAATTCAGCATCTTCAAATGTCTATCGTTCAAACATTCCCAAAACCAAGGATTGGACAATAAGGGTGGCAAATCTTTGGTTCTATTGCCAGTTCTCGTTTTTGAAAATGTCCAACAGAGTGCAAAACAAAATTTAACGCCCAATTTTCGCAAACCAAGCCGTTTGAGGTCAAAACCGTTTGCAATAACCACATTTGGGGTACAATGGTAGGAAAATGAGTTGTGAATGAGAGAAATAGGGATTTCCCCTCGTTTTTCAAGGGACAAATTTGTACCTTTGCAAACGAAACAGAGGTATTCCACAAGGGATATTTCGGGCAAAGTGTTCTTGACTTTATTTTTCCGTGGTTTTGTCCCGTTTTTGTCCCTCGCTGATTTTGTATCACGAGACAAGAATTTGCAAGTAGCTGATTTACAACGGTTAAAACTGTATTTTGGAGGATTGGTAACGGCAACCACCAGTAACCACCAAAATGAACACCCGATTGCAATCCGTGTGCCGGCAACAGATGTAATTACTTGTGGGGAACCGGTGGAGACTGATTATAGTGTTCTCAATCGCTATAAAGTAACGCATCGTGGATCGAAAGTAGCCATTCTTGCTTTAGGTTCGTTCTATGGATTGGGACAGTCGGTTGCATCACTTCTGAAAGAAAAAGCCAATATTGACGCAACACTCATCAATCCGCGTTACATCACCGGTGTAGACAACGAACTGATGGATGAACTGAAAGCAGATCACGAATTAGTGATTACGTTGGAAGACGGTGTATTGGATGGCGGTTTCGGTGAAAAGATTGCCCGTTATTATGGTGCTACAAACATGAAAGTTCTGAACTTTGGAGCTAAAAAAGAATTTGTTGACCGATATGATATACAGGAGTTTCTCCGCGCCAATCATCTGACAGATGAACAGATTGTAGAAGATATTACAACACTGATCGGTTAAAATCAAACCCATTCACTATATATTCAGATAGGTTGATGTATACGGTCTTTAAGGACAGTTGCATCAACCTACTTCCATTTTCATTCAAATCAGCCAACTTATTATTTAAATTCATTATATTCCCTATTCAGTTCAGTAATTCCCCATTCAGTTCAGCAATCCTTTCCGTTCAAATCAATAATCCTTTCCGATAATTCAACGGAGTCTGTCCCGCATTTCTTTTAAAGAACTTACAAAAACCGGCTGCATCACTAAACCCCAGTTTAGCAGCAATCTCGCCAACCGTAAATTTGGTAGAACTCAATAAAGTACGCGCTTCCATTACTAACAATTCATTAATAAGGCTATTGATAGTCTTACCTGTTCCAAGACGTACAATGCGTGCCAGGTACTGTTCACTAATAGCCAGTTTATCCGCATAAAAGCTCACGAAATGTTCTTCCCTGAAATTACGAGTAACGAGTGCATGAAATTCTTGCAGAACGTGGTCTTTACGACTGATCTCTTTTTTGATAACGGTCTTTCGGGAAAGAAAATCTGCTATATCCAAAAACAGAGAATTGCACGCTGCCTGTATACGCCGGAAAAGGAAATGATGTTCAATATTCATCAGATGCATCAATACTTCCAGCTCCTTATGGATGATTTGAGCTTCGTACTCCGTCAACTGAATCGTATATTGCTTATTCCGTCTCATGGTTGCCAACAGAATTGCCGTGATTTGTGTCAGATAAGAATCGTCCGTCCGCATGGATTCGGAAAGGGCAAGAGTGATAAATTTAATATCCCGACTTGAATAAAGATGTTCCGTGAGATAATTTGCTCCGTGAATAAGTAACATATTCGGTTCTATCGCAATAAACTCTCCATTCAGTAGAATTTCCGAACGGCCTTCAAGAACGAATATCATATAAAGCTCCCGATTGAAATAACATTCATTTGCCGGATAACTTCTGTCTTTATATTCACTCCGGAAACAGACTACCTCCTCTTTATAATGAGGAAGTTCAGGATGCTCCTTCAATAGTTGCGTATTATCAAATATACGAGATTTTACCATTTACACCTTTATTTTATGACGTAAAAATACGATTTGTTTCGGATATGACAAAAACTGTATGGAATTAGATAATCTATTTCAGAGTAAAAAACAAGACCTTTGCATATCCTTTTCAATACATGAGAAAGGAATCAATAGAAAGAGGTTAAAAAGACATGGAAATGAAAGAGATTTTTAAGAGGTATTTAGTGTTTGTTATCGGACTCTATTTTCTAGCGGCAGGTATCGTGTTGATTATACGCTCGGCATTAGGAACTACTCCCATATCGAGCATCAATTATGTGTTAAGCCTGAATAGTCCTTTATCGTTGGGTACTTGCACATTTATCATCAACATGGTACTTATCCTGGGACAATTTTGGTTAATCCGAAAGAATAGAACCCGACAGGATATTATTGAAATTCTTCTTCAACTACCGTTCTCTTTTATCTTTTCGGCATTCATTGATTTCAATATGATGCTGACAAGCGAACTGCATCCCGCTAATTATGGTATGTTGATTGCTTTATTACTTACAGGATGCATGGTGCAGTCTATCGGAGTAGTGCTTGAACTGAAACCAAGAGTAGCCATGATGAGCGCAGAAGCATTTGTGAAATATGCATCCCGCCATTATAACAAGGAATTTGGAAAGTTCAAAGTTTATTTTGATATTACTTTGGTTACATTAGCCGTGATTCTCTCGCTCCTGCTGACTCAAGGTATTCAGGGAGTACGCGAAGGATCACTCATTGCCGCTTGTATAACGGGGTATATCGTCAGCTTCCTAAATCAGAAGATAATGACTAGAAAAACTCTCCATAGATTACTGCCGGTCTGGAAGTAAGCCCTATATCTATTTAAAATAAACGCCTTATAAAAGGAGTCATATAAAAAGGTCAATATAAGAAAATTGCTATAAAAGAAAGTCGCTTCTCTGTTAGAATCTGATTGATTCTTTCAAAGAAGCGACTCTTTATTTTAGATATAATTATACTCGTATTTACTTCTTCTGACTATCTATCTCTTTCAGAAGTTCATCCACAGCCACCTTTAGTTGGGTATCCTCTCCTTTGACTACTGTTTCCGGATTATTGGCAACCTTTACATCCGGTTCCAATTGGGTATTTTCCAAATAACTGCCGTCAGGCAAACGATAACCGACGATAGGAATACCAAAAACCAGTGAAGGATCTTGTAAAGTTTCCCAGGACACACTTGTCATAGTACCTGGAACAGGCATACCAACAAGTTTGCCAATCTTTTGATGTTTATATACCCACGGAGTTCCGTGTGCATTCGAGTAGTTGGCCTCACATTGCAACATAATGGAAGGTTTGTTCCAGCGACGACTCGGCATATCACAGGCTTCACGTCCGCGTACCACCTGTGTGAAGTATTTCTGACCACTGAACAGTATTTCAATATCTTCATGCAGACGGCCACCACCGTTGAAACGGGTATCAATCACAATGCCTTCGCAGTTGTTATATTTTCCCAGAATGTCCGAGTATACAGTACGGAAGCTGTCATCTCCCATCGACTGAATATGAACATATCCCAAACGTCCTTTCGACCATTTTTCAACATCTGCCGCACGTTGTTTTACCCAACGTTTGTATAACAATCCATTCAGTTGCCCGTTGGTGACCGGTATCACCACTTCTTCCCAACGCTCTTTACTTTGTGGATTGTAGATTGAAATCAATGTTTTCTTCCCTGCTTTATTATTCAGCAAGCAGGTTATGTCATTATCGAGAGTTATCTCTTCTCCATTAATCTTTTCAATGATGCAACCAGCCTTTACTTTGGTACGTGAATGATCGAACGGACCTTTTTCTATTACTTCGGCAATCTGCATTCCTTTTCCCTGATAATTCCAGTCGAACAAGAGTCCGAGATTAGAAGTGACATCTCCTTTTCCTTTGGGAGAATAACGTCCTCCGGTATGTGAAACATTCAGCTCACCCAACCACTCACTCAATAATTCTGCAAAGTCATAATTGTTATCAATATGAGGCAAGAACTTACGATAAGCATTAGTCATAGCATCCCAGTCAACCCCGTGCATATTGACATTGTAGAAACGTTTTTGATGCTGTTTGTACACATGGTCAAACATCGTTTCACGTTCGGCAGCCAAATCCATTTTCATTTCAGCCTGATAGCTGATGGACTTCAACGCATCCGACTTGGCATCCATCTTTTGCATAATCCGGCTTCCCAACAAAAAGATATCTCCTTTTTTGTCCAGCATCAACGATGCCCAACCGGTATTAAGTTTGTGCAGACGCTTCGTATCTTTTTCACGGAGATTCATTTTCCAAAGGTCATATCCATCTTCGAACGCAGAGAAATAGTAAAGATCTTCCCCGTCTTTTGAAAGTATGGCACTACCCAAGTCGGATGAATTGGGAGTCAGACGTACGATACGGTCTTCAATGCCGTTCAGCTCGACAACTAGCTCTTTTTGATCTGCCTTATCATCAGCAGACTCATCCTGATTACTGTCTTTGCTGCTATCTACTTTGCTCTTTTCCTTGTCGGCCTTGCTTTTATCGGCCTTTCCCTTGTTAACATTTCCTTTATCTGCTTTTTCCGCTTTAGACTTCTTTGCGTCTTTCGTCTTCTCATCGTCTTTCTCCTTTGCCTTCTTCTGTTCCTTTTCAAATTCCTTGAGTAATTCGAAATCTTCCTTACTCAAACGGTAACGATCATAAGCATCCTGATTGAGAAAGACCAACATCACGTCTTGCTGCGAACCCCAGGAAGCGTGCGCACGCATACCATAGCGTTCGGTTTGGAAAAGAATAGCATTCCCATCGAGTACCCAACGCGGAGCACCACTGATATATCCACTATTTGTCAAATTAGTAATTGCACCTCCCTGTGCGCTGACAATGCCTACATCCGAATAAGGATCGTGGCGGTTGCCTATAAATTCAAGAGTGAACCATTTACCATCAGGCGACCATTCGTAATCAAATCCTCCTCCGGTGTTATACCATGTAGAACCATCCGTTACCTGACGTACCTTTTTTGTTTTCAAATTAAGTACCATCAAACGATTACGGTCTTCGATAAAAGCCAATTCTTTGCCATCCGGTGAATATTGCGGATAAGCACGTTCTACCGTTTTGGACGGTAGTAATACTTCCTCTTCAATAAGAGTAGCATTAGGGAAATTCGGGTCTTCCTTACGACTTATTTTGGCGGTATAAAGTTGCCAGTTACCGGTTCGCTCACTGGCATAAACCAGTGTCCGATTGTCCGGAGCAAAAGAAACGGCAGCTTCTTTTGCCGGAGTATTTGTGATCTGCTTGGTGGTAGCATAATCAGTTGAGGTCACGAACACATCACCACGTACAATAAAAGCAACTTGTTTACCGTCCGGAGATACAGAAGCGGAAGTTGCTCCCTGTGAGAATTTAAGTGTAGCAAGCTGCTGCTCATCATCACGAACAAGTTCTACTTTTACTTTTTCCGGACGTGCACCAGACTTCTGTGTGTATAACTCACCATCATAGGTATAACATAAGGTACCTTTATCGCTGACAGACAAAAAACGTACCGGGTGAGTTTTGAAAGTAGTCACAGCTTTCACTTCCTGTGGAGTATTCAAAGAGAAAGTATACACATTGAAAGAACCTCCATCACGCTCACTTAAAAAATAGACAGCATTACCATCAGGTGCATACACAGGATTACGGTCCTCTCCTTCCCGGTTTGTCAGGTTCGTATGTTTTCCCGTTTGGGCATTATATAACCAGATATCTCTCGTAATGGAAGAAGTATGATGCTTTCTCCATTCATCCTCAAACCCTTTACGATCCTGATAAAGAAAGTTCTTCCCTGTTTTATCAAAACAGACCAGTTCTGCAGGAGTGCCCAGCACTTGCTCGGTACGTCCGCCGGCAACAGGAACTTTATATAATTCCGTCATTGCTCCTGTAGGAAACAGGGCACTGCTTGCCGGATCCTGTATAGAAGCAGAGAAAAAGACATACTTTCCATCCGGAGTAAAAGCCGACGGTATTTCTGATGCAGAATGATAGGTCAATCGCCGGGCGGCACCTCCGTCAGCAGGCATAATAAATAAGTCAAAATTTCCATTCCGGTCACTGGCAAACGCAATTTGCTTGCCATCGGGCGACCAAACCGGATTGGCTTCATAAGAGGTTTGTGTGGTGAGTTGAACAGCTGTTCCTCCTTGTGCAGGGACTTTATAAATGTCACCCTTGTAACAAAAAACAATTTCTGATCCATCCGGTGATATACGTGCATCACGCATCCACAAAGGAGTAATTGCATAGCTGGACAATGCTGATAGTACCAGCGCTAAAGAAGTTATTAGTTTCTTCATATCAAATTATTATAAATTTATTCCGATAAATCGGTTTGAATTAGTTTTCCCGTGTAATTATAAAATGTGCTGTCACCAAAGTCTTTGTAAAAGAAGGCATATTTATCCACTCCCGTACAATGACAAACGCCAATCTGTCGGGGAAGATATTCCTGTAAATAATCTGCAATGACCTGATATTTTTGTTTTTCCGCGTTATGGATATGAAAACCTCCCAGAAGTAACTTACAAGGAGATTCGGGAAAGGCAGCCTGAACCGTACGCAAAATATTGGTTATTCCCCGATGAGAACAGGCACTTAATACGGAAAATCCTTCCGGTTCCACCAATACCATCGCCAATTCATCCTGAAAAGTATCCGGTATTTTGCATCCATCTTCTTGCTGAACCCAGAAACGTTCAAAATGGGTATCTGACTGATTTATAATATCAATAGAGGGAAAAAGGAAAACTCCGGGAAGCAGTTCGGTCTGCTCTGTAATAAAGCGGAAACGGGAACGATCGAGGTTTTGTGTATGCATCATCCCGTTCTCACGTTCATCCTTGAATTTAGGAGAAAAAACCTCACGCTTACAGACAACGGTTGCCTGCGTATTCAATTCCAAAAAATAACGTAGTCCGCCCGTATGATCACTATGACCATGAGATAATATCAAATAATCGACTTTTTGCAAGTCAATATGCAACAAGCGGGCGTTACGGATAAACAAGTCGGATGCTCCCGTATCGAAAAGTAATCTATGTTCTTGAGTCTCAATATAAAGAGAAAGACCATGCTCTGCCTGCAATTTACGTCCATAGACACAATTCTCCACAAGAGTCGTTATTTTATAGCCCATGATACTTAGTTAGTTATCAAACGAATTATACAAAATAAAAAGTTCTGCCACAAAATTATAATAATTCTGTGGCAGAACAAGCAATCCAGTCAATTAAGTAATCGTAAAAAGGGGAAAAGGTGAGGGTAGTGAGGGAAGAATTGCAACCTTTTTATTTTTATATTTTATTTTTTCCTATCTATATTTTCTCTAAAAAAAAACACGAATGTTAGAAATCCTCCCTCACTACCCTCACCTTTTCCCCTCTTCTTATAAAAAAAGACGGCGGAAAATCTGGAAAACATAACCGTCTTTTCCAGATTTCCCGTCAGGTTTTAAAAGTTAAGTTCAAAACTATATCTCAAATATTCGAACAAATCCATTTATCATATTCTTTATGAATATCTTTAATATGGAAAACAAACAGTTACACCATCTTTCCCATATTATATGCTTCCTGCATGTAGGGAGTATCTTTAATCTCTCCTACTTTCCATGCACCGATTCCATAGACCGTCCCTTTTTCCTGTGGTCCTTCCAAGCAATCGAGGAAGCCACGGAAGCCGTCGATAGTACGCTCCATCATTGCTTTATCGTTTTCTGCTGCCGCAATAATGAAATAAAATTCCTTATTGGTTATTTCCGTATAACGTGCGCAACAACGGTCAATCATAATCTTCATCTGCCCGGACATGGTATAGAAATAAACAGGAGTTGCCATTACAATCACATCGGCAGCAATCATCTTTTCTACAATTCCCGCTGCATCATCCTTCTGCGGACAAGGTTTACCGTACATACTGCAAACACTACATCCCGTACAAGGATGAACCGTTTTGTCTTTCAGAAAAATCTTCTCTACTTCATTGCCCGCCTCGATAGCACCTTTCATAAATTCATCACAAAGCAAATCCGAATTACCACCTTTACGTGGACTGGACGAAATTATCAAAACTTTTTTAGCCATAACTTTCTTTTATTACTTTTTATTTTCAGAATTCTTTTTATCAATGATTCATGTTGCAAAAATAGACAAATAAAGGTATCCTGCATGTAGATAAATTACAGAGAAAGATACCATAATTACAGATTCTATATTTTGCATTCGTTTTAACAACTTTCTTGTATATAGTTATTCTACAAATAGTTCTGAAAGTTTCTTTCACTAATATATAATTTATATCTTTGCCCGTGATACAGACAACATGATACAATGAAAAAAATACAACTGACCGACTCACATAAAGAAAAGCTGTTTCAAATCCCCTTATTCAGGGATTTACCTTTAAACATCAAAGAGTCCTTATTGGAAAAGCTGGATTTTGTAATCTATGCGGCTAATAAAAAAGAGATAGTCGTTACACAAGGAACACCCTGCAACAAGTTATTTGTACTTTTAGAAGGAAAACTACGTACAGATATTATTGACGGATTAGGTAATGAGGTGATGATTGAATACATTATCGCTCCACGTACCTTCGCCACTCCTCATCTTTTTAATTCGAACAATACTTTGCCGGCTACTTTCACTGCTCTTGAGGACAGTGTGATACTTATGGCAACCAAAGATTCAACCTTCAAAGTAATTAGTCAGGACCCACAAGTTCTTCATAATTTTCTTTGTATCGCAGGTAATTGTAACATCTGTACTGTATCCCGCCTGAAGCCTCTTTCACGCAAAACCGTACGGGAAAGGTTCATTGTCTATCTATACGAACATAAGAAAAAAGATGCGTTAGTAGTAGATATCATGCACACCCAATCCCAGCTCGCCGAATATTTAAATGTGTCACGCCCTGCTCTATCTAAAGAAATCAATAAGATGATGAAAGAAGGACTCGTCATCATGGAAGGAAAACGAATCGAGATTTTAGATAAAACAACTTTGGAGAAGTACCTGTAACGACGTATTTAGAAAAATATCCGTAACAACAGACGTAACAATAAGAGTGTAGTTATCAAGAAGTGGTTAAAACAAAAAATCATCCTCACTTCAGATATACTGTGGTAAGGATGATTTTATAAATTCAAAGCCTTTCAAAAACTCTCTCTTTATTTAAATTCTATCTATTCCCTTGGATTTACCACTTCACAAACAATATCTTCGGATTAATATTCAACGATAGCCAACCCCAGTCCTGCCAGCTTTTATGATTGCCGGTTTTCACAGCGTCCATCGTCTTCGTACCACGCATAAAAGAATATCCGGCAGAGAGTTTCACATCTTTCATTATCGACCAGTTTATCTGATAATCGACTTCCGAACCTAAATATTTCTTCAAGTCCTGAACCTTTACGGCTGTGCTAAAGTAGTGATAATTAAGTTCCATATCCACTTTGTCAGAAGCACGGAAACGGCTTCCGATACGGGCATCCATCAATCCCGGCGCATAACCGTTCGCAAAGGTAGAAGCATAAAAATAATCCATTGCTCCATAGAATTTATGATGAGTTCCATAAAGAGGATCGAAAGCTTTGTACTTACCGCCATTTCTCTTATCACCACTTAGATAATCAAAGCTGACTACTGCTCCCCATGTCTGATTGAACGTATAAGCAGCCTGTATGCTTCCCATCAAAGCTGAAACTTTATCAGCTGCTTTATTCTTACCCATCTGATAGTAGAAAGCACCATCCAAATTCCAGTTACTGTTCTTATAAGTGAGGTAGGTTCCCATTGTTTGCAAGTAACGAGTATGAGAGTCATCCGTAGCTTTATCGCCCGTTTCCAATCCCAAGTTCATAAACAATAAAGAAGCCCCGAACGGAACATTGTCCGCCTTATAGTGATACCAAACGGTTTGCATATTCTTATAAGGCTGTCCCGTAGAAGAATCATAGTAAGTGCCTCCGCTTGTTCTACTGTCATTATTCTGATTAAAAGCAAGAATCAAATGCACTTCATTATTTTTGTTGGCATATCCCAGCTTCAACGCATCGTGGTAACGACCCGCTACATTCCAGTCCAATCCTCCCAAAATACGTTCATCATCATAAATCAACGACTGACGTCCCAGTTGAGCAAAGAATCCTTCGCCAAAGTTCATCTTTGCCCAAGCCTCATTCAGCATAAAACGCCCGTTCTTTTCAATCTGCGGATCCTGTCCCCAAACACCTACATGCTGTGCCGACATCTTCAGTTCCAGATCCGAACGTTTATAATCCATCGATAACCGCGCACGGTTATTGATGAAGGACGTAGGAGCCACCCCTTCATCCCGTGGAGTCAAGGCACCGTTCCGATACTCTGCACGAGGTCTGATTTGCATAGACATCGTAAATTCATTCTCTTTCTCCGTGTTTTGTGTGTATGCCATGCTTGGCAATAGCATAAGCAAGAATGACCAATAAAATGTTTTCATTGATAGTGCAGTTTAAATGATTTGATATTTCAATTTAAATTATACGTATGTACACTGACTCCTTGTGCGGACGGAAGATAATTGATTCCATACCAACACATTTGTAATAAGACAAAAGAGACCAATAAAATAACCAATGCCGGACGTGCCTTCAATGGCTTTCCCAATCTGAAATGGATATATGCCAGATAAGCAAACCAAGTCGCCGCTGCCCAGGTTTCTTTCGGGTCCCAAGCCCAGTAGTGTCCCCAGGCTTCTTTCGCCCAGATAGCTCCTGTAAGCATACCTAATGTCATAAATGCCAGACCTACATAAGTGAGGTTATCACACAAATCCATTTCTTTCCGTTCAATCTTTTTCTTCTTGAACCAAAGCAGATAGACAGCCATCACCGTCGCCGCTCCCAACATAGCGTAAGCAAACATATACACAATGACATGAGGAGCAAACCACGGACTTTGCAAAGCAGGCATCAACGTTTTATTGTGAATCTCCGGTTTGAAGATATTGATACAGATAAAGACGAACGAAAGGATGCAACTGAAACTAAGAATCCATTTGTACTTCCAACGTATGTATGTTATCAATCCCGCCAACGGAAGGAAGAAAGAATACCACAGCCGGGTCTCCCCCATGGTTCGCATCGGAGGGCGTTCCAATGAAATCCACATTCCGATAATGAAGCTGAAAAAAATAGCCAACCCTAAGAAAGTAAATCCGTAAGCCCATCCCGGTTTTGTTCCTTTCCAGGCAGCAAAAGCTCCTAAAGCCCAACAAACCAGTGCAGCTATTGCAAATAGTATAAAGTATTCCCAATTCATGCTTTGTCCTCCTCTTTTCTCTTTTGTGCACTGACGAACAAGCTGACAGCTCCTGCCATCATCATTATAATTCCTGCATAAACGACCGGTAGCCACGGATCGCGAACCAGTTCGAAGACACTGACATCGCTCCATCGTCCTTTTGTCTCGTCGTAGCTAAGTTGATAGATTTTCCATCCTTCTATCTCCATCGGACGGTTCACTTCAATGGTACCTTCCGTTATCGTTCCTTCTTGTGTGTAAATTTTCACTTCCGATGCAAATCGCTGCGGTTCCCGTTCCGGCATCACAAGACTGGTTAAAGAATCCAGTCGGATTGCCTTATAAGGAAAAAGAAAACTGCCACAGCTTACCCAGCCTTCTTTTATTGTTTGATTCTTCTGATTGACTGCTTTCAGATAAACAGCATAAGTTGCTCCCATCGAATGAAATTCTGTAAACTTCAAGGTATCTTCAGTAGCCACAGAAGCTGCCATCGGGATAGATTGTTCGATTGTCAATTGCCAGTCCTGCAATGTTCCCTTTATCACTCCCTCTTCCAGCAATACATGTTCAGGAGATTTTTCGGGAAGCGTACGCCCGGTTTCGTTGTCAATCAGCATCAGTTTTGGAGGATATTCGTCGATAGTAAAATCCTTGAGTTCGATAGCCAATGGAAGTTCAATCAGTTGACTTTTATCGTCAGTAGCCCGCCATTCGGCATTGCCCATGCGGGTTGTCATTTTCAACCGTTGCATATCGGCGTTTCCTAAAGTGGCCGCTATCAACGCGACGAATAATCCGATATGATTGAGAAGGAACGAAAGTCGTCTCCACTTAAAAGGAAAGCTGGCACGAAGTATCGTCAGTCCCAATGCAGTGACCATCCAAAAGTAAAGCAGAACGAAAGGCCAGGATGCAATCATCTGTGAGAATCCCAGCAAATCCGTTGAAGCATTTGGAGCATGACCGGAAGGAGCTTGCCGGATAAGTCCCATAACTACCGTCATGCCGACCACCCACAACAAAGCGGAGACGGCAGCGGAATAATGGCTTAACCAGCTGAATAAATACACACGTTTACGAAGAAGGTGCATGACTATCAAGGCAATGATATAAACCACCAGCACAATCACATTGACCGGATAGGCAAACAGGTTCCAGTTGATAGCTCCCACTGTCATTTGCAGTAACAGCCCTATCACCAGTAATCCTGCGCCAATCACCAGCCCTTCTTTATAACTCCACGGTTTGCTCCACATATATATCTATGCTTATATTTGTTTTATATCTGCGCCAAACGTCCATTTTCTTTCGCTTTCTCCAACCAGGCGGGAACGGTTATTTTCAGGAATTTCTCTTTCGCTGCTCTTTCAGCGTCCATATCCAAGCCGATGTATTCCTGTGCTTTTGCTTTCGTCGAGATGTCCGGCATCGGAACATCACCAGTGTATCCGTTCTTCGCCAATACTTTGGATACGGCAAGACGGGCTTGCATAGCACGGTCGAGTCCGTGAGAAAGGATCCTCTGAATTTCCTGCGGTGCATGGAAAGAGCCGCCGTGTGAAGCCACTCCGAAATCCCAACGCCATTGTGCCTGACGAATCAATGCGAGAACATCTTTCATTTGAGCTTCTGTCGCTCCATTATCCCAAGCAAATTTAGCTTCGATATGCGCTTTCGCCAATTCCTGTTCCAAGCGGTTACGAATTTCGTTCGCTTTGCGTTGGCGTTCGTAAACGTTATTGCGCAAAGTCTCTTCGCTCTCGCGATGGCAAACCTGACAGGTACGATCAATCATAGCCAATGGGCTCTGAATATGGTGATCGCTGAATTTCACACCACCTTCACTCTTATACGGCATGTGACAATCGGCACAAGAAACACCTCTTTGCCCATGAATACCCATTTGAGCAATCTCATAATCAGGATGCTGTGCTTTCAGAATCGGAGTACGACTCAATTTATGGATATAATCATAGAACCCGGCCTCATCATAATAAGCCTCCATATCTTCTACCGTGAAACCTTTATCCCAAGGGAAAGTCAGGTATTTGCCATCACCTTTGAAGAAATATTCAACGTGACATTGCGCACAGACCAATGAACGCATTTCTTGCGGAGTAGCTTTGGTGATGTCTTTACCTTGGCGTTGGAAAGCTTCAATCAAAGCCGGACGGCTGATATGAAGATTCATTGTTTCCGGGTCGTGGCAATCAGAGCAGCCAATCGGATTTACGATTTCGGCCCCCATAGCTCCCCATTTATTATTATAGAAAGAATCGACACCCAATGCTTCCATCATACGGGGAACATCCGGACTTTTACAAGTCCAGCAAGTAGACGGTTGCGGACCATCCGTCGGGTTCACAGGTGCACCGGTACGTAACGATGCCGTAATATCCTCAATAGCATGCATGTGCCCCCGTGGAGTAGAATAATCTTTAGAGAAAGCGTATCCCGCCCATAGAATCACCATTTCAGGACGTTTTTCCAAGGCATCCACAGCTATATTCCCATTAAATTCGCTTTCAAAGTCAGTCTTTGCAGTTTCCGTCCAAGTTTGATATTCACGGGGGAAATCATCCTTGAATAGTTCATTTCGCGCTTCAATCCCCTTGATGACGTTTTTACGGTTGTTGAAAATGCTGGCAACTTCCGCCCTCCGTTCCATCAACGCAGAAACGCATAATCCCAAAACAAATACAACGACCATTGAACCTCCGAACAACAGCCATCCTTGCCATGATTTTAATTTCTTTTCCATTGTATATCGGTTTTATTATTTTATTACGTATTTCATTTCCTATTTATCTTTCTGATTCACCATCTTCCGGAGCCATTCGGGAACGGGCGATTCCGGAAGAGGAACAATAGCTCCCGGAGTGCCGGACAGAGAGTTTTTTCCACCATGAGGAACATCACGATGGCAATCCCAGCAAGCCTTCCCCTCTCCTACTTGTGACATCATATAATCAATCTTCCCCGTCTTCACAAATTCCGTATTGAGTTGCGTATGACAGCGAATACAATTATTCATTATCACTTCGGAACTGGCTTCATGAGCCTGAATCACCTGCGGCTCGCTTTTGGTAAGAAATGCAGCTACGTGTTTCATTCCGTCCATCCCTTTAAAGGTCCATTTTTTCACAGCATTTTCATGCGGCACATGACAATCATTGCAGGTGGCATTCCGGGCATGTGAGCTATGAAACCAAGTTGCATAGTAAGGAGTCATAATGTGACAGTTCACACAGGCAGCTGGGTCATCTCCAAGATAGGTATGCGCCCGGAGCATGTACATAAACAATGCCCCTCCACCCACAATAACACCGCCAATGATGACAGCCGCTACTTTCCATTTAAAAGAAGGAAAGAATCGATTTATTATTGGAAACTTCATCATACGAAATAGAATTTTTCACAAAAGTAAAGGATTGGAAACAAAAAAGGTGTAATATCTATTACACCTTTCGAAAGAAAAAATACTCTTTATACAAAAAACAGCCTATCTATCGTCCTGTAGCCAACAGATATTCCAGTTCCTTTATATAGTTGTCTATTCATTATGATGGTGGTCTTCATCTTCCACCTCATTGCTCAATTTAATATTGCGCGCGATATAAGATTCGTTGCCTGCGGCATCTGTGCAATAAACCATCAAATGATAATCCCCTGCAGTCGCATTGGCTGGTATTACAATATCGTGATGATGAATATGTGCTGTTTTCTGTCCTGACACATCATACGATCTGTTAAAACTAAAATCTACTGTTTCCTGCACAGCCCTACTATTACCGCCGTGTGAATGATGGTCGAAATTGCTATGAATTTCGATCTTATAGGATTTCAGCATAACATCATCCGACAAATCCATTTCAAAATGAACTCCATGTTCGTTTCCGATCTCCAATGCCTGACCTTCTTCCGGTTCATGAAGTTCAATCAAAGGTTTGATCGTATCGCTGGAGTCATCATTATCACAAGAGGAAAACATGAAAGTAACTGTTGCCAAAAGGCTAACCATTGGGAGATAAAATTTATTTTTCATTTCAGTAATTTTTTAAATGGAACTTTGATTAATATCTGGAAGTTACGTCCCGGTTCGGGAATCTCAACTTTCCTGTAAAAACTAAGATGATTGTAATATCGGGTATTGAATATATTCCGGGCGGTCAGGGTAATTTCAATTTCATTATTTCCACCTATCGGAATGTTTAAAGATCCGCCCAAATGGAAGAGATTTGCTCCGGCTGTACGGTCTTCGTTACGGTCCACTCTATTTTGCCGAGCAATGCTCTGCCATTCTGCATACAACATATACCGGTTCTTTTGCCAGGTTAATGTATTGCGCATAACAGGTGGCGGCGAGAAACTCAATGGAATATGTTCATCACAATTATAGGTGTAAACGTATTCAGCGGAAATCCGATAATTGAAGTTACGCAGAAAATCAACATCTACGGTAGCTTCAGTTCCTGCGAACAGTGCTTCCGCTCCGGTATAGCGATAGATTTGTCCGGCATGAGGCAATACAGACCACTCTCCGGTAGGACGCAGAAAGATGTAATTGCTGAACCAACTGACAAATGGAGAGACGGAGAAAGAAATTCTCCGGTACTTCAGATGATAAGAAGCGTCCAGTTGCCAGCCCTGTTCCGATTTTAAATTGGCATCTCCCTGTTCATGGCGGAAAGTGCCGTGATGTACTCCGTTGGCAGCCAACTCATTCGCACCGGGCAGGCGGAAACTACGCCCGATATTCACCTTTACCAGATGCTTGTCGGAGGGAGTCCATACCAATCCCAGAGAAAGAGAATAATCACCATAGTGTTTTTTCACCTGGTGACTGTTCCACTTATAAAGGTCTATCTGTTCCTGGGTATATCCCTGTTTTTGAAGATAATCGGCAAGGTAAACATCTTCATGCGAAGAAATATTTATGTATCCGTAGTCATACCGAGCTCCTCCGCTGACGGAGAGCACATTGTTAGGTCTGTACGTTGTAAGCCAGAGCATTCCGGTGGTGGAACGGTGATATTCGGGCAATAAAAACGAATAGCCGGCAATGTCATTCCGTTGATGCTGTCCATCCCACCCCAATGTATGTTCCCATGAAGAAGATCCGATAAAACGAGCTTTCACTGAAGCACTGAAGGTGTTCAGATTAAATGCGAGTTCTTTGTCGGGGTCTTTCTCTGGTGCGGGTTGCGAGCCATAGTGAGTATGGAAAGCACTCCATTCTTCACGGTGATTGTTCTGGAAACCCAAATCACCTGACAAGATCAGTTTCTCCCACGCATATTGCTGATGGATGGTCACCTTCAGGTGATTCACTTTGCTATAAGGCAATTCGATATTACGGCTATCTCCATCATCTTCCACACGGGACGCATCGGGTATGCCATGCGCTCCGGGGAAGAAACCTGTCTTTTGATAGACATTACTCACGGAGAAATTCGCTCTATATGCCCTTCGCTGATATTGGGTAAAGAGTCCGATATTGCGTTCAATGCCTGCTGTATTCTTCAGTTTACGCCCATAGATGGGGATTCTCTGTGTCAGGTAGACAATAGAATCCGTAGGAATATGATAGTCGCCGAAGTGCTGTTCCGAATAACGAATGTGAGAGTACCAGGCATTTTTTTTGATTCCCAGCATCAGTGATCCTCCGACGGTTCCATTGACTGATTTACCAAGCAGTGTGACATCTCCAAACACCCGATTATCCACAGGCACGGCCGGTGGAACAACATCTATCACTCCTCCCATCGCATCACTGCCATAAAGCAATGAGGAGGGGCCTTTCAAAACATTGACCGCTCCTATATTGAAGGCATCCAATTCTAAACCGTGATCGGCTCCCCATTGTTGTCCTTCCTGCTTGATTCCGTTTTCCAATACAGCAATCCGGTTGAATCCCATTCCGCGAATCATCGGTTTGGAAAATCCCGAACCGATATCCATTGCCTGCACTCCGGGAATGTTCTCCATCGCTTGCATGAAGTTTCCTGTAAAATGTTTGCGCAGAAAATCCTGATCTGCTATATCAACCGTAAGGGCAGACTTTTTCACTTGACGCTGCTGGTACGTTTCGGTCACCACAACATCAGGCAAAAGCATACTCTTGATTGAATCGGATTTCTGTGCATGGACGGATAAGGTTATAAATACCCCTATTACGCCCGAAATAATTCCGATACGCATCAATTACAATCTTTTATATAATGTGCAAAATGAATAGGAGGACAGATTGAAGGTCAATCTATCTCCTTTGAAAATATGATTATGTAATCAAGCAACGGGAGGTCCGCGTAAATGATGCGAATAAGTTCGTTTGCAAACAACCTTATCCTGATAAATAACCGGCTCGTATGGGACGAGCGTCAATGTACAATGAAATTCTACCGGTTGAGGTTCCGTAAAAAGAGAAAGGGAGTATTTACATATCGCACAATCATCAGAAGGATTATGGGAATGTTTTGCATGGGAACATGATGTCTCATCTTCACTTCCATGATAGTGAAAGGTTTTCACCACAAAGAAAGGAATGAATGTCATCAACAACACCCACGCTATATATACCTTTATGTTTCTCTTTTGATACATTCTCCCTCTATTGATAATATAGAATAGCGAGGACAAATATAGATGTATGAAAGAGAAGGTGCAAATTATCAGGCTTAATATGTGTTATCGTGAACGATCAAAAAGAATCAATAACACACCCTATTCGATTTTAATCTCTTTCAATGCCAAAATGGAGATATACACAACTATGCCAATAGAATATTACGCATTATTTTATCAGGAAAAGCCATATAATATTTATCTTTTAAAGTTATCACTCCATAAAAGAATAAAATAATAGGATAAAATCTTATATCAAAAACGTTCTGTTTATCAAGTTTCTTTGAAAGGTCGGCTACATTATAAGGCAACTCATCATCAATAATCAATGCATCCAACATCGCTTTCGCGTTATCCAGTGAAAGGGTAAGCCGACGAATCCAATTAATATCGGTACGTAGATTTTCATCCACCAGTTCGTCGGGAATACTACCAGCATTGGCCGCAAACTTCTTGAAGAAATAAGTCAGGATAGTAGCATTGAACAACCGATCACCATTGGGACGGAAACGATAACCATCGTAGTTGCTCACAATTAGCTGCCAGATTTCATCGAAACGTTCCTGTCCTGTGGAGTATTTGTCAAGTACATAACGCAAGTATGTCTCTGTCTCTTCGTATGTAAACCCGAGCATATTCAGAAAATTAGGTTCAAGAGTCAATATCTCTGCTATGTTATATCCACTGGTCAAATCATCCATCGTAGCAGGTAATACACCTGTACAGAAACAGGTACGGATACTCCCCTCACCTATTCCGGCTTTTATCACTTTAAAGAAAGTACGCAAAAAACTGTCATTCGTCGTCACTTCCTCATAAAGCGGATCGTTGTATGCTGTAAGCAACTGATTAGTGAAGTTATCATATTCATCAATCAATAGATAAACTTTTGGAAATTCATGAGAACGGGCATAATTAAGAACTTCTTCCAACATTTTGGAAGCGTCTCCCCGAGTAGTAAACTGAAAATCACCGAACAAATCTCTGTTATGCTCTACCATCACATCTACCGGGCCACAGTTCAAATCATTAAAGTTTTGAGCCAATCCTTCAATAGTATCCGCCATTACCATTTTCGAAAAATCGTAGCGAATAATCATATAACTGTTATGCTCTTTTGTCGGATGGTTACCTATCCAGGTTCCCCCAAACAGTTCTTCAAACCGATGCGCTTTTGTACGGTCATAATAGCAAGCTAATGTAGAAACCAACAAACTTTTTCCAAAACGACGGGGACGGAGAAATACAGGAGCATTATAATCCTCTAATTTAGGAATATAATCAGTCTTATCAACATAATAAAAACCACGTTCACGCAAATCTATGAAATCCGCTACTGCATAAGGAATAGTTATTCTTGCCATAATCTTACTATTTTCTCTATATACAAACAAAGGTACAAAATTGTTAGCAAAAAGAAGGACAATTACTTATTATAATATTATTCTTCCTGTTTCCATACATAAAACACATTCCTTCCCGCCCCTCTCTTACGCAGTTTTCCCTCCTGAATAAAAGTATTCAAATCATCAACAGCTTTCAGCCGGGCTACTCCTGTCAGTCTGCTGTATTCTATGCGGGTGATTCCTCCATTCTTCTTCAGAAACTCCTGTAACATTTGAAGACGTTGCTCGATAGGTATCTCCGTTTTACTAACAGTCCGTCCCGATTTGGGAACACGTTCAAGTCTCATTTCCCGTCTTACCTTCAATTTAAAATTTTTGGAGGTACGCAGGTGTACATTGTCAAAACAGATAGATTCGGAACGGATTTCTTTTTTAGTCATTACCTTCTGAGTACATTTCAAAGAGACACTAAGATGTCCCAGCTCTCCAAGCTCCACAATATAGCCACGCGCCAAGAGACTACCAAGTTCATCTATTACAGCCCCCAACACCCCGTCAACCATATTCTGGGGGAAATGTTGATAACGTGACACACGTTCTATAAACTCTTTTTGGGAATAAGTCCCGCTCGGAACTATCCGCGCATGAAGGGGTTGCTTCTCGCCGGTATTCTGAACGTCCGGTGTCTCATACAAATCATAATACGCACTCATAAGCAGCTATATTTTATTGGGTTACCATTTATCATTTTCTTGCCTGATATTTAATCTCTCTTATACCAATCATTAGTTCTTGACTAGCATATATTTATTCGTCTGACTATAGTATAATTTGCATCTGACTATAGTTATTCTTTCGTCTGACTATAGTTAGACGAAAAAGCAACTATAGTCAGACGATTAGTTTATTGCATACAAAGATATACTTTATCGCAATACAACTTATAAATATTAGGAAGAAAAGATTCAGTTAACCGCTAGAAATTAATCACCTAACAGCAACTTAGTCACAGCAGCCGTATTCAATGCCCATTCACGGGTATATACTTCATCGGCTTCCGGTGTATCAGCCAACTTCAAACCCTGTGCTTGTGCTTTGATTGCCAACAGTTCGCCCACAGTGGTTTTGGCTTCCAGTTTATCCAGATACTTTTCAATAGTCTGTGTATCCAAAGAAAGAACCGTCTGTCCGCCGAAAGGAATTTCCAACCATACCACTTCCCGTTCCTTCACTTTCAGGACTCCGAAAACAAGTCCTTTCTGCACGCTTTGAGAAACTCGCACCTGATGCTGAACACAAGAAGGGTCATAAGCCACTCCGTTTCTCTCCGATATTTTCATCGGGTAAGCGGAGTTCATCCAACCTACCACCAGATTAGGAGAGATAGCCCCATTACTATACGCATTGCAGGTGAAAGCAACATATTGCGCACCTACACGGTCCAACTCATTCAAATCCAATTCGATATACTCGGCAGTACCTTTCTTGTCGGGGATGCTTCGGATATCTCCGCTATGTTTAGCACCAATAGCTTTCAGATTGAAGTAGGAACACACTTCTGTCGTTGAAGACAAAGCGATATGACAGCTCAAGTCCATATCCAAATGCTGTGCCGGAAGTCCTTTTCCCCATTGCATAAACAATCGAACTTTATCTCCTTCCACCGGGAAACGTGTACCCTGCAAGGCACAGGAAGTATCCTGAACCGTTTCGCTACGGTCGCCGATAGACAATGGAATATGAAACAACATAGGATCAATATACATACTTGCGCTTCCACTTCCGGCACCCGCATTGGCAAAGCGGGTAGCAACAACCTCTTTACACAAATCCTGTACCTCTTTCACCATCTCTTTAAGCTGGTCTTCCATATAAAGACTCACCAAATAGTGAGGCTCTATCAAAAGCGCATTACCACCTAAGGGTTTCACCATTCTCTTATGTCCTTGCTCAAAGTAACTCTCCGCATACATACCCAAAGTGACCACCAAACGAGCCGGCAACAAATGAACGACTTCTTTAAATGCCGCCAACGTCTCTTCCGGACCGAACCAAAGCATATTGGCAAACAAGGAACGTGCAAACATACCCGGACGTTGCTTCAACAAAGCGAATGTCTGTGCCGCATCTGCTTTCAAACGGCTACGTTCCACTTCTCCCTGCCAAACTGTATATGCCTGACAGTAGAATACGTCCATCAACTCTTTCAAATTTTCGAATCCCGATTTACGAGCATATTCCGCCAAACGCAATGCACGTATCATACGTACCCACATTTCCCTTTTCGAATGCATCATTTCACAAGACTTCTCCGGTGTCATCGCCAAATTGTTCAACCAAAGAGCCACCATTTTACACTCGCGACGGGTATATTTCAGTTTTAATTCTTCCCGCTTTGCCTGGGCAGCCGAACGGCTTTTATCCAAAGCATTGCACAGATGTGCATTGTTTCTACCCGCTTTACGAATGAGGGTCTTAGGCTCTATGATTTGCAAGAATCCGGTTTTCTTATACCACAAATAACGCAATATATCATTCGGAGCAGAGAAATAAATCTGCGCTTCCTGTGCCCTATCCTGCTCTACCAGTGTGTCGATCACCAGCATCAGAGTTTCTTTCATCTTGATTCCGACTGCCGGCAACGGAAGTTCAGCCAACAAGATTTTCAAGCTGTCCGCTTGTGTTGCATCAAGGGCCGTACGTGATTCCAGCAAGTCACCAAAGAAAACATTCAGCTCTTTTTCCTGCCAAAGTTCCAACATTTTCAGTTTACTGGCTTGTCCGAAATATTCTGTAGATGCCGTTTCAAACGGAGTTCCGCAGAACGGACAACCGTTGTATCGTTCCAAGGGGAATGTATTATCCGGAATCACGTGTCCGCAAGATAGTTTCACACCTTTCTTACTATTGAACATATTAGCAAGCCATGTAATCCAATGATCCAAACGTGTTTCTCCGGTAGGTGTATCCCAACCTTTCACCAATGGAGCCCAGTTGAGTGACACACCCAATACTTCTTTCATCACCTGGAGAATCTCCACCTGTTGTGCCGGATACAACTGATTGACAGCATGCAACAACTCTTCGGATAAGCTATATCCCACTTTTCGAAGTTGAGCAACCAATGTTACAGTAGTCGAAGTCAATGCTTCGCGCTTTTCTGTTCCTTCTATCGCTGGCAAATAAATTGCATGTTGCCTGATAGATACTTTCAACAAATCTTTTTTCATACGTTGTGTTTTTTAAGTAAGGTAATCGGAAGACTGTGAATCAATGGTGCATTCCTGCGGTTTTGAAGTAAGTCTTCCTTGACCTTAGTTTATAAAAAATAGGTAGAACAGGCCGGAGTCGAACCGACGACCGTAACCACCCACTGAGCTACTGCCCCTTTGCAAAACTGGAAAAACGGATAATCGTACTGGTATGTTCTACCTAAAAAAGTGTGTTGAAGTAACCCGTACTTGACCTGTTTTCTTGTTTCTTCGACAAAGATAGATGCAGTGATGCGCAGTCTTTTTGCGTAACTCAAACTTTTTTTCGGAAAAGGGGACAATCTCTATATGATTTAAAATATAAAGTATCTTGTTTTATATTTCTTGTTTAATAAACGCTGGCCGATTGAATAACAATCTTTTCCAGCAACTTCTGCATCTTTCCAATCACCGATTCTTTATCAAGCCCATATTCTGTCGCCATCACATCTTGAGCATTCTTGCCGTGGTCGAATTTCGCAAATACTGGGATTCCCATATTTTTCAATGTTTGTTCGATACGTGCCATTGTCTCTACTACACCGAACTGGCTTTCATAAGTGTAAAGCAAGTTATTGGCTGCCAAAGGATGAAATTGTATAGGATAAAGGAAAAAACTAACAGATTCCTTTGTGAATAATTAGACAAAACCGTATCTTTAGAGGCATAATTATATACAGCAAAACAATATGAATATAATTTACTGATAAACAAAACATTAAAAGTCAGAATAAGAAATTATAGCATATAGTGTAAATTTATCAAATATTGTAATTGGATAGACAAGGAGACAACTTATAGGTAGTCATATAATATAGATAATATGACTGATGAAATAAAGAATATAAAAACAACAGCGATGTACGTCCATATAGCAAACACTTACAAAAGCAAAATTAAAAGCCTGTTGGACGATATTTTAGAAGAAGAGATTTAATTAAATACTTAGAAAAAACAACAGCGAAACATTAAATGACCGCTGTTAGCATAACGTTAGCATTGAAAATAAACTGAGAAAATGATCCAATTAAAAAGAAAAGAAGCTATTAGGTTAATAAAATACCACCATCTTCTCCATTTATCAAATGAAGAAAAGGCAGATATAATATCTGATTATAATTCCAAAGTAAAAGTATAAGACAAAAGCAACAGTTTGGATTTTAAAGAGATTCAAAAATATAGTAATAATAAGTATATACTTGATCGATTTTCATATAATGATTTAGTTACTAATGAATACATTGAAGAGATTTTCTTTGCTTTATATAATATTCATATTGAGTTAATTGATAAGCCGGTGTCATTATTAGGATATTGTTGTCCATGTTGTAACTATAAAGTATATAGAAAAATGGAAATATTTGATATTTGCCCTGTTTGTATGTGGGAAAATACAAATACTGGAGAAGATCAATATAGTGCCCCTAATCGTTCTACATTAAAAGAGTATCGACAAGCGTTTTTAAATAATCAAAAGTTAGAGCCTAATAATCTTAAATATATACAGTATGAATTAGGGAGTATTTAATTGGGAAACAATATATCAAAATCAACAATAAAAACATCATGATAAAGTAAAAATAAATGCTAACAAACGGCTTAACTTCCGAAAAGTTAGTTAGCCGATAGACATTAGCAATAAATCAATAATAAAATGGAAGATATAAACATAAAAGATTTAGAGGTGCGAAAAGAGATCGCATGCGGAGATATTATCATCAAGCTATACACGCCACCTGTTAAACAAAGGTACAACAGGAACATCACAGGCGAAAATATTGATGGAGAGATTCTTTGGCAGATAGAAGATGTGAGACCAAACGTCGACTCCCCCTTTATGAACATAATACTTTATGATGAGAAAAAGATAGAGGCATATAACTGGGAGGGCGTCTTCTACTATGTCCATATATATACTGGTGAAGTGGAGTCTATTCCAAATCAAAGACCGTGGTGAAACAAAAAACATTGCTAACAAGCACCTGTTCCGCCTAACGGCGGCAAGCTGCA